>FWWM01003817.1_pt1 | contig 36571 bp, 34 predicted proteins | sample 2228351 | NCBI WGS metagenome assembly FWWM01 (sample SAMEA103939774, study PRJEB20133) | metagenome
TTGTTCGTCATTAACATATGAAATGCCATAAGATTTATCCCTATGGTCTAACCCAAAATGTCCTGCCGCAGTTAATATATTTCCTGTCGGCCCACCCTTCGTGATCCTTTTGAAAATCCCTATATCTTCCATAATTAGATAATTGCTTATGTCTTGAGAATATACTGGACTGCCAATAAGTAGGGCTATAATAAAAAAAATCAATTTTTTCATTCCCTCCTCCTTACTCATATTGAATAGATATGATCCCTTTTATTATGTCAGGTAACTTCCAGTTACCCTTACACTTACTATAATTCACCCTGCATATTTCCTCCTTAACCAAGATTTTGTCTAGTTCATTCCTGTTACCACCCGGATAAGACAGAATGAATGGTACATAGGAGTCACTCCTATTTAAGCTTCCATGCCATGATTTGCAGGCCGAACCTGTTGTATAACGATTTATTGCACTCCCATCGGTGTCATCCTTCATCAATAAAACGATATCCCCTGAACGTTTTAGATAATTCATTTTTTCAAGACGCTCTAAAGGTTCTACATACTTCCTTGAGTCAGAAAAGTAGCTTTCTATATCATTAAACTCCACCTTATTGTTTACAACTGTATATGCTTTATAGGTGCCACCCTCTCTGATAAGTATTGCATCTATTGAATCGGAAAGTTTACCTACCCTGTAACGAAATCTCTCTGATATACCTTCTGAAAATATTGGAAGAGGGGAGGCTCCACCTTTTGCTCCTTGTAAAGTAACCCTTAATATCTCTGCTATTTTCTTAACCTCTTCAATGTCGGGTAAGGTTTCCCAAGAATCACTACCCTTTACATAAATATGAGCCATCGGACCATTAAAAGCAGCTATAATGTTTGCATCTTCTTTTCTCTCTGCAGCACCATTCTGTAAAGGCCTCAATGTCTGGGGATCTTTAAATAACTGTGCTATTTCTGCAGGGGACAAAACTCTATAGCTTAGTTTTTGCTCTGTAGTTTGTTCTACAACTTCCCCAACTACCTTCAACACCTCTGCCAACTCCCAGATGTGGAGGTTGTTGTTGGCAAGCTCGGCGTTTCGGTTGTTTTCACCATCCTCGGGATTCATGGAATCAATGTCAAAGTTCAGATTAAGTTTACAGGACATCTCTGCTGGACTTTCTATTATTTCTATGTTCTTGTTCCCCAATTCATCAATCCATACGAACTTTTTGGCGTATTTCAGATCCGTTGGCATTTCGGTCATGCCGTGGTTGGAGACAATGATGAAGATTTTGTTGTCAAATTTTCCCAGTGTTTTTAGTTTATCTACCATCTTCTTTATGTAACTATCCGTGGTATTTACGAAATAATCTTCCTATTTCTCCGAAACCAAGGTTTAACACTTTGTCCCTTACCCTGGTGCCGATGTCCTAACCCAAAAGAGAAAAAACTTGACAAATTTAGTAAAATATATAATAATGTTGATAGATTTTATAGACTTTATCTATTTTTAGGTTGAGGTTGATAACCCATGAAAATCACTAAAAAAGGTGAATATGCAATGCGAGCTCTGGTGGATCTTGCATTAAATTACAAAAAAGGATTAAGGCAGATCCATGATATTGTCCGTGAAGAAGCTATTCCGGAGAAATTCTTGGAGCAAATATTAATCATGCTTAAGAATGCAGGCTTTATAAGATCCAGAAGGGGAGTAGGTGGCGGATATTTTTTAAGCAAATCTCCTGATGAGATTTCGCTTGGTGATGTTATTCGTTTGATTGATGGGCCCTTGACTCCTTTAGAGTGTGCGAGCACCGATCATATAAACTGTCCAAAAGAAATCACATGTGGAATCCGTAGCGTAATGCTTGATGTGGCAAGGGCAACAACAGAAATTTTGGATCGAGTTACTTTGGCAGATGTCTGTAATAGGACAAGAGGCATGAAGGAAGAAAGGAATCAAACGTTAATGTATTACATTTAATTTCTTAAGCCAGAAGCCTATTAGAAAGAACATATCAGTGGATCAAGGAGTAATTGAAGTGGTCCAAGAGATAGGTGATTTTAAAGAAAGTGAGAAAAAACTCCTTTTGCAAATTTTAAAAGCGCTAAAGAGTATTCGGTATGGTTGCGTTCAGATCTATATCCAGGACTCCAAAGTGGTGCAGATAGACAAGACCGAAAAGATCCGATTCGATAAGGAAGGGTATTTAAAACTATTAGGTGGAGGATAATCCCCCGAACCCTACCCTCCTCGAAGGGAGTGGGTGATGGAGGGGTGAAAGTTATTTTCTATTAATAAGGGCTGACCAGACAACTGGAGGCTAAAAGGACTTGTTCTTTTTAGCCTCTTTTTTTTGAAAAAAATCTAATTCTCACGGAGGTGGAAAATGCGAAAACTTTTAAAGAATGAGCTTCTCAAAACAGAAGATTGGCTGGCCGTTTGGCTTGGGTTTCTTATTATTGTGCTTGTAATTTTAGGGGTAAGACCTCAAATCCCGAATTTTAAGTGGGCCACAGAACGCGAATTTGCCACAATAGTTGCTGAATCAAAGCCTATGGTTGATAAGTTCGTCAAAGAGGTTGAAGTTAAAGGCGATGAGAAACTTCTTACGGCTTCCTTATCCCTGAGGTCAGCAATAGAGGGAGGGGACCGGGGAGCTATTCATAATACTGCTATGAGACTTGGGGATGCAGTAAAGGTAATCGAGGACCCAAGTCTCAAGAAAATGGGAAGTAATCTCAGTAAAAAGCTGAGGGAAGGGGCTAGGGCTTCTGTCAGTAAAGTTTTTTCAAGAGAGAATCTCCTCAAATCAGTCTTTATAGGAATCCCGCTTCTTGTCCTCAGTGCTATTGGGATAGCACTAATGGGCGGAAAGGTAGGCCACTTCATAATAGGTTTCCCAGCTGTTTATGGTCTTTCATGGCTTTCTCAGTTCATCGCAGGAAATTTCACAATTAATTACCTGGGATTTGAGTATGTGATCTTCGCCCTTTTGATCGGTCTCTTCATCAGTAATGTCCTCGGTGTGCCTCACTGGCTCAAGGAAGCGGCAAGGACCGAGTACTATATTAAGACAGGCTTGGTGGTACTTGGGGCTGGAATCCTCTTCTTCGAGATTCTTCAGGCCGGGGCAATAGGAATCGTTCAGGCCCTAATGGTTGTTTTTATCGTCTGGAATTTCTGTTTCTGGTTAGGGAGGAGACTCAAGGTGGATGATGAATTCTCAGTTATACTTGCCACCGGAGTCTCCATTTGCGGTGTCTCGGCAGCGATTACAGCTTGTGGAGCAATCCAGGGTGATAAGAAAAAACTCTCCTATGCCATCTCGCTCATATTGATCATTGCGGTTCCAATGATGATTTTGGAACCATGGATTTCCAAGGCTTTGGGTCTCCCTGAGATTGTCGCAGGAGCATGGCTTGGCGGAACACTCGACACAACCGCTTCTGTCGTAGCAGCAGGCGCTCTCATTAGTGAGAAAGCGATGAAGGTGGGTACCATCGTGAAGTTCTCCCAAAATGTTCTGATCGGTGTAGCCGCATTTGTCCTTTCGGTCTGGTGGACTTTGAGAAAGGGGAAACAGTGTGGAGAAAGGCCAAGCGTGAGAGTAATCTGGGAACGATTCCCCAAATTTGTCCTTGGTTTTCTGGCTGCTTCATTTGTCTTCTCCTTCCTTCTCGATCCAGACCTTGTGAAAGAAACCAAGGGGATACTGAGTGGACTCAGGACAGTCTGGTTTGCACTGGCCTTTACCTCCATTGGCCTTGAGACCCGTTTCACAGAGCTTTTCAGCATGGGGGGAGGCCGACCGGCCATTGCCTTTATTGGAGCCCAATTCTTTAATGTGGCCTGGACACTGATTCTTGCCTATCTCTTGTTCGGAGGATTTATTTTTAAGATGCCAGCGATTCAATAAAAGACTCTCGTTTGGAGGGTGAACCCTACAACCAAATATGAAAATAAGCTTCACAAACCTTAGCAAAGTTTATAAGAATGGCAGGGAGATTGTATGAAACTACACTATTTACCAATAGGTATTAATCTTAAGGGGAAAAAGGTGGTTGTCGTTGGCGGAGGGAAGGTGTCTTCAAGGAAGGTTCATAAACTCTTATCGGCAGGGGCAGAAATAACGGTTTTATCCCCGTCCATTTGCAATGATTTAAAGGAATTATCTAATTCAGGGAAAATTGTGTATCAGAACCGTATGTTCTCTCAGGATGAGCTAGAGAATGCTGATCTTGTCATTGCCGCAACCTCATCGAGAGAGGTCAATGCCGAAGTAGCCACTCTTGCACGAGAGAAAAATATCCTTGTGTGCGTGGTAGATGATCCCTCCTCTTCTGATTTCATATTCCTTACCACTGTCTCCTTTGGAGATTTTATGATCGCCGTATCAACAGATGGGAACAGCCCGGGAATATCGTCAAGGATACGGAATTTTGTGCAGGATCACGAGACTGAGTTTATGACCAGGGTCATTTCAGGAAAACGTCTTGAAGGGAAAAGGGAGGAAGGGGGAAAAGTCTATATGGTAGGGGCAGGGCCCGGAAATCCAGAGCTTTTAACCATCAGGGCTCTTGCGTTGATTAAAAGTGCCGATGTAATCATTAAAGATTACCTGGTTCCAGAAGAAATGATCAGATTTTCAGGGACCTCAGCCAAGGTGCTATCCCTGTGTCCACCAGAAAGCCAATCTGCTCACGGATCAAAATTTCGACAGCAATATCTCAACCAGTTGATGGTTCGTTTTGCTAACCAGGGGAAAAAAGTTATCCGCCTTAAGAACGGAGACCCCTTTGTATTTGGCAGAGGTGGAGAAGAAGTTGAATACCTTCTATCTCAAGGCATTTCCGTTGAGGTTGTACCGGGAATTACTTCTGCTTTGGGGGCGGCAGCCTCTATCTTTCTTCCATTGACTCATAGAAGACTGGCCTCCTCATTGACTTTAATAACAGGACAGGAGGACATGGATAAAGAAAAAGAGGCAACCGATTGGAAGAGGCTTCCTAAGGATGGGACGATTGTAGCCTATATGCCGGTTAAAAATGTGCAGAGGCTACAAAGCCATTTAATCGAAGCGGGTTTTCCTGGCGAGACACCTGTGGCCATTGTTGAAAAGGCTACCTATCCCTCCCAACGGGTCTTCTATGGTGCGCTGTCAAATATATCAAAAATTATCGAAGATAATAAAATCTCCTCCCCTGCAATTATGTTCATAGGGGAAACGGTGAAGATTTCTTATATTGCTCTGGAATCTAATCCCATCTCTCCTGTCTACCGGCTGGTAGGCTTTGGCTCTCCCGTCAGGGAAAAAGAAGGAGTGATGGGAGGATAAATTTAAAGTAGAGGATAAGAATGTTTGAATTACCAGAAAAGGTAAGAAAAGAGATTGAAGACTACAGGAAATATCTGAATGATTTTTTGGCCTCAAAGATGAACTCAGACCGTTTCAAAGGAATCCGTGTTCCCTGGGGAATCTACAGTCACCGGGGCGGGAAGACATTCATGATCCGGATCAGGATTCCAGGAGGATGGGTTGGACCTCATCATCTCAGGGCGATTGCCCATATGGCCCAAAAATATGGTAATGGGATCGTGCATCTTACAACCCGTCAGGACATTCAAGTCCATGAGGTGAAGATCGAGAATACCATCGAAGTGATTGATTATTTAAAAGAGGTTCAACTTTCCCCCAGGGGAGGGGGAGGGAATACCGTAAGAAATATCACCTCCTGTCCTTACTCCGGAATCTGTCCAGAAGAGTTTTTCGATGTCAAGAATGATGCGATCTCCCTCAGTGAATATCTTCTTTGCCAGGATACGTCATATAATCTTCCCCGTAAATTTAAGATAGCCTTCTCGGGTTGTGCTAAGGATTGTGCAGGTTGTTTAGCCAATGATTTGGGATTTCTGGCCCACAATCAAAACCATCAAAGAGGATTCAAGGTGTATGTAGGGGGAGGTATGGGGGCAGAGCCCAGAATGGGGCAGTTGCTGGAGGAGTTTATTCCAGAGGAGGAGTTAGGCTATTGCGTCGAGGCGATAAAGAATGTATTTCATTGGAAGGGCGATCGAAAGAATAAACATCGCAACCGTTTAAGATTCCTGATTGAGAAGATTGGAATTGCAGAATTTAAAGACCTTTATGAAAAAGAACTTCATAGGTTAAAAGAAAACGAAAAGATCATTTTAAAAAATGTCACCTCTGATAGAAAATTCTTAGGAGTGGATGGAGAACTCCATAAAATCGACGATGAGGAATTCAAGGCCTTTCTTGAATACAATGTCCGTCCCCAGAAACAGAAAGGCTTTTCAAGCGTAGAGCTTCGTATTCCGCGGGGAGATATTATGGCCAAAGGATTATCCGAGATTGCAGATCTTGAAAACCATTTTAAAGGAATTGAATTTCGCACCTCTTTCAAACAGAATATTATTATCTGCTGGGTTCATCACCAAGACCTCTACCCGTTATTCTTGAAGTTAAAGGGAATTCTCAAGGATTTTCTTTATCCCAATACCCTTTTGGATGTGGTCGCTTGTAAAGGAGCCTTGACTTGTAACTTAGGCCTCTGCAACTCTCCCGGTTTAGCAAAAGAAATAGAGGAAATGATTAAATCAGAATTCATAGGCAAAGGCATATTTAAAGATCTTGAGATCAACATAAATGGTTGTCCCAATGCCTGTGGACAACACCCCCTGGGGAAACTTTCATTTTATGGAATGGTAAAAAGGGTAGATCATCGACCGGTTCCGTTCTATAAATTTCTTTTGGGTGGAAAAAGAGAGGCGGAATCCCCCCGGCTGGCTCAGGAGATAGGAGCTCTTCCTGCGAGGAATGTGCCGAATTTCCTGAGGTTGTTCCTTAAAAAAGTTGAGGAGATGATCCATGAAAAAGAGGGGGCCCAAGGAATCGATGGCCTCTTAAGAAATCAGGCAAGAGAGATTGCCATTCCCATCTTAAAAGCTCTTTCCTATGTCCCAGGTTATTCCAAAAATCGAGACTTTTACATTGACTGGGGCAGAACGAAAGAATTTTCTCTGGAAGGCCTGGGCCCTGGAGAATGTGGAGCAGGGGTGATCAATATGATTGAATCTGATTTGAAGGAGGCCAATCGAGCTTTGGAAGAAGCGGAGAGAGAAAGTTATTCTGCTAAGAAAATCAGGGAGGCCATATTTTTCTCAAGTCGGTCCCTTTTGGTCGTAAAGGGACAAGATCCTAAAAATGAGGACGAGGCCCTTTCCTTGTTTAGAAAAAAGTTTGTAGAGGAAGGAATTGCCTCAGACCATTATTCAAACATAGAGGATATATTCAAAAGCCTTCATGGCGAATTGAGCATGGAAGAGAAAAGGGAGAAATTTCTTTATGCAAAGAGATTTCTATTGCATATCCATCAGCTCTATCATGAGATGGATCCTTCCTTCAATTTTCCCAAGAAAAGAGAGAGGGTAGAAGGACCTATCGCTCATCATTTGGACCTAAAGGGGACTGGTTGCCCGATCAATTATGTGAAGGCGAAACTATTTCTGGAGAATCTGAACCCCGGGGATGTCCTAGAGGTCTTCCTTGATGAAGGCGAATCCATCAATAATGTCCCCCAAAGTCTGAAGAACGATGGGCATGAAATCCTTGATATCGAAAGACAAGATGGTTTTTACCGGATTGTAGTGAGGAAGTCCGGTTGAAATAACGTTTACCGATTCAGGAAAAGGGGAAAAATCCAGGGGGTTTAACATGAGTCTAAATGAAGAAAAAATTGAAAGATACAGCCGTCAGATCATTCTGCCTCAGATCGGAGGCAAAGGACAGGAAAAGCTTCTGGCATCCAGAGTTCTTCTTGTTGGAGTCGGAGGTCTGGGTTCCCCGGTAGCTGCTTATCTTACCGGCGCAGGGGTAGGGACACTGGGGATTGTAGATTCAGACGATGTGGAGTTGAGCAATCTTCATCGACAGATGATCTTTTCTTCGGAGGATATTGGAAAGAGGAAGGCGATGGCCGCCAAGGATCGTCTTCAAAGGATGAATCCTGATGTGAAGGTGGTTCCATCCGCTTTGCGTTTATCCTCGGAAAATATTATGGAGATTATTAAAGAATATGATATCGTGGTGGACGGAAGTGACAATTTCCCCACTCGATACCTGGTCAACGATGCATGTGTTTTGACTCAAAAGGCCTTAATCTTTGGTGCTTTTTTCCAATATGAAGGACAGGCCATGGTTATCAAGCCTGGAGAAGGCCCATGTCTTCGGTGCATATTCCCTTCACCCCCTCCGCCTGGATTGGTCCCTTCGTGTCAAGAAGCTGGTGTGCTTGGAGCGTTAGCAGGTGTCATAGGATTGATTCAGGCGACCGAAACCTTAAAGCTTATTCTTGGAATTGGTGAACCCCTTATTGGAAAATTCCTTCTATTCGATGCCCTGAGGATGGAGCTTTCGAAGTTTGATGCAAGAAGAGACAAGAATTGTCCTGTTTGCGGCGAAAACCCAAAGATCCGGGAATTGATCGATTATGAGGAGTTTTGTAGATCAGGCACCTCACCCCGTTCTTCAATCCATGAAGTGGACTTTTAAAGGACACATACCTGAGGCTCGTTGCTGGCAACCACTTCTCCAACCTGAACAGCAGTTTTGATACCTGCCCTTTTCAATTCAGTGACCAGGCGATCGGCCTCGGTAGAAGGAACAGAAAACAGGAGTCCTCCAGATGTCTGAGGATCGAAGAGAAGTTCTTCCTCCTCATTTGAAAGCTCTCTGATTTTTTTAAAGAATCCTTCGGCCAATTTTCTGTTGGCCTTGTTACTTCCAGTTGTTTCGCCCTTTCGATACATTTGGAGTGCATGGGGGTAGAATGGAAGTTTATCATAGAAAAGATTGATCTGCACCCCGCTTCCTTTTGCCACCTCCAGACAATGGCCGACAATACCAAAGCCGGTGATATCGGTGCATGCATGGACACCAAAATTTAAGGCAATCTCTATTGCCTTCTTATTGAGAGAAGCCACTTCCGGAAGAATTTCTTCTAAGTCACGCCAGGGCAATTTCTTGGAACGACACGCATTAAACAGAACACCTGTACCCAGAGCCTTAGTTAGAACCAAGGCATCCCCTTCTTTTGCGCCGCAATTGGTCAGGATGCGATCTGGATGTATCACTCCTGTTACGGCCAGGCCGTACTTCGGTTCATTATCATCCACCGAATGACCACCGGCAATGGAAGCGCCTGCTTCTAAGACCTTATCCGATCCTCCACGAAGTATCTCCTTTAAAAGAGTCGAACCAAGCTTTTTCATCGGAAACATGATGAGATTCAGGGCGGTCAGCGGTTTTCCTCCCATCGCATAGACATCCGATAGCGAATTGGCTCCTGCAATCTGGCCAAACCAGTAAGGATCATCAACAGGAGGTGTAATAAAATCTACTGTACTGATTAAAGCCAGATTATCTGATAAACGATATACTGCTGCATCATCACAGGTCTCAAAACCTACCAGGAGATTTGTGTCCTGAGAAGGCTTCAATACTTTTAGCGCTTCCGACAGATCTGTCGGACCAATTTTAGCCGCTCAACCGCAGGTGCGGGAGAGCGCCGTTAAGGTCTTCTTCTTTCTGAAAAAAACCATTATACACCTAAACCTTTCTTCGATTTAAAATTCTCTAAAAGAGATGGCATACCCTAAATTGAACCCGAACAGATCATCCAATACCTTTCCGTCTGCCTCCGCGTAAGGATACACGAAGTAATTCAATCTCCCATCTTTCTCCTCACCTGAGGACAATTTCTTCTCAAGCATGATCTCCTATGGAGATGAAATCTTATAAAGATAAATTTAAAGAGGGGGTGGTCGAGATGTCAAATCAGAAATTTCAATGTAACTCTTCTGGACTATTGAATTTTTTTATAAGCCATTGCTCTCTTTAACCCCCTATTTCTCAATAGGCGAAAGCCAGTGATCATCCCTACACAGCCTCTCTATGGGTAATGCCTTTCTGAGGCATGGGTGAATTCCAGAAATCGGGCAGGGATGTCTCCGAACATCTAATCAATCGGTCGAACTCTCCACCCGATTTCCAGTGACGTGCCACAGATGTAGGGAGCATTACCCCTGTTAAAAATCAATACTTGATTTTTATCCTGTTAAGCTCTTCTTTGTTGATCTCACGCCACCTTTTTAATGTCCAGGTTCCAATCCACTCTTTAAAAAGTTTAAGGTTCTTCTGTCTTTCTTCTTCTGTTGCTCCGAGATATTGATACATATTCCCTGGCTTTCCATCCTTTGTGTTTTTACCATCATCCAGTCTTCGCATCAAAGCCCCCATATCTGGCCAACCGATAAAGAAGATTAAGTGATGGTAGCTATCCATCTTGGGTCCTTTCATCATCCCTTCATACTTTTTCTGATTTTCCTTGAATTCTGGATACTCCGGTGCTCCGGACCCATGACATCTCAAACATTGGTTATCAAAGATGGGTTTGATGTGTTTTCTGTATGTAACCTCTTCGGACCAGGAAGCAGAAGAAGAGACCATCATTACCACTAACGCCAAAACTGCCAAGACAATTTGTTTCATATCAGACTCCTTTTTTAAATTAATTTCATAAAAGCATGGTTTTCCTAAAACTCTACCTGCCCCTGGATATAAACATAATCGATATCTCTCTTGCTTCCAGAGGCCTGCTCGAAAAAACGGCCGGTGAAAAATCGGTTTAACCCTGCAAGGAAAGAGATTCCTCTCATGCCCTTATAGGAGGCCATCAGGTTTATTTCCACACCGAGGTCCTTGCTGAAACCCGTAGCCCCCTTGCTTGCAATAAAACGGTAGATGTCCAGATTAGGGTTCAAGTTGGAAAGAGGATTTACAGAGATACCTGCTACCAGGACATGCATTCCGCTCGAATGGATATCATTTACCGTCACACCACTTATATCCGCGATGAGACTCATGTCCCCAAGCAGATAGTTGTCGTTAAAGATGTTGCCGTGGAACTGTGTGACTTTTCCATCAAACGGGTCCTTGTCACCCGACCCGAATGCGTAGGCTGCGAAGAGACGGGGTTTCCAGGGGAGTTTGAAGGTATAACCAAGGTCGTTGTGCCCACCATAGGCCCGAACTCTGTCCTTTCCATCGGCAATCGGGTTTTTGACGCCTCCCCATTGAATCTGCGGTTCTAATTCATAGTCAAAGCCCCTCATCTTCCCAGCAGACCGAGCTCCTAAGGTGAACCACTTCTGACCGACCCTAACTTCGGACTCCCTGTGAAGAAATGGGAACCCGCCCTTGTTATAAAAGAGATAACCTTCCAGAGAGTTCTCTTTATCGAAGCTATAGGTTGAATACAAACCAGTAAGATAAATGTTAGGATCACCGGAATTCAATTTAGCCATTTTGACTCCGATGAGATCAATAGTGAATTGTTCGGTGGGGTTGAAACTTACCTTAAGTCCATCCCAGCTGAGACCATTGTAAAAATCGTTCGGCCCAAGGAAGAAGGTAGAGCCATATGAGCAATCCTGACGGCCTGCTTTCAAACTTATCGGAGACCCTAGGATCTTTTCCCATTCAACATATCCCAGGTAAAGATCGATCTCAGAACGTTTGTCAATTCCTCCCCATCTTCCATACCACTGGGGCTGGACAAAAACTTTCAGACCGAGGGCTGAATTTTCAACCGACCCATGGAGACGGGTCCTTTCAAGAAACTGAACCTCTTTTTCCCCTGGGGTAAAGGTGAAATTGGTAAAGTTCTGGTTCCAGGCAAAATCTCCTCTAAATCGAACCTGACCTCCGGCATCCACCTTCCATCGATTCCCAAGAGGTTTCACTTCCTCACCAGAAACATGCCCTGTCGAGATCTCCTTTCCAAACGCAGAAAGATTTGGAAAACATAAGAGTATGAAGAATAATACGGCTCTCATCCCTTACTCCTTTTCAGAATCTTTTTCCAACCGCACGTATATTCCTTCAGCCATCTGCTGATCGATGGCGAACTGGCTTTGACCGATTTGAAAGACATAAGAGGGGAACTTCTGCATCATCGTCACTTGAAGACCCGGAAGTGCCCCCATCGCCATAAGCTTATGGAGCCTGCCCTTGTCATTGGTGGCTAAATAGGCAATTGTTCCTCGGGCGTTGGTCTCCATGTCCTTGAGAAGGCAAACTGCCCGGGCCACCTCTCTGGCCGCTTTCTTACAGCATGTCCCCGGCGGAATAGGTTTTCCATGCGGGCAGAACTGGGGATGACCCAGAAGTGTGCACACATTCTCCTCAACTTCTTTCAGGATGAGATGCTCGAACTTACAGCCTATCTCATGAATGATTCTTTTCTTCATATCAAGGACATCGGCAAGGAGTCTCTCCGCCAGACGGTGCCGCCGAACGATCTTCTCGCCCTCCTCCCTGCCTTTTTCTTTTAGAGAGGCCTCTCCTTTAGAAAGTTCGATATATTCGCCTTTTAGAAGTTCTACAACCGCTTCTTCCCTCTCCGCCAGCCCGACGGAAAGAGTCTTCTTCTTCTCTTCCACGATACTGATCCACAGCGTCTCCAGGATTTCTTCAGCTCTTTCTGATAGTTTCATCTCTTTTCCCTCCATGACTTCAAGAGAGCTTTACTCTCCTGATTTCTGAACTTTTTCAGAAATATCTTAAAACGTTTAATCCATCTGAGTTCGGGCGGCATCTCATACCCACAGCGGGGACAGCGCACCAGTTGACACCCCTTTGTCAGGGAGCATCCTGCACACCCCTTCTGGGCCTCTTCTTCCTTGAATTCAACTCCGCAGAATGGGCACTTCATAATCTCACCCCCAGCGAGGTCAGGGCCACGTTGACGATATACCCAACTCCAAAAGAAAAGAAAAGGACAAAGAGGGAAAGACCAAAGCCAACCCGCATCCCTCTCTCTTTAATGTTCATCAGGAATTGGGCGACACACGGCACAAAGAGAGTGAGTGTGACCGAGGCGACCACGAGTTGAGCTCCTCCAATCAGGCCCGCACTCTTCAGGTCATAAAACCCTGCTGCACCGTAATCTCTGCGGAAGAACCCGAAGAGAAAACTTACTGCCGCCTTGTCCGGCAGTCCGAGAAGCCTGACTGGATATTCAAGACCTTTAACGAGGAGATCGAAGATTCCGGTGATCTGTCCGATCCATATAAAGATACTGGCCAGGATGAAGAGCGGGAAGATCTCTTTAAAATACCAGTGGACCCGGCTGTAGGTTTTTATCGCCACATTGGATACCTTTGGAAGCCGGAGAGGAGGGACCTCCATATAGAACGAAGGAGCTTCTCCCGGCATGACCTTGCTCGAAAGAAAGCCAACCAGCAGGAAGACATTTGCAATGACACCGAGCCATATCCAGAGACCTGCGGCATTTTCCTCGAAGAGAGCCAGGATGACGCCAAGTTGAGCCGAACAGGGAATGGCCAGGGCAAGCAGGAGAGTGGCGATGATTCGCTCCCGCAGGGTCGGGAGGGTTCGCGTGACCATCGTCCCCATGGTGTCACAACCGAGACCAAGGACCATCGGAATCACTGCTCTCCCTGTCAGGCCAATCGCTTTAAAGAGTCGGTCTATCAGCAGCGACAGTCTCGGCAGATAACCCGTGTCCTCCAGAATGGAAAAAACGAAGAAGAATGTCGCAACAATAGGCAGAATGAGGGCGACAGCATAACGCACCCCTAATGTCATGACCCCGTATTCCCCCACCAGTAACTCCTGGAGGCTTTTCCAGGGGAGAAGGGAGACAATGAGTTGCGTGACCCAGGGGTTGATTGTTTCTTCAAAAACAGTCCCTTCGAGAAAATCGACAAGGACTCCTGCCCCGAAATCCCCAACAAACCAGTAGATTCCATAATAGAGGATAAGGAGGAGGATCGGGATTCCGGTCCAGGGTGAGATCATTCTCCGGCTCAGCCACTCAACCCAATTTGTTCTTGCCTTTTCAGAAGGAACAACCGATTCATGGACAATTCGAGAAGCGATTCTCTGTCGCTCCAGAGCGAGCTCATAGGAGATGGGGTGAGGAAATTGCCTCTTCGAGCGTCTTATAATTCTTTCGATGGAACTGGTATCGTTCTCCTTCTTCTCGTGAACCAGGCCCTTTGCTTCCGGATCTTCCTGAAGAAGCAAAGTGGCTAGGCTCCTTCTGGAAATTGCATGGTTACCACAGATCTTCGATTCCAGCTCCTTCAAAAGCTGTTCCAGGGATTCCTCATATTGAAAGGAACTCCTGGCCCCTTCCCCCGTATGTTTCGAGATCACCTTCTTCAGGGTATCGATGCCTTGACCGGTGGTGGAGGCCGTGGCAACAACCGGTATGGCTAGTCTCTTATTCAAGCAGGAAAGGTCGAACCGGATTCCGAGTTTTTCTGCCTCATCGATCATATTGAGGATCAAAATCACTGGCAACCCGGTCTCCAGAAATTGGAGCGTAAGTGGAAGCATCCGTTCCAGGTTCTTGGCGTCTACCACGTGAAGGATCAGATCGGGCTTCTCTCTCAAAAGGATGGAGCGGCTCACGCGCTCCTCCTCGGTGATGGGGAGGAAAGAATACATTCCAGGGGTATCGATTATTTCAAAATCCTCTTCACCGATTGCTCCCTTCCCTCGGAATACTTCGACCGTCGTTCCTGGATAGTTGGATACGGTCACGTAGGTGCCTGTCAGTTTGTGGAAAAGGACGCTTTTTCCGACATTGGGGCTGCCCACGATGGCGATCTTCCGGCCCTCTCCCCCTGTCTGGGATTCGGGCTGCCCGTGGCATCCTTTGCCCTGAAACTTCTTTAGAATTTTTTCAACTATATCCATCAAGCTCTCCTTTAGCGATTGAGATTCATTCTCAATTAAAATATAAAAAAATTATTGGCATTTCTTGCAATAACCAAAAATCTCAATCACAATTTTTTCAGGCCGAAATTGATGCTTCTCGCAAATCTTCTCCTCGATCTCCCTCAGGGACGCCTCTCCAAACTCAACAATCTTTCCACATTTCAAACAGATCAGGTGATCATGTTGATTCTCCTTATGGTTATGCTCATAGTGGTGGTGTTTCTCTCCATGGATCACCTCCTTGATAAAACCGGCCTTGACTAAAAGAGGCAGGGTGCGATATACAGTTGCTTTGGAGATTCGGCTCCCCTTCTTTCGAAGCCGATAGGTAAGTTCTTCAGCCTCAAAATGGCCTTCCATGGTAGAGACTTCTTGAAAGACCCTTTTCCTTTCTGGGGTCCACTTAAACCCATGTTGTTTGAGGAATTCCAAGAACTGGGATTTCGTTTTCACTACCATATGGGTTTAAATAAATGTAATTGAGAATCAGTTTCAATATAAAATATTTCTGTTTCCTTGTCAAGAAAAATTTTTGAGACCTCTGAAAAAGTGGACATTTTATTGAGTTCCCCCTTTTGGAGGGATAGCAGAAGTTTAGATCTTATGAGAATCCGAAGGGCAATGCAGATACAGGGTACATGATGGGAACGTTCAAGGAAGAGGTCGAATACGCCCGAGGCAGATTCGACTCTGTTGGACAAGAGCATCAGAGTCCAATTTCCCTTTGAGAGGCAGCTTAAGGGGGATACTGAGATATGGAGCAGTCAGAGAAAATCGATTATACCGGAAATGGTGAGGTCGTTTTTTGATGGATGAAACCTCTACATCTTTGGACCTCAGAAATGTTTTGACTTGAGTGTCGCAATACAGGTTCACCCTCCTAATTTAAAATATCGACTCTATTAATTAGAAAGGGGGAGCCTATTTAAATTCAAACCTAAATTTTAGATGCTTTCATCGAGAGGTCTCCATTCTCCTCTATCGGGACTGTGTCGAAATTCCCTCTTGCTATTGCGATCGATCCTGCCCAGGAGGCGGGTACTTGATTTTGCATAAAAAATTTGGGGTCAAACCTTCAAAAAACGATTGATATTGACAATTAAATAAAATACGGACATAGCGAGGCAATTAAAGTTAGAGTTTAAGAATGTTTTTTATCATATCATGTCGAGGAGGAACCAACGGGACAAGATATTCTATGATGTTGCAAAACTGGTGAAGAATCAAAAAAAGGGATTAATTTTAATGAAACTTGAAAACATCCACATCCTGTTTCCCACAGACATAACACTTCATAGGTTGTTCTCTTTTAAAAATGGAGGGATAACTCCTTTAGTTATTTTTATCACGGAAATCTTTAAAAAATAAAAGTTACGGATAAACGGGTTGAGAAATAGAAGGGATAGAAGCAAGGGGATGGAATGATGCGAGGTAAAACCATCGCTATTTTACAAGCGTAAACAACTGAACCCGGTTGTTGCCCCGGTCAGCTATGAAGATCTCCCCATCTTCCGTAACACATATCTGAGAGGGATAATAGAGCTGTCCTTCATTCCATCCCAGGGTGATCTGCCGGCCGAGATAGGTACCATCCCTCCCGAGAATGACAATACCTCCCCAGTTCTGATCCACGAGATAGATCATCCCTCGGCTGTCCGTCGTGAGACTCGTTGGAAAGTTCAGATGTTCCCTCAGGCTCTTTGTCAAAGGAGAAAAGTTGTTGGACTCTTTCGATGCCTCAAAGACCATGGCCTTCACAGAATCTATCAGCAAAAGATTCCCTTTTGGATCAACCGAAAGGTCTGAAAAAAAGCCATACTCTTTTGGAAAGGAAATCTGCTTCTGGTATTTTCCATCAGCATTCAGAACCAAAACCCGTGATGAAAAAATGTCGAGGATATAGAGATTATCATTCCTATCAATTTTGAAACTTCGCGGAACGAAGGCCGAAGGGGATGGGACGTCTTCAGGGTTCATATAGCCTTTAAAAGTCCCATCCGGAGTCAAACGGGCAATGCGACCTCTCTTGCCATCCAGAGCAAATATCTCTCCTCTGGTGTTTAGTTGAACCCGGATCGGGCTTGCCAGTTGAGAGATTTTTATTTCCTGCCCAGATCTTACCTCTTTTTCTTGAAGCGCGAAGCGCAGAAGCCGATCATTCCCCGTGTCTCCTACAATCAGAAGGGATTTCCCATTGACCGCCACAGCCTCGGGTTGTTTGAACCCCACTCCCTTTTCATCCCCATAAATGGACCGGATATGCCTCAGTTTCACAGCTTCGGCGCTGAAGGACTGACCCGGAAAAAAAAAGAGGCTTACTATGATTAATATGATCAGGATGGAATAATAGAATTTTAGGATCATGGGATAATGAAATTTATATTCCGATCCTCGCCCTTTAGGACCTTTTATCTTTTTAAACCTATTTTGCATCATTGGTTCACCTCCGCCCTATATCCTTTGCTCCTGCTATTTTCTATAACTATCTTTTGTACTGTTTATGACACTGAACGCAAAGATCGGTCACTGTTGGAAAGGGGATAAGATAGCGATTCCCTGTTCCGTGTGATCGATGACAGCTCAGACAATCCATCGTGATGTTCCTATTCCTTTTATCTACCACCTTTGCCCCAATGGGGTGGATGGTGTGCTTTGACCAGTCATGGCATGCCTCGCAGAGCTGAATCGTTGAACCCTGCTTTAAGAGAAGTGGGCTATCCGATGAGTGGGAGTCATGACAGATTTCGCAACTTCCTTCCTGAACTGGAGGGTGAGTCAGAGCCCCTTTGATCACTCTTCCTTTTGCTGCAGTCTTTTCCTGCTCTTCCTTCCCAGTTAGCCTCGTCTGAAATTCCATCGTATCCGAATGGCACTTTCCACAGAGGGTCTTCAAATCATTCTGCAGTAGCTTCTTTCTTTTAGAGGCGTGGGGTTCATGACAGTTAAAGCATCCTGTTCGATCCAAGATCGGCCAGTGAAATCTCCTCTTATCAAAAATCTCATTCATCATCTTGCTGTGGCAGCCACGGCATAGTTCAAACCCTACCCTCTTTGTCTTAAACGGTGCCGCAGAGGAGGAGGGCTCATGGCACTGGTTGCACTGCCTGTTGGCAACTGGGGCATGCACATTCACAAATAGGATTCCTCCCCTATCCGAACCATGGGGATTATGGCAGGAAGAACAGTTGGTTTTAGCAACAGGATAATTCACATGTTGCCGAATGAACCCGGGGCTATCTGTTTTGTGGCAACTTGCACATAGGGAGACCAGATCGTTTTTCAGAAGATCTTTCGATTGGTCAGAGGCATGAGGAGCGTGGCAGTTGAGGCATCCCTTTTCTACGGGAGGATGCTTGAATTTAGCTTTGGCAATGGCTTTACCGATCTCCTGATGGCACTCCAGACAGAGCTCATTGCCTGCTTTTAAGAGAACAGACTCATGATTTGAAGCGTGGGGATCGTGACACTTCACGCAGTTGCCTTCCATTACTACCTTATGAATGCTCTTTGGATCTCTGGGTAAAAGGCCTTCGTGGCACTTCATACAGACCTTATTGGCGTCTTCATCCAGAAGCTTTCCGTGAGAAGAGGCATGGGGGTTATGGCACTCTGCACAATCTCCCTCTTTGACAGGAGTGTGGACAAATTGGTTCTTAAGTTTATCTTTAAATTGTTCATGACAACTCAGACAGAGCTTCCCTCTGGCCTCCGGCTTCAACTTGAATTTGTTTTGTGCTCCAGCAATCGAAAAAATAAAGAAAGAAAGACCAAGCAAGAATAGGAATCCCAATTTAAATCGAATTTTCATGCTTTATCCATCCTTTTTGTATATTAGCACAGTTCGTTAAATCCTTCCCCACCTCCCTTTTGCTAAAGGGAGGAGAATTCTAACCCCCTTTGGAAAAGAAGGTATTTGTATTTTAATTTAGTCTCTTTAGTCTTTACTCTCCGTCCTCTGCCCTCTGCTCTCTCCCTATTTGGTTACAATATGACATTCCTCACACGATCTTCCTTCAAAGGGCGCATGAACGACACTCTTAAAGAACTTCGGATCTTTGGAAGAATGGGGCTCATGGCAGTTTCGACAATTCATCACCGATGGCTCTATGTTCAGATGGGCTTTCCCGAAGGAAGTCCTTTTGACATCGTGGCACTCCCCGCACAAAGGCTGAATCGCCTGGTTCATTAGAAACATTTGGGCTGAGGCATGAGGTTGATGACACCTTTGGCAATCTTTCAATGCCGGTGAATGAGCCTTTTCCTTTCTCATCCTCTCCTTCAGCTCCTTATGACAGGTTAGGCAGAGGTCAGGGCTTCTTCCCAATAACAGGCGATTGAGCCTGGCTTTGTGGGGATTGTGGCACTGAGTGCAATCTCCGATCACTGCGGGTTGATGCCTGCTCTTTCCCTCCTTTAAGCCTTTCTTTAAGATTTCATGGCAATCCAGACAGAGGGTCTCCTGTTTCTTCACAATCATTCCTTTGATATAACTGCTGTGGGCATCGTGGCAAGTGAGACACTCTCCCTCAACAAAAGGGATATGATTGGAAATGGCATCCTCTTCTTTCATCAGATTCTGATGGCATTGTTCACACATCTTAGACCCTGCATATTTCAGAAGATTCTTCTCACTCGAACCATGGGAGAGATGGCAAGAACTGCACTGAGAATCAAGAACTGGTTTGTGGATGTAGGTCTTTAAAAATTTTCCCTCCGCGTCAGTATGACAGGCATAACAAACTTTGTCCATCCTGTCTTTGATCATACCCTTTATATTGGTGCCATGAGGATTATGGCATGAATGGCATTCTTCCTGAGCAAAAGGAGCATGTTGAACTTTGGCTTTCAGCGTTTCCCTTGTTTTTGAATGGCAGGAATAGCACAGGCTTGCCCTTTCTTGATTCAGGAGATTTTTGTGTTTGGCTGAATGGGGAGGATGGCAGGAGAGGCATCCCTTCTCGGTTGCGATTGGCTGATGATTGAATGAGACCTTTTCACCCTTCTCCTTATGGCAGTCAAAACAGAGTTCATTCCCCTTTTTAAGAACAAGTTTTGGAAACTCCGATGCGTGTGGCTGGTGGCAGGAGTCGCACATCCCTTCTTTAAATGGGGAATGGTCCACTCTCCTGCCTGCTTCCAGTTTTGAGGTTTCATGGCAATTCAAACAGAGTTTGTTCTTTTCCTCACTGGTTTCAAAAGGCTTGGAGGATGAGGCCGGTTGATGACAGGCATCGCATCCCTCTCTGATAGGCGGATGGGTGCTCACTTTCAAGAGTTTCGGCTGGACTGATGTATGGGGATTATGGCAACTCAAGCATGATGCATTGCTTACAGGATAATCGCCATGGGCTTTCTTGAATGGAGTCTTAGTCGCATCATGGCAACTCATACAGAGCAGAATCTCAGGCTTCACCAACAATCCTTTTTGGTCAGAGCTGTGGGAAAGATGGCAAACCATGCATCCCTTTGTCTCCTCAATGGTCTTGTGAACAACTTTCTTCTCGAAGGCCTCTTTCTTATGACACTGAAAACAGACCTGATTTCCTTCAGCCTTTAAAAGATGCCTTGTCTGGGTGGCATGTGGATTGTGGCAGGAGACACAAGGATTCTTCTTTAAAGCGGTGTGAACATTCGTTTTATTTAATCCGAGTTTTTCCCTGCTATGGCAGGGGTAACAGATTTCGTTCCCTCCCTTTTTCAGAAGTAATTTAGCAACCAAACCGTGTCGGAGATGACAGTCTTCACATTTTTTTTCTCTGACCACTTGATGTACATTCTTCATCCCCATGTATTGATCGGCAAACTTTTTATGGCAATCGAGGCAATCCTTCTGGATAAATCTCTTTCCCTTGGGAGCCTCGCCTCCGAGCGTCTTCTTTTTAGGAATCTGCCCGTAAACCGACAAGACCATTCCGACTCCAATCAGAAGGATAATAAGGCTCAAAAATGCGACTCTACGGGTGATATGAAACATTATCTTCTCCCTTTAATCTTTCAGGTAAATTTTCACAACCGAGGCTGCCCTGAGCTTGTTAGTATACTCCTCGAGGGCCTTTTTGAGTTTATTGTCAAAGACCTTTCGGGCAATCTTCTCTCTCGCCTCAGCATAGGCCTGAGGTTTTGAGGGAACCACCTCCTCGACCCACAGGACATAGAAATGATGCTCATGACTTTCAAAGAGCCGGATATCGCCCTTCCTGGCTCCAGAAACAGCCTTCTGCGCAGGCTCGGGCAACTCACTGGTCATCAGGAGTTTCCCCTCAAAGCTCAATACCCCCCTTGTATTTGGATCGACCTGACCTTCAGCATTCGCCTTAAGCCATTGAAAGTCCGTTCCCTGCCTGAGACGATTGAGAGCTTTTTCCGCATCCTCTCTCTTCAAGAAAACGAGCCCTCTAAGCCTCATCATCTCTGGGTAGGTAAACTCTTTGATATGTTCATCGTAATATTTTCGAATCTCTTCTTCTTTCAACTTGATCTCAGGTACCAGTACCTTATGGATAAAAGCCCCGAAGATCAGAGCATCCTCATGCTCCCTTACACGATTCTGATAACTCTCGGTTCGATCAATTCCCAGCTTGAGCGCCTCACTCCTTAAGACCCTCTTCCGAACCATCTCCTCTAAAGTCTTTTCCTTCCTCCAGTTCAATCGCCTCGCCTCAATCGCCCTATCGACCCCGTGAAACAGATCCTGTTTCAAGGACTCTGCCAGATCCCCTACGGTTATGGACCGCTCTCCTTTAATCTCTGCCACAATGCGTTTATCTTTGAGGAGTTTATCAAATCCCAGCTCCTTGGACTCGAAGTCCAGACGTTTTAGGAGGGTGCGATTGACCTTTGCGTATTTTTCTATCAATCGTTTCTCATATTTCTGAATGACCTCTATCTGCTTTTGACGGAGGACCTCCTTTCGGATCTCTTCCTTCACCTTCGGGTCATCCGGATAGCGAAAATCTTCGACTCTGAAAATGACGAACCCCGACTTTATCCTCACAATCGGGCTGATGGACCCCTTCTTCATTTTTAAAATTACTCCCGAAATTTCCGGCAGTAAATCCCTATGCCTCAGATACTCCTTCCCCTCCTCCACCTTACCTATCCGATCCTTAAGAAAGGTATTCAACATCTGATCGAAGTCTTTTCCCTCTTTTAGCCCTTTTTCCATCCTTTTCGCATCCTCCTCTTTTTCAAAGAGGATGCTTTTGATCTTCCACTCTTTCACCGATTCCTGATAAGCCTTTTCCACTAATTTCTCATCAGGTTTAATGCCTTTGATCTGCCTTTCGATCAATTCTTCGCGAAGTGCAATTCTCGAGAAAACCTCTACCTGCATCTTCACTTCTTTCAACTCTTCCAGTCCCATTCTCCTCGCTTCCTGGATAATGAGTCTTGTATTGATCAGGCGATTCAGAAGCCCCTTCGAATTTCCCTTTTCATTTCCTCTTGGCTCTACCACCTCCTTTCGGATGGTCGCCAGTTCCCGATTGAATTGATCCAGGGTAATGACCTCTTCATTGACACTGGCTACGATCTTCTTCCCCCTCACCACAGGCAGGTCTTGAGCAGATATCTTGTGCCCGGGGTTAGCCAAAAAGAAACCCATGAGGACAAAGGTGATTCCTTTTAAAAGATGCTTCATTCTATTTTCCTCTTCTTCCCTTATTTCATTCTACCTGATTGAAATTCTAATTTGGCTTGATCTTCCGCAATCATCTTTACAATAGCCTGAACCATTTGAGAGGTCATGGTATGCGCTGTGTTGACCTTTCCTCTATCAAAGAAGAAAACGCCATCATCTCCCTCATTATAACTGTTGGACCCCCAGACGACCTGCCTGCTAGTACGCTCGATGATGACTGTGGAAAAATCGACCTTTGGTTTTCCCCAGGTTCCCTGATAATCCTGGTAATCGACCACCCTTCCCGAGACAATGAGATCGGCGTCGAGAATGGCAAAAATAGCATCCGCATTGGCCAGTGAAACACCGTCTTCCATGATCACCCTTAAACCCAAAAGCTCCTGTCTCAGGACGCCAGGTTCGACCACCTCGAAATGGCCAAACCGCTTCAATTGCCTGATAAAATGGAGAACGAGGATCTCTCCTGCATACTTTCTCTCGCTCCTGTTAAAGAAAGGAAGAACCGCCACAAGATATTTTTTATCAAGTGATAGGTTAGAAGATCGATAGACTATCTTCGGTTTAAACCTTTTCTTCAAACCCTTACCTCCCGCTTCACCCGTTAAGCCTGAAAGATAAAGAATCAGAGAGTCTGTCATCGATCGCATCGCTCGATCCACTAAAACTTTTGGTTCCTCGATCAATCCAAGACTGAGGAAGCCAGGTGAATCATCTCCTGCCAGACCAATGCCATCCATCCATAAGACTAAAGGGGAAGGGTCGGTTGAAACCAGTCGGGATAGAAGTGAGATCTTGGGAGGTTTTACCTCGCTATAGAGTTCAAGGGAGGTAATGAGCACCCCATCGACTCCAACCTCTTCCTTAAATGCCCTGGCTATTTGCCTATCCACTCCACCTGTATATCGAATGCGGTGCCTTGCCATGAATTTCTCAAGGTCTTCATCACTAAGGGTCTGAGACCCTTCTCGGTTTAGCCTCTCAATAAAGGACTGACGAATCTCTTTTAAAGGTCCGGATGTTCCACTCAGGTTCTCAACAGGGTAAACGGCAATCCTCAGTAAATCCTTACCTCCGAGAAGATCTTTTGCCCTAATCCCCTTTGCACTAATAAAAACAGAAAGGAAGAGGATCAAGATGATGATTTCAATCTTATTTAAAAAGCTTATTGATGAGATCACGAACTGCTCTTTCAGTTATGAGATTCATCGGCTGACCTCCTCCGCCCAGGAGACGATCCCATATGCTAATGCCTCCTTTGGTCGATGAGGCAGCCCAGACCACCTTGCCCGTTTCAGTCTCAATCATCTGAAGGCTAACTGAAATGATATTGGCTGAGGTCGTTCCGGACCTCACCTCTCCGTATTCCTTGACCACACCGGTGATGATTGCCTGGGCTTTGATCACCTGCCCCAATTTCACCACCTCTTCAGCTGATGGCGTTGCCGGATTCTGAATCTCTGCCTTGGCCACTCCTCTGGCCACCTCCCCTGTGGGAAGAACATAAACCGCACCAGTGGACAGAAGGCTGTTAATGAAAACATCTCGAACTCTCTCAGAGACAATCATGTCCCTGGTCAGGTTTGTAAAGGGCATGACGGCAATCGTTTTAATGGCTCCAAAGTCCATGTTCGGATCGATGTAGTGATCACCATTTGTGGTAGCACAGGCCATGAATAAAGGGAGAGTTAAAAGGACGGAGGCCTTGAATAAAAGACTCCATACTCTTAGGATTACCATAATATCCTCCTTGGACTATTAAACCTGAAACCTGCGTGAAAACTATAGGTTAGGTTTTCAATTTTTCTATTTTCTTTATGGCGTATTCGAAAGCATTCTTATATAAGAAATTATCTGGTAATTTTAACGTTGGTTTATTCTTGGTCTTCACCAATTCACCTGGGATCAAAAGGAGGCGTGCCCTTAACGTCTTAAGCGTCATATTTTGAAACTCCTTTGGCAGACACAACCGCTTGAACCAGTTGATGAGATTGTAAGAGAACAGAAGGGTATGGAAATAGGCCTCGTTGGCTGCAAAATGTTTCGTGGGGATTTTTCCTAAAGGATAATCCCCTTTGAGTTCTTTGATAATCAGTTCGACAGCGGCTCGACCATTGTAAAATCTCCACGTGTTGAGAGGGGTCAGTTTCATATTGGTCACAAGAACCTGGTAGCTGTACTTGCCCATTGAGAAGAGAAGGAGCTGCTCCGTAGGGTCTTCTGGAATAGGACGCCTGACCACTACAAAACGATACGCTCTTTTCCACCTTATGGGTTGGTACATAAACTCCGCGATCTCCAGAGCGGAGGAATGGATTTGATAAGACAAGGTTGAGATTCTTCTCTTGACTGGACCCGTAAGCTTGGCAACAATGACAAAAAGGGCTCTCTGGGATTCCAGATATTCGATTGGTCTCGTGATCGTAAAACCCCTTGTCTGCTCGAATAATTACGATCTTTACCGAGGGGGATAACTTGGCAAAGGAGGCCTTTAGGAGTTCGACGGCTCCAGTGCCGGTATGGGTATCCCCAGAGCGAAGTTCTCCATGCCAGAAATCTTTGGTGATCCCATTGAAACAGAGCAGAGGATGATAAGACGGTCTGCCCCACTTTTTTGGATTGTAACCAATTCGGGCCATCTCCTGTTTGCCATTGAGGATAAGGACCGTAGAATCCAGATCGAAGATAACCTTGGTAGGAGGCTTGGGCTTGAGAATCATGGATAGCAGAAAGCGGTCGTGCACTCTCCTTAGCTTGGATAAGGCTGAGGGTGCCATTCGGAGAAGAAAGCGTCTCAAGGTAGTGGGATTGGGATAAGGAGGTAGTCCTGTGAGGTATTGGAAGGCTCCATTGTGTTTCAGGAGATGGGTAGTCTCGATTCGTCCCAGGCCTAAAGTGATTGGATAGATTAATGCCAAGATTTCCTCGGCAGTAGTGTAGCGGTTGTTGCGTTGAGTAAGTGTTAGTCTTTGAGACAACTGATGACGTAATTCTATCCGCTTGAAGAAAAGATGGATAAGATATACTCCCCCAAAGTGGGTAAGATTTTTCCCGTCGAATTTTAAAATAAGTTTTTAGGGGCCATATTGCATGGTCTAAAAACCTAACTAAAGGGTAAGTTTTTGGCGGATCGTTTTCAAGGGCTCCTATATAACTTTTCCGAGGCATTTTATCAAGGTTTTTTTGGTGATAATCTTGTCATTCGACAGTACTTTTCACGCATGATTCAAGATTAAATATTTATACTCACTTGGCTCCGGTCTGTCAACACGATCTGACCTCTGTTTCAGATCAGAAAAAGATCTTCAGGTTTGAGCTGATCACCTGCGAACTTTGCTGACCTGTTTTACTCTCGCTCTGGAGACACTGATATGAAAGATCGACATAAGATCGTTTTGTGATGTTCAATCGCACACTGAGGATAAAGTTTCTCTCTTTAGCCCGGTCTTCAGATCTCAAGTTTTCCGTATAGGAAACATTGAATTGAAGCGCTCCATCCGAAAAGGGAGACCAGTTGACCGAGTAATTCTGGATCGTCTCGATGTCCTTCCCTTTCTCTGCGATCATCTGGATAAGCAAAAGAAAGTATAAACTCCTGAAAGGGGCGTAATTCAGATTGAAGTCCAGTCTCTTAGTATAGGTTGAAAAGCTCCCTCTTTCCTCTCCACTGTGCCTCGACATCGTATCCGAGTAGTTGAGGCCCAGACTCATTGTCCTATGAGGAACGATATTCGTTCCAAGGGTAATAACAATATCTCTTGTCTTCTCGCCCATCTCTCCCTCTCTCAAATTGACTCCCCCGTTCAAGTTCAGATCGATCCCCGGGTAGAGCTGAGCCGAATTATAAAGGAAGAGGGAATGGGTATCACTGGACCTTCCGTCGATCTCCTCGTCCCTCCCGCTTAAAACGAGGCTGTTGCGGAGTGTCTTCAGGGGATCGGCGGTAATCGATGCCTGATAGACATAGCCGATCCGTTTCTCCTCATTTTCTTCACCGTCTTCTCTTGCCACCCTTGCGGTTCCGGAAAAGATCCGGCTAAACCGATGAATAATCGAAAAGCCGTTTGATAGACTGTATCGTTTTTGATCCAGTGGAAGAACTCTGTTGAAAAAATAGTAAAAATCATAAAACAGGCCAGGATTATCAAGTACCCTTGCCCTTGCATCAAGGTTGAAGAGATGGGATGTCCTTCTCACCTTTCGCTCCATATCCGCAGCGGGTCTTCTGAGAAAAGCCTGAAGTTCTGTAACGAATAGATTGGAAGGTACCAGGGGCGTTCGAAGAAGAGGGGTTGTTACCACCTTGATATATCTTTTTCCAGGAAGTATGTTAGGAAAATTGATTTCAAAACGATTCTGAAACGGTCCAAAGGATGCTGCCATTGGCCCTGTCCAGTGCGTCCAGTTCAAATTATCTTCGCTCACATAGATGTCCCACAAAAAGGAACTGGCAACCGTAGCGGTAATCTCCTTGTCCACCCAGACCAGGATTCGGTTCACCTCGGCCGGATTTAGAAAATCGAAACCCATCTGTCTTCTCACCAGAGGAAGGTTTGAGATGAGGTCTATCCCAGCGCTTGCAGTCGTATCTCCATCCACCAGGCCCGGGGTTGGATCAAGAGTGATGGGAGCAGGAGGCAGGGTATCATCAATCTTTGCCAGCCCTGCAAATGGAAATATCTGTTGAGTCACGAAGCCCGTCCCCTTAGAAACCGTCTTCATCTCCTGGTTAAAAATATCATAGGTGGTGTTGATCGTCACCCTGCGGTTTAAAAAAGAACCTCCATAGGCAATCCTGCCGTTATTGGTTAGGAGTTCGACATCGAGGTCATTTAGGTCGTCCATATCGTGAAGGTAGGTGCCATAGTAATTGAGCTGGAGTCCTTTATAGGTATATTTCGAAATAAGCTGGATCGAATCCTCTCGATCATCCCGAATGACCTTCTCTTCATCAAAATTCTTCGTTCTCTTTAGTCTCAGCTCTAAAGTGGGGAATCCCTCCGGCCTCCATCCAAGAATGGCGTTATATTCCTCATTGACAAGGGAAACAGAAGGAGAACCCTCTGCCTTCGTTCTCTCCTGCCTCATGATATAACCCACCCCTGCAGTATAAAGAGGAGTGTCAAGAGTGAGGTCAAGGTAAGGCCGAACCCTTGTGAAGGTTGTTTTCGTATCGACACCCCCGGTTTCGAAGTCCGTTTTGATCAATTCTGCAATTCCGCCTATATGGAGCCTCAAATTGGGAAAGATCTTCGTGTCGATGTTCAGGGTCAAACGGGGGTTATAACTTCCTGTCTTTGTCTTGGTGGTCACCCCTGTCGCATCTTTCGTTTTAGAATTAGAAAAACTGTAATTGAACTCCATCAAGCCACTGATCCCCTGAAGAAGCCCCTGTGCCTCACTTACTGTTGGCAACAACAATAAATATAACCCCCACAGGGCATAGAGCATAGGGCATAGAGCCCTTAATATTCTAAATAACAATTTCCAAGCTCCAGATAAATTCCAAATTTCCAATGGCTAAATAATTAAAGGTCATCCGCTATATACTAAAGAAGTTTGTCAGCAATCTCGATTGTCAATTGCTATATTTTAAATCTTGAAATCCAAATTTAGCCATTTTTGTCCCCTCCTTATACCCTATGCCCTCTGCCCTATGCTCTATACCTCTTCAGCGTTCCCCCATGACCGAAACCCAATAGGGACTATCTCCCACATCGATTTCATAAACCGCCCTTTTGCTGATGAGATTGTGGGCGATCACACTTCTCGTCTCTTCATTTACGAGATAGAGATGATTCTCTTCGCCATCGATGGTCATATGGGAGATGGTTCCCCCTGCCTTGATCGCATCAACCGAGACAAAAGAGGACGGATCGTAGATTTCAACAAAGGGATCGTTTTTCCTTCCAAGATAGATGAGGTCTGTCCTGGGATCCACCTGGATCGAATTCATTCCTGGTCTGACCTGAAATCTTCTCTCAATGGAGAGGGTCGAGGGATTGAGGACGGTCACGTAAGAGGACAGTTCGTGAATGATATAAAGTCGATCTCCCCTTCTGTTAAACTGCCCTCGAAGAGGTCCTGGATGGGTGGAGAGAGTGGTCACGATCCCCTTGTTTGGAATATCGATAATGGTGATGGTGCTCGATAATCGATTAAAGACATAGGCCCTTCTTCCGGTAATATGCTCAATCAGGATCGATTGAGGCCCATTTCCAACACCAATCCGTCTCAATTCAAAGAGAGAAGTGGAATTGATAAAACTGACCGTGTTTGAGCCCGTATTCACGGAGAGGAGAAATCTTCCATCCGGTGTAAGTGATAGTTCCTCTGGCCGGTCCCCTTGCCCAAGCCTTACTCTATTGATGATCTCCCCTCCAGTGACATCTATGACCTCAATGGCATCCTCTCCGGAAAGAGCCACATAGAGCCTTCGAAGCCTCTGGTCAAGAGCCATTCCAGCAGGACCCTTTCCTGTCGCAATCATAGAAACAACCTGGCCAAGCCTCTTGTCAAAGACCGTGATCGTATTGGAGCCTGTATTTGACACATAACCTGCAAGGTAGAGGATGGGCCTGGACGGAATCAGGGCTGAAAATACCGGATTGAAATGGGTCCCGGAGATGGACTCTCTATATATGAGGCTCAATAAAACCACATGGGCCTTTTTCCTGACGATAGAGAATGGGAAGTCCACCTGTTGTGGCCTCTCAGGAACAAGAAGCGAAATTTCTCCTTCTTCAATCCTTAAAAATGCACTCTTGATTTTAAACGAGAGTCCTGCATAGGCGCCCGGTGGAAGCCGACCAGATGCCAGAAGACGCTGTCTTCTTGCCTCACTGCTCTTAATTTCTCGCATCTGAATATCGAGAGGAATTTCCTTTCCATCGCCAGTAACAGCAAAAATATTCTCAATGCTGAATCTTAGTCTCTCTGCCTCCTGCAGAAATGGTTGAAGATAGAGATATAATTCACCTTCTCCTTCAAGAGGTGGCTTGAGTCTGGACAAGGAGACCTGGCAGGCCAGCAATCCAAAAGTCAGCAAAGCGCATAGAGCATAGCGCATAGTAAAAAATCTCATCTTTGCTTTTTCCCGGGAATGATGATGGATTTCTTTCTTTATAGTATTACACTTCCCTTTCCAAATTCAATAGAAGAAGAGGGGCTGGTCTTATAAACAGCCCCTCTTCTGCCTTCCTTTACCCCTTTCCATTCCTTTCGCGAAAGAGAGATGGGGTTGGATTAGTCTTTTGCATGGCATTTGTTACAGAGCACCCTCTGATAAGTGGCAAACTTCGTTGCTGGACGATCGTAATAAGCAGCCTGAAAATCGGCCATATTCCTTCCCCGGGCCTGCAAGGGTTTTCTTGGTGAGGTCATTGCCGTATTATCCATCCCGATATAATTTCCGGCGTATGTCATGAACTCATATCCAATGTCAAAGCGGAGGGCATACGAAAACCCACTTGCATGCGCCCTGTGGCAGGAAAGGCACATCACTTTATCAGAGGTAGAGGGTCCGTAGAGGTACGAATCGTCATTTTTCGCATGGCTTTTAAGCGTTCCAAAATCACCGGTAGCCTCTGCAAAAGGCACAAGCGAAAGGTATGCCAAATCTGGATTGCCGGTTAGGTCACCCGATTTTACATATTTATTATAGTTATCCGCGATTTTCCCACCAAGGTTTTCATCCACCTTATGGACATAGCCATTTTTGGAGTGCATATCAGCATGGCAGGTAGCACACCAGTTGCCCCATGTATTGTCACCATCATGTCCATATGCCACGCGGGTCTGTGTGGAAGCCTCTGACCTGTTATAATCCGAGGGCGAAACCGCTATGGGATAGGTTGTAAAACCTGCCCCTGAATAGGCCGGGCTCCCCAGAAGTCTGTATATACCTACAGCCTCCCCGGGACCAGGGGTCGGGCTGTTGTCATACGACCCGGAGCCAATGATCGGAGCGCCTGTGGTGGCATAAGATCCATCGGAAAGCCTCCGGCCCCTTCCGTGGGGATCATGGCAGGAAGCACAACTGAGCTGAGATGATGGAAATGTCCCTCCAGGAGCTGTTGTGTTCTTAGAATCGACAGTATAATTGAAATCAGCTGCAACGATATTGTGTCCACCACCAGTCTCCGTATAGGTGTTATTATTATAGGTATAAGTATAGGTCTTTTTCACCCACCCAAAATCCCCACCAGGTGTTCTCTGAAGGGGAGTCCCTTGGCCCAATTGGCTATCTGCTGTACTGATATGATAACTGGTTGGTCCTGTATCGCTTGCGCTCTGATGGCAGTTCAAGCATGTCGAACTTGCATCTGACCCTTTAAGTAAATCATCACCTCCTGGTTTTGGAGAGTGCATGCTATGACAGCCTTCACATTCAGCAACACCACCTGAGTGAAAGGCATTGGCAACGCCCATGACACCAAATATCATCAAGGCCATTGCCAGTGTAATCAAACCTACTCTCTTGACTTTCATTTTATCCTCCTCGATTTGATTTTCTTTTTCATCTTTTAGCCCCGGCAACCCGGCCATCCTGAAACCCCTCCTTTCTCCTCTCCTATAAAGGGGAGGATAGGTGGGATCGGACCCGTTGGCTTTGTGCCCCCACCTTACAATGGGTTTACCTTTTTCGGAGGATGAAGGTTAAAATTTTTTAAAATTCCCTTGCCCATAAATCTTTTTAACTTTAACCGTTCGCCTTCTCTCTTTGCCTTACCACCCCCTTTCTGATCGATTTCCATCACGAATTTTAACCCCATAAAGCATAGGGCATAGCCCATAGGAAGGAATTCAAAACAATAGATTTAATTGTATGTCAACCTGAATACACTGACCCCTCTTTTTCTGCTCTGAGTTACATAGACCCGTTCACTTCCGTCTATAGCAATATCATCGGGAGCAATAAGATTGCCAGGCTTTAGACCCCGGTAGCCAAACTGAGTTAAGAATCTAAAGTTTCTATCAAAGACCATGACCGTACACTTCAATTTATCAACCACAAGATAATTTCCCCGGCTATCCCTCGTAATGCCGGCAACAATATTAAACTTTCCAGGGATGCTTCCAGGTCTGCCAAACCAGTCGAGCCTTCCATCAGGGGATAGGACACAGGCCCGAAACAGGGTCGGAACCGTGAAGAGAATATTTCCCTCGCTGTCCACACTGAATCCAATCATTTCCATGTTTCCCCGATCCTTTTCTTCCCGTTCGAGAAGGGGAATCAGGTCATAGCCCTTTTTAAAATTTCCCTGAAGGTCTGAAATGACGATCCTCATCTCCCCTGTGGATGCGAGATAGAGGTTTTCGTCATGATAAATCATCCGGTTTGGTGAAAAACTTGAAAAATCTCTGGGTAAATCCTTGAGATGGACTCTTGATTTCGGCTCTCCCCTGAAGTTGCAACGGATGATTTCACCCTTCGAATCTTTATGGGCAAGCAGATAGATGTCCCCTCTCTTATCGACAGAAAGATCGATGATATAGCCAAGGTCAAGGTCATCGCCGAATTTAAAAACCTCCATTCCAGATTCATTAAAGATTCTCAATGTATTCTGGTAAAGCACATAGATCTCATTTCTTTCCCTATCTGCAACCACTCTTGCCCAATTATAGGGAATCGTTCCTGTAAAATCGGAGAGGTTGTAGAGAAAAATCCCCCTTACTTTCTGCGCCTCTGCGGTCACAGAAATGAGGATAAAAAAGGCGATTGAGATAAAAAGTATCAAATCTTTAAAGGACTGCTTCACCTTAACAAACTCTCCTGTATCTTGTGAAAGCAATTCCTGTTCCAATACCCATTGATTTTTAAGAGAATAAATCTAATCCTTACTATAAAAATCTTCTTTGATTTCAAAGAATTATGCTATAGAGGAAAAGTGACCGGTTACTCAAAAAAAAGCGTCATGTGAAAATATGTTCTTATTAGCGTGATATCTCTCACTTCTGTGTGTTTTTCCTCATTCTTTGATAATGTCAAAAATTTTATGAAAAAATGTAATAAAACAAGTTGAAATATAAAGGAAAACATGTCCCTTGAGAAGGGCAATAATATAAAAGAAAACCTTCCACCTTGAGGGGGGAAGGTTGGGATGGGGGTGAGAACTCTGATAGATATTGCCAAAAGGCTTAGAAAAAACTCTACGGATACAGAACATTATTTATGGAGACATATAAGGAACAGGCAAATAGAGGGGTTTAAATTTCGGCGTCAACAGAGATTGGGCAAATATATAGTAGATTTCGTAAATTTTGAAAGAAAAGTAGTAATAGAATTGGATGGTAGTCAACATATTGGTAGTTGAGAAGACAGGATACGTGACGAATGGCTTAAGGCTCAGGGGTATAGAGTGCTAAGATTTTGGGATAACGATGTGTTCAACGACTTAGAAGGTGTTTTGGAGTCTATCAGGGTTGCTCTTTTAACCCCTCACCCTTTCCCTCTCCCACAAGGGGAGAGGGAAGAAAAATTTTGACAATACGAAATTAGAAGAAAGGAGGAACTTTTATGGCCATTTTCGAAATAGGAATCATGGGAAGGGTGACCTGGGATCTTCATTCTTTGAACAACGAGGGGACAGTTGGCAACGTGACAGAGCCCCGAACGGTTGTTTTAGCAAGCGGAGAGAAAACAGATGGTATATCTGGGGAGATGTTGAAACACATACACGCATACAATGTATGGCTTCTTCAAGAGGACAAAAGTCGATTCTGTGAAGCCTGCCAGAAATTCCATCCTCAGAAGGCAGATTTAAATCCTCTTGTAACAAAGGGCAAGCTAAATGAAAATCAGGCTATGGGGAAAGCCATAGAAACGTGCATTTTGTGTGATCTCCATGGGTTTTTGGTAACAAGGCCAACTATTTCAAGACCCTCTACAGTTGAATTCGGTTGGACGGTGGGATTACCAAACCGAGTTCATCGAGAGATTCACCTCCATGCAAGACACTCCATGGAGGGTCGTTCCCCCCGAACAGGAGGAGGGGAATCCACAGAAGAAAAGGCAGAAGGCCAAGTGACCGCCCAGATGATTTACCACAGACCGACTCGCTCAGGAGCTTACGCATTCGTCTCTGTGTTTCAGCCTTGGCGGATAGGTTTGAATGAAATTGATTACGCTTATTCGATTGATGACCAGAAAAGAATTGAGCGATTCAAATTAGCTATGAATGCCTATAAAGCAACCCTTATGCGAACTGACGGTGCGATGATGTCCACCAGACTTCCTCATGTTGAAATGTTAGAAGGCGCTATAGTGACTTCAGAAGTCAATTTCCCTGTTCCCATTGTCAGTCCTTTGAGAGATGGATACATGGAGGAGGTTGAAAAACTCGTCAAAATTCAAAAGGGTTTCTCCTTAAAGAAATTTTCCAGCATTTCTGAATTTTCCGAAATTATCGACCAAATTGTTAGTAAAGACATTTACAAGCTTACCCCCATTCAAAAAAGCACGAGGTGACGAGTCGATGAGCTGGATAAGGAACGATATTGAGTTTTCAAGTTTTTACTCCTATAGGATGCCAAACCTTTCCCCAAGTTATGCCGTGGCTTCCATTATTCCAAGCCCCGCTTCCTTAAGGCTTGCCATTGTCGATGCTGCGATAAAATCTACAGGAAGTGTTGCGTATGGGGAGGAGATTTTTAATTTAATCAAATCCTCCCCCTTGGAAATTGAGCCTCCCGAAAGGGTGTCTGTATTGAAGTTCTTTATGAAAAGATTGAAAAAAGCAAAGTCTTCAGATTCAAGTTTTGAAGAATCTTTTGGAGTCAGAGAGTATTGCCATTTTTTGGGTGCCTTAAAAGTTTTTATGGAAGTTCAGGAAAGGATGGATGAAATTGTCCATCTTTTCAGCATACTGCGACGGCTGGGCACTACTGACTCTATAGCCACGTGTCGGGCAACGGTGAGCGATGACGAACCGGACCAATCCTTAATCTCCAGAGAATTGTCCTCTACGAAGCCCGAGGCATCCAATATCGTAAGAAGACCGGTCTCAACCCTTAACGAATTGAGGGAAGATGCTACTTTTCCACAGGTGAATCCATACTTCAAAGGAAGGAAGGGAAATCCATTTATCCAAAAAGTGTTTATACTTCCTCTGGTAGAAGAACGACGGGGTGAGAATTGGGTCATTTACAAAAAAGTTCCCTTTACGATATGATGTGTATTTAGCGTTTGATTTAAGACAATTAATATAGAAGCAGAAGTCGTAAAAGGTAGAAAAGAGAATAAGTTTGGATAGATGGTAAACCAATGTCTAAAGTCTCTGAAATTCTACATCGAAAAGCTGAAAGAAAAATAAGATTGGAGAAGGGTCTTGATTTGATTGTTGATCAATTAAAAAAGATGGGAGCGCTAAAAATCATTCTTTTTGGGTCTTTGCTGAGAAGAGAGGTTGATACACACAGCGATCTCGACCTATTTGTAGTTATGCCTTCGACAAAAAGTGGTAAAGAGTGGATGAACATGGTGTATCAGCACATTGAAAGAAAAATTGATTCAAACATCATCGTATATAATCTTAATGAGTTAGAAGAAAAGCTTCCATCAAGCAAGTTTTTGCAAAACATACTTAAAGGGAAGGTAGTTTATGAAAAAACCTAATGAAGAAGAATCTGAAAGATGGTTGATACAGGCAAAAGACGAATTTGAAGATGCAGACGATTTAAGAATGAGAAAGAGATTCTATTTGGCCCTATTCCATTTTCAACAAGCTACCGAAAAAGCTCTAAAGGCATTTTTATATCGAAGGTTAAGATCCTTTGAAGTATTTTATACACATTCTATAGGTGAACTTTTAGAAATGGCTATGGAGTTAGATTCAGAATTTAAAAAGGTCTCAAAAGCAAAGAAATTGGACCAATATTATATTCCAACACGATATCCAAATAGTCTTCCAGGAGGAGTTCCTTCAAGGTTTTACGATGACCCAAAAGAAGCCGAAGAGGCTATGGTTCTTGCAAGGGGTGTTATAGAACTTGTTGAGCAAAGGATCAAAGAAAAGGATCAAAAATAGAAAGGCAGGCTGCCTATGGATAAGAAAATAAGGGGTCATTAACATAACTTTGGAAAAAGCGGAGGGAAAGGGAATAAATATGCCGCCAAGCATTGAGCATCTTTCGATCCTTAATAAGGCGGCCAAAGTCCTTCAGTATGGGGATGAATATGAGGAGTTCATTAATATTTTAGATTCGGATGCCGGTGGCCCCTATCTCAGCAATGGCTCTGTGGGGGAATAAAAGAGGACGCGTTATGGATAAACCCTTAAGATTGGATCCAGGGCAGATAGAGGTTGTTGATGATGTGATGGCAGAAATCTTTCGGCGTAAAACTCCTGCGGAGAGGATTCGCATTGGTTTTATGCTGTGGACCTCGGCCCGAAATATGTTAAGGGCACACCTGAAACAGACCTATCCAGAGTGGAAGGAGGAAATCGTTGAAAAAGAAGTAAGGAGAAGACTTTCTTGTGGAATTGTCTGATTTTCTTAAGAAGGTTGTAGAGGTTTTTGAAGATCTTGGAATTCCGTACTTTGTGACAGGTGCTGTTGCCGCAATGGCCTATGGTGAGCCAAGACTTACGAACGATATTGATCTCGTTGCAGAGATTAACGAAAGCCATGTGGGAAAAATAGCTTCGGCTTTTCCCATTTCGGATTTTTATATTGATGAAGATTCAATTAGAGAAGCTATCTTTTGCCGGAGTCAGTTTAACATTATTCATCCGGGTTCGGGGTTGAAAGTGGATATTATCATCAAGCAGAATACCCCTTTTGATAATAGTCGGTTCGCAAGAGTTCGAAGAATTTTCCCGGCGGAGAATTATCAGGCGAATTTCGCATCACCCGAAGATGTGATCATTAAGAAGATGGAGTATTATAAACAAGGAGGATCAGAGAAACATTTGCGCGACATAACAGGTATTCTGAAAATAAGTGGAGAAGAGGTAGACCGAAAGTACATCTTTGAATGGGCTCAGCGTTTGGGATTAGTAGAAATCTGGGAAGCCATTCTCAAAAGAATAGGTGAGAGAATTTAATCAAGAGGATGGGAATGCCAGCAAGTATTGCGCATCTTTTAATTTGTAATAAGGCGGTCAAGGCACTTCAGAATGGGGATGAA
>FWWM01003821.1_pt1 | contig 36529 bp, 29 predicted proteins | sample 2228351 | NCBI WGS metagenome assembly FWWM01 (sample SAMEA103939774, study PRJEB20133) | metagenome
GTGCGTCCGCGTCTGTGCGACCCCTGTGCCTGGGATTGGCGCGCACAGGCGCGCCCCGGGGTGCGCGACGGCATTGCCGTCGCCGGAGGATGCCGTCGGATAGCGGGGTTTCCGGTAGGTTTTAGTATGCGAGTAAGCCACCAAGCGTAGCGGAGTGGCGTCTGGCCTGACGACACTTCACTTTGTTGCGTGCCTGACTACGGACGCTCCACGATTGGGTGTGGTCCCACCCGGAGGGGGAGCATGAAGGTTTGCCTGACTGTCCTGGGATGCAAGCTGAATCAGGCCGAGGTTGAGCGCTGGGCACGCGAGCTGGCCATGAGCGGGCATGAGCTGGTGGGCTCACCGGACCAGGCCGAGTTGTGCGTGGTGCACAGTTGCGCCGTCACCCGGCAGGCCGCCAAGAAATCGCGCAGCCTGGCCCGCCGGGTGGCCCGGGCCGGCGGGAAGGCGGTCATGACCGGCTGCTACGCCCAGGAACTGCTGGAGAGGGAGGGGCGCCTGGCCGGCGTCGAGCTGCTGCTGGGCACTGGCGACACGCCCCGGCTGCTGGAAGCGCTGCAAGAGCATGGGCTGTTGCCGGCGCAGCCCGGGGATCGTGCCGCGACGGCCGGTCGCGTCGCTGCCGGCTCGTTGCCATCTCTTCCCTATTCGGGTACTTCGCGCACCCGGGCCTTCGTCAAGGCTCAGGACGGCTGCGACATGCCCTGCGCCTTCTGCATCATCCCCAAGGTGCGCGGCCCGGCTCGAAGCCGTCGTCGGCGAGGTGGAGGAGCGGGTGGCGGCCGGCTTCAAGGAGGTGGTCCTGACCGGCGTGCAGCTATCGGCCTACCGGGACGGCGAGGCACGCCTGCCCGACCTGGTGCGCAGCATCCTGGAGCGCACGGCCGTGGAGCGGCTGCGCCTCTCGTCCATCGCTCCCTGGCACCTGGACGATGAGCTCCTGGTCCTGTGGGCCGATCCACGCCTCTGCCGGCACCTGCACCTTTCCCTGCAGAGCGGTTGCGACGCCACCCTGGGGCGCATGCGCCGGCCTTACACCACCGCCTGCTACGCAGAGACGCTGGCCCGGGCCCGGGCGGCCATCCCCGACCTGGCCGTGACCGCGGACGTCATCGTGGGCTTCCCGGGGGAGACCGAGGCCGAGTTCGAGGAGAGTCTGGGGTTTGTGAGGCAAGCCGGCTTCGCGCGGGTGCACGTGTTCCCGTACTCGCCCCGGCCGGGAACCGAGGCGGCGGGGATGCCGGGCCAGGTCCCGGAGCCTGTCAAGCGGGCGCGGGCGGCCGCCATGCGGGCCGCGGGGGAGGCCGGGGCCCGGGCCTTCGCCCGCAGGTTCGTGGGCCGGGAGATGGCCGTCCTGTGGGAGAACAACCAGGGCGGCGTGTGGCGCGGCCTGACCGACAACTACCTGCGGGTGAGCACCCAGGACGCCGCCGATCTCCACAACCACATCACTCCCACCCGGTTGGTGCGCCTGAGCGCCCACGGGCTGTGGGGGCAGGTCCTCTGAACTGACCTGGGCAGTACGTGTTACTATGCGAGACCGCGGTTGACAAATTTCGGGGGTTCAGCTATAATGTGGTAACCAAGCCCAGGGGCTGACCATGCCGGCCAGGGAGGCGATGCCCAGAACTCGAATGGCGTGTAGTGGGCAGGTATCCGACGCGTATGTGTGTGGGGGCGAGAAGTGCTGTATGAGGGCTCTCGCGATGGCGGTCCACGGCCATTCTTCGTGTCGTTGCATGCCCTACCTTCGCTGAGCATCCGGCGAAGAGTAGGGCTTGTTTGTATTTGTTTCTTGCGTACTGTTTCCATGACTTACCGGAGGTGAATCAACGTGAACGTCAGCGAGCGCATGACCAAGAACGTCATCACAGTCTCACCAGATACCCCCTTCCAGGATGCACTCAACCTGATGCGGGAGAACAAGATCCGGCGCCTGCCGGTGGTGGACAACCGTGGCCGCCTGGTGGGCATCGTGGTGGAGAAGGACCTGCTGTACGCTTCGCCTTCCCCGGCCACTTCCCTCAGCGTGTTCGAGATCCACTATCTCCTCTCGAAAATCAAGGTCAAGGACGTGATGACCAAGCGGGTTATCACGGTGGGGGAGGACTGCCCGCTGGAGGAGGCGGCGCGGATCATGGTGGACAATAAGATCGGCAGCCTGCCCATCATGCGGGGCAAGGAGCTGGTGGGCATCATCACCGAGACCGACATCTTCAAAGTGTTCACCGAGGCCCTGGGTGGCCGGCATCCGGGTCTGCGGGTCACCATGCGCCTGCCGGAGCGCAAGGGGATGCTGGCCGGGATCGCGGGAGCCATCGCCGGCCTGGGCGGCAACATCATCAGCCTGGCCACCTTCTGGGGCGACGACCCGGAGCATCGGGAGATCACGGTCAAGGTGGAGGATGTGGCTGAGGACGCTGTGGTGGGGGCCGTGGAGAAGGTTGACGGCACCCAGGTGCTTGAGGCGCGTCAGATCGCGGAGGAGTACCAGCCGACCATCTTCGGTGTGTGAACCGCAAGTGGCGGCGACAAGCTAAACCGTCGTTGGGGACAATCACAGGCAAAGGGGCCACTGCGCAACGGGGCAACCCAGCCCGGGGCTTGGGCGGGCATAGGCTTGGCGCTCGATGGGCCCGGCGCTGAGTTGTCCCGTTGTTCTTGCTAACTGCCAAGGAATTCACGTGCTCGTGCTGGCGGGATGCCGGCTGGGCGTGGGTCAGGGGAGTAGCGGATGAAAGATGAACAACGCGCTACGAACGAGGTGCAACTCAAGGTTGACAACCTGTTCATGGCCTTTGGCGGCGTGGCGGCACTTACCGGGGTGAGCCTGGAGGTGCGCCGGGGGGAGATCTTCTCCATCATCGGACCTAACGGCGCCGGCAAGACGGTGTTGCTCAACTGCATCAACGGCCTCTACCATCCGCAGCGCGGCAACATCTTCTTCGAGGGCCGGGACATCACCCGGCTGCGCCCCCACCAGCGGGCGGCCCTGGGCATCGCCCGCACCTTCCAGAAGATCGAGCTCTTCCAAGGCATGACTGTCCTGGACAACATCCGCCTGGGCCGGCACATCCACATGCGAACCGGGTTGCTCGACGGCGGGGTCTACCTGGGACGGGCGGCTGAGGAAGAGGTGCAACATCGCCAGTTCATTGAGGAGGAGATCATTGACCTGCTGGAGATAGAGCACATACGGGACAAGGTGGTGGGCATGTTGCCCTACGGCCTCCAGAAGCGGGTTGAGCTGGGCCGGGCGCTGGCGCTGGAGCCCAAGATCATCCTGCTGGATGAACCCATGGCCGGGCTCAACCTGGAAGAGGTGGAAGACATAGCCCGCTTCATCCTGGACATCAATGAGGAGGAACGCTGGCAGGTCACCTGCGTGCTGGTCGAGCACGACATGGGTGTGGTCATGGACATCTCCGACCGGGTGGCCGTGCTCAACTTCGGTGAGAAGATCGCCGAGGGCCGACCCGAGGAGATCCAGCACGCTCCACAGGTGATCAGGGCTTACCTTGGGGAGGTGGAGGAGCTCTATGTCACCCGCAGGTAGGGACGACGGCTACAACGGTGATGAGCTGGAAATCACCCCTGACCTGACCATCCCCAAGCTGTTGCTGCGCCAGGCCAGGAAGTGGGGCGACAAGAAGGTGGCCATGCGCGAGAAGGAGTACGGTCTGTGGCGCCCCTTCACCTGGAAGGACTACCTGGAGAACGTCAAGTACCTGGCCCTGGGATTTGTCGCCCTGGGGCTCCGGCAGGGCGACAAGGTGGTGATGATCGGCGATAACCGCCCCGAGGGGCTGTGGGCCGAGATGGCTACCCTGTGCGTGGGCGGGGTGGCGGCCTGGTTGTTCCAGTCCAGCCTGCTGGATGAGGTGCAGTACATCGTTGACCACGCGGACGCCAAGTTCTTGGTGGGTGAGACCCAGGAGGAGGTTGACAAAGCTCTGGCCATCCGCGATCAGTGTCCCAAGCTGGAGCGCATCATCTGGGACGATCCTAAGGGCATGCGCCATTACCATGACCCCATGCTCATCAGCATCAGGGAGGTGCAGGCGCTGGGACGGGAACTGGACCGGGAGAAGCCGGGTCTTTTCGAGGAGCTGGTTGAGCGGGGCAAGGGTGACGACGTGGCTCTGCTGTTCTACACCTCTGGCACGACGGCGCTCCCGAAAGGCGCGCTCCTCACCCACTACAACATGCTCAAGATGGGGCAGAACATGATGCGGGTGGACCGCTACCGGGAGACGGATGACTTCGTGAGCTTCCTGCCCTTCGCGTGGATCGGTGAGCAGATGATGTCCATCTCCTGCGGCCTGCAAGCCGGCTTCACCATCAATTTCCCGGAGGAGCCGGAGACGGCCCAGGAGAACATCCGCGAGATCGCACCCCACGTCATGTTCTCATCGCCCCGGGTCTACGAGCAGATGGTGCGCGACGTCCAGGTGCGCTACCTGGACTCCACGTGGATCAAGCGCAAGTTATACGAGTGGGGGATGAGGGTGGGCTACCGGCTGGCCGATTGCAAGTTCGAGAAGCGGCAGCCATCGCGGTGGCTGCGATTCCAGGGATGGCTGGCCAACTGGCTGGTGCACAGGCCGCTGCGTGACTACCTGGGGATGGCGCGCATGCGCTATGCGTACACCGGCGGGGCAGCCATGGGGCCGGACCACTTCCGCTTCTTCCACGCCATCGGGGTCAACCTGAAGCAAATCTACGGGCAGACGGAGATCGCCGGCATCTCCGTGCTCCACCGTGACAACGACATAAAGTTCGACACCGTCGGCAAACCCATCCCGGAGACCGAGGTGCGCATCTCCGAGACGGGGGAGATCCTGTCCCGCAGCCCGTGCGTCTTCAAGGGCTACTACAAGGACCCGGGGGCTACGGCCAAGACCCTGCGCGATGGCTGGTTGCACTCCGGCGACACGGGCCACATTGACGAGGACGGGCACCTGGTGGTCTTCGACCGTTCCGCCGACATCATGACCCTGGCGGACGGCAGCCGGTTCTCCCCCCAGTACATCGAGAGCCGGCTGGTCTTCAGCCCCTACCTGCGCCACGCCTGGGTCATCGGTGACGGCCGGCCATACGTCACCGCCATCATCTGCATCGCCTACAAGGTGGTGGGCAAGTGGGCGGAGGAGCGCGGCATCCCGTACACCAGCTACCAGGAGTTGTCCCAGAAGCCCGAGGTATATGACCTGGTGAGCAAGGCCATCCAGGAAACCAATCGGCACCTGCCGAAGGCGGCCCGCATCCGGCGCTTCGTCAACCTGTACAAGGAATTCGACCCTGACGACGATGAGCTGACGCGCACCGGTAAGTTACGCCGACGGTTCATTGAGGGCCGCTATCAGGCTATCGTGGAAGCGCTGTACAGCGACACGGATCAGATCCACATGGACACGACCATCACCTACGAAGATGGCCGGGAGGTGGCTATCAAGGCTGATTTGCGCGTGGCCGACGTGCCGGAGGATGGCGCAGGCCCCGGGTTGTAGATGAGGAGGAGCGCATGGTTGAGGCGTTGGCAAGACAACCCTGGTATCGCTCGCCGGCGGGCCTCCTGTCCGTGGCCTGGAAGGTCCTGGCCGGGTTCGCGGGCGTGGTGGCCGTGTGCTTCGTGTTGTCACTGCCGGGCAGCTTGCAGGACCCCGGCGAGTTCTTCGTCCGCTTTCTCCAGTTCGTGGTCAACGGCGTGATGATCGGTAGCGTCTATGCCCTGGCCGCCCTAGGCTGGACCCTGATCTACAAGTGCTCCGGCGTGCTCAACCTGGCCATGGGCGAGCTAACCCTCATGGGTGGCTACGTGTGCCTTACCCTCTACCGCCACGCCATCTCGCTGAACATGCCGGTCTTCCCGGCTTTTGTGGCGGCGGTGGTGGGCACCCTCGTCATCGGCATGATCCTCGGCGTGTTGACCGAGCGCCTGGTCCTGCGCCCCATGATTGGTGAGCCGGTCCTGGCCGTGATCATGGTCACCGTGGGCCTCTCCTTCCTCATGCGCGGCATCATCGGGGCGTTGTGGGGCACCACCACCCAGATCTTCAAGCCGGCCATCTTCCCCACCGAGCCCATCTTCCTGGGGCAGATCCCCATCCGGGCTCTATACGTATGGGCTTTCCTGGCGGCGCTGATCCTCCTGCCCATCTTCGTGGGCTTCTTTCAGCTCACCCGCTGGGGGCTTTCGATGCAGGCGACCGCCGACGACGAAATGGCCGCGCTGTCCTTGGGCATCAGCGCCAAGTTCGTGTACGCCGTGGCCTGGGCCATCGCCTTTATGACGGCGGGCATCGGGGGCATCTTCCTGGGCAACGACACCGGCCTGAACATTGGCGTGGCGGAGACCAGCCTGTTGGTGCTGCCGGCTGTCGTCCTGGGCGGTTTGAACTCCGTCCCCGGGGCGATTGTGGGCGGGGTCAGCATCGGGGTGCTGCAGAACCTGGCCGGTGGCTACCTGGACCAGTTGATCATCGCCGGGGTGCGGGTTTTTCCTGGCGGCGTCAAAGCCCTCTTCCCCTACATGGTGATGATCGTCGTGCTCCTCTTCAGGCCATACGGCTTGTGGGGCTGGGAGCGTATTGAACGGGTGTAGGAGATTGCCCACTGCCCCCACCTCCCTCGCCTTCCCCTTCCGCCGAATCTGGGGAAGGGGTGGGGAAAGGGGGTGAAAGAGCCAGGTCTTGCTCGCCTGAGCGCATGGTGATAGGGTCTGAAAGGGGTCTAGGAGTGGTAAATGCGTCTTCCCAGCGGTACTTATCATGAGCATTACCGTCAGGACCATGCCTGGTGGCAAACGCCCTTTGTGCGAGCGCGCATGGCCCTGCTGCTGGTCTTGCTGGTGCTTTATCCCTTCTTGGTGAAGCTGGGTCCCCTGGCCAATGTTCCCCAGCTCCAGGTTGCCGTGGCCATCCGCATCATCTATTTCATCCTCATGGCGATGGGGGTGCAACTGCTTATCGGCTACACGGGCGAGATCACCCTGGGGCATATGGCCTTCGTGGCGGTAGGGGCCTACACCAGCGCAGCCGTGCTGATGCGTTTCCCCTGGCCTGAGCCCATCGTGGGCTCAGGGCTGCTTTACCCCGTCAGCGTGGTGGTGGGCGCCGTGGCGGCCGGGCTGTGGTCCGTGCTCTTCGGGCTGCCCTCGGCACGCATCAAGGGCTTCTACACCATCATGACCACCATGGCGGCGCAGTTCATCACCGTCAACCTGCTCATCACCCAGTATGTGTCCATGAGCGAGGGCCGGGTGTTGAGCTGGGACATCCCCAAGCATCTGGTCAGGATCGGCCCGTGGCAGATCGCCGGCAACACCACAGCCGTGTATTACTGGGGACTGCTGCTGGCCGTCCTGTGCGTGGCCTTCATGGCCAACCTGACCCGTACGCGGGTCGGCCGGGCATGGGTGGCCATCCGCGACAACGACATCGCTGCCGAGGTCATCGGCGTCAACGTCTATCGCTATAAGCTTCTGTCCTACTTCATGGCCGGCGTGTTCGGGGGTATCGCCGGCGCCTTCCTCATCAGCAAACAGCCCTTCATCAGCCAGGAGGATTTCACCTTCATCATCTCCCTTGAGCTGGTGGGGGTCATCCTCATCGGGGGCCTGGGCAGCAACTACGGCACCATCTTCGGCTGCATGTTCTGGGTCCTGGTGGACAGCATCCTGGTGAACCTGGTGCAGCCGCTGACGGTGGTCATGCCGCAGTTGCAGCCGGCCTACGTGCGGCAGATGGGTTTCGGGCTGGCCATCATCCTGTTCCTGATCTTCGAACCTAACGGGTTGGCCTATCGCTGGTGGCAGATCAAGAACTACATCCATCTGTGGCCGTTCTCGTACTAAGCTTAGAGGTGCCGTCTGGCTGGGGCCCGGAAGGAGGTGATGCGCTGACAGGCAAGGAGGGGAAAGAGGGTCGGAACCGCCATGGGCGGCCGGCGCAGCTGAGTTTCAATCGTTGAGTTGTGCGGAAGGAGGAGAACCATGAAGGGGAATCACTGGCTGTGGATTGGGGCGGCCCTGGTTGTGGCCGTGGCCCTGGCCGGGTGTGGGGGCGCGAGAGCACCTGCGGCTCAGGAGATTCACATCGGCGCCCTGTACGATCAGACCGGCCCCACGTCGGACGTGGGCCAGGACTACGCCCTGGGCGTGCAGGAGGCCATCGCCTACGTGAATGACACCGGGGGCATCAACGGCAAGAAGATCGTCCTCCATGGCTACGACTACGGCTACGACAAGTCCAGGGCAGCCACGCTGTACGCCCAGATGCGTGATCAGGACAAGGTGATCGCCATCCTGGGTTGGGGTACTGGCGACACCGAGGCGCTGCGGGCTTCGGTGGCTGAAGATAAGATACCCTACGTTTCGGCCTCGTACTCGGCCCACCTGACGGATCCTAAAGTGGCCCGGTACAACTTCTTTAACTCCAGCGACTACTCCACCAACGCCCGGGCGGCCCTCACCGCCTGGTACGACCAGGTGTGGCTGAAGGATGAGCGGTTCAAGGAGCGCCGCGATGCCGGCGACAAGCCCCGGCTAGTCAACTTCTACGCCCTGGAGCACCCCTACGCCAACGCGCCCATCAAGGCGCTGAAGGAGCACGCGGCGCTCTTGGGCTTCGAAGTGGGGCCCGATCAGAACGTGGGGCTGGGTGACAAGGAGGCGGTCACCCAGGTGCTGGCGGCCAAGGATTTCAAGCCCGACGTCTGCTGGCACGGCAACACCACCGCTTCGGTCTTCGCCACCGTGCGTGACGCCGTGGACAACGGCCTGGGCTGCGACTGGATCATCAACAACTGGGGCTTCGACGAGAACCTGGTTGAGCTCCTGGGCGACAAGGCAGAGCAGGTGATGGTGGCCGGCCTGGCTCCCTGCGCCTTCTACGGCGAGGATGTGCCCATGATGGACAAGGTGATGGAGTACGCCAAGGAGCTCCATCCCGATGTTGAGAAGCGCCTGATCCGCACTGTCCAGGCGTGGGGCAACGTGTTGCTCCTGACCGAGGCCCTGAAGCGGGCGGACAAGGCCGGTGACCTGACAGGCGAGGGCATCGTCACCAAGGGCTTTGAAACCATGAGGGCCTTTGACGTCGGGCTGGGCTTCGCGCCGGTCACCTACACGGCAGAGGACCATCGCGGCGCCCACGCACCGCGCGTTTACTACATCAAGGGCGGCACCTTCGAGTTCCTGGCGCAGGTGGACGTAAAAGCCCGCTGGCCCGATAAGTGGGATTCCTGGCTCGGCTACTAAGAACCTATCCGGAAACCCCGCTACCGACGGCGTCCTCGGACGACGGCAATGCCGTCGCGCACCCCGGGGCGAGGACGCTCCTGGTGAGCGGTCTTCGGATAGGCATTAAGAACCTATCCGGAAACCCCGCTACCCGACGGCGTCCTCGGACGACGGCAATGCCGTCGCGCACCCCGGGGCGAGGACGCCCCTGGTGAGCGGTCTTCGGATAGGCACTAAGTAGGCGGTGACATCGCTACGGGATGCTGCCTCGTGCTGGAGCGGTTCCCGTGAGGTGCGTTGTGAGACCCTTCACCCTCGGCGGCAATGGCGCCGCCGAGGGTGCTTGGACCGGAATCCCGCACAAAGTTCACAGAAGGAGGGCCCAATCATGGCTAGGAATGAGCGCATTGACGTCAGTGAGGCGGAGATCGCCGTCCACTGGCGGGAGGAGGAGTACTACTATCCGCCGCCGCAGTTCATCGCTCAGGCCAACATGGTTGACCCAACCATTTTCGAGCGGTTCAGCTTGGAGAACTTCCCGGAGTGCTTCAAGGAGTACGCCGACCTGCTGGACTGGTATCAGTACTGGCACACCACCCTTGATACCAGTGATGCTCCCTGCTGGAAGTGGTTTGTGGGCGGTAAGATCAACGCGTGCTACAATTGCGTCGATCGCCATTTGCCCAAGTATCAGAACAAGGCCGCCTTCATCTTCGTGCCTGAGCCTGAGGATGAGCCCCACGTGGCGCTGACCTACCGCGAACTCTGGGTGAGGGTCAACGCGGTGGCGGCGCTCCTCAGGGATTTCGCGGGGCTGAAAGCCGGCGATCGGGTGACCGTCCACATGCCAATGGTGCTGGAGCTCCCCATCACCATGCTGGCCTGTGCCCGACTGGGTGTGATTCACTCCGTGGTCTTCGGCGGCTTCAGCGGCCGGGCCTGCGGCGAGCGGATAGCCGACTCTGGCAGCCATGTCCTGGTGACCATGGATGCCTACTATCGCAACGGGCAGCTGCTGAATCAGAAGGAGAAAGCCGACATAGCCGTCCAGGTGGCTGAATCAGAAGGTCAGCCCGTGGACAAGGTTCTGATTTGGCAGCGATACCGTGGGCGTTACTCGTCGGAAACCCCGCTGGTGGAAGGGCGCGACCACTTGATGGCTGATCTCCTGAAGGAGTATGCCGGACAGAGAGTGGATCCCGTGCCCATGCCGGCTGAGGCTCCCCTGTTCCTGATGTACACCAGCGGCACGACGGGCCGGCCGAAAGGGTGCCAACACAGCACCGGCGGTTACCTGGCCTACGTGGCCGGAACGTCAAAGTACATCCAGGACATTCATCCAGAAGATGTCTACTGGTGCATGGCGGACATCGGCTGGATCACGGGTCACTCGTACATCGTGTACGGGCCTCTGGCCCTGGCTGCCACCAGCGTGATCTACGAGGGCGTCCCGACCTACCCGGATGCGGGTCGTCCGTGGCGCATCGCCGAGCAACTTGGGGTCAACATCTTCCACACCGCCCCGACGACGATACGCATGCTGCGAAAAGCAGGGCCCAACGAACCCGAAAAGTACAACTACGAGTTTAAGCATATGACCACGGTAGGAGAGCCCATAGAGCCCGAGGTGTGGAAATGGTACTACGAGGTGGTGGGCAAAGGCAAGGCCGTCATCGTTGACACGTGGTGGCAGACGGAGACGGGAGGGTTCCTTTGCAGCACGATGCCGGCCATTCACCCGATGAAGCTGGGCAGCACAGGGCCGGCTGTGCCCGGCATCTATCCGGTGATCTACGACGAGTTGGGGAACGAGATTGAGCCGGGGGCGGGCAAAGCCGGCAACATCTGCATCCGGAATCCGTGGCCAGGGGCTTTCCAAACCATCTGGGGAGACCGCGAGCGCTATGTCGCCCAGTACTACGAGAGGTACTGCAAGGACAAGAACAGCAAGGACTGGCGTGACTGGCCGTACTTCACGGGCGATGCGGCCATGCAGGCTGCAGACGGCTACTACCGCATCCTGGGCCGGATAGATGACGTGATCAACGTGGCCGGGCATCGCCTGGGCACCAAGGAGCTGGAGTCGGCGTGTCTGGCCGTGCCGGAGGTGGCGGAGGCTGCTGTGGTGCCGGTGGTGGACGAGATCAAGGGACGCGTGCCCGGGGTCTACGTGTCCCTTAAGCCCGGCTATCAGCCCAGCAAGGAGATCGAGCAGGCGGTGATCAAGTCCATCGAGACCATCATCGGCAAGATCGCCCGGCCCAAGCAGGTGTGCATCGTGCCCGACATGCCCAAGACGCGCTCCGGCAAGATCATGCGCCGGGTCCTGGCCGCCATTTCCAACCGTATGGATGTGGGAGACGTAACCAGCTTGGCCAACCCGGAAGTGGTGGAGCAGATACGGTGGATGGTTCAAGGGCAAGAAGAGGAGGCGTTCTTCGGGTAAAGTGGCAGGAGGGTCTCGAATTGGCTGAAACGGGCAACAGCATCCTCAAGATCAACAACATCGAGGTTCGTTATCACGAGGTCATCCTGGTGCTGAAAGGGGTGTCCCTGGAGGTACCCCAGGGAGGCATTACCGCCCTCCTGGGGGCCAATGGAGCCGGCAAGACCACCACCCTCAAGGCCGTCTCCGGCCTCCTCAAGCACGAGGATGGCGAGGTCACCGATGGCAGCATCGAGTTCATGGGCGAGCGGATTGACCGCCGTGACGCCGAGGACATCGCCCGCATGGGCATCGTCCAGGTGATCGAGGGCCGGCGGGTCTTCGAGCACCTGACCATCGAGCAGAACCTCAAAGTGGGGGCGCACATGTGGGGGGATGGTGCCCGGCTGCGGGAGGGGCTGGAGATGGTGTACCACTACTTCCCGCGCCTGAAGGAGATCCGCAACCTGGTGGCCGGCTTCGCCAGCGGCGGTGAGCAGCAGATGACCGTCATCGGGCGCGCCCTTATGGCCCGGCCTAAGCTCATGCTGCTGGATGAACCCTCCATGGGGCTGGCCCCGTTGCTCATCAGGGAGATATTTGACATAATCACCAAGCTCAATCGGGAGGAGGGCATCTCTATCCTCCTGGTGGAGCAAAATGCCAAGCTGGCCCTGACCGTCGCGTCCTACGCCTACGTGCTGGAGAACGGTCGGGTGGTGATGGACGGCCCGGCGGAGAGGCTCAAGGACAACCCCGACATCAAGGAGTTCTACCTGGGCCTGACGGACCTTGGGACGCGCAAGAGCTTCCGGCAGGTGAAGCACTACAAGCGCCGCAAGCGCTGGTTGACGTGACGCTCCGGCGAAAGCCGAACCGGCCAGCCGCCCTCCTGCCGCCCACGCTGAACGGCAGGTAGTCCGGTTACCCTCGACGTGGGCAGGACCGCTTGTCGGCCAAAGCTTCTGTGATATGCGCTGTGTACTTCTCGCCCGCGGGCAGGCTGCCTTACATCTCTCAGGCGTGATTGTGTTGCGGCATTTTGGAAGACGCATTGGAAACTTGACAGCCGCCTGGCCAAAGGCTATAATCAGTAGCGGGGTGACCATATCCTCGAAGGGGGCGCGGGGAGGAAGAGCCCCGCTTTTTATGTGATGACGACGCGTGGAGTGACCATGAGCTTGAAACAGCGCTTGATGGAGGACTTGAAGCGGGCCATGCGCGAGGGTGACGAGACTCGCAAGGCCACCATCCGCATGATTCGTGCCGCTATTGCCAATGAGGAGTTGAAGCGGCGCGGCCAGTTCATCGAGGCCGAAGAGGCCCGCGGGACGGCCATCGAAGACATCCAGGTGCGCGAGGAGGACTTCGAGCTGGATGACAGCGCCATCTTGGCCATCATCCAGAAGGAAACCCGCATGCGCCAGGACGCCATCGAGCAGTATCGCAGGGGTGGCCGGGAGGACCTGGCGGCCCGCGAGGAAGCCGAGCTGAAGATCCTCCAGGAGTACCTGCCGAAGATGATGTCTCGCGAGGAGATCGAGGCTGCGGCACGCGAGGTCATCGCTGAGGTAGGCGCCACCGGCCCGCGACAGATGGGGGTGGTGATGCGGCCATTGATGGAGCGCTTGCGGGGCCGGGCCGACGGACGCCTGGTCAACCAGGTCGTGCGCGAGCTGCTTGAGCAGATAGGCTGAGGGCAGGCGGGCTTCGGACCCAGTCATGGAAACGAGGCGTAGTGTGAAAGGGCGACCATCCGGGAACGGTAGCCGGCGCAAGGGCAACGAGCCAGAGGCCCCGGGCCGTAAGGCCGGGAAGGCCGGCCAGCCTCGCTGGGTGGAGATGCTCATTTCCCTGCTGATGGGGCTGGTCCTGGTGGCCACGTTAACCCTGCTGCTGGTCGCCCCTGCGCCTTCCGACCAGGTGCGGCTGCAAGTGGGCGATGTGAGCCCCAGCGACATCCTGGCGCCGCGCAAGATCTCCTTCGAGAGCGAGGTGCTGACCGAGCGGGCACGTAAGCAGGCCGAGGCAGCCGTTCCCGACGTCTATGACCCGCCGGACCTGCGCATCGCCCGGCAGCAAGTGAGCCGGGCCCGGGATGTGCTGGAGTACGTTGACATCGTCCGCCATGACCCCTACACCTCCATCGAGGAGAAGGCGGAGCTGATCTCGGCGGTCCCCGATCTCGCCGAGGTCTCGCCGACGGTCATCAGCAGGACGTTGACCATGGACGAGCAGTCCTGGCGGGCGGTGGTCACCGAGACGCTGTACGTCCTCAACCAGGCCCTGCGGGCGCCCATTCGCGAGGAGGGCGTGGCCCGGGCCAAGCAGATGCTGGCCAACGAGGTTGACCTCTCCCTGAGCGAGGAGCAGGCGGAGGCGGTCACCGAGCTGGCCCGCAGCTTCGTCCGGGCCAACAGCTTCCTCAACGCCGAGGCCACGGCCGCCAACCGCGCCGCGGCCCGGGAAGCGGTGCCACCCGTGGTGCGCACCATCGAGCGCGGCGAGGCCATCATCCGCGAGGGCGACATTGTCACCCCGGAGGACATGGAGGCGCTAACCGCCCTGGGGATGACCGGCTCGCAGCTGGAGGGCCGCAAGCTGGTGGGTGCGGCGCTGCTGCTGCTCACCGTGCTGGGCGTCATGGGCGTCTACACCTGGCGCATAGAGCCGGGGTTCTGGGTGGATCAGCGGCGCCTCTTGTTGGTCGGCCTGGTGGTGTTGGCCTTCGCGGCCGTCGCCAAGCTGATGGTGCCGGGCCACGTGCTGTTGCCGTACCTGTTTCCCATCCCGGCTGCTGCCATGCTTCTTACCGTGCTGGTTAACCCGCGGCTGGCCGTGGGCATAGGGTTGCTGTTGAGCGTCTTCGCGGGGCTGCTGGCCGGCGGCTCCCTGGAACTGGCAATCTACGGCATCGTGGGCTCCATCGTAGCTACGGTGAGCGTGTGGCGGGTTGAGAGGCTCTCCTCCTTCTTCTGGGCCGGGCTTTTCGTCGCTCTGACCAACTTGGTGCTGGTCCTGGCCTTCCAGACCCAGAGTCTGGCTGTTGACCCGCTGGGGCTGGCTCAACTGGGGGCGGTGGCCATCTTCAACGGGGGTTTGGCCGCCAGCATCACAGTGGCTGGTTTCTTCGTGCTGGGCAGCCTGTTCAACATCACGACCTCAGTGCAATTGATGGATCTGGCGCGACCTAATCACCCGCTGCTGCGGCAGTTGCAGCTCAAGGCGCCCGGCACCTATCACCACAGCCTGCTCATCAGCAACATGGCGGAGCAGGCTGCCCAGAGCATTGGTGCCGATGCCCTGCTCTCCCGGGTTGGCGGCTATTACCACGACATCGGCAAAATCGTACGGCCCTACTTCTTTGTCGAGAACCAGGTTGAAGGCGACAACGTCCACGAGCGGCTGGACCCGCGTACCAGCGCGCAGGTGGTGATTGCCCACGTGAGAGAGGGCGTGGAGTTGGCCAAGAAGTACGGGCTGCCGCCTGCCATTCGCGATTTCATCACCCAGCACCACGGCACGCGCCTGGCCTCATTCTTCTACCAGCGGGCTTTGCAGGAGGATGCGGACAATCCGCCGGATGAAAGGGAGTTTCGCTACCCGGGTCCCAAGCCACAGCGCAAGGAAACGGCTATCCTGATGCTGGCGGACGGCGCTGAGGCCGCGGTGCGCGCCGCCAAGCCCCGCTCGAAGGAGGAGATTGACCAGGCGGTGCGCAAGATCATCACCGACCGGCTGATGGCGGGCGATCTGGACGAGTGTGATTTGACCCTGCGGGACCTGGACAAGATTCGGGAAGCCTTCGTCAGCATCCTCGGCGGTGTGTATCACCCGCGACTTGAGTACCCCGAGGGGCTGGAGCCTGTTCTGGAATCGGGGACAGGCCAGCGGCCCGGGCTAGCCGGGCCCGGCGCCGAAGCTGACAGCCGCGGTCTGGCGCTTCCCGAGCCATCGCCCGAAAGCACACCCGGTGGTGGCGCTTCTCCGCCCTCGGGTCAAGGCCCACAGACGGCCCCACAACCGGAGGACGAGCCCGGCGATGGACCTGACCCTGCAGATTGATCCCGCCTATGAGGGGCTTGTGGACGCCGGGCGCATTAAGGCCGCCGTCAAGCGGGTGCTTGAGTCCCAAGGGGTGGCCGAGCCTGTTGCCCTCAGCGTGGTCATCACCGGCGACGAGGAGATTCGCGAGCTGAACCGGCGCTTTCGCGGCCTGGATTCCCCGACGGACGTGCTGGCCTTCGGCGCGGGGGAGCCGGATCAGCAATTCGTGACCCCTCCGGACGAGCCCCCGTATCTGGGAGATGTGGTCATCAGCTACCCCCAGGCTGCGGCCCAGGCCGCCCAGCAGGGCCACACGACGGCCGAGGAGTTGGACCTGCTGGTGATTCACGGGTGCCTGCACCTGCTGGGGTTTGAGGACGAGACGGAGGCCGGTCGAGAGGAGATGTGGCGCTGGCAGGAGCGCCTTTGGGCGCAGTGAAGAACCTATTCGCAGACCCCTCTATCCGACGGCGTCCTCGGGCGACGGCAATGCCGTCGCGCACCCCGGGACGAGCCTGTGGGCGCCAGCCCCTGGCACAGGGGTCGCACAGACGCGGACGCCCCTCCCGAGGGTTTCCGGATGGGCTTTTAGAACCCGTCCCAAAGGGTAGGGCAGGCTTGCCAGCCTGACAGCCTGGAAAGGCTGTCCTACATGGTGTTTCCGGATGGGCTATAAGGGGTTTCTCTGCCTCCTTGTGAGTGATTCTGTGGTCTATCACGAGCACGACGCCGCAGGTTTGATCTGGATCTTGGGAGATAAGACATGAGCATCCTGGTCAACAAGGCCACTCGACTGGTGGTACAGGGGATCACGGGGCGTGAGGGCGAGTTTCACACCCGACAGATGATCGAGTACGGCACCCAGGTGGTGGCCGGGGTGACGCCCGGCCGGGGCGGCATGGAGATGGCCGGCGTCCCGGTTTTCGACACCGTGGCTCAGGCCGTGGCGGAGACCGGCGCCAACACCTCCATCATCTACGTGCCTGCCCCCTTCGCGCCGGACGCCATCCTGGAGGCAGCCGACGCCGGCATCGGCCTCATCGTGTGCATCACCGAGGGCATCCCCACCCTGGACATGATCAAGGTCACCGCCTATTTGGACCAGAAGGGTGTGCGGCTCATCGGCCCCAACTGCCCGGGCCTCATCAGCCCTGGCGAAGCCAAGGTCGGCATCATCCCCGGCCACATCTGCACCCCCGGTCCGGTGGGCGTCGTCTCGCGCAGCGGCACCCTGACCTACGAGGTCATCTGGGAGCTGACCTTGCGCGGTATCGGCCAGTCCACGTGCGTGGGCATCGGCGGCGATCCCGTCATCGGCACCACGTTCCTGGATGTGCTGAAGCTGTTTGAAGACGATCTGCAGACCGAGTACATCGTCATCATCGGCGAGATCGGCGGCACGGATGAGGAGCGGGCAGCGGAGTTCGTGGCCGAGCACGTTACCAAGCCGGTATTCGGCTTCGTGGCCGGGCAGACCGCGCCGCCGGGGAAGCGCATGGGCCACGCCGGCGCCATCATCTCCGGCGGCAGCGGCACGGCACAGGAGAAGATCGCGGCCTTCGAGCGGGCCGGCATTCGCGTTGCCCGGCAGCCGTCGGACATCGCCGCGTACGTCGCTGAGCTGTGGAACGGCTGACAACTTTAGGGGGATCATCGTGACTAACCGGTTGGAGAACGACCTGCTGGAGCGCGTCGTGGGCCTGGTCAAGGCCAGGGGCCTCGAAGCCTACCTGGTCGGGGGCACGGTGCGCGACTGGTTGATGGGACGGCCGGTCAAGGACCTGGACTTTGCGGTGCACGGGGACGCGCTGGCCCTGGCCCGGCACGTGGCCGATGAGCTGGGTGCGGCCTACGTACCTCTCGATCCGGAGCGCAACACGGCCCGAGTGGTGATCAGGGAGCCGCAGGAGACGGGCTCATGGGTGCCTAGTCGGCACATTGACATGGCGGGCATACGGGGTGCCGACATCGAGGCAGATCTGTGGGGGCGCGACTTCACGGTCAATGCCATAGCCGTGGACATAAACCATCTCACTGAAGAGCCGTTGCCCATCCTCGACCCCACCGGCGGGCAGCAGGACCTGGAGAGGCGCCGGGTACGCGCCGTCAGCGAGACCGTCTTTGAGGATGACCCCGTGCGGCTGCTGAGGGCGGTGCGCCTCGCGGCCCAGATCGAGGGTTACATAGAGCCGCGCACCCAGGGGCTGATGCGGAAGTCCGCTGCTCTGCTCTCCATGACCTCGCCTGAGCGCATTCGCGATGAGTTTGTGAAGATCCTGTTGCTGCCGGATGCGTCCACCCGGGTGCGCCTGCTCGATGCTTTCGGCGTTTTGAAGCAGTTCCTGCCGGAGGTGGCGGCACTGCACGGCCTTTCCCAGCCCCTCCCACACGTGTATGATGCCTATGAGCACTCGCTGGCCACTTTGGCGGAGTTGGATCTAGTCCTGCGGTCGCTGTTGGGGGGGGCGCCAAGCCCGGCTGTGGTGTTGGGTCCTGTGGCCACGTACGCCTCTGAGCTACGCCAGCACCTGGTGCCACCGCTTGTGGGTGAGAGAACCAGGGCAGTGCTGCTGAAGCTGGTGGCGCTGCTGCACGACATCGGTAAGCCGGCTACACGGTCGGTGGAGCCGACTGGGCGCGTGCGCTTCTTGCGCCACGAGTTTGTCGGGGCGATGATGGCCGCCGAGGTCATGCGGCGCCTGCGCTTCGCCGGGCGGGAGGTGCGCCTGGTTGAAGGTGTAGTGCGGCACCACATGCGGCCCCTGCTGTTGGGGGATGCCCGTCAGGTCACCCGGCGGACGGTGTATCGATTCTTCCGCGATGCAGGGCCGGCCGGGCTGGACACCCTGGTCTTCTCCCTGGCCGACTACCGCGGTACCCGTGGGGCCGCCGTGCGCGCCGATGCTTGGGCACGACGCCTGAACGTGGTGCGAGTGTTCCTGGAACGCTACTTCACCCAGCACGCCCAGGTAGTGGCCCCGCCCAAGCTGATTGACGGCAACGACCTGATGCGGGCGTTCAGCTTGCAGGCCGGCCGCCAGATCGGTCTGTTGCTGGAGGCGGTGCGCGAGGCGCAGGCCGCCGGGCTGGTCGCCACGCGAGATGGCGCCCTGACCCTGGCCGAAGGTTTGCTCCAGGACCCGAAGGCGCTCGAGGCCCTGGCAGCCGGCCTGGAGACGGAGGACGAGATCCTGACAGGTTGAGTTGAGAGGACGTTGGAGAATAAAGTGGTCCGTGGTGGCGCGACAGGTGGCTGGGTGGGCCGATGACCTGTTTTACGGTGGCCGGCCGCGGTCGAATGAACGGCCGGATTAGATGCGTTGATCGGGGGCGCAGTGAGCAGGGAGCATCAGCCGCTGGAAGTGCAAGTCGGGGTGGCCAAGGTCAGCAAGTGGGCGGTCAGCGAGAGCGGCGACACCCTGGAGATGATCGAGCGGCCCCAAGGGGGTCTGTCTTTCGTGCTGGCGGACGGACAGCGCAGCGGGCGCGGGGCCAAGGCTATCAGCAACATGGTGGCGCGCAAGGCCATCAGCCTCCTGGCCGAGGGGGTGCGGGACGGGGCGGCCGCCCGGGCGGCTCATGATTATCTCTACACCCACCGCCGGGGCCAGGTCCTGGCCACTCTCAACATCATCTCTGTGGACCTGGCTACCCGCACCCTGGTCATCTCCCGCAACAGCCATTGTCCGGTCCTGGTGGCGACGCAGGGAGGTCTGCGCGTGCTGGATGAGCCCTCTCAGCCGGTGGGTGTGCACCGGGGCGTGAAGCCGGTCATTATGGAACTCCCACTGGCCGCCGGCACCGTAGTGGTGGTCTTCACCGACGGGATCATGGACGCCGGGCAGCGGTACGGTGAACGTCTGGACCTGCCGGCTGCGCTGACCGAGTGCTTGAAGTCGGGCCTCTGCCGTGCCCAGGACCTGGCCGATGAGCTGTTGCGCCAGGCGGTGGAGCTGGATCGCGCTCGTCCGATGGACGACATGACCGTGCTGGTGCTGGTGGTGGCGCGGGCGGACCAAGAGGACGGGGTCCGCCGGCTGAGCGTGCGTTTCCCGCTGCCGCCGGTGTGAGCGAGATGGGCAGTCGGAACATGCGGGTGGCGGTGGTCGGCCCCTGCGGGGCCGGCAAGTCCACCCTAGCACGCCGGTTGCGCGCTTTGGGCTACGAGGTGCGCGAGCCCTGCCAGGAGCACTCAGGGGTGCCGGACATGTGGCGGCGCCTCAGCCGGCCGGACGTGCTCATCTACCTGGACGCCGAGGTGACCACCATCAACCAGCGGCTGGGCCGGGCAGACTGGACGGCTGAGGACCTGGGGCGCATCCGGCGCCGGCTGGTTCATGCCAGGGAGCACTGCGACCTCTACCTGCCCACTGATGGGCTGTCCGCCGATGAGGTGCTGGCTCGGGCGGTGGCCTTCCTGGAAAAGCGGGGCGCCCGGGCGAAGCGATAGCTGTTTGACATATACTCATGGATGAATTATAATTATTATGTTACCCTGTCACCGGGTGGTCCGGGTGCGGGGCAGCAAATTGTGAACAGAGGGAACCTCCATGGGACAACGGCAATGGATATTGTTGGGCTTCATCATCGTCCTGGCCCTGGTGGCGCTGTGGATTGATCAGCCAAACCACTCGGGCATCAACCTGCAGCTAGGTCCGCTGAAGTTTCAGCGCGAGGTGAAGGTCTACAGGGGCCTGGACCTGCAGGGCGGGTTGCAGGTGCTGCTCCAGGCCAAGATGCCGGATGGTGCCGTGCCGGATCCGGACGCGCTGGAAGCAGCCCGCACCATCATCGAGAACCGCGTCAACAGCCTGGGCGTGTCGGAGCCCCTGATCCAGATTCAGGGCAATGACAAGATCGTGGTGGAGCTGCCCGGCATCAAGGACCCGGATCAGGCCATCCGCACCTTTGGCCAGACGGGTCTTCTGGAGTTCATTGACGCCGGGCAGGACTTCCTGCGACCGCGCGAAGGTGATATCCCGGGCGAGACGGTCGAGACCACTTATCCACTTCTGTACTCCGAATACATCCAGACCCCAACCCCCACTCCGACCCTGACCCCGGAGCCCACGGCCACCCCGGCGGTGACGACCGGGGTGACGGAGACCGAGGGCATCACAGCTACGGCGGGGGTCACTGGGACGGGTGCGCTGACGGGCACGGCGGGTGCTGCCGCTCCTGCACAGCCTCAACCACAGCCCACGCCGCGTAAGAAGTATGTCACGGTCATCACCGGCCAGCACCTGCGCACGGCCGCCGTGAGCTTCGATCAGACCACGGGTGCGCCGGAGGTGGCCTTCGAGCTCACCGCTGAAGGCTCCAAGCGCTTCTACGAGTACACCTCTAACAACATTGGCAGCATTCTGGCCATCGTCCTGGACAAGGAGGTCATTTCCAGCCCGCGTGTCCAGAGCGCCATCAGCGATCGAGGGCGCATCACCGGGAACTTCACGCTTGACCAGGCGCGCAGCCTGGTGATCCAGCTCAAGTATGGTGCTCTGCCGGTGCCGCTGGAGGTGGTGGAGAACCGCACCGTCGGTCCGACCTTGGGTGAGGACTCGGTGGCCAAGAGCATCCGCGCCGGCATTATCGGTTTGACGGTGGTGGTGCTATTCATGCTCATCTACTACCGCCTACCGGGCCTGCTGGCGGACCTGGCACTCACGGTCTACGCGCTGGTGGTGTTCGCGTTGTTCAAGCTCATCCCTGTTGTGCTCACCCTGGCTGGGATTGCAGGCTTCATTTTGAGCGTAGGGATGGCCGTAGATGCGAACATACTTATATTCGAGCGCATGAAGGAGGAGCTACGTGCAGGGAAACGCCTGCGGGCGGCGGTAGATGCCGGTTTCAGCCGTGCCTGGCCGTCCATTCGCGACTCCAACATGTCCACCCTGATCACCTGTGGCATCCTGTGGTGGTTTGGTGGCCAGTTCGGCGCCACCATCGTGAAGGGGTTCGCGCTGACCCTGGCCATCGGTGTGCTCGTCAGCCTGTTCACGGCCATCACCGTGACGCGCACCCTCCTGCACGTGACCCAACTCATCCTGTTCAAGGACGAGGAGCCCGAAGACGAGCCGCGCTTGCGCAGGCTCTTGGGGTACTAGACCTCGAGGAGGAGCTGTGTTTGACATCGTTGGCAAGCGTTATTGGTACTTCCTGATCTCCCTCCTGGTTATCATACCGGGATTTATCGCCCTGGCGATCCATGGCTTACCGCTATCCATTGACTTCACCGGCGGTGCCTTAATGGAGTTGCAGTTCGAGGAAGCTCACAACATCCTCCCCGGCGACGTCAAGGCCATCTATGACCGCTATGGCCTGACCGACACCCTGGTGCAGACCTCGGGTGAGAACCTCATTCTGATCCGCTCCAAGGAGGTGGATGCGGAGCTCAAGCAGGCCATCCAGGAGGAGCTGCGCGAGAAGTTCGGTCCCTTCACCGAGTTGCGCTTCGAGTCGGTGGGGCCGTCGGTGGGGGCGGAGGTAAGCCGGCGAGCGTCGTATGCCGTCGTCATGGCGGCCGTCGGCATTCTCGTGTACATCACGATAGCCTTCAGGCACGTGCCAAACGCCTTTCGCTATGGCACCTGCGCGGTGATCGCCATGATCCACGATGTGGCGGTGGTCATCGGCGTGGCTTCGATCTTCGGGTGGTTGTTTGGCTGGGAGGTGGATGCGCTGTTCCTCACGGCGCTGCTGACGGTGATCGGCTTCTCGGTGCACGACAGCATTGTGGTGTTTGACCGCATCCGGGAGAACATGATCCGTCACCGAGGCGAGCGCTTCGAGGACATCGTCAACCACAGCATCATCCAGACGCTGGACCGGTCCATCAACACCCAGCTCACGGTGCTTTTCACGTTGACCGCCCTGGTGCTGTTCGGCGGGGTGACCATTCGGCACTTCATGGCCACGCTGCTGGTGGGCATCCTCAGCGGCACATACTCCTCGATCTTCAACGCAGCTCCCTTACTGGTGGTGTGGGAGAACGGGGAGATCCGGCAGTTCTTCCGCCGGCTGCGGGGGCGGGAGGTTGCCGCCTGAGGCTGAAGTTGTTGGGCGCGAGGGAGGCGTAAAATGGGCAAGGCGATGGAAGCCGTGGTGAAACCCTGCGCACCCGTTGAGAGAGCAAGAGGCGGGCTACGTTCTTTGCCAATTACGTTGTCGCATAGCGGGGTTTCCGGATAGGTTCTTAGCGGCGGCTGGGTGGGTGATGCTGGCTAGCGCCTGGCCACCGCCCGGCGCAACCCCGCGACAAACGTCCCCACCTTTTGCACCCCATCTGGCTCTCCGGCCAGGCGCACGATGGCGCTGCCGACGATGACGCCGTCGGCCAGGCGGGCCACCTGGGCAGCCTGCCCCGGCTTGCTGATGCCAAACCCGACGGCCAGCGGTTTGTCTGTGACCGCGCGCACCCGCCCCACGAAAGCCGCCAGGTCCGGCGGCAGGGCATCACGCGCGCCGGTGATCCCCGTGACCGACACCAGGTAGACGAAACCCCGTGACCGTTCGGTTACCAGGCGCACCCGGTCCGGCGTGCTCGTGGGGGCTAGCAGGTAGACCAGCGCCAGGCCGTGCCGGCGGCAGGCTTCCTCCAGCGTCTCTCCTTCCTCCGGCGGCAGGTCGGGCACGATGAGACCGTCCACGCCCACCTGGCAGCAGGCGCGGCAGAAAGCCTCTGCGCCGTAAGCCAGGATGGGGTTGTAATAGCCCATCAGCAAGATCGGGGTTGTGACCTCCTGAGATCGGAGATTGAAGATCATGTCCAGACAGCGGGCCACCGTCATCCCCTGCTGCAGGGCGACGTGGGTGGCTCGCTGGATGGTGGGCCCATCGGCCAGGGGGTCGGAGAAGGGCATGCCCAGCTCCAGCAAGTCGGCTCCGGCGGCGACAATGGCCTTCACCAAGGCCGGCGAGGTCTCCGGGGTAGGGTAGCCCAGGGTGAGGTAGGGCATCAGCGCCGCCCGGTCCTCGGCCTGCGCCTGCTCAAAGACGGCAGCGATACGTTCAACGCCATTCTGTCCGGTCACGATGTCATTCTCCTCGTGATGTGAAAGGGAACCTGGCCACCTCTGCAAGGGTCATCTTTCTGCAGGTGCCCTCCCGAGATCGCTCACGTTGTCCAGGTCTTTGTCGCCCCGGCCCGAGAGGTTGACGATGATGATGCGATGGCGGTCCATTTGCGGGGCCAGACGCACCGCTTCGGCCACGGCGTGGGCCGACTCCAGTGCCGGGATGATCCCCTCCAGCCGGCACAGCAACTCGAAGGCAGCCAGCGCCTCCTCGTCGGTGGCCACGGTGTAGCGGGCACGGCCCAGGTCTCGCAAGAAGCTGTGCTCCGGCCCCACGGCAGGGTAGTCAAGCCCGGCCGAGATGCTGTGAGTTGCCTCGATCTGGCCGTCTTCGTTTTGCAGCACGAAGGTACGCGTGCCGTGAAGCACACCGACACGCCCCTTACGTGGATCAGCAAAGCGGGCAGCGTGCCGACCGCTCTCGATACCCAGTCCCCCGGCCTCCACGCCGATCAGCTCCACAGGGTCGTCAAGGAAGGCGTGGAACAGCCCCATGGCGTTGGATCCGCCGCCCACGCAGGCGATCAGGACGTCGGGCAGCCGGCCCTCTGCGGCTATGATCTGGGCCCGGGCTTCGCGCCCGATGATGGCCTGAAAGTCGCGCACCATCATCGGGTAGGGATGGGGACCCAGGACCGAGCCCAGCAGGTAGTGGGTTGTGCGCACGTTGGTCACCCAATCGCGGATGGCCTCGTTGATGGCGTCTTTCAGTGTGCGGCTGCCGGCGTCCACGGGACGCACCTCAGCACCCAGGAGTTGCATCCGGAAAACGTTGGGGCTCTGGCGGCGCATGTCCTCCGTGCCCATGTAGACCGCACATTCCATCCCCAGCAGGGCCGCGACGGTAGCGGTGGCCACCCCATGTTGCCCAGCTCCCGTCTCAGCGACGATACGGTGCTTGCCCATGCGCTCCGCCAGCAACCCCTGGCCCAGGGTGTTGTTGATCTTGTGGGCGCCGGTGTGGGCCAAGTCCTCGCGCTTAAGGTAGATCCTGGCACCGCCACAGTGCTCCGTCAGCCGGGCGGCGAAGGTGAGGGGGGTGGGCCTGCCCACGTAGTCCCGCAGCAGGCTGTTGAGCCTGTCCTGGAAGTCGGGGTCGGCGCGGGCAGCGCGGTAGGCCGTCTCCAGTTCCGCCAGAGCCGACATCAGCGTCTCCGGCACGAACCGGCCGCCATATGGGCCGAAGTAGCCGCGCTCATCGGGGATGGGTTGGCGTGTTGGTTGGTGGTGAAAGGGTGTTTGAGTCATGATGGGGAGCTCTCTCCTTTTGGGGTATCGCGTACTGCGTACTCCGCGAGCCTGGCGGCGGTGATGAAGCGGCGCACTTTGTCGTGGTCCTTGTGCCCCGGCGCCGCCTCCACGCCGCTGGACACGTCCACCGCCCAAGGTCGCACCCGGCCCACCGCCTGGGTCACGTTGTCTGGGGTCAGCCCGCCGGCCACGATGACCCGCCCGTACCCCTTGGCCTGCACGGCCAGCTCCCAGTCGAATGCCTGGCCAGTGCCGCCCGGTTGCCCGGGCACATAGGCATCCAACAGGTAAGCCGTCGCCCGGTAGCGTCTCATCTCGGCCAGCGAGGCACCATCACGAACCCGGAAAGCCTTGATGACGCCGAACCCGGCGTCCATCAGCTCGGCCACCATCTCCGGTGATTCCGCGCCGTGAAGCTGGGCATAGTCCAGGCCGCAGAAGCGCATGATTTGAGCGACTGCCTCTGGGCTCTGATCAACGAAGACGCCGACAAGGCTGAGATCGGAGACCAGAGCTCGCAGATCGGAGATTTGGGTCACGATCTCCCGAACCTGGTTCGAGGTCACGTAACGGGGGCTTCCGGGGTACAAGACAAAACCCAGGAAGTCAGCCCCGGCTTCAATGGCGACGCGCGCATCCTCCAGATTGGTGATCCCGCAAATCTTCACCCTGGTCATTCGTCCAACCTCCAGGTTCGGCGTTTCCCTGTTGTGTGTTCACGAAGGTGGAGCGCACCTCTGTGATTGACAGATCGCTTGACCACCGGTTGCACCGTAGGTCCGAGGCTGCTGACAGGCTTGATCCCAGTGCGTTGCACTTAGAGCTTATCCGGAAAATCCGCTATCCGAGGGCGTCCTCGGGCGAAGGCAATGCCGTCGCGCACCCCGGGGCGCGGACGCCCCTTTCCAGCATTTTCCGGGCTGGCTCTTAGATCGCTGCTCTCCCTGCGCCCGCCAGCTCTCGCACCTTAGCCGCCACGTCAGTGGCCGTGACCAACGCCTCGCCGACCAGCACGGCGTCGGCGCCCTTCTCCGCCAGGCGGCGCACGTCGGCCGCCGATCCAATCCCGCTTTCGGCTACGACGATTGTTTCTGCAGGCAGCATGGGGCGCAGGCGCGCAAACGTGGCCAGGTCAACACTGAAGTCGCGCAGGTTTCGATTGTTGATGCCTATCACCCGGGGACCCAGATGCAGCGCTCGCTCCACCTCTTCTTCGTCATGCACCTCCACCAGGGCCGTCATCCCCAGTTTGTAGGTCAGGGCCAGCAGCTCAGCCAGTTGCTCATCGGACAGCATAGCCACGATGAGGAGCAAGGCATCAGCACCATAGGCGCGGGTCTCGTAGACCTGGTAGGGGTGAAAGATGAAGTCTTTGCGTAGGATGGGAACCACGTACTGGGTATTCCGTAATCCGTGCCTGATGCGGGTCAGGTGGTCCAGGTCTCCCTGGAAGAAGCGCTCGTCGGTGAGCACTGAGATGGCTGCTGCGCCGTTGGTTGCGTAGGTTGTGGCTAGACGCACAGGATCAAAGTCAGGGCAGAGCACCCCTCTGGAAGGCGAGGCCCATTTGACCTCGGCGATGAGGGAGACGCCGGGGCGTGCCAGAGTCCTGGCGAAGTCGAGGGGCGCGGGCAGATCGGAGATCAGAGATTGGAGATTGGCCAAGGGCACGGCTCTCTGCCTGGCTGCCAATTCCGCGCGCTTGTGGGCCACAATCCGGTCCAGAATCGTGCTCATGGTCTCCCGATCCTCTCCATTGCAGCCCTAGGCCAGGCTGTTGGTGAAGCTGACCAGCGCGTCCAGCTTGGCGCGTGCCGCCCCCGAATCAATACTCTCGGCAGCCATGGCCAGCCCTTCATCCAGATCTGAAGCCCCGCCGCCGACCACCAGCGCTGCAGCCGCGTTCAGCAGCACGACATCGCGTCGGGGTCCCCTCTCGCCATCCAGGATGGCCCGGGTGATGGCCGCATTCTCCTCGGCAGACCCGCCTTGCAGGTCACATTTGCCGGCCCGCGGCAGACCCAGCTCCCTGGCATCCAGGATGAAAGTGTTGACCCGGCCGTCTTCCAACTTGGTCACCCGGTTTGGGGCGGTGGTGGTGAGCTCGTCCAGGCCGTCTTCGCTGTGGACGACAAAGGCCGCCCGGCAGCCCAGCGAGCCCAGCACTTGCGCCATCACTTCGGTGAGCCGCGCATCGTAGACCCCCAGCAGTTGAGCCTGAGCGCCGGCGGGGTTGGTGAGCGGCCCGAGGATGTTGAAGATGGTACGCACGCCCATCTCGCGCCGCGGGCCGATGGCGTGTTTCATGGCCGGGTGCAGCAGGGGGGCGTAGAGGAAACCGAAGCCTACCTCGTCAATGCAAGCTGCTACAGCTTCCGGCGACAGCTCGATGTTGACCCCCAGCGCCTCCAGCACGTCAGCGCTGCCACAACCACTGGAGACGGAACGGTTGCCATGCTTGGCCACCGCTTGTCCGGCCCCAGCCACCACAAAGGCCGCCGTCGTCGAGATGTTGAAGGTGCCGGCGCCGTCACCGCCTGTACCGCAGGTGTCGATGAGGTCCTGGCACTGCGGCCGTACCGGAATCACGTGCTTGCGCATGGAGCGGGCACAGCCGACGATCTCCGGCACCGTTTCCCCTTTCATGCGCAGCGCTGTCAGAAAAGCGCCGATCTGCGCCGGGGTGACGACGTCCTCCATGATCTCATCCATCACCGCTTCCGCTTCGGATTCCGACAGGTCCTTACCCTCGATGAGGCGGGCGATGGCGTCGCGGATTGTGGGTCTATTCTCCATGGCTTACCTCCGCTCTGTGCAAATACTGCGTATTGCGTGCTGCGTGTTGCGTACTGCGTGAGGAAGTTCCGCAGCAACTGTTTTCCACCTTGGGTGAGGATGGATTCCGGGTGGAACTGCACGCCGATCATGGGGTATGCCCGGTGGCGCAGAGCCATGAGTTCCCCTTCGTCGGTGTAAGCGATGGCTTCCAGCTCCGGCGGTAGCGGCTCTTCGACGATCAGGGAGTGGTAGCGGGTGGCGGTGAAGGGGTTGGGCAACCCGGCGAAGATGGGGCTGCCGTCGTGGTAAATCTGCGACGTCTTGCCGTGCATCAGCCGGGGCGCGCGGGTGATCCGCCCACCGAAGACGTAGCTCATGCACTGGTGCCCCAGACACACCCCCAGGATGGGCACCCGCCGGTAGAAGTGGCGGATCACGGCGTTGGAGATGCCCCCGTCCTGCGGGGTGCCCGGTCCCGGGGAGATGACGATGTGGCTGGGGGCCAGGACCTCGATCTCTTCGAGGCTGGTCTGATCGTTGCGGCGCACCACCACCTCGGCACCCAGCTCCCCCAGGTACTGCACCAGGTTGTAGGTGAAGCTGTCGTAGTTGTCAATCATGAGGATCATGGCTCAACCTCCAGTGACGGGTGGCAAGAGGCATATTTGAAATCCGCCCCTCGCCACTGGCTACACATGATGCTTCAGTTCCTCCGGCAGGATGAAGCCCACGCGGTGTTTCGCCTGGGTCAGGGTGGGTTCGGAGCGGCGTTTCGCTTCTTCGGCGCCCCGGCGTAGCGCCTCGTCGATGTAGCCGCGCTCGGCACGGATGGCGCGGTAGCGCTCCTGGATGGGGCGCAGAGATTCCACCACCACCTCGGCGACCTCGCTCTTCAGCTCTCCGTAGCCTTTGCCGGCGAAGTGGTCTTCGATCTCCTGGCGGCTCTGCCCGGTGAAGGCTTGGTAGATGGTGAGCAGGTTGTTCACCCCCGCCTTCTCCGGGGCGTCGCTGAACACGATCTCGCGCCCGGAGTCCGTGACGGCGCGGCGGATGGCGGTGCGGATCGTGTCCGGATCGTCCAACAGACGGATGGCGTGGTAGCAGGAGGTGATGCTCTTGCTCATCTTCTTCGTCGGGTCGTCCAGCCCCATGATTCGCGCACCCACCTCACTGATCCACGCCTCCGGCAGCTTGAAGGTCTCGCCGAAGAGGTAGTTGAAGCGTCCGGCGATGTCCCGCGTCAGCTCGATGTGCTGCCGTTGATCCTCACCGACGGGCACCAAGTCCGTCTGGTACAGCAGGATGTCCGACGCCTGAAGCACCGGGTAGTCCAGCAGCCCCGTGCTCACGCTCTCCTGCCGCGCCGCTTTCTCCTTGTACTGGGTCATGCGCTCCAGCCAGCTGAGGGGCGTGATGCAGTTGAAGATCCAGGTCATTTCAGCATGCGCCGGAACGTGGGACTGCATGAAGAGCACACAGCGCTCCGGATCGATGCCGCAGGCCATCAGCAGGCCCGCCAGTTCCCGCGTCGTCTCTCGCAGCACCTGGGGATCCTGGGGCACGGTGATGGCGTGCATGTCCACGATGCAGTAGATGCAGTCGTACTCCTCCTGCATGGCCACCCAGCGCTTGATGGCCCCCAGGTAGTTCCCGATGTGCAGGTTGCCGGTGGGTTGAATGCCGGAGAAGACGATTTTGCGTTCGCTCATCTTAGCACCTCCTCGTATTATGTTTGGTGTGGGGCGCCAGCCCGCCGCCCACTTGACAAAATGGGCAATCTCCGGCATCCTGGGGGCTGGCCCAGGGAGGGAAGCGCTGTTCCTTCTTGTTGCTCAGCGAGTTAAGTATCGTATGACACGCTCGATTCAGGAAGTGCGTCGTGCCTCTTCAGCCCTTACAAGTTCCCTCTCTGCCAGGCTGACCGCCTCCGCCAGCGCCTGCGCCTTGCTGAGCGTCTCGTGGTACTCCCGGGCCGGGTCCGAGTCGGCAACAATTCCCGCCCCGGCCTGAACGTGGACGATGTCGCCCTGCATGACGATAGTGCGAATGGCGATGCAGGTGTCCATGTTGCCCGAATAGCCAAAGTAGCCCACGGCGCCGGCGTAGGGGCCGCGCCGCTCACCCTCCAACTCAGCGATGATTTCCATGGCGCGGACCTTGGGCGCACCGGAGACCGTCCCGGCCGGGAAGGTGGCCCGCAGCAGGTCGAAGGCGTCGAGATCGGGCTGCAGCTCGCCCTGCACGCTGGAGACGAGGTGCATCACGTGGGAGTAGCGTTCCACGACCATCATCTCCGGTACGGTCACGCTCCCGTAGCGGCAGACGCGTCCCAGGTCGTTGCGCCCCAGGTCCACCAGCATCACGTGCTCGGCTCGCTCCTTGGGATCGGCCAGCAGTTCACGAGCCAGGGCCTCGTCCTCGGCCGGGTTGGCCCCCCGCCGCCGGGTGCCGGCGATGGGCCGCACCTGGGCGACGCCCTTCTCCAGGCGCACCAGCATCTCAGGCGACGAGCCGATCAGACGCAGGTCATCAGGCAATTCGAGGTAGAACATGTAGGGCGAGGGGTTGAGCATCCGCAGGGCGCGGTAGATGACGAAGGGATCGGCCGTGGTGCGACGAGAGAGGCGCTGGGAGAGCACCACCTGGAAGATGTCACCGGCGGCGATGTACTCCTTGGCCCGCCGGACGGCCGCCTCAAAGTCAGCTTGCTCCAGGTTGGACGTCCAAGGGACGTCCGCAGTCGTCAGTCCGCCGACCGCTGAGCCGGAGAGCCGGGGAGCAGGGGTGCGGGGGAGAATCCCCTCTGCTCCCTTGCCCCCTTGCTCCTGTGCCCAAGAGGGCTGCTGCAGCCGGGCGACGATGGCCTCGATCTCTTCCGCTGCTCTGTTGTAGGCTGCTTCAACGTTGCCATTGAGGTGGGCGTTTGCCACCACCATCACCCGATGCTTCACGTGGTCAAAGATCACCAGGCGATCAGTCAGCAGCAACACCGCCTCCGGCAGGTCCAGTCCCCGGCCCGGGGCCAGCGGCACCCGATCGAAGAAGCGGGCCAGGTCGTAAGCCAGATAGCCCACCAAGCCACCGAAGAAACGCGGCAGCCCGTTGACTCCAACAGGGCGATATTGACGCAGGAGTTCTCTGGCTGCTGATAGCGGGTCGCGCCTTGCCGGGTCTGGACGTTGGACGTTGAACGTCGGCGACAGGGAGACCTGACCGTCACGGACGACGAGGACCTGGGAGGGGGCGATCCCCAGGAAGGAATAGCGCCCCACCTGCTCACCCCGCTCCACGCTCTCCAGGAGGACCGAAGGACCTGCTCCCCGCCGCTTGAGGTACACCGAGACAGGTGTTTCCAGGTCCGCCGGCAGTTCACGCCACACCGGCACTAGGTTTCCCTGCCCGGCCAGGTCTTGCACTTCGGACAGCGATGGATTATACATCTGCGCCTCCTGTTCAGCGATTGCCCCCTAAACAAAAACCTCTCGTCCCCTTTGGGACGAGAGGTCCAACGGCTTCTCCCGCGGTGCCACCCAACTTAGGTTGCTGAAAACAGAAAACCCATCGTGAAGACGGGTTCGTTCCCAGCCACCTCACTCTCACGGGTACGGGGCGACACCCATCACAAGGTGTGCCCGATACCCAGCGCTCTGATAACGGTAGCGTTTCCGGTGCAGCCTACTCGGGCAGCAACCCTTTCGGTGCACGGCTCCCAGGTCCATTCCACGGCGGCCTGGGCATCGGGCTCTCACCTAACCCCGACTCTCTGAGCCTGGTTTCGCCGTGTACTAGTCCTGATCACAGCCTGTAGCGGTGTCAGTTGTACCTTAAATTATAGTGCTCATGGGCAAAGTTGTCAAATGGGCTTTCCCCATCTACGACCCCGGTGAACAGCCTCCCGTCGCCATTGTAACGGTGCAGGTCACTGATCCTGCAACGGACAGGCAGACCTCGCTGGCTGGCAAGCTGGAGTTGTCCGCATCCCGGTCAAAGTCCACCTGAAGCGGCAATTGGAGCTGCACCTACCCTGGCGAAGCGTGTCCTGAGGGCTCCCCCAGCCCGGCGAGGGACGTGCCTAAGGATCGCCCTGCGACGGGGACGCAACCGGCACAGGCGGGTTTCCCAGCCGTAGCCGCGGATTCGTTCGCCAGGTGTGTGATCAGCCGGGGCGCAAGCCGTGCTGCTGAAGCAGTGTATCGCTTGCCACTTCCACGTCCACCGGCCAACTTGAGCACGAGGATACCCGAAATATGCGCTGCGGGCAAGCTGACCATTGACCCACCTCAGGCTTTCGGATATAATTCTTTTGCCCACTTGGTACCGTGACCAACCAACGGTGATGGGGTAGGGAGGAGCCCATGCCTGATGACCTGCGAATCCACACCATTGCACCCGAGGGAGAGCGTGAACTGGACGAGGGCTGGGACTGCTTGCCCCACGGTATCGGCACGCTCAAGCTATTTCTGGATGCGCCACAAGACCTAGACCTTAAGCGCCTGTGGGTCCGTCCTCTGCATCGTCCGGCTAACCCCCACCTCATCGTGGGGCATGAGGACGACGGCGATGACCTGTGGCTCTCATGGGGTGGCGGAGACAAGCGGGGCTACCACCTGGACTACGATCGTGGCGAACGCTTTGTGTACTTCCAGGTCGCCCACCGGACTGAGGCTGCAGCTACCGCTTACCCCGTCACCCTGGTGGTGGAGGATGCGCAGGGGGAGCTGGGTCGCGCCACCGTCCAATTGTGTTTCCCCTCAGGTGGCGTGGACCCGGTGTGCCCTCGCTGGCGCCAGCTCGACGGGAACGGCAGCGAGATCAAGTTCGCCGGCAGCCACGTCGCCGAGTACCGGTCACGCTGGTGGCCAACGCGTCGCGTGACCTACCGTCCGGTCAACTCCCTCCCCAACCTGCATATCGTCTACCGGCGCGTTGTCGCCGACCCCTTCGGCGCTGTGGACGTCTTCCTGGACGACCGACTTGTGGCTCAGGTGACCGGCCGGCTGGAAGTCGCCCTCCACGACCTACGCCTCTTCTCCGCTGACCTGTTCCACTTCCACAGCGAGCGCTACTGGGTCCTCCGTCTGTGGTTCCAATGGCTGCACACGATCTTCAGCCCCGATGACCTGCTGGCCTTCTACCCCCAGCGCAGCCGGGCGCTGGAGGAGCGGGCCGCAGCCGACGCTCATATCCTCAATGCGCTGCTGGCTCAGGACCGGGCAGGGGAGGAGGTGCCCGATGCGGAGCGCTTCGATCTGCTGATTGACGCCGAGGCCGGCACCGTTAAGTACGTGGGCACCGACCTCCACTGGCAGGAGCTGTGGGGGCCAGCCGAGGGCCTCGTCCCCGTCCGTGCAGAGATCACGTCTTTTCGCCTGCCCAACATCGTCTACGGCCTGGTGACCTACGTGGAGGGGACCCCGGAGCGATTGCAGCGCGGCGAGACGTACGATCCGTCTCAGGTGCTCCGCCAGGTGGCAGAGCAGGGATTCCCGACGGAGCGCCTGCTCCGGCCATCCCGAACCTTGAGCCTGCCAGCGCCACCCCAGTGCCACGTACCGCGCGTGGAGGGGCTCAGCTTCCGCGATGAGCTGACCAGCGGTCACGTCAAGAAAGGGCGCACGCCGGCCGGCGCGTTGCCCTTCTTCGAGCTGGAGCCAGCGCCGGTGACCGAGAAGGCCCGCTGGACCGTGATGGTGTACCTGGCCGGCGACAACGGCAGCCTCATCGGCGCCTCCTTGCAGGCAGCCGGCTACGCGGACCTGGAGGAGATGAAGTCCGTGGGCTCCACCGACCACGTGCACATCGTCGCCCAGTTCGACACCCTGGCCGACCAGCGCACCTACCGCTACTACTTGCAGCGGGATACAGATCTGGCCGCGGACGTTGTGACGGTTCTGGAGGAGACCAACGCCGGTGACCCGTCCAACCTGGTGGATTTCGTCGCTTGGGCGACCAGGACCTATCCCGCCGAACGCTACCTGCTGGTCCTCTGGAACCACGGCAATGGCTGGGACGACACCGACGTGTATGAGGCGTTCCGCTCAACCGGGACCCCGGGTGTACGCATCACCAAGGCCGAAACGCTCGTCCTCACCGCACAGCAGCGGTTCGGGCGAGCGGTGTTTCGTACTACCCTGGAGGGGATCCCGCCCGAGATCCTCGAGACCGGCGATCGTGGCATCCTGTACGACGATACTTCCATGGACTTCCTGGACTGCGTCGAGCTGAAGGAGGCCCTGGCGAGGGCGTGCGAGGCAGCCGGCGTGCCCAGCATTGACGTCCTGGGCATGGATGCCTGCCTGATGGCCATGCTGGAAGTGGCGTATCAGGTGCGCTGGCATTGTGGCTACCTGGTGGGGTCGGAGGAGGTGGAGCCCGGTGAGGGTTGGCCCTACGACCGGGTGCTGCGCCGGCTGACGGCACAGCCAGACATGGCCCCGGACGAGCTTGCCCGGCTCGTGGTGTCCGAGTACCTGGCCGCCTACGATAGCGGTGTCACCAGCCCCGATGTCACCCAGTCGGCGCTGGCCCTGAGTCGGATGGACGAGCTCAGCCGGGCGGTGGGTGAGTTGGCCGGGACATTGCTGGGACGGCTCCACGAGCGGCCCGTGTTTGAGGCGGTGGCTCTGGCGCGTGGCAGGGCGCAGACCTTCCGCCGCAAAGAGGACTACGTGGACCTGCGGCACTTCGTCAAGCTGCTGCGCGACGGGCTGGCGTCGGAGCCGGAGATCGTGGCGGCGGCCGATGGGGTCCTGAGGGAGTGTGAGCCGGGCCGAGCTGTGGCGGCGGCCGGCTACCTGGGCGCGGGCCTGGTAGAAGCCGGCGGGGCGACCATCTACTTCCCGCGCCAGGGATGCGCACCGGAGGCCGGCCTGACCCAGATATATCGCCGGCTGGACTTCGCCCAGGGGGAGGGTGGGAGGCGCTGGCTGGATTTCCTGCTCAACTACAACAACGTCTGGTGGGCGTACAGCCAGGGCCGCTCTCTACCCCCGTACCGGCCGGGCTCGTAGGGCAGGTTGGCGGCGGCAAAACGTGGATGGGAGGACAGGGGTGTGAGTGATAGCCACCTGGATGAAGGGCCGCTTGAGCGGCTATGGTTCGAAAGCGATGTGCGGCGCAAGCTGCAGATAGCACGCGACCTGGGGCAGGCCATCGCCCGGCAGTCGCCAGACCTGCCGGCGGAGGACGTAGAGGCCTTCTACCGAGGGTACGCCAAGGCCATTGACGTGGTGTGGCGGATGTTCCTCGGATAAGCTCAAGCCACAGATTCCCACGGGTTCCCCTGAGTTCCCAAAGGAGGGCATAACTCAGGGGAACTCAGGGGTATCCCGCCATACTTCCCTCAAGTAACTCCCGTCGCACCATGTCGAGGGCGACGTTAGTGATCCACGTGCGTGCCAGCTTTGATGTGCCGCCCAGCGGTACCCGGCGCTCGGTGACGCCGGCCGGGGTCGCCAGTGCCAGCCAGGTCTCTCCCCCGCGCTCCGAGTACAGGCTGAGCTCCGGGTCCATCTCCCCCAGCACCACCAGCCCCAGGTCAGCGCCGGTGGCATCCCGCAGCCGGGCAGCGGCCTTCTTGGCCACCTCCGGCTCAATCCATGGCTCCGGCACCTGCCTCCAGCCCAACCGGCGCGCCAGCGCCGCCGCGCTCGTGACCACCCATGCCTCTCGCAGCTTTTCCTGCCCGACCTCGCTCTGCGTCAGCCGCCAAGCTACGCCGCCGCCGGAATTCGTCTCCAGGATCGCCAGCGTCTGGCCTCGCTCCCGCAGCAGCCCGGCCACCACCCCTTCCAGCGTCTCCTCATCCGTGCCGTAGATCTTCGTCCCCAGGCGTTCGCGCACCTGGGCTTCCATATCCGCCAGTAGCACGTCGGCCTCCGCCTCGCTCTCGCCGCGGGCCGTGACCCGCACGTCCACCTGGCCCGGGTGAGCTGCCAGCCCGACGGTGGGATTTGCGCTCTGCTCCAGGTCGGCGATCAGCCGGTCCACCTGGCTTTCCGGTACGTTCACGGTGTGCAGGATGCGGCTCTTGATGACCGCCGTCAGGCCCAGCCGCTCGCGCAGGAAGGGGAGCACGCGCGTCTCGGTGAGGTGACGCATCTCGCGCGGCACGCCGGGCAAGGTAATGACATAACGACCGTCACTCTCGACGATGAAGCCTGGCGCGGTGCCCACGGGGTTCTCGAGGGGTATGGCGCCCTCGGGGATGAACGCCTGCCGGCGGTTGTTCTCGCCAAAGGTCAGGCCCCGCCGGTCGAAGAAAGCCTTGATCTGGGCCAGCAGGCTCTCGTTCAACACCAGCGGCCGGCCCGTGGCCCGGGCTACAGCCTGCCGCGTCACGTCGTCTTCAGTGGGACCCAGGCCTCCCGTGGCGATCACCACCTGGCAGCGCCCCAGCGCCTCCCGGATGGCGGCGGCGATACGTCCCTCATTGTCGCCCACGGTGGTGATGCGGTACAGGTTTAGGCCAATGTCAGCCAGTTGCTGGGCCAGGTACGCCGAGTTGGTGTCCACGGTGTGGCCCAGGAGCAGCTCGGTCCCGATGGTGATGATCTCGGCGTTCATAACTCCGAGAAACCCGGTTTCTTTCCAAGAGATGCATCGTGAGGTACGCTTAGTTTGACAATGGCACATTAAGGTGGTGCATTGGCGTGAGATATCACTCTCTGACGTTTCAAGCGACTTTTGCGTGAGCGAGTGCGGTTGACCAGA
>FWWM01003825.1_pt1 | contig 36461 bp, 29 predicted proteins | sample 2228351 | NCBI WGS metagenome assembly FWWM01 (sample SAMEA103939774, study PRJEB20133) | metagenome
CTTGTGTGGGTAGAGCACTCCGGGACATCCCTCGCCCCCGCTTGGCGGGGGAGAGGGTGCGGGTGAGGGGGACATCGGCATGGGGTGGTGACTGTTCAGGAAGATCGTGGGCCTCCATAGGCATCACCGTCTTGCCCACCAACCCCGGTGTTCACCCTCACCCTCCCCTCTCCCCTCAAGGGAGAGGGACAAAGAACAGACCCACACGATTTCCTGAAGAGCCCTCAATATTATGAGGACTCCAGTAGTACGCAATGACTTCTTTCTCACTTCGTCGGGCGAAGCGGCGTTCCGTTATAAAAATCCGGCGACGGCCCGTTCGAGCCTGGCCAGGGAAACCGACAGGTTGAAGCGGGCCAGCACGTAATCCGCGAGCACCTGTTGCCGGACCCGCTGGGCGTCCAGCACCTCCAACAGGCTGGCCGCTCCCTGCTTGAAGCTGAATTCCGCGATGCGCAGCGCTTCCTGCGCCTGCTTGAGGAGACCTTGCTCGAACACGTCGATCAGATTCGCCGTCGTCTGCGCATCCTGGAAGTGCTGGTTGACGGCCCGCAGCAGTTCGTTGCGGGCCCGAAGCAGTTCCGCTTCTTCCCGGCGCTTGGCGCCGAGAGCCGCGGCGATCTCGCCTTGACGCAGGTACCAAATCGGGGTCGGCACGGCGATGCCGCCGTAGAACGCTTCGCGGCCGGCTTCGCGGCTGTATCCGCCGAAGACGTTGACGTTCGGCACCCGGCTCTGTTCCTCCTTCACGACCGTGAGCCCGGCCCGTTCCACCAGGTGTTGCAGGCGGAGGAGCGTCGGATGCCGTTCGAGCGCGCGAGCGGTAAGGTCGCTCAGATCCATGCTCTTGGGGAAGTGCTCGAAGTCCCCGGCGATCTCATAGCTCGGCCCCAAGGCGCCGGCCGTGAGCGTGTCCAGCACCACACGGTTCACCCGGACGGAGTTCTGCGCCCGCGTGACGACCTGGTTGGCTTTCAACACCTCGACCTGGGCCTTGATGGCTTCGAACTGCGGGGCTTCGCCGGATTTCACACGGGCTCTGACGATCCGCGCCACTCTCTCGACGATCTCCAAATTCTGTCTGGCCAGATCGAGGGCCTGTTGGGCCTGCAGCAATTCGTAGAAGGCGATCTTGACTTCGGCGATCAGGTTCAGCTTGACCTCTTCCAATCCCACGCTGGCGCCGGCCAAGCCCGCTTCCGCTTCCCGCTTCCTCGCCGACCGTTTGCCGGTCCACTCCAGAGGCTGCGTCAGGGTGACCATGCGCTCCATGAGCCGCGCGCCGTCGGGGTCTCGAACAACGCCGTCCGCCGTCTGGCCCAAAATGGTGGGGTTCGGATAAGCCTCGGCGGCGATCCGTTGCCCGCGACTCTCTTCGATGACCGCTTGGGCTTTGGCGACGGTCGGGTTCCGTTGCAACGCCAAGTCGATGATGTCGGGAAGTTCGTAGATCCGCGGACTTGGGTCCGCCGCGCCAGCCGGGACCGCGCCCTGAAGCAGCATGATCGTGTAAGCGGCGGATATCAGGCGACGGAAGAATCTCGCGGCCATGTTCAGCCTCCCTGGTTCTCCCCCTCCCTGACCCCGATCAAGGGGGAGGGAAAATTGTGTTCCCTCGCCCCTGGTGGGAGAGGGCGAGGGTGAGGGGGGATCTTCATGCTCCATGTGGCCGCTTTGCGGCCATGAGGACCGTCTGCAAAATGCCGTCGGTCATGGGCTTGAGCCAAGGACTAACCCTGATCCGAAATTCTTTCCGACCGTGAGCCCTCTCTGCTCCTCGCCCCCCTTGGGGGAGAGGCTGCGGAGAGGGGGTCTTTTCGGATACCACCCTCACCTGTCTCCTCTCCCTCCCGCGGGAGGGAGAGAATCCTTTCGGGAAGCGGGAAAAGGCATTTGGTTCCAAGACAAATATTTTCGGATCAGAACTAACCGCTGATGGTTGATCGCGATTGAACGGAGAGCGGCCTGGCTCAGAAGAGGGTGGGAGGTCGAAAGAGATCCGAGTCGAAGGTCTCCCGCTGGCAGGAGCTACGGCCAGCACACCATGGTGTTGCGTGCAAGGCGATGGGAAGAGGGGAACCCTGAACGGGAGCGAACTCCGACTCGGCCGTCTCTTCGCCGTCCTCCGTCTCGGTCAGCCCCTCGGTTCCGCCCGGGAGTTGATCGTGGGCGTGAAACGGCTCTCCGGACCGGTCGCGCGTCCAGTCTTCCGCGCACGCCGTCCCAAGGAACTGGACAGTAAAAAGAACCGCCAACATGATAAGAAGGAGCTGACCGTGCCGACGTACCATCACGTCATTCCCCTCGCAACTGCCGCCTTACCCTAACACGGCGGGAAACCCTTCGGCAATTTCAATTTGCGCTCATTTCCTCCGGGTAGCTGGTCGCGAACAGCCGGTAGCTGATCGCGATTCGCCGGCGGCTGCTCGCTCTGCACTCCTTCGTTCCGGCGGAGAGAGAAATCTCTCGTTGGTGCAGATCAATTCATCGCCAGCCACCGATCGAGCAGGTGGTCCAGCACCGCGAGCCGCACCGACTGGTCCTGCAGAAGCCCTGGCGTGACATCGGAAGGTTCGATGCCGGAGAGCTTGGCGGCGAGCAGCTCATCCGCGCCGGTCTTGCCTTCCCGGTCCGCGAGTTGCGGGCCGGACAGAAGAATCTGCACCGGCAGCGCGGGGGCGAGGGCCTCACGCGCTTTAAGAAACGCCTGCAGGTGACCGAGGATTTCTTCGGGCGGGCGGCCGATCAGGACGATGGCGCCGACGGAGCCGGGAAGGCACTGTTCCCAGACCGACCAGAACCGCCTTTCGATGCGCACCGCGAGGAGATGGAGCGCCACGCCCGGCGCAATGCGGATACGACCGACATCGATGCGGTGAAGCGGTGTGCCTTCTTCGGTTCCCAGGGCCGCCCAGCGGGAGCCGGAGAGATCGTGCACGAGTCCCTGGATCAGCTCGCTCTTGCCCGATTTGGCCGCGCCGACGACGAGCACCCGCAACGCCAGCGGTCCGATGCCGGGCGGGCGTTGCGCGCGCACCCGTTGCGCGATCTGACCGAGGCGTTCGAGCACCTGCCGGACGGCCGGAATCTCCTGCTCCCGCGCGACCGTCGCCTGCTCCCCGCGCTGTGGCTCAGCCTCTTGCTCGTGCTCCTCAAGGGCCTGGAGGTCCTGGAAGAGAAGGTTGGCCATGCTGGCGGTGATCGGCATCCGCTCCGGCACCGCGTCCGGGATGAACATGAACCGGCCGGTTTTCCACCCCAACAGGCGAAACAACGGTTCTTCCTTCGCCGGCGATCGGATTTCCGCTTCGACGATCACCCCGTCTCGAAAATACAGCGTGCCGGTCCGCTCTCCGTGACTGAGCACCAGCGCGCCGGTTTTCTGCTCGAGCTCCAACGTCTGGATCATATCCAACAGATCCACGTCCTCGATCCGGCCGCTCAGGCCGATCCGGTCGAGCGGAATCTTCCGGGCCTGCTCGATCCGATCCATCGCGGTCTCGACGCTCTGCGCCAGCCGTTCCAGCGAGCACGGCTTGGTGAGGTAGTCGTCCCCGCCGACCCGCCGCGCTTTCACCCGGTCCGTGTCCTGGTCTCGGGCGGTGAGAAAGATGAACGGAATGGTGCGGGTGGCGGCGTCGCGACGGAGCCGGCTGCACAGCTCGTAGCCGTCCATGCCCGGCATGCCGATGTCGGCGATGATGAGGTCGGGCCGGTCCTCGGCGATCTTCTGGAGCGCCTCGTGCCCGTTCAGCGCCGTCGTCACGTGGCAGTTACGGCCGCTCAGGTACAGCGAGACGATGCGCAACCACTTGGCCTCGTCGTCGGCAATGAGAATTTTGGCAGGCATCGAGGAACCGTGACGCGTCATGCGTGACAAGTGAGGCGTGAACGGTGAATCCGAGAGTTGTCCGACGATAACGTGTCACGCTTCACGTGTCACGTATCACTGTATAATTTCCGGTTGTCCCGTGCCGGTAATCACGGCTTCGGTGATGACGACGGACTTGACGCCGTTCAGCGCCGGGACCTCGTACATGAGGTCGAGCATCACGTCTTCCAGGATTGTGCGGAGCGCGCGGGCTCCGGTTTTCATCGAGCCGGCGCGGTGCGCGATCGCTTTGACGGCGGCGTCGGTGAATTCGAGGCGCACGTGCTCGAGTTCGAACAGCGCCTGATATTGTTTCACGAGCGCGTTCTTCGGTTCGGTCAACACGCGGACGAGCGCGTGCTCGTCGAGATCCGAGAGAGTGGTCAAGACGGGGAAACGGCCGACGAACTCGGGGATGAGCCCGTACTTCAGCAGATCGTCGTGCTGGACGCGGCTCAGCAAGCCGCCGGGAGCCGCGGTATCGCGCGTGGTCGTGCCGGCGCCGAAGCCCAGGCGTTTCTGCGTCGTGCGCTGGGCCACGATCTGCTCCAGTCCGACGAACGCGCCGCCGCAGATGAACAGAATGTTGGAGGTATCCACGCGGATGAACTCTTGCTCCGGATGTTTGCGCCCGCCTTTCGGCGGCACGTTGCAGATCGTTCCTTCCACCAGCTTGAGCAGGGCCTGCTGGACGCCTTCCCCGGATACGTCGCGCGTGATCGAGGCGCTCTCGGATTTGCGGCTGATTTTGTCGATCTCGTCGATATAAATGATGCCGGTTTCCGCGCGCTTGACATCGTAGTCGCACGCCTGGAGCAGCTTCAGCACGACGTTCTCGACGTCCTCCCCCACGTAGCCGGCCTCGGTGAGGGTGGTGGCGTCGGCGATGGCGAAGGGCACGTGCAGGATTTTGGCGAGCGTCTGGGACAAGAGCGTCTTACCGGTGCCCGTCGGGCCGATCATCATGATGTTGCCCTTCTGGAGATCGACGTCCTTCAGCCGTTCCCGGCTCAGAATCCGCTTGTAATGGTTGTGCACGGCGACCGACAGCACCTTCTTCGCGCGGTCCTGTCCGATGACGTATTCGTCGAGGATCGCTTTGATTTCGGTCGGCTTGGGGACGCGGACGCCGGCGGAGCCGTCGGTCGCGCCGCCCGCGCCTTCCTCCGCGAGGAACGCCGAACAGAGCCGGATGCACTCGTCGCAGATCAGCAGGTTCGTGCCGGTCTGGCAGGACGCGCACTGGTAGGTCGCCGGGCTTTGGACGAGACTTTTGACCGCGGTCTGTCGCTTGCCGCAGAAGGAACAGGACCGGTCGCGCTTGTCTCGATTGTGTCGTGTCTCCCAGAACACCGAAGTCGCCTTTCTCGCTATCCGACCGATCCCGGCAGGAGCCCAATCTTAGTCCGCGCCGGTATGCAACCTCAAGCGTGGAAACGGGTGACGGCGAGACGGGCGAGAAAAGCGGGAAAGGTGCAGCGCAGTGCTTGTTGGGCATCTCCCACGGTCTCTCACTGGTACCCCTTACCCCTGTACCCCTTTTCCCCCCTTCCTAATCACCGGGAACCGGACCGTGAAGGAACTCCCTTTGCCTTCTTCACTGGTCACCGTCAGCGTCCCGCCGTTGTCCTCGATCAGTCGTTTCACGTTGGTCAGCCCCAGACCGGTGCCGTATTCCTTCGTCGTGAAAAAGGGCTCGAAGATGCGGCTGAGATTGGCTTCCGGGATTCCGCAGCCCGTGTCGGCCACCTCGAGCTCGACGGAATCCTCGTCGCCGCGCCGCGTCGTGATGGTGAGACGGCCGCCGTCCGGCATGGCCTCGCGCGCGTTGATCAGGAGGTTGACGAGCGCTTCCTTGACCTGTTCGGGGTCGACGTACAGAGCCGGCAGGTGTTCTTCAAACCGGGTATCGAGCGTGATCCGCTCATGCCCGCCCTGCGCCTTCCACTGCCACAGCGCCGCCTCGGCCAGGGCCGAGGCCGCCACCGCTTTGAGCTCCGGCGGCTTCTGGCGGGCGTATCGGAGAAAGTCATTGATGCGGTGGGTGAGCCGATCCACTTCGTCGACGATGTAGCGCGCCACTTCCCGCTTCACCGCCTCGTTCTGGCGTTCTTCGAGCACCAGTTGGGCCGAACTGCGGATCACGCCGAGCGGGTTCCTGAGATCATGGGCGAGCGCCGCCAACAGTTGGCCCACGGAGGCCAGTTTCTCCCGTCTGATCAGTTCGCTCTGCTGGGATTTGATCGTGCGCAGACTGTCTTCGAGGGCGCTCCGCATGGCATGGAACGTCGTCGACAGGGCCTCGATCTCGTCTCCGGTGCGGATGTCCGCCGCCGGTTTGTTCTCGATCGGCGGCGAAGGGGCCCCCTCGAAGAGGGCGGCCACGTTGCGGCGAAGGGCTTCCGCCTCCCGCCGGAGCGCGAGGATCGGGCCGACGATACGCCGACCGACCACGAATCCCATGGAGGCCAGTCCCACCACCAGCCCGAACCCGATAAGCCCGACGGTAAATAGCATCGAATTAATCGGGGCATAGGTTTCTTCCGGCTGTTGGCGGACGAAAGCGAACCACCGTTCTCCGCCGAGGCTCGAGGTGGTCAGTTTGTGGCTGAAACGGACCGGCGCCGAACCGACGATGGAGTGACGGCCGCCGTGCGCATCGTCCTCCGCCACGAGCCACAACGGTTCGTTGCGGACGAGTTGATTCAGCAACGCATCATGAATCAGGTGCGCAGTCGGCGGGAGCACGGGGCAGATCAGCGGCGTGCCCTCCGTGTCCAACAGCATGCCGTGGCCGGTCTGCCCGACGCGGATGGGGAGAATGGTTTTCATCAGCACGTCGCGTCTGATCACCAGTCCCACTACGCCGATCGGTTCGCGTTCCTCCTCGTCGATGACCGCGACCGCCACGTCGAAGACGAATTCGTTCAGACGGCCGTCGAACCGCAAGGAACTGACGTAGGCCGCATCCGTTCCTTCCTCGAAGGCCTCCTGCCACCATTCCTGATCGGCGTTGAGATACGGAATCTCGGGATCGGTGGATGCGACCACCGCGCCACGGCTGTCCGCGATCACCACGCGCACATAATAATTCGCTTGCCGGGCCCAATTCCGGAGATACGTCGTCGTCTGGGCCACCTCGGGCGGACCGCCCAGCAGCCGGGTTCGCATCCAGGCCGTCTCACCATCGGCCAGGATGCGGCGGACTTCTGCGTCGCTCTTGCCGGCGTACCGCTGGTTCGCCGTTTGAACGACCCCCCGGACCAGCACAGGCACGAGCGCCAAGCGTTCGGCACGATCGATCTCCTGATCCACCGCCGCGGCGATGCGAATGGCGGTCGAGCGGGCGATCTCCTGGAACCCGCTGCCGATCGAGTGCTTGAGACTGTAAGTGCTGTAGAGGTAGGTCGCGATCAGAGCGGCGATACCGGGCACGATCCCGACGATCAGCAGGGCGATGAAAAACTTCTTTTGCAGGCCGCCGATCCTGGGCTGGAGTTTCATAGGGACGTGGAGCGTGAAGCGTGACACGCGATACGTCGGGAGCGAGATGGCGGGAGCGGTGATCGGTCACTCATCACGCGTCACCCGTCACGCGTCACTTCAGGTTGTATTTCGCCATTCGGTACCGGAGCGTGTTGCGCGTGACCTTCAGCAGACGGCTGGCTTCGGACACATTGCCGCCGGTCGTTCTGAGGGCTTCCTGCAACATGGCCTTCTCCACCTCCTCCACGGACAGGCCGAGCGACAACAGCGACGGCGGCTCCTTGGCCTCTTTGGCGGCCGGCTGCGCGCCTTTGAGCGGCAGCGGCAAATGGTCCGGCGTGATCTCGTCCTCCTTGCAGGTGATGGTGATCCACTCCACCACGTTGTGAAGCTCGCGCACGTTGCCGGGCCAGTCGTACTCCCGGAGGAGCCTCAGCGCGTCGGGCGACACGCTCCGAATGCGGCTCCCCCGCTCGCGTCCGGCTGCGTCGAGAAACGATTCCAGGATGGGCTTGATGTCTTCCCGGCGTTCCCGCAACGGAGGAATGTGCAGGTGGCAGACGTTCAGACGATAGAACAGATCTTCCCGGAATCGCCCCTTCTTCATCAGCTCGGACAGGTCCTGGTTCGTGGCGCCGATGACCCGGATATCGACGGCGAGGCTGCGCACGCTGCCCAGCGGCTCCACGTGATGCGTTTCCAGGACCCGCAGGAGCTTCGCCTGGGCGACGAGACTCATTTCGCCGATTTCATCGAGAAACAAGGTGCCGCGGTCCGCCAACTGGAACCGGCCGGGCTTGGACTTTTTCGCGTCGGTGAAGGCGCCTTTTTCGTACCCGAAGAGTTCGGATTCGAGAAGCTGTTCGGGAAAGCCGGCGCAGTTGACCGCCACGAGCGGACCCTGCGCGCGCGGACTGGCGAGGTGGATGGCCCGCGCCAGCAGTTCCTTGCCGGTGCCGCTCTCGCCCGTGATCAACACGGTGACGTCGGTCTTGGCGACTTCCATCGCCAGGCGCTTCAACTGGGCCATTTGCGGAGAGACGCTGACCATCCGGTCGAAGCCGAACCGCTCCTGCAGGCCGGCCCGCAGGGCCTGGTTGGCCCGGGACAGCCGCCGCAACTCGAGCGCCCGCGCGATGACGATTTTCAGCTCTTCGTTGTCGACCGGTTTGGAGATGTAGTCGTAGGCGCCCTTGCGCATCGCTTCGACGGCGGATTTCACCGTGCCGTATCCGGTGATGATCAGCACGGGAACATCGGGTGCGGTCTTTTTCGCCGTTTCCAACACGTCGAGGCCCGACACGTTGCCGAGCTGCAAGTCGGTCACGATCAGGTCGAAATCCTGCGTTTCGCCGATGAGCTTGATGCCCTCTTCGCCGCTGTCGGCCAGAACGAGGTCATACCCCTCCGGTTTGAGCACGAGTTCCAGGAGGCGTCGCATTCGTTCTTCATCTTCGATGACGAGGAGCGTGGGGGGACGCATGGCGTGTCCGGATTTGTGTGGACCGGCTGCTCCGGGATGAAGCCCGGCTATAGCCTACCATTTATCGAGGCGGCGGGAGAAGGGGCTGGTGAGCGGTAAGGGGCAAAGGGAGAACGGGATAAAGGGATAGAGGGGTAAGGGATGGAGAGAGAGGCGTGATGGGTGATGCGTGATGCGTGACGCGTCAGGAAGGGGGGACAGGGCAACCGGCCCGCGTGTTGCGGAGTGCGATGCCGACATTGCGGAGAAACCCTGCGTGTCCGGCGCGCCGGATCGGGCTGTGGCGGAATGTCGCGGCAAATTCGGATTCACGTTGAGCTGCCAGATGCGCGAGCACGGGCGCCAAGGTGAGGGGCGAAGGCTGGAAGGCCGGCTCGCCGGTCGGCTGGGCGTTCATGTTGTACGGACAGATGTCCAGACAGTCGTCGCAGCCGAAGATCCGATTGCCCAGCTTGGACGCCGACTCGGTCGGAATCGTGTCCGCCGAGTCGCGCAATTCGATCGTCAGGTACGAGATGCATTTCCGGGCGTCCACGACATAGGGTTCCGTAATGGCGCCGGTCGGGCAGGCCTTTATGCAGAGGCTGCACGATCCGCAGAGGTCGGCGGCGGGCTCATCGGGGTCTAACTCCAGTGTCGTGAGGACCTCGCCGAGCAGGAGCCAGGAGCTGTAGTGGGTCGAGACGAGATTCGAGTGCTTGCCGATCCAGCCTAAGCCCGCTTGCTGGGCCCAGGCTTTTTCCATCACCGGTCCGGTGTCCACATACGAGCGTGTCCGGGCTTCCGGCGCCAAGGCCTTGATGCGCGTTTCCAACCGCGTCAGCCGTTCGCCGAGTACCTTGTGATAATCCCTCCCCCAGGCATAACGCGCGATCCGGCCGTGGCCGGGGCTCTCGTCCGGCCGATGGTCCGTGTAGTAGTTCATGCCGACGGCAATGATGGAGAGGCAGCCGGGCAATACCTGGCGCGGGTCGGCCCGCCGGGACGGCGCCTTTTCCATCCAGGCCATCGCGCCGTAGTAGCCGCGCGCGAGCCAATCGAGCAATCGCCTGTAAAGCAGGTCGGTCAGTGACGTGCGATGTTCGACGTTCGAAGGTCCGGGATCTGCAAGAGGAGGCGCCGATGCAGGAACCGCCGTCGAACCTCGAACCTCGAACTTCGAACCGTCGGCGTCCACCCGGCAAATGCCGACCGCGTCGAAGCCCAGGGCACGAGCCTCGCGCTTGATCTCCTCCGAGAGGGACATGGGACTACCGTCTGGAACAGTCGAAGCGGACGCTGAATTGGGCCGAGCACTGCGGGGAGGTGCAGCGACCGCAGGTGCCGGTGATGCGGGTCTTCCAGTCGGTCTGGGTCTCGTCGAAGCGGCACTTCATCCGCCCGCCCTTCGAGATGGTGGTCCACGGTTTGGTTGTGCCAGGAAAATTTGCGACGACACAGCCGGCCGGAAACGGAACCCGGCAGCTTCGCTTCGTTTCACCTTTACCCATGCCGAAACTGCAGGACAACTCCGTCGTGGCGGTGGACTCGTCGAGGGGCTGCGCCGCGGCGAAGTCGAGCAGCACGACCCCCAGCAAAGCGGCCAACGCCAGCGGGATGCTGTTCGATCGTATGCGGCTCGCGGTACCGACAGGCGGCATGAGCGCAATCCTATCACATTCCGTTCCGTTGCAGCCAATGGGAACTCCGCGTAGAATCAGCCTGACAGCCGGGCGATGGGCAATAAGGCGAATTGTCCGACTCTTTACCCGTATCCTCTGGCCCTCGCGCCGCTCGCCCAACTCCGATGATTAACAAATACCTGATCGCCGCGATGCTCGAAGAGATCGGCTTGTTGTTGGAGCTGAAGGGCGAGAGCCCGTTCAAGAGCAACGCCTATTATAACGCGGCGCGCACGATCGAGGCCCTGTCCGAGGACATCGCGGAGCTGGTCGTCTCCGGCCGGATCCGGGAACTGAAGGGCATCGGGACGGCGCTGGCGGAGAAACTGGCCGAGTTGGTCGAGACCGGCCGGCTGCGGTACTACGAAGAACTGAAAGCGAGCGTTCCTGAGGGGCTGCTGGAAATGAGGGCGATCCCCGGGATGGGGCCGAAGAAGATCATGGCTGTCTGGCAGCAATTGGGGATCACGACGGTCGGCGAGCTGGAATACGCCTGCGTGGAGAATCGCCTCGTCGGATTGCTGGGCTTCGGGCAAAAGACCCAAGAGAAGATCATGCAGGGGATTCTCCAGCTCAAGAAACGGCGCGGGTATCATCTCTACGCCACTGTCATTGGAGAGGCGGAGCGGATTGCCGAGGCGCTTGCGACGACTCCCGGGGTGAGTCAGGTGGAGGTGGTCGGCGATCTCCGGCGGCGCATGGAGATCGTCCGGTCGATCGAGTTGCTGGTGGCGGCGGAGCGACCGGACAGGGTGCTGGAGGCTCTCGGTCGGATGGAAAGTGTCGGAGGCCTGCGCCGGGAAGGGGCCGTCGTCAGCGGCAAGTCCGGACTCGGCCTGCCGGTCCTCGTGTCGGTGGCGCCGAAGATCGCCGCGCACACGCTCTTGTCGGCCACCGGCAGCCGGGCGCATCTCGACATGCTCGCGGCTCGCGCCGCACGCATGGGAATACGGTGGAACCTCGATCCGCAAGCCGGCGAGCTCGCCCCTGAAGCCGCTTCCGAGGCGGCGCTCTATGAAGCGGTCGGTCTGCCGTTCATCGAGCCGGAGCTCCGGGAAGGGATGGGGGAAATCGAGGCCGCGGAGGCCCGCCGACTCGGCTCGCTCGTGGAGCCGCGGCACATCCAGGGCATCTTTCACAACCACACGACCTACAGCGACGGCTCCGCTTCTCTCGAGGACATGGTGGCCGCGGCCAAAGAACTGGGCTACCGGTACATCGGCATCTCCGATCACAGCCAGTCGGCCTTCTATGCCAATGGCCTCAAGGAAGACCGCATTCGGGAACAGCACGCGGCCATCGACGCGTTACGGAAGCGGGTGACCGGCATCGCGATTTTCAAAGGCATCGAGGCTGACATCCTGGCCGACGGATCGATGGACTATCCGGACGACGTGCTGGCCCGGTTCGATTTCGTGATCGCCTCCATCCACAGCCGGTTCAACTTGTCCGAGGAAGAACAGACGGCGCGGGTGATTCGGGCTCTGTCCAACCCGCACGTCACGATGTTGGGGCATCCGACCGGACGCCTGCTCTTATCCCGCGAGGGCTACCGGATCGACATGAAGCGCGTGATCGATGGGGCCAAGCAACACGGCAAGGTCATCGAAGTCAACGCCAATCCCCATCGGCTGGATCTGGACTGGCGGCTCTGCGCCTATGCCAAGGCGCAAGGCGTGAAGGTCAGCATCAACCCCGACGCCCACGCGACCGACGGCCTGCGCGACGTGCCGTTCGGCGTCAACGTCGCGCGCAAGGGCGGGCTGTCGCCCGCCGACGTCGTCAATACGTTGGGGCCGGACGAGATCCTGCCCGCGCTCGCGGGGCGACAATCTTGCGAATAGAAAATAGCCGTCAATCGTCGCTCACCACGCGCGACGGGCGCGACCGGCGGGCACCCATTACTCTCGGATGCAATGGGTCCCAGCGAGACTCGCATTTCGCGCTGTCGCGCGAGTCTTGCCTCACATTCCCGCCCATCACGCCTCACGCAAGACGTCCTCACTGGAACCCTATGCGCAGGCTCGCTGCGGTCGTGACAGCCGTCCTCTTGCTCGGGCTCTCCTGGGTCGAGCCCTTTGTCATCCGGGTATCGGCGACCGATGAACGACCCGCCGCGGACGGCATTCGAACGTTGGATGTTCGGCCCGATCCGGCCGGAGGTGTACGGGCGACGGCCACGATAGGGGTCCCGGTCGCGCCGGCGGTGTTACAGGCGGTCCTGACCGATTACGCCAGGTGGCCCGAGTTGTTCGAGGTCCGCATGCGCCTCGCGAATCTGGAGTGGCGGGATGGGCGGGCCGTTACCGATCTCCGCATCCAGCATGCGCTGCTGCCGGGCGAGCGCCGGCTCCTTTGCGAGTCGCGCACCTTGCCGAGCGGCGGGCTGTTGACCACGCTCAAGGGCGGTGACTTCAAACGGTATCAGCGGATCTGGCGGCTCACGCCGGAAGGGGACGGCAGCCGGACGCGCGCGGAATTCGATCTGGTCGTGGAGGTGGATATGATCGTCCCGGACTGGCTCATGGCGCTCTCGCTCCGCCGCGAGCTGGAGGCGCACTTTCGGCTGGTCAGAGAGAAAGCGGTCGAACTGGCTACGCGGGAAAGGTAAATTCCGCGAGTTCCGACTGATCGAGACCCTGTTTGACCAGCGCGTCGAGATCGAAGCCGCGTTCGATCCTACGAATGACGCCGAGATCGGTCCTTGTGCTGGGATGCGGCGGGACGAACAGCCGGCAGCAATCCTGATCCGGCTCGATGGACGTCTCGAACGTCCCGATGCGTTGCGCTTGTTCGGTGATCTCGATCTTGTCCATGCCGATCAGTGGGCGGAGGATCGGCAGTTGGGCTGCTTCCTGGACGACGGTCAGGTTTTCCGGCGTCTGCGACGCGACCTGGCCGAGGCTGTCTCCCGTGACGAGTGCCCAGCACCGTTCCCGCCTCGCGAGTTCCTCGGCGATGCGCAGCATCATGCGGCGGTAAAGCACGACCCGGAAGGCGGCCGGCGCGCCCAGCACGATATGGCGCTGAATCTCGCCGAATGGAATCAGGTACAGCCGAGAATACAGTTGGTAGCGAGTCAGCAGGCTCACGATCTCGCGCACCTTCTCCTCCGATGCGCGGCTGACGAACGGCCGCCCGTGAAAGTGAACGAAGACCGCCTTGCAACCCCGCTGCATCATGCGATAGGCCGCAACCGGCGAGTCGATGCCGCCGGAAATCAGGCACGCGACTTTGCCGCTTACGCCCGTCGGCATGCCGCCGGGACCGACTTCCTTGTTCACGGAATAGTAGGCGTCCGTGCTGAGCAGTTCGACGTAGACGGTCAGGTCCGGCTTGGTCAGATTCACCTTCTTGCCCGTCACTGCACAAAGATGAGCGCCCAATTCCCGTTCCACGTCCATCGAGGTGAACGCCAGGCGCTTGTCGGCGCGCTTGGCGGCGACCCGAAACGTGTCGAACGCCAATCCCCGCACCTCGTCGGCCACGGCGGCTTTCAAGGCTGCGAGATTCGGACTCGCCAGATCCAGCGGGACCGACCGGGCGAGTGAGAAGTTCACGACGCCGAAGACCCGCGACAGGCGGGCTTTCGCGCTGTCCCAGGAAAGCGCATCGGGGATGATCACGCGAATGCGGCCCGGCAGCGCATCGACCCGTCTGACGCCGAGGTCTTTGAGCGCCAGACGGAGGTTCCGGACGAGTCGCTGCTCGAAGAAGGAGCGGTTCCGCCCTTTCAGGGCCAGTTCGTGATAGTGAACGAGCGCGCAGCGCATCGACTTTGTCGCAGCCAATAGGCGAGAGGCAAGGGGTTATGGGTGCAGAATCTTGATGTGACCTATCGTCACGTGCCCCGCGCCTCTAGCCCAACGATTCAAGATATCGCTCGGCGTCCATCGCGGCCATGCAGCCGAAGCCGGCGGCGGTGACGGCCTGGCGGTACTTGGAGTCCTGCACGTCGCCGGCGGCGAAGACGCCCGGTACGCTCGTGGCGGTGCCGTTCTTGGTGAGAATGTATCCTTTCTCATCCATCTCGATCTGGCCCTTGAAGATCGCGGTGTTCGGGCTGTGACCGATGGCGACGAAGACGCCGGCGCAGGCCAGCTCCGAGGTCTGGCCAGTCACGACGTTGCGGAGCTTGACGCCGGTCACGACCTGATCGCCCAGGATGTCCTCGACGACGCTGTTCCAGATAAAGGTGATCTTCTCGTTCTTGAAGGCGCGGTCCTGCATGATCTTGGAGGCGCGGAGTTTGTCGCGACGATGGACAACGGAGACGCGTGTGGCGAACTTGGTCAGGAAGATGGCTTCTTCCATCGCGCTGTCGCCGCCGCCGACCACCGCCAGTTCTTTGCCGCGGAAGAAGTAGCCGTCGCAGGTGGCGCAGGTGGACACGCCACGGCCTGTGAGGCGGGATTCGTTGGGAAGGCCGAGGTGGAGCGCGGAGGCGCCGGAGGCGATGATCACCGTTTTCGCCTCGATGGTCCGTTCCCCGTCGACCGTCAGCGTGAACGGGCGGCGGCCGAAGTCCACGGCGGTGACATCGCCGGTCAGAAACTCCGTGCCGAACCGCTCCGCCTGGGCCCGCATCTCCTTCATGAGTTCGGGACCCATGATGGCGTGCGCGAACCCCGGGTAATTTTCCACCTCGGTGGTGGTCGTCAACTGCCCGCCGGCCTGCCAGCCTTCGATCAGCACCGGAGACAGATCGGCCCGTGCCGTGTAAATGGCGGCGGTCAGCCCGGCCGGGCCTGAACCGATGATCGCGACGTGACGGGACATGGAGGCACTGTAACATAGCCGATCGGAAAGCGGGAAGGGGCCCCTTCACGGGCTGCGCCGCAGTTGCTCGAAAATCCGCGCGACTTCCCGGCGCAGCCGCCCAATCGGCAAGGTTCCATCGAGCACGTAATCGGCCCGCCGTGTTTTCTTCGCCAGCGACATCTGGCTTCGAATCCGGCGCAGAGCCTCGGCGCGGGTGAGACGATTCCGCTGCCGCAGGCGGGCGATTTGGGTCTTCCGATCGGCGGTGACGACGACGACGCGATCCACGCGCCTCTGCGCGGCGGCTTCGAACAAGAGCGGGACGTCATAAATAATGACGGCGTTCGGGTCCTTGCGGGCGATCTCCCGCGCGAGTTGCGCCTGCGCTCGAGCGACGCGCGGGTGGACGATCGCGTTGAGCGTCCGGAGCTTGGCGGATGAGCGGAAGACGATCGCCCCCAACGCGCCACGGTTGAGCGTGCGATCGGGGTTGAGGACTTGTCTGCCGAATGTCCGTACGATGTCCCGCCAGGCCGGCTTACCCGGCTCGACGACCTGCCGGGCCAGGACATCCGCGTCGATCAGCGCCGCGCCGCATTCCTGGAACAGCCGCGCCACGGTGCTTTTGCCTGTGGCGATGCCGCCGGTCACTCCCACCAGGACCATGACGGGAGCCTAGCATGCGGCGAAGGAGCCTCACAAGTTTCACAATTTCACAATAAGCGGCCATTGACTCCTACGTGCCCTTCCCTGTATCACCCTCAGCATGCGGGTCGTTTCTCCCAGCGTCGCGTTCGGAGTTGTGCTCGTCCTGTTTGTCCGGCTGGGCGCTGCCGCAGGGGCGGGAGAGGCGGAATCTTTCCGCACTATAGTGGTGGCCCAGGACGGCAGCGGCCAGTTTACGTCGATTCAAGCGGCAGTCGATGCGGCGGGGAAGGGCGATACCATCAGGATCAAGGCCGGGGCGTACCGCGAGGACGTGACCATCCATAGCAAAGAGAAGCTCAGGTTGATCGGGGACGGCCTGGATCAGGTGACGATCCTGGGCCGCGAGCGCGTCGGCGTCTTTCACATCGGCAAGTGGCCCTACGGGGCGTCGGACATCGAAATCAGCGGCCTGACGATCAACGAGCACGGCGGTCATGCGATGGGCATGTTCAACGGCCGGGGGATCATGCTGCGCGACGTCCGCATCAACGGGATGGTGTTCGGACAACAGGTGCGGGATGTCCGCATTGAGAACTGCATCATCGGCGGAAGCGAAACCACGGGGGTTCAACTCGCCGACTCACACGCGGTTCTCATGGGCAATGTCATCCATGATAACGACCATGGCGTGACAGTCGCCGGCAAGTCCGACGTGCGACTGGAACGGAACGTCATCACCCGTAGCCTGTTCGAAGGAGTGGTCGTGATGGATAAGGCCCGCGCCGTGCTGGTCAGCAACACGATCGTCAAGAACGGCGGGGGCGTCGGCTTTTTGGGGGCGTCGCAGGGCGAGGCGACGGGCAATATTGTCGGGTTCAATAAGGTCGGCTTTGTGGTCGCGCCGTCGAGTCAGGCGAAACTCTCGTACAATGCCCTCTATAACAACGGGGGCGATTACCTTCGGGCCGGCACCCCGCTCCAGCCAGCGCCGGAGCTTCGAGCCGAGTCGGATCTGGCGGTGGACCCGCGCTTTGTGGATCCTGGTCGGGATGACTTTCGGCTCAGGCCGGACACCCCCCTTCTGAAGGTCGGAGGGTTTTCCTACCTCGGCGCCCTCGCGCCGGTCGCTCCGGCTCCGTGATTGTCCAGCAAGAAAACCTACAAAAAATTCAGCGCTTCCGTCGGCTTGCCCTGCTGGGAGGGAAACCCTGTGGTATGCTAACAACAGAAGCCGGTCATTTGGAGCTGAAGGGTCCAAAAATTGCTTACCTTTACTGATAGGACCGGGGAAAGGTGCAAACGTGGCTAGCTACCGCCCGGAATTAGAAAAAGCCGGTGTCGATGGGATTCCTTCCCTGGACGAGCTCGAATCCGGCAGGCTTGTCGGGGCTATCGTTCCGATGTCCGAGCAGGCCCAGGTGCAACTCCGGGACAGCATCGAGGTCATCGACTACCTCCTCCATCAAGACAGCGTAATCTGGAGTTAGGTTCCCCGCCGTGTTTCTGCATGTTTTCCCTCGCCGGCGTTCAATCCCCTTCCTCTTTTGATCCCGTCAAGCTGTAAGGTCTCCCCTGGTCCAGGCGACTGAACCGCACGCGAGTCTGGTCGTGTCCGGTTGAGTTACGCGCGGAATGATGCGGTGTGGCGCGAGGCGCCGGCGGTTCGTCGTTCTCGAGCCTCGTTCGCGGCGCCACGGCGTCAGGAAAAATGACTTGCGTACATGATCCGGACGGGAGCATCTTGGGAGAATGATCAGGCTGCGACCCGCCCCCGTCCGTTGGCGAATGGCCTCGTGACGGAGAGGGAGGATAACGATGGCACCGGCTAAGCCGAGGATCAGCCGCCCTGGGCCGGGTATGGCCGAGTGGCAGCGTCTGGAAGAGGATGCCCGCCGCGAGCGACACTGGAAACGGTGGGGGCCCTACCTGAGCGAACGGGCATGGGGAACGGTGCGCGAGGACTACAGTCCGTACGGGACAGCCTGGGAATTTTTCCCGCACGACCATGCGCGGGCGAAAGCCTATCGATGGAACGAGGACGGGCTCGCCGGGTTCTGCGACAGGCATCAGATGATTTGTTTCGCCTTGGCCTTGTGGAACGGTCGCGACCCGATCTTGAAAGAACGGCTGTTCGGGTTGACCGGAAACGAAGGCAACCATGGCGAGGACGTCAAAGAGTATTACTTCTATCTGGATTCGACGCCGACCCATTCCTACATGCGGTGCCTCTACAAGTATCCGCAGGCGGCCTTCCCCTACGCCCGTCTGGTCGAAGAGAACAGGCGACGCAGCCGGCAGGACCTGGAATTTGAGCTGTTGGATACCGGCATCTTCGACGAGGATCGCTACTTCGATGTCTTTGTGGAGTACGCCAAAGCAACGCCGGAAGATCTGTTGATCCGCATTCAGGCGGTGAATCGTGGGCCTGAAGCTGCGGAATTGACCATCTTGCCCTCCATCTGGTTCCGCAACACCTGGTCGTGGGGGCTCGATGTCCGGCGCCCCAGGCTCCGCAAAGGCGATCCCGTCCGGGACATGAGCGTGATCGAGTTCACGCATGACTATTACGGGTATCGGCGCCTGCTCTGCGAGGGCCGGCCGGACCTGCTCTTTACGGAAAATGAAACGAACACGCGCCGGCTCTATGGAGATCCGGACGGCGCACGGTATGTGAAGGACAGCATCAACGACTACATCGTGCACGGCGACAAGGAAGCGGTGAATCCCGATCAGATCGGCTCGAAGGCTGCGGCGCGCTACGTGGTGAACGTGGAGCCGGGAGGAACCGTCACCTTGCGTCTTCGCTTTACCGATTCGACGGACGATGACGCGCTGACAGGGGAGGCCTTCGAGTTCGTTTTCGGCAAGCGCAAGCAGGAGGCCGATGAATTCTACGGCAGCCTGGCGCCCAGCGGCCTCTCGGAAGATGCCCGGTTGGTCCAGCGGCAGGCGTTCGCCGGCCTTCTCTGGAGCAAGCAGTTTTATCACTATGAGGTCGCCCGATGGCTGAAGGGCGATCCGGCCGGGCCGGAGCCGCCGAGAAAGCGATTGAAGGGACGCAACTGCGAGTGGACCCATCTCTACAACGCCGACGTCATTTCCATGCCGGACAAGTGGGAGTATCCCTGGTACGCCGCCTGGGACTTGGCGTTTCACTGTATCCCCTTGGCGCTTGTGGATCCGACGTTCGCCAAAGAGCAACTGATCCTCATGCTGCGCGAGTGGTATATGCATCCGAACGGGCAGATCCCCGCCTACGAGTGGGCGCTCGGCGACGTGAACCCGCCGGTTCATGCCTGGGCCGCGTGGCGCGTTTATAAAATCGAGAAGAAGCGCAAAGGCGTGGGCGACCGGGTCTTCCTCGAACGGGTCTTCCACAAACTGCTCTTGAATTTCACTTGGTGGGTCAACCGCAAGGATGCGGAAGGGAAGAATATCTTCCAGGGCGGATTTCTCGGGCTGGACAATATCGGCGTGTTCGACCGCAGTGCGCCGCTTCCGACCGGCGGGCACATCGAACAGTCCGACGCGACGAGCTGGATGGGCATGTACTGCCTGAACATGCTGACGATCGCGCTCGAGCTGGCCAAGGAAAACCGCGCGTATGAGGACGTGGCCAGCAAGTTCTTCGAACACTTCGTGTACATCTGCCGCGCGATCAACAACATCGGCGAGGAACACATCGAACTGTGGAGCCGGGAGGACGGCTTCTTCTACGACGTCCTCCATCTGCCCGACGGGCGCAACTTTCCGCTGAAGGTCCGGTCGCTGGTCGGTCTGATACCCCTCTTTGCGGTCGAGACGCTGGACTCCGAGTTGGTGGACCGCCTGCCGCGGTTCAAACACCGCATGCAATGGTTCATCGAGCACCGTCCGGATTTCGCGGCGCATGTGGAGACGCAAAGCCTGGACGGAGGCGTGCGGCGATTGTTGTCACTCGTCAATCGACGGCGACTCCAGAAGGTCTTGCGGTACATGCTGGATGAACGGGAATTTCTCTCCCCGTATGGGATTCGCGCGTTGTCGCGATACCACCGCGACCATCCCTATGCGCTGTCGGCCATGGGGATGGAATACCGCGTCGATTATGAGCCGGCGGAGTCCACGACCGGCTTGTTCGGCGGAAACTCCAACTGGCGCGGTCCGATCTGGTTCCCGGTGAATTATCTGATCATCGAGTCGCTGCAGAAATTTCACTATTACCTGGGCGACGGCTTCAAAGTGGAATATCCGACCGGTTCCGGCCGCCTGGCGCCATTGAATCACGTGGCGGCCGAACTGTCGCGCCGGCTCACGCACATTTTTCTGCGCGGGACCGACGGCCGGCGGCCGGTGTTCGGAGGCGCGAGAAAGTTTCAAGAGGACCCGCATTGGCGGGATCTGATCCTCTTCTACGAATACTTTCACGGAGACAACGGAGCGGGGATCGGCGCGAGCCATCAGACCGGCTGGACGGCGCTGGTGGCGAAGCTGATCCAGCAGAGCGGGGAATGACCTCGTGAAGCGTATCTCACGAACGACGAGATAGGAGGGACGAGATACGCAGAAACAGCAACAGGTAGCCAGTATGCATGTGAACAAAGAAACCTGCCAGAGCCTCGACCGCGCACTCGGTCTCGAGTGGCTCGAAACGAACGGCCGGGGCGGATTCGCGTCCGGCACCGTCGCCGGCGCCAACACGCGGCGGTATCACGCCTTGTTGCTGGTCGCCCGCCGGCCGCCGGTCGCCCGCGTCGCGCTGGTGAACCATCTCGACGAGTGGGTGGAAGCCGACGGCCAGGTCGTACCGTTGTCGACCAATCTCTATCCCGGCGCCGTCCATCCGGACGGTTATCAACGGTGTACGGGCTTCTCGTCCCAACCGTGGCCGACATGGACGTACGAGGCGCAGGGCGTCCGTATCCAGCGGGAACTATTCTGCCCGCGCGGTCGGGACGTGGTCGTTGTCCGGTGGCGAATGTTGAACGGATCTGCATCGGTCACGCTCAGGGTTCGACCCATGCTGACCGGCCGCGATTACCACGCGACGCACCACGAAAATGGCGCGCTCTTTCCGCAGGCGGCGATCGCGGATGGGCATGTGAGCTGGAGCCCTTATGGGGATCTGCCGAGCGTGCGCGCCATGCACAATGGGTCCTACCGTCACCAGCCCGATTGGTATCGACGCGTGCACTATCCGGTCGAGCAGGAACGCGGTCTCGATCATGAAGAGGACTGGTGGTCACCGGGTGAATTGGCGTTTCACCTCGTGCCGGACAAGCCGGCCTGGGTGATTCTGACCACCGAGTTGATCGAATCCGCAGATGCGGAGGCGTTGGCGGTGGAGGAACTTCGCCGGCGGAAGCGTGCCTCGGCCCAGGCGCCTAAGGGAGATCCGCTGATCCGCGCCCTCTGGTCGGCGACGGACGCTTATCTATCCGAGCGCGGCAAAGGGCAGACGGTGGTCGCCGGCTATCCGTGGTTTACGGACTGGGGACGAGACACATTCCTTTCGCTGCCGGGACTCTGTCTGGCGACCGGCCGCTTCGACGTTGCCCGGCAGGTGATCGACGCATTTGCGGCGCACGTGTCGCAAGGCATGATTCCCAACCGGTTTCCCGATGCGGACGAGCAGCCTGAGTACAACACGATCGATGCATCGTTGTGGTTCGTCGACGCCGTAGGCCGGTATTGGGAGGTCACGAACGACGAGCGTCATGTGCGCCAAACGGCCTGGCCCGCTGTCCGGAAAATTCTCGACGGTTACCGCGAAGGCACCCGGTACGGCATCCGCATGGATGGTGACGGTTTGATCGCCGGGGGCATGCCCGGCACGCAGTTGACGTGGATGGATGCGAAGGTCGGTGACCGGGTCGTCACCCCACGGCACGGAAAGCCGGTCGAGATTCAGGCGTTGTGGGTGCGGGCTTTGACGGTCGGGGAAGCGCTCGCGACGCAATTCGGGGACCCGGCGTATGCAGCTCGCTGTCGGGAAGATCGCGAGCGCGCCCGCGCGTCCTTTCGCGCCCGTTTCTGGTATGAAGCCGGCGGGTACCTCTACGATGTGATCGATGGGCCGGACGGCGACGATCCATCGCTCCGACCCAATCAACTCTACGCCGTCTCGCTGAACGACGGGCTGCTCAGTCGCGAGCAGGAGAAACGGGTAGTGCAGGTGGTGCAAGAGCACTTATTGACGCCGGTCGGCCTCCGCTCCTTGGCGCCGACGGATCACCGCTATCGCGCCCGCTATGAAGGGGGTGTGGCGGAGCGGGACGAAGCGTACCATCAAGGAACGGTCTGGCCGTTCTTGCTGGGTCCGTTCCTCACGGCCTGGATCAAGGTCAACGGCAAAACGGCCGCCGCGAAAAAGAACGCGCGGACGTTTCTCCGGGGGATCGAGCGACACCTCGACGAGGCCTGTCTGGGGCAGATCTCGGAAATCTTCGACGCGGAGGCGCCGCACCGGCCGCGCGGCTGCCCGGCGCAGGCTTGGTCGGTGGCGGAGCCGTTGCGGGTGCTGGTCGAGGACGTCGGTACGGCCGGTATGCGGCGGAAACGCGCCGAAGCGATCAGCGGACGGTCCCGGCAGATCGGACGAACCGCATCCGCGAAGCGATCTCGCGGGAAAGGCGGTCGGTAACCCGTTGAAGTGCGTGTCTATTATAGCCCGTCACCTGACCTCGCGATGTCACGTGCTCCCGCGGTTCACTCCGCAGTCGGAAGGAATGCAGACCCGATGCAAGTCGGAGCTGAACCCGGCATGAAGATACTCGACCTGATCATCGGTCCGATTGCCGGCTGGCTGATCAGCCTGACGCCGTCGTGCAAAGAGATGACCCGGCTGCTCTCGGAGTCCATGGATCGGGCGCTGCCGCTTCGGACCAGAGTCGCGATGCGTCTGCACATTCTGTTCTGCACATGGTGCGAACAGTACAGGCATCAGCTCCTTTTTATCCGTGACGCAATTCGCCGCCATCCGGACAAGCTGGAGGAGCAGGAGGCTTCTACGCAGACCCTGTCCCCTGAAGCACGCGAGCGCGTGAAGCAGGCCCTGCGCAGCTGATCGCATCCTTCCGGCCTCTCTTCCTCGTAAGAAATCTCGCCGGCACTGGACTCCCCTTCATCGAGCGATGCTTCCGGGGTAATCAAGAAAGTCTTGTTGGCTCTGACCAGTCTGGCGATGCTGACGACCGGCTGTGAGACGGTCCACACATCCGGCCAGAGCGACAGTCCGGAACAACCGGCCTTCGCGAAACTCTGGGTTTTGTACGAACAATGCCGGACCAGCTCGGACCTGGAATCGCTGTTCCTACTTGAAGCGCGCCTCTCCCGTGCGCTGCCGCATCGGCAACCTCGACCATCCGGCGTTCCTCCGGTTTTCGCGAGATTTGTGACCGAGCAGCCGCTCCGACTGGCCGCCGATCCTGGCGCCATGGCCGCCGACTGTACGCTCCGGGCCGCCCGCCTGGCACTGAACGCAGGCTTGGCGCCTCTCGCGCAGGAATCCTTCGAGTCCATCCTTCAGCGCTTCCTTGGCCCAGACTACGCCTATTATCGGGATGAAGCCCGCCGCGGGCTCGCCGAGATCGTTCGCGTGGCGGAAAGGAAGCCTGCGGAGGTCTTTGTAAGACGCGCCCCGCCGCCACGACCAATGAGCAGACCGGTGGAACCGATCTCCGGAACGGAGGCGTACAGATGAAGAAGCGATGGTGGCGGCGAACACGGCGCGAAATGGCCTTGGCGTGGCTGATCTGGCGGATCAGACAGCGGGTGGCCTGTCTTGAATGGCGGATATGGATGGAGTCGCTGGTCCAACGTCGTGCCGCCGACAAGGCACCGACCGCGTTGAGAATCAGACAATCAATCCGACGGAGGAACCTATGCGATGCCGAAGCTGTCATGGAATGATGGCGGGCGGGAAGAGCCGGACCGTGTTGGATGACAGCGGCGCTCTGGCGATCACGGCCTGGTGGTGCCGGAGTTGCGACGAGGTGATCGAGGAAGTCCGGACCAGGCCTCGATACGGAGACATAAAGGCGCGACGTGTTCGGTACGCGGTTCGGCCCTGGGACACGGCGTCGGTGGCGCCCGATGGCTTCGTTGTCTGACGCGCTGCGACGCCACTGGCCGGAGTATCTCATGGAGGCGGCGGGATTAGGACTGTTCATGGGCTCGGCCGCGGCGGTGACCACGCTGCTGGAGCACCCGGCCTCTCCGCTGCGCGGAGCCATCGCCGATCCGTTGTTCGGCCGCATCCTGATCGGGATCGCGATGGGGGTGACGGCGGTGGGCATCATTTATTCGCCGTGGGGCAGGCAGTCGGGCGCCATCTGAATCCGGCGGTGACGCTGACGTTCTTCCGGCTCGGCAAGATCGAGCCGGCCGACGCGCTGTTCTACGGTATGGCGCAGTTCCTCGGCGGACGTGCCGGCGTACTGCTGGCGGCGGGGGTGATCGGGGCGTATCTGGCCGATCCCTCGGTCAACTACGTCGTCACGACGCCCGGTCCGTTCGGCGAGGGCGTGGCCTTTGTCGCGGAACTGGCCATATCGTTCGGACTCATGCTGACGGTGTTGTTTGTGTCGGATACCAGATCGCTTGCCCCCATGACCGGCCTGTTCGCCGGTGTCCTCGTCGCGACCTATATCAGCATCGAAGCGCCGCTGTCCGGCATGAGCATGAATCCCGCGCGCACGTTCGCCTCCGCCTGGCCTGCGCGCCTGTGGACCGCGCTGTGGGTCTATTTCACCGGGCCGCCGCTCGGCATGTTGCTCGCCGCGGAGTGCTACGTCCGGCTCCGGCAGAGCCGGCGAGTCTATTGCGCCAAGCTGCATCATCAGAATCGAAAGCGCTGCATCTTCCGGTGTCAATACCCGGAACTCATGGCCGGCGGTCGACCGTCGGCGGTCAGCTCTCCCATCCAGACAACCTCGCCGGTGAAGATTGGAAGGTGAATCCCGACCGGTGCGTCTATGTGGACGGGGAAGCCCGGAGTCTTGTTCGTCGCGAGTGTTCTGTCTACAGCGCGATCGTTTCGATTCGTCGGAGTTCTTCCGGGGACAGGGTGAACTGTTCCGACCGGAGATCCTCTTTCATATGCTGCGGGTTCGTGGTGCCGGTCAGCGGGAGCATGCCCATCTGCATGGCAAACCGGAAGATGACCTGGGCGACGCCGGTCCCGTGCCGCGCGGCGATGGCCCGCACATCCGGATCCGCGAACACTCCCCGGTTAGCGGTCAAGAGCGAGAAGCCCTGATAGATGATGCCGTGGGCCCGGCAAATCTCCCGCACCTCTTTATCCCATCCCAGCACGGCGTAACATCGGTTTTGTACCACCATGGGTTTGACAGCCGCGCGTTCGCACAGCAGAGAGAGTTGTTCGGCCGTCACATTGCTGATGCCGATCAGTTTGGTTCTCCCTGCGCGATAGAATCCTTCAATGGCCGCCCATACTTCCCAATCCACTTGGCTCAAGCCCCGCCGCGAATACGGTCCATGGAGGACGTAGGAGTCCAGATAGTCCGTGCGGAGGTGCGCCAACGAGCCCTCAAACGACTGCTTGACCTGGGTGGTCAAATCGGCCGTGGGATCGTAGGGAACCCGGTGGTCGTGGCCGTTGAGGGGCGTAAATTTCGTCTGGAGAAACAGGCTCTCCCGCGAGATTCCTTCGGCCGCAAGAAGGCGTAACGCCTCACCCACCCGGGGTTCGTCGTAATGTTGCGGCTGATTGGCCGTGTCGATCGCTCGGAACCCGGCCCGCACGGCTTGCTGGACCAAGGACGTGGTCGCCTCCTTTTTCCACGCCGTGCCGTACATGAACGAGGGAATCGGCACCTGGTTATAGGCGGTCAAGGTCATGTGAAGTCCTTTCCATTCATCGGTTTTTCTCTCAGGGCTTTCACCCGGGCCCGTTTGGCTTTGGCTTCCAGACGCCGGCGCCGTGATGCCGGCGTGGGTTTGGTCGCTTTCCGCCGTTTCGGCTCGATCGTCGCCGCCAGGATCAAGTCCCGTAGCCGCTCGAGCGCAACTGTCCGGTTCTGGTCTTGGCTCCGAGACTCCTGGGCCTTGATCACGACGATTCCATCCCGTGAGATCCGGTGATCGCGCCGCTGCAGCAGCCGGGCCTTAGACGAGTCCGGCAGAGAGGAGGCGCGAATGTCAAACCGCAGACGGACCGCTGAGGCAACTTTATTCACGTGCTGACCTCCAGGGCCCTGCGCCCGAACGGCGGTCAGTTCAATCTCGTCGTCGGGAATGGCGAGGCGAGGGGTGATGGGCAACATACACATGAATCGAATGAAGCAGCCGAAACGGCGCTCGTCAACCAGCGGATTCTAGTCCAGGACGCAGAATGGGACAACCGGCGCTTATGGCATAGACAATCCGAAAACGCCGAACGCGATACTTCGACAGCCCCTCCAGCTCGCGAAGGAGCGGCTCACCGCACTCGGGGGCAGCCACAATCGCACGCACGGCTGCTTTGATGGACCGTTTGAGGTCGGGATGGAACGAGCGGATGACGTCGGCGACGTGGGGAGGAATGTCAGGCCGGAAAGGAGTCACGCCCGGCGCCGCTTCTTGGGAAGTGCGAGCGGCTCGCCGAACACGTCCTCAAAGGTGAATCCTTTCTTGCGCGCCCTATAGAACGCTCTGCTCTGGCCAATCTGGCTCATCAGGTCCGGATCGCTCAACACGTCGAGCGTCTTTTTCAACCGCGCATACTCATCGACATTGATCAGAATCGCGGCGGGTCGTCCATTCTTCATGGCTACGACCTCTCTCCTCGCGCTCCTGCACCCCTGTTACCGGATCCGGCAGCCGCGTTTTTACCTCCGACAACGGCGGGGTTTTAGTCATCTCCCGCCTCCGAACTACCCATGACCAGGATTCTGGTCTCAAACCTACTGCGCCATCCGGGAACTCGTCAACCGCACGGAGAGACGGACTGCCGCGCGCCGCGAAAGGAACCAGGCTCCGTTCCTTCGCCGTCAGCCAATTTAGAGTAGAAATGACTCCCGACCCCTTTTGTTTCTCCCGCGCCGGATGAAGTTGAAGGCACGTACGGCAGGACGTTCATCCCCGATACGCCCGAGGCGCAGCGCCGCCTGAAAGAGGCGCTCGAATCCATCGGCCGTGGCACCGACACCAGCGGCGTCGTGCTCGAGCTGCGCCGCAAGGACAACGGCAAACCGCTCTGGATTCAGTGGTGGGCGCAGCCGGACCCGAGCGGGGCCTACACGCGCACGATGTTCCTCGACATCACCGACAAGGTGTTAATGGAGCAGGAAAAGGCGCGGTTGGAAGCCGCCAACGTCTACCTGCAGGAAGAAATCGAGACGGCGCACAACTTCGAAGAAATCGTCGGGACCTCGAGCGCGATCAAAAAAGTGTTGCAAGCGGTCGAGAAAGTCGCCGCGACCGATGCGACGGTGCTCGTCGCCGGCGAAACGGGAACGGGCAAGGAATTGATCGCCCGCGCGATCCACCACTTGAGCAACCGGAAAGACGGCGTGCTGGTGAAGGTGAATTGCGCGGCCATCCCGGCCGGGTTGATCGAGAGCGAACTGTTCGGGCATGAGAAAGGCGCGTTCACCGGAGCGCTGGCGCGCAAGATCGGTCGCTTCGAGTTGGCGGACAAAGGGACGATCCTTCTGGACGAGGTCGGCGAAATCCCGCTGGAGTTGCAGACCAAATTGCTGCGGGTGTTGCAGGAAGGCGAGTTCGAGCGACTGGGCAGCACCAAGACGTTGAAAGTGAACGTGCGCGTGATCGCCGCCACGAACCGCGACTTGGAAAAAGAAGTGCGCGAGGGCCGGTTCCGGTCGGATCTCTGCTATCGGCTGAAAGTGTTTCCCATCGCGCTCCCGCCTTTGCGCGACCGGCAGCAGGACATTCCGTTGCTGGCGGCCTACTTCGTCAAGAAATTCTCCGCCGCGATGGGGAAGACGGTCGAGTCGGTGTCGGCCGCGGCGATGGAGGCCCTCAAAAGCCATCCCTGGCCCGGCAACATCCGCGAGCTGGAGCATGTGATCGAGCGCGCGGTGATCCTGAGCCAGGGGCCGGAACTCGATCTTGGTGACTGGATCCCGAAGAGCGCGGCTGCGACCGGCGCCGGGCCGGCGGCTACCCTCGAAGAAGTCGAGCGCGCGCACATCCTCGCAGTCCTCACCCACACCAATTGGCGTGTCAGCGGCGACAAGGGCGCGGCCAGGATTCTCGGACTCAACCCCACCACGCTGGAAGCCCGCATGAAGAAGCTGGGCATTCGAAGACCTGCCTGAAAACCGTCAATCGTCAATCGTCATTGGTCAAACGGCGGGAGCCTCCAGCGGTTTCGCCTGCGAATGACGAATCACGAATGACGGGCCAATGACGTGTGACGAACGGCGCCTCGCGCGCTGCTCTCCCAACATTTCGTGAACGTCCCAATCTTTTGGGAGTGGCTTTTGGATCTTTCCTTTCTTTGACGACAGGTCCCTCCCGGGTAGCGCGTAGTGCCTTGATGATCTGTCAACAGGTTAGAGCGGTGGTCCTCGCTTGCGCCGGGGTTCGGCACAGGTGTTGCTGAATGGTCGGGGCAACAAGGGAGACAGACGAGATGCTGAAAATTACGAAAACGGAAACTAACGGAAGCCGAGTGATCCTGAAACTGGAAGGCAAGATCACCGCTCGATGGGCTGCGCTACTCGACCAGGAATGCCGAGCGGCCCTTCGGAGGCGCCGCGCCATCGAGTTGGATTGCGCGAGCGTGGATTTCTTGGACGAGAACGGAGTGGCGGTGTTAAGGCGCCTTCCCCGAAAGCGAGTCACTCTCATGAATGTCTCCGGGTATCTGACTGAGCTGCTGCAGAGCGGAGGCCGGTCATGAATTCAGTCGTCACTCCCTATACAGGGACCATGAATGAAGCGTCGGCAGTGCCCGAGACTCGGATTGAAACCAAAACGTCCGGCGTGTCAAAGGACGAGCGGGAACTGGTCGCTCGGCTCCGTCGGGGCGATGCAGCGGCCTTCGATCAACTGGTCAACACACACCACAGCGCGCTGATCCGCATGGCGATGGGGTATGTCGCCGATCGGGAAGTGGCGGAAGAGGTGGTCCAAGATACTTGGATGGCGGTGATCGAGAGCCTCGACCGATTCGAAGGACGGTCGTCGCTCAAAACCTGGATCTTCGGCATTCTGATCCACAAAGCCAAAGATCGCGGCGTCCGCGAAAAGCGGCAGGCCGCGTTCTCTTCGTTCGAGTCACATGAGGACGACAGCGACGAAGCGGTGGACCCGTCCAGGTTCCATCGAGTCGGCGCGTTGGCTGGGCGGTGGGCCTTCCCTCCGCAACCTTGGGACGGGCAAACCCCGGAAAGGCTCCCGGCATCCAAGCAGGCGACGGACTGTTTGCAGCAGGCCATCGCGGACCTGCCGCTGACCCTCCGGGAAGTGTTCGTGCTTCGGTCGTCGAGGGCGTCGAGTCGAAGGAGATCTGCGGACTTCTCAAGATCACCGACACCAATCTCTATGTCCGGTTGCACCGGGCGCGGGAGCGGATACGGCAGGCGCTGGAACAGCACTTCGAGAATAAGTAATCCTGGCCTGAAATAGTCACGCCCTAGAAAACAGCGAGTAGATAGTAGCAAACAGCTTCGAGCCATTCGCTGTTCGCTGCCGGCTGTTGTGAGCAGAATCAGAACGTATACACCAGCAGCGCATTCGTCTGGAACCGGATGTACACGGTGGCGATCTGAGTGAAGTCGGCCAGCACTTTGAACAGGAACCGCTGCGGGAGCTTCATGGTGTACGAGGCATGCGCGTCGCCGCCGACCCGAAAGACCGGGGACTTCGTGGCCTCGTCGATGTACTGTATCGCCGGGCCGGCCGCTATGTACAGCTCGCCCTTATTCTCGGTGACATAGGTGGCCGCGAGACGCGGGATCTGATTCACGAAGACGCTGGGGCTGAAATAGCCGCCCGGCAACGGTTCGACCGCGCTGGGCCGGAAGCCGGACTGGTCCTCGGCATAGTGGGTGAGGTAGAAGAGGTATTCCGCGTAGACGTCCCACCGATCCTCCTGCCAGAACGGCACGGTGATTGTCGCGTTCAGTCCTACCTGCGCGTTGTTGTCTAAATTTTCGGCCGAGACCCAGCCCACGAAGGGTGTCATGTCCACCCGCGCTTGGCCGGTCTCGAAGGTGAGGTCCGTGTAAAAAAGCGTCGAACGGGCGAGACCGAGGAGCGGGCCGGTCTTACGCGATCCCACCAGCGCGGCAAATGAGTCGTACCGAAATTCCCGCTTCACGCCGGGCCGGACCGTGAAAGCGGTGGCCTCGTGCGAGACCTCGAACTTGTAGGCCAGCCCGTCGCCTCTGGTCACCCCGTGATACTCCAAGAGGGCGTCCAGACGGATCGTCGGGTTGAACCGAAGCTGGTTCCCGAGCGAGAGATACCCGCCCGACCGGTTCTCCGATGAATCCCAGAAATGCTCGGCCCCCACCTCGAGCGTGCTCGTGGTAAACGGTGTCAAGTCCATCTTGCCGCGCGAGCCGAGCCGCAGGCCGTACAGCTCGAAGGGACGCTCGGGCTGCACGAGGACGCCCACCGTGCCTTCCACGGTCGGCTCCCGCCCTTTCATCATCTCGCGGCGCAGCACGGTCATGTCGCCGGGTTCGCGCCGGGAATAGTCGCGGGCCAGGTTGCTGTAGTAGAGCGCCTTGTCGTTGTCGCCCAGCCAGGCGTAGGCCTTCGCCAAGCCGCGGTGGGCCTCGACGTTGCGGGGCTCCTTGGCCAGAACCTTGTCGTACTGGACGATGGCCTCCTGGCTCGTCTCCTTGCGCTTCGCCAGATGGGCTGCGTATTTAAGGCGCATGCGCGGGTCATCCATCCGCTTGAGCCCCATCCGGTAATACTTCATCATGTCTTTCTCGCGGTACGCGTAGCGCGACCATTCGAGCGCCTGCGACTGCTTGAACGCGATCTCCGGGTCGTCTTCCCACTTCTCGAGATAGCGGTCGAATTGCTCGATCGCTTTGTCCTTCAGGCCCTGCTTCTCGTACGCGAGCCCCAGGCTGCGCATCGCCTCGCGGTTGTCCGGATTTTTCTCCACCACTTTCTCGAAGGCCTCGATCGCCGCCTTGTAGTTACCGATCTCCATGTTCGCCCGTCCGCGAGACATATACCAGGACTCCGTGAAGTCGGCGGCCCAGACGGGTGTGTTCCCGAAGACTGCGCACAGCAGGCCGATGGAAGAAAGCACCGTTCTCAACCACATCATCGTCGTATCCTCATGAATGCGAATGTTGGATGACGATCGGGAGCGCCGATTCCGGCTCAGGCTCTCGCAGCGGGTGCGCGTCGGCCTGCAAGCCGACACGGCAGAGAAAAGGAAGGACGCGGCGCCGATACACGGGGCGGAAGTGCGCAGCGACGTGCTCCGGGTTGAGAAATTGCCAAGGTGCTTCCAGGGGAATCCGGCGGCCCAGACACCACACGCCGGCGCCGCGCGGGGAACAGTCGCGCACAAGCACCCGCCTCCGCTGCGATCCGATCCGCACGTGCGCGAGCCGCCAAGTCCTCCGGCGCACGGTGCGGCGGCGAGTCCGTTTGGTCGGTCGGAAGCCGAGCACGATCCCGCGGAAGAAATGCCAGGCCATGAGCAGATTGCTCCGCACGCGGGCTTCGTGTGCGTCACGCCAGGTGTTCGGGTCGGCGAACAGGTTCAAGATCAATGCCCGGCGGATCTCCTGGTTCACGTCCAGAATGGCGAGGCCGCATCGGTATCCGCGGCCGATCCGTTCGTGGTAGACGACCCGGCATCGGCACGTGATGGGGCGCCGGTCGTGCAGCGTCAGCTCGACATAGGGCGGGATCGGGGCAGTGGATGGGGTGACGAATGAGATGCCGGTCAGGCTCAGGTCTGCAGTCTGCCCGTAGAAGGTGAAGGTTTCTTCCTGCAGTGAGAATGGCACGGATTTTCTGATCCGCTCTTCCGCGCGCCGTTGTGGTTTCTCCCAGGCGATCAGAAGACCGGCCAGCAGGAACAGCAGGTTCAGTGAAGCCCAGCTCAGGTTGAAGAAATAGGCATCCTTTTCGATGCCGAAATAGAAGAACTCGGCCAGGCCCTTGCCGATGGCGATGATCGTAATAACGGTGGCGAGGACGAGGCCTTTTGATGAACCCCAGTCGAAGGCCCGCCGGTCCGACGTGAGCCCCTTCGGCGTGACCTTGAAGCCCAGCCGTTTGGGGAGCAGCAAGTCGAACATGGATCGAAAGAGAGGGAAGCTGACCGGCATTTCATAGAGAGACGCCCAGAGCAACCGAGGCCAGCCGGGTAGGAGCGCGTAGGAGAGCAACGGCAGGATGACGAGAAACGGAAGCAGGTAGGCGACCAGGATCGAAACGTCCGAGAAAATCGGATGGAGATGGAACAGGAGGTAGTAGAGCGGCGTGATCCAGAACACGACGCGCGCGGCGGGAAAGAAAAAGTAATAAAGCGAGGCGAAATAGCCCAGGCGCTGGCGCAGGGTCAATCCTCGGCAGAGGAGCGGGTTGTCCTTGAAAAAGATTTGCAGGCAGCCGAGCATCCAGCGCCGCCGCTGGACGATGTAGGAGGACAGGTTTTCCGCCGTCAGTCCGACGGCAAGATCCTTGTCCACGAACACCGACCGCCACCTCTTGGCGTGGAGGTGTTGGCTGGTGTGAATGTCCTCGGTGATGCTCATCAGGTTGAAGCCGTTGATCCCGGCGATCGCGCTGCGCCGGAAGACCGCGCCGCTGCCGGCGAAAAAGGCACCGTTCCATGGCGCGCGTCCGCCCTGAATGGCGTGGTTGAACAGATCCTGCTCGTTCGGAATCCGCGGCCCGGCGGAGAGCGCACGCTGATAGATGTCCTGGTTGTAGAAGTGGTGGGGTGTCTGGACGAACGCCACCTTCGGGTCGGCGAAGAAGGGCACGGTCTCCTGAAGGAAGCTCGTGACCGGAATGTGGTCGGTATCGAACACGACGACCAGTTCGCCCAACGTGTGGGTCAACGCATGGTTCAGGTTGCCGGCCTTGGCATGCCGGCGAGGCCCCTTGAGATAGACCGCGCCGTACTCGGCGGCCAGCTTGGCCACTTCCGGCCGGTGGCCGTCATCCAGGACATAGAGACGCTTGTTCGGATACTCGATCGCGCCGGCGCCGATGAGGGTCTTTTCGAGAATGTCGCACGACTCCGTGTAGATCGGAATGAAGATGTCCACGGACGGCGCGAAACCGGGCGGCGCCGGAGGAGGCGCGTGGCGCGGTTGTTTCCTCCCCCGTCCCACCTGCACCAGGAGCAGTACCACCGTCGAAAAGGCATAGAGTTCCGCCGCCCAGAGCGAGAGGCTGATGAACGGTCCGGCGGTCTCCACGAAGTTCAGCGTGTGGGTGAAACGCCAAACGAGGTAGCGGCCGCACAGCATAAAGCCGCAGGCGAGAAACGCGAGCGTCAGCAGCGGGTGGTACCGCGCCGCGACATAAAGGCCGATCGTCAGGAAGAACAGTTCCCAGGGGAAGTGGGCCGAGAAGCCTTTGAAGTCGAACGGCCGGAGAAAGCCCAGGAACTCGTCGTAGGTCCGTATGAGATGCAGCTCGAACGCCCGCCCGAACCAGAGCCAGTTGTGGAGATAGTAGGGTGTGTCCTTGCCGGCAAGCGCCTTGTCGTGCAGCGTCCCCAGCTTCGTTTCGCTGAGGACGCGAGCGAGATCGTGCTCCTCCTGGACGGCGAGGGCGTGGACGGTCGCATACAGCGGCAGCCCTTCGAACGCAGAGCGGGGCTCGCCGATCACGGTGTACTGGTCGAAGAATTTCTTGCGCGCTTGCCATTCCTTCCAAAAGAAGTCCAGCATCCGGCGGCGGAGATCCGCTTCCGCACGGCGACTGAACCAACTTGCATCCACCGCCATCCGCCAAAACAGCGGCACCGCATCGTACCCGAACTGGGCCGACGCGCCGGTCTCAGGGTGTTTCACCAACAGCTCGCCGGTACGCTTGTCGAGGTAGATGATTTCCGGCGGCAGCGGCAGTTTCTTCTCGAAATAGAGCCACCGGAGGATCGCGTAGGAGCCCTCGATGAGCTGTCTCCAGGGATGGCGCCGATCGACGTTCGCGAAGACTTCGTACGCATAGGGCGCGAGATAGGCCGTGTGGATCGTCGGATAGTCTTCCCGCGGCGCCCAGTTGCCGGCGGTCACAAAGGACCGCCGGCCGATTGTCAGGACCTCCGTCTTCCAGATCGACTCCAGAATCGCAAGGGCTTCTTGCTCGTAGGTCGGCTCGTCGAATCGCCGCGCCGCGAGGATCAGCGCCAGCGCGATGTCGGTGTCGGCGTCCGTAGCGGAGTTCAGGGAGAGGACCTTGCCTTTCCACTTCCAGGCGAACAATTTGTCGGGCCGGACCTGCAGATTCTGCTTCGTCCATGTCCACACGCTGGAAAAGGTCGGCCGGTCGTTCGACCACACGGCCCGCAGCATCGCATAGCTCTGGCCTTCCGAGGTCGTGATCCCGTTTTCGTCCAGGCTGATGACGCGGCCGTTCAGGATGTACTTCTGCTTGTAGAAGCTCCACAGCGCGGAAAGTTCGTCCAACTGCCGGATGTACAGATCGCTGGACGAGCGCGGGACATCGGCCAGTCCCGCAGCCGGCACCGCGAGCGTGAGGAGCAGCGCAAGGCTGCTTTGAAGGATGGAGGCGCGCATGAGTCTCCAATGCCGATTCATAGACGAAGCCTGTGCAACAACCCGAAACCGGGGTGATTAGCGGGGGTGGAGCGGCGGGAGGGAACGCAGAAAGAAGGAATGTGATCGGCCGGTCGCTGACATGCCGCGGATTAAAGCATATTCGCGGTGAAATCGGCAATGATGTCGAACCGCAGAGCCTGGCCCGCGGGGAGGAAAGAGACCGGGTACCTAGTTTGATGGTTTTGATGGTCTTCTGAATCCTGTGCGGGCAACGTTGTAATCGCGGACGCCGTCACGGAGCAGGGGCTGGGTCGGCCTGCGCAACTCAGGCGCTCCGGCTCGACCGCACTAAGCGTCGCATCTGCTGGCCTGCGGAACTTGCTGGCTTCTGCGCCACGCGCAACCCCAGCTTCGAACAGTCCTCGGTTTGCGCTTCGCGCACCGCATCTGCTCGGCAAGTGCGGAACCCGAGCCTCCGCGCAATTCGCGACGCAGGTCGACCCAGCCCCTGGGTGGAACTGCGTGATCTCAGGAAGAACCATTCTTAAGACTGACGACTTCTTTGTTTCCTCTCCGCCGTGAGCCGCCATGGTAGTAAGCGGACCATTGCGGACAACGTTAAAAGCCATGGAATCATTACTGTGGATGGAGTCACATGGAAATGAGTTGATCAGAACGCAGGAGTCGACAATGAGCTTGGACATGATGATATCTGCCTAACGACCAAGCTCAGCCGCGTTGCGTGAGGCGGCGGCTGGAACGCTTTGTCGGGCGAGATCTGCGGGCTGCCAGCCATTTCCTGAAAGACGAGTGGCTCTCACCGGAAGGTTTGCCCGCCAGCAGACCTTCAACACTAACGTCCTCGTCTAGGTCCACCCAATGTATTCCTTGCCCTTTACCGATCAACCGCCAGTTCTTGCGCTCTCCAGACGAAGCATGTAACAACCTCGGAAACCAGGCAAGAGGGACAGAGATGGTCCGTCCGTCGCTGAGATCAACAGTGAGGGTGTCCTCTGTTACCGTGACGCGTTCAGCCTTGGGGACCTCGATTTCAACCGCGGAACTACTCATCCCAAGCCTTCAATAGTTTGGTGTGGCGCATGTTCAGGAGTTTCTGAATCCGGCTCATCTCTCGCCGGGAAAATCCGCCACTCCGCTGCAACCGGATCGGATCAAGGCGGAACTTTGCAACCTTGTCCTCGCGCTCAACATGAACATGCGGCGGTTCATCGCGGTCGCCCGCGTAAAAAAGAAACGAGACAAAGTAAGGGGTCAGACCCCAGCTCTAACTTTCTACCGCCGCACTTCAGCGCCAGCCGAGCGGAGCCAGGCCATCCGCTCAAAGTGGTGGTTATGTGTGACGCGGTCCAAACATGATGATGCACATACCCAATATCGCCACGCCTGAGCCGATAAGATCCCATGCTGTGGGCCGTACAGAATCCATCAACCAGAGCCACAAGATGGCTGCGGCGACGTACACGCCGCCATAGGCGGCATAGACGCGGCCCGCAGCGGTGGGATGAAGCGACAATAGCCACGTGAACAGACAGAGGCTCAACGCGCCCGGCACCAGAAGCCAGGCGGATCCACCTTTCCTCAGCCAGAGGTACGGAAGATAACAGCCGGCAATCTCCGCGACTGCGGTCAGGATAAACAAACCGAAGGTCTTCAAAAACTCACTCATGCCTAACGTGGATTATCTGGTTTTCCATATGCCACCGTACCGGTCCGGGGCAGTATAAGCCCTCGCCGGCGTCCTCGCAATGGCGGGCTGCGCAATCTAGCTTATGAAAAAGAAAAGGCAGCGGAGTCTTTTCGCGATCTGTCGCAGCCGACCGCACGCAATTCTAACAGGCAGCCGAGCTACTTATCCTCAA
>FWWM01003828.1_pt1 | contig 36436 bp, 27 predicted proteins | sample 2228351 | NCBI WGS metagenome assembly FWWM01 (sample SAMEA103939774, study PRJEB20133) | metagenome
ACACGTACAGCGAAATTCATTTCGCTCTATACTCAGGCGATCAGACGATGTAAGCATCGCAGACGAGGTAAATATCGCAGACGATGTAAACATCGTCTTACACGTACAGCGAAATTCATTTCGCTCTATACTCAGGCGATCAGACAATGTAAGCGTCGCAGACGAGGTAAACATCCCAGACGATGTAAACATCGTCTTACACGTACAGCGAAATTCATTTCGCTACTGCAGGCGATAACACCCTGGAGAACGGGCCCAGGGAAAAAGGAGGGAGGACAGTTGTCCTCCCTCCTTAGCGTTGGATGCGAATCACTTGAAGAGGGTGGTCGGGTCAATGCCGGAGGCTTCCAGGTAGAGGCGATACTCATCATAGAACGTATCATCCACCACCTTCAAGCCCTCTACGCTGTAACCGCCGCTCTTGAGCAGGGCACGGCCCTCTTCAGTGGCAGCCATCTCCAGCAAAGCCTGGGTGATCTTCTCCCGAATTTCCGCCGGGACGCTGGTAGCAAAGGAAACGTTGTCATTCGGGATGAACGGATCAGAGACCCACAGAATGGCCACTTTCTCCATCACATCCGGAAAGTCATTCACTACATTGGAACGAGCATCAATGAAGGTAGCACCGAAATCGCAGATTTCACCCTTGGGGCTGAGATAGATGGACTTGATAACCGTGGGGTGACCCTGAACAAACGCACCGGCTTTCACCTTGACGCCATTCTTCTGCAGCAGACCGTAGGGCAATACATAGCCTGATGAGGAGAGTGGATCGGTCCAGCAAGGCTTTTTATCAGCCAGTTGGGCCAGTGCAGTTGCGGCATCTGCCGTGGATTTGCCTGCAGCCGGATCGTAATAGGCGGTGAACGTGCCGTCGTCAATTCGCGCCTGGTGGACCACAAACTGGAAACCATAGTGGTCAGAACCAAAGCGAATCACGGCCAGGGCCACATCCGCGTAACCTTTGCCATGCGCCACAACATACTGAGTAGGAGCCAGCCAGCCAATATGGGCCTGCCCGGCGCCCATGGCCTCGATCATGGCGGCGTAGTTGGTGGGCACGACGGTCTTGATGGTATAGCCGGTCATCTCGCTCAATTTCGCCGCGATGGCTTCCCCTCCTGTTTGCAGTTCCTGGGTAGTAGCCGAAGGAGCCAGGGCCATGATGAGCGGATTCTCTGGAGTTCCCAGTTGAGGAACGGGAGTTTCTGTGGGTTTGGGAGGCTCCGTGGGTTTGGGAGGCTGAGTTGGCTGGGGCGCCTGGGTGGGCACCGAAGGCGCCGGTGTTGCGGCCGAGCAAGCCGCCAGCACCATGGAAGCCAGCACCAGCACAGAGAACAGAAAATGTAGCGAACGTTTCATAAGTCTTCTCCTCTCGTAAAGGATATTCCTGTAACAGTACAGGAAACGAGGATAATCATACCCCTTTTTTGCAAACGTTGCCAGAAATTTAACCGTCTGATTACATCCTGTAGCCCGGCAAAGGAGACTGGGAAAACCGCCGATCAGGGGAGTGTGCATGCAAAAGTTGTCAAGTGGTGAGGAAAGTCATCCGCAGATTACGCAGATTACGCATGGCGAGGAAAGCGGCGGGTGTTTCCTGACAAGATTGGAGTGCACACATCAGGGGACTTTGCCGCCCTCGCTTCGCTTATATTTGAGAGGCACTTGTGGAAATTTCTCAACCCCAATATGTGGGGTCTTATTGTATGAATATCGCCATATGTGGAAGTTCTTCTTACAGGAGCAAGACTAGTGGCTACACGCAACAAAGGGGCCAACGGAATCAGACCGCCATATGTAGCTTTCATAACCGGCGCGCCTCTATATTTGGGACAACTTCCAAAAACCCTTTGATATTTGCACGAAATGACGGTTTGACCATCCTCATCCATCCCACAAGTTGTGCTATAATACAGCTATGCAAAACGACCTGGGCTTCACCCATAACAATCGCAATCGTCGCGCCCGATGGGGCGTTGGGCGAAGCCTGGTCGGTTGAGGCCATCCCCCGATCCCGTTTATCGCCCGACGCACACGCGAAGGGCGATTTATTTTGTGTGTTTCTCCCGTGGAGGCATGATGTATCGGACACATACCTGTGGCGAACTTCGCTCCGCTCATGTCGGGCAGATGGTCACCCTGGCTGGATGGGTGCATCGTCGGCGCGATCACGGTGGAATTGTGTTCATTGACCTGCGCGATCGCTATGGGATCACGCAGATAGTGTTTAACCCTGATTTGCCCCAGGAAACGCTAGATACGCTTGATGCGGTACGCCTGGAGTGGGTGATCCAGGTTCGTGGCGAGGTGCGCCGTCGGCCAATCGGCATGGAAAATCCAAATCTGGCCACCGGCGAGATCGAGGTGATCGTCCGTGAATTGAACGTGCTCAACCCATCGAAAGTGCCACCACTGCTGATCCATCGCGAGAACGATGAAAGCGAGGAACTGCGGTTGAAATACCGTTACCTGGACCTGCGCCGGGAACGGATGACCCGTAACCTGATCCTGCGCCATCGGGTGGTGAAATTCATTCGCGATTACCTGGATCAGCAGGGCTTTATCGAGATCGAGACTCCCATTCTGTTTAAAGCCACACCCGAAGGAGCACGTGACTATCTGGTGCCGTCGCGCCTGCATCCCGGCATGTTCTATGCGTTGCCACAATCGCCGCAGCAATTGAAGCAACTGCTGATGATCGCCGGCCAGGACCGGTACTTCCAGATCGCCCGCTGCTTCCGCGATGAAGACCTGCGCGGTGACCGCCAGCCCGAGTTCACTCAATTGGACCTGGAAATGTCGTTTGTGGAGCGCGATGACGTGCTGGCAATGGTGGAGGGACTCTACAACGCCCTGATCCCGGCCGTGGCTCCCCATAAGCGAATTCTCTACCAGACCTGGCCCAAATTATCGTACCACGAGGTGATGGAACGCTACGGCACTGACAAACCCGATATTCGCTTTGGCATGGAATTGATTGATGTAAGCGATATTTTTGCTCACAGCGAGTTTCGCGTCTTTCAGGCCGCCCTGGCCGAGGGCGGGGCGATCAAGTGCATCGTGGCGCCGGGATGTGCTGACTATTCTCGCAAGGAGGTGGATCACCTGATCGAGATGGCCAAATCCCTGGGGGCGAAGGGCCTGGTTACGGTCGGGCTGACCACTGAGGGTCCGAAGGGAAGCGCCGCGAAGTTCTTCAGGGCGGAGGAACTGCAACGGGTGCAGGAACGCAGCCGGGCGCAGATCGGCGATCTGATCCTGTTCGCCGCCGACGCGCGACCGCTGGTCAACAAGGTGTTGGGGGCATTGCGGCTGTATTTCCGAGATAAACTGAATCTGGTGGATAAAGATGTGCTGGCCTTCCTGTGGGTGGTGGATTTCCCGATGTTCGCCTGGAATGAGGAGGAGGGTCGCTGGGAAGCGGAGCATCACCCCTTCACCATGCCACGGCTGGAAGACCTGAATAAATTCGATACCGATCCCGGTTCCATGCTCGCTCAGGCATATGACATGGTCTGCAATGGTTATGAAATGGCTTCAGGTTCGATCCGCATTCACCGGCGCGATGTTCAATTCAAGGTCTTCCAGCGGTTGGGGTTGAGCGAGGAAGAGATTCAGAGTAAATTTGGGCATATGCTGGAGGCCTTCGAATATGGCGCGCCGCCCCATGGCGGGATGGCCCCCGGCATTGACCGCCTGGTGATGTTGCTGGCCGACGAACCGAATATTCGCGAGGTGATCGCTTTCCCCAAGAATCAGAACGCCCGCGATGTCATGGCCGATGCGCCGTCACGGGTAGATGAGCGACAATTGAAGGAACTGCACATCCGGGTGGTAGAGGAAGAGTGAGAGTTAGCGCTACTGGAACGGCCAAATAACAAAGCAACTGGAGGCAGTATGACGCTTATCCGCGTGGAAGACATCGCCAGATACGAAGGGCAGGAAGTGACCGTGCGTGGTTGGGTCTATAACCGCACCGATAAGGGAAAACTGGTCTTCCTGCTGGTGCGGGATGGTTCGGGATTCGTGCAGTGCGTGGCATTCAAGGGGGATCTGCCCGAGGAGGTGTTCTACCAGGTATCCCATCTGCCGCAGGAATCGGCGGTGATCATCACGGGACTCGTCCGGGCAGATCGACGCGCCCCGGGCATCCCCGGAGGCTATGAGATCGGGGTGAAGGACATCCAGATCGTGCAGGTGGCCGAACTGGATTATCCGCTGGGGCTCAAGGAACACGGCGTGGATTTTGCCCTGGATAATCGTCATCTATGGATTCGCTTCCCCAGCCAGTGGAGTGTGTTGCGCGTGCGCGCAACGGTGATGGCCGCCGCTCGAGAATGGCTGGATAGCCATGGCTTTATCGCCATGGATACCCCCATCCTGACCCCGGCTGCCGCTGAAGGCACCACCACGCTGTTTGAGACGGAATATTTCGACGAAGGCAAAGCCTATCTGGCCCAGACCGGGCAGCTTTACAATGAAGCCAATATCTTCGCCTTCGGCAAGGTGTATTGCTTTGGGCCCACTTTCCGGGCTGAAAAATCCAAGACCCGCCGCCATCTGACGGAATTCTGGATGCTGGAACCGGAGATCGCCTTCTGCGATCTGGACGAGTTGATGGAGATCGAGGAGCAATTGATCACTCACATCGTCCAGCGCGTCCTGGGGGACCGTCAGCCGGAGCTGCGCGCCCTGAAGCGGGACCTCTCGAAACTGGAAGCGATTCGCCCCCCGTTCCCGCGCATGTCTTACGACGACGCAGCCGCCTATTTGATCGATCTCTACCAGAAAGAAACCGACCCGGAACGCAAGGAGTTGCTCAAGTTTGAGTGGGGCATGGATTTCGGCGCTCCTCACGAGGTAGAACTGACCAAACTCCACGATCAGCCGGTATTCGTGTATGGCTTCCCCACGGCGGCAAAAGCCTTTTATATGGAACCCTGGCCAGGCCGCCCCGAAGTATGCAAATCGGTGGATTTGCTGGCCCCGGAGGGATATGGCGAGATCTGCGGCGGATCGGAGCGAATCAGTGACTACAACCTGCTCCGGGAGCGAATTCGCAAAGAAGGGTTGCCCGAAGCGGCGTTCAAGTGGTACCTGGAGTTGCGCAAATACGGTTCAGTGCCCCACTCCGGCTTCGGCATGGGCGTGGAACGGGTCACCGCCTGGTTGTGCGGGATCGATCATATCCGCGAAGCCATCCCTTTCCCGCGAACGATCAAGCGAGTGTATCCATAGCAGTGGAGATACGTACTGCCGACCTGCGGTCGGCCATTGCCAGGCAGAACCTGGCGATATGCGAACTGTTATACCAGGCAAAACCTGGCAGTACGAAGTGTTATAAGCCTAGCGGTACGTGGTAGACTGAAGGAGTTTTCAGCGTTCATCAAACCGATACAGGCCGGCCTGGCGGGCTACTGCCAGAGCCTCCTGGTACTCTTGAGGAGTAATGCGACGATTGATCTCCGCAAAGCGTTCGCTGGATACACGCCCGGCAGGATAATATTGAGCCATGAGGTTGACGTAGGTGTGCGGCGAAACCTCAGAGGCCAGGAACTGCATGATCTCTGCTGTGCCGGCCACACCCCCCGGCATCACCAGATGACGAACCAGCAGGCCGCGTTTGGCCAGACCATGTTCGTCTATCTTCAGGTCCCCCACCTGGCGATGCATCTCTCGAATGGCCTGGCGCGCGGCTTCTGGATAGTCGCGAGCCAGCAGATAGCGATGGGCCAGATCGGGGTCCCAGATTTTGAAATCGGGCATGTAGATATCCACCACACCGTCTAACAGGCGCAGGCTTTCGAGCGAGTCATAGGCCGAGGTGTTGTACACAATGGGCAGGCGCAGACCGGCTTCCACGGCCAAAACCAGCGCTTCCAGCACCTGCGGGACAACGTGTTCTGGCGTGACCAGGTTGATGTTATGGCATCCTTCTGCCTGCAATTCCAGCATCATGGCCGCCAGACGTTCCGGAGTCACCTCCATCCCATAGCCCAGGTGACTGACCTCGTAGTTCTGACAGAATTGACAGCGCAGATTACACCAGGCGAAGAAAATCGTGCCGCTACCCCGCCAGCCGCGCAGACAGTTCTCCTCGCCAAAGTGAGGGAAGTAACTGCTGACGCGAGCATAGCGGCCGGTCTTGCACACGGCCGTTCGATTGGCCTGCCGATCCACTCCACACGCTCGCGGGCACACCCGACATGCAGCCAACCCCTCCAGGGCACGACGCACCCGCTCGGCCAGTTCCCCTGAGCGATACAGGCGCAGATAGGCCGGCTCAAACTGGTTGGAAGGGATGAAAAAATCGCTCATGCTAAAATTTCCTGATCCAAGGTGGTCTTTCTGATGGTCACGGCTACACTGGTCCTTCAAGATGGAACCGTCCTCCAGGGCAAGGCCTTCGGTGCCGTTACAGATACGGTCTTTGAACTGGTCTTCAATACCAGTATGACCGGCTACCAGGAGATTCTTACCGATCCCTCGTATCGTGGTCAAGGGGTACTGTTCACCTGTCCCCACATTGGTAACGTAGGGATAAACCGCGAGGATTACGAATCGGCCATTCCCCAGGTATCCGCAGTGGTGGTGCGTTCTCTCAGCCCTGTGGTCTCCAACTGGCGCGCTTCAGGGAATCTATCAGACTGGCTGGCCCAACACGGAGTACCGGGGATCAGCGACATAGACACCCGCTATCTGACGCGCAAACTACGCGATCACGGTACGCAGAAAGCGGCTCTATCCACACAGGGCACCCCGCCTGCCGTTCTGCTGGAACGGGCCCGTGCCTGGTCAGGCCTGGATGGTCTGGATATGGTCAGAGAGGTCTCCTGCGCGAGAGCGTATGAATGGACAGGGGATGAAGCCGATCGGTGGGTTCAAAACCGCCCCTCCCAGGGTAGTCCAGCAGAGGAACGTCTCCACATCGTCGCCTGCGATTTCGGGGTCAAGCGCCATATCCTGCGTGAACTGGCCGCCTGGGGAGCGCGTATTACGGTGGTGCCCGCTCAGACGCCGGCGGAGGAGATTCTGGATATGCAACCAGATGGCGTTCTTCTCTCAAATGGGCCTGGCGATCCAGAAGGTCTGCCCTATGCGGTGGAGAACGTCCGCCAATTGCTGGCGGCCAACGTGCCGATGCTGGGCATCTGCCTGGGGCATCAATTGATCGGTATGGCCCTGGGCGGGCGTAAAATCCGGCTCAAATTTGGTCATCATGGCAGCAACCATCCGGTCAGGCATCTACCTGATGGTCGAGTCTGGATCACTGCTCAGAATCATAACTATTGTATTGACCCCGAATTGCTCGATCCGAACGAGGTAGAAATCACTCATCTGAGCCTGAACGATCACTCCCTGGAGGGTATGCGTCTGAAACACAAGCCGGTGATCAGCGTGCAATTTCATCCCGAAGCCTCCCCAGGGCCTCATGACGCCCGGTCGGTGTTTGCGCAGTTCTTTGAAATGCTGCGGGCCCGCGCTCGTCCTATGGAAAAGCGGTAAGGAGTGATCTCTCTTCGTCTGGAGTGGTGTAGCCATGCCCAAACGAACCGATATTCACACCATTCTGATCCCCGGCTCAGGACCCATTGTGATTGGTCAGGGAGCGGAGTTCGATTATTCAGGAACCCAGGCCATCAAAGTTTTACGCGCCCAGGGCTATCGGGTTGTGCTGGTTAACCCCAATCCTGCAACCATTATGACCGATCCCAATCTGGCTGATGCCACTTACATTGAACCCCTTACGCCAGACGCGCTGGAGGCGATCATCGCTCAAGAACGCCCCGATGCCCTGCTCCCGACAGTGGGTGGACAGACCGGTCTGAATCTAGCCCTGGCGCTTTCTGAAAACGGCGTCCTGGAACGTTACGGAGTGGAATTGATCGGTGCTACCCTGCCGGCCATCCGGGCGGCTGAGGATCGGAATCGGTTTCGGGAGACGCTGCTGCAGGCGGGTGTGCCTGTTCCCAAAGGAGGGCCGGCCCATTCCGTGGAAGAGGCCCGGGTTCTGGCAGAGGAGATCGGCTACCCGCTTCTGGTGCGGGCTTCGTTTGCCCTGGGAGGCACCGGCGCCGCCTGGGTACATACCCCCCAGGAGTTGAACGAGGCGGTCCGCAGAGCCCTGGCGGAGTCCCCGATTGGCCAGGCCTGGCTGGAACAATCTGTGTGGGGTTGGAAAGAGTATGAACTGGAGGTCATGCGCGACCGCGCCGATAACTTCGTAGTGGTTTGTTCCATCGAGAACCTGGACCCGATGGGGATCCACACCGGCGATAGCATTACTGTGGCGCCGGCTCAGACATTAACCGATCGCGAGTCTCAGATCCTGCGCGATCTGGCCCGCCGGGTGATGAACGCGGTAGGAGTCGAAACCGGGGGATCAAACGTTCAATTTGCGCTCAACCCCCAGAATGGTCAGGTGCTGGTGATTGAGATGAATCCTCGGGTCAGCCGCTCTTCTGCCCTGGCATCCAAAGCAACGGGTTTCCCTATCGCCAAGATCGCGGCCCTGGTAGCCGTGGGTTACACCCTGGATGAAATCGTCAACGACATCACCGGCCAGACCAAAGCCTCTTTTGAACCCTCGCTGGACTATGTAGTGGTGAAGATTCCCCGCTGGGGATTCGAAAAGTTTCCCGGGGTAGATGCCACCCTTGGACCCCAGATGAAATCCATCGGGGAGGTCATGGCAATCGGGCGGACCTTTCCCGAAGCATTGAATAAAGCCGTTCAATCCCTGGAGATCGGGGTGGATGCCCTGGATGGGTCTGGGCCCCATAAGAGCGTCCCGCCTGAACCGCCGACGTGGGAGAGCCTGGCGCGGCCGACGGCAGAGCGACTGTTCCACGTCTACCGCGCCGTCCGGGCCGATTATCCCCTGGAACGTATCGCTCAACTCAGCGGATATGACCTGTGGTTCCTCGCTCAACTGCGTCAGGTCGCTCTTCTGGAAAAGAACTTGCGGGCCTGGGCAGAGCAGGCCGCGCTCTCTCAGGAAGAGGGAAAAGAGGAATTGCGTATGTTATTGAGGCAGGCCAAGCAAATGGGATTGGCCGATTCCCACCTGGAACGCTTATTGCCCACTCTACCGCTTTCTGCTCCCCTCTTCCCCGGCCTGGCTATGCGAGCGCTGCGCCGGGAATTGGGCATTCTGCCTACCTTTCATCGCGTGGATACGTGCGCCGCTGAATTCGAAGCCGTTACTCCCTATCTGTACTCATCCTATCAGACGGAAAACGAAGCCTACCCTTCCCAACGGCCAAAAATTCTTATCCTGGGCAGTGGCCCCAATCGTATCGGCCAGGGGATCGAGTTCGATTACTGTTGTTGTCAGGCCGCTTTTGCCCTCTCTGCTCTGCACTACGAGACGATTATGCACAACTGCAACCCGGAAACGGTTTCCACCGATTATGACACTGCCGATCGCTTATACGTGGAACCCCTGACCCTGGAACACGTCCTGAACGTCATTGAATGCGAACAACCCTGGGGTGTGATCGTACAATTTGGAGGCCAGACTCCACTCAACCTGTCGGCAGGGCTGGAAGCGGCCGGCGTAAACATTCTGGGCACATCGCCCCAGGCTGTTCGTCTGGCGGAGGATCGGGAGAAATTCGCTCAATTGCTGGTTCAACTGGATATTCCCCAACCAGAGAACGGTATTGCCCGATCGCTGAGCGAAGCCCGTGCTGTGGCTCAACGCCTGGGCTATCCGGTGCTGATTCGTCCTTCCTATGTGCTTGGCGGGCGTGCCATGGCTCTGGTAGAAAACGAGGATCAGTTAGAAGACTTCATTGCAAAAGCGATGGAGGCCGCACCCGGACAGCCTATCCTGATGGATAAGTTCCTGGAAGACGCGTTTGAAATTGACGTAGACGCCCTGAGCGACGGTCAGCGAGTGGTCATCGGGGCGATTATGCAACACATTGAAGAGGCTGGTGTCCACTCTGGGGACGCCGCCTGCGTGCTGCCACCCTACAAGGTCAGCACCTATCACCAGAACATCATGCGCGAGTATACCCAGCAACTTGCCCTGGCATTGCAGGTGCGCGGCCTGATCAATGTGCAATTCGCTCTCAAAGATGAGGTGGTTTATGTGCTGGAAGTCAACCCCCGGGCTTCGCGCACCGTGCCTTACGCCAGCAAAGCCACCGGTCTGAACCTGGCCTACGTGGCGGCGCAGATTATGGCGGGCAAAACCCTGCCAGAACTGGGAATCCTTGAGGAGCCCCGGGTGGATGGATTTTTTGTTAAGGAGGCTGTGCTTCCCTTCCGTAAACTGCCCGGTTCCGATGCCGTACTCGGCCCAGAGATGCGTTCCACAGGCGAAGTGATGAGCCATGCGGCGCACTTCGGCCACGCCTTCGCCAAATCCCAACTGGCTGCCGGGGTAGGATTGCCACTTGAAGGGGCGGTGCTGATCAGTGTCAACGACTATGACAAAAGCGCGGCTCTGAAGATCGCTCGCGATCTCTATCGGATGGGTTTTCAGTTATACGCCACCCCCGGAACAGCCGCCTTCTTCCGCAAGGTAGGACTGCCAGTGACAACCGTCAACAAGGTCTCCCAGGGATCGCCCCATGTGGTGGATTTGATTCGATCGGGCAGGGTTCACCTGATCATTAACACCCCGCTGGGGTTTCGTGCGCACAGTGACGGAGCAGATATTCGCGCCGCCGCAACCCTGATGAACATTCCCCTGCTCACGACCCTGTCTGCTGCCATGGCAGCCCTCCATGCAATTCGAGCCCTGCGTCAGAAAGAGTTACGCTATCGCAGTCTGCAGCAACATTACCAACTGCAAACCCAACAGCGCGGGGAATAATCCGTGCTCCGGCCTGCGCATACCTGGCCCTCTTTTTGTCCTGCTCCCACGGAATCGGTGCGACCAGAACTCCTCGAGGCCAGTCAAGAAGATCAGGAATAGTCCCCCAGCCGCACCACCAGCAATCGGTCGCGCCCGGAGAGATCGCGGCGCAACTGGATCGTGGCGTGCTCAAACGAGTCATAGGCCAGCGATAAAGCAGTCAATCCTTGCTCGGCGTCAATTTCGATCAGCAGGAGGCCGTTGGGTGCCAGCCACTGGGGCGCCAGATGGAGCAGGTGGCGGATGATCTCCAGCCCATCCTCCCCGCCGTTCAACGCCAGGGTCGGTTCACGGCCAAACGTGGGCAGGCTACGCAGTCGGTGGGTCGGGATGTAGGGCAGGTTGGCGCAGATGACGTCAAAATGGCTGCCCGTCGGCAGCGGATCTGGATGAGGGGGCAACAGGTCACACTGAACAAAATCAATCCGATGCTCCACCCCATGCCGTATCGCATTCTGGCGAGCCACCTTGAGCGCCGCCAGCGAGAGATCGGTGGCCAGAACACGCAGGTTGGGAATCTGTTTGGCCAGGGCAACGGCAATACAGCCGGAACCGGTGCCCACATCGGCGGCGCGCAACAAAGAGAGCAGACCCGTCCGTGGACGTGATTGCAGCCATTGCACGGCCTGTTCCACCAACAATTCGGTTTCTGGACGAGGAATCAAGACATCGGGGGTCACCCAAAAATCCAGGCCATAAAATTCCCAATGGCCGATCACATAAGGTAAAGGCTCCCCCTGCTCCAGGCGGCGAACCGCTTCTTCCAGAGCCTGTTGCTGGTCGTCAGAGAGCAGGGTCTCCGGGCGGGCAACCACCCAACTGCGCGGCTTTTGCAGGATATGGGCGATCAGAACCTGGGCATCCAAAACGGGCGTATCGGTCACCGCCTGCAAACGGTCAGCCACCTGCTTGAGGAGAGAGGCTATATCCATCGCCTGTCCTTCCCGTCGTGCCACAGGTTCAAATCGAGTCCTTCCACCACAGGAATCTCCTGACCACCGCTTAGCCTATCGGAGCACCACTTTCCGAACCGGTTGAATCATTGTTCTTCGGTCAGGACGCTGGCCGCCAGGCGTTCGGCCTGTTCGCGCGTCGCCAATTCCTCAATGAAAAGATCGATGTCTCCATCCAGCACAGCCGGCAGGTTATACGAAGACAGGCCAATGCGATGATCGGTGACGCGATTTTGCGGGAAATTATAGGTGCGGATCTTCTCGGAACGCTCGCCGGTTCCGATCTGGGCTCGACGATCTGCATCCACTTCGGCACGACGTTTCTCCACCTCCATTTCATACAGGCGAGCGCGTAGAATGCTCAGAGCGCGCAACTTATTCTGTAACTGTGAGCGCTCGTCCTGACAGGTGACCACCATCCCCGTAGGCTTATGGATAATACGCACGGCAGTAGCGTTTTTCTGGACGTTTTGCCCCCCTGCGCCTGAGGAACGATAGACCTCGATCTCCAGATCACTTTCCGGGATGTCAATCTCCACTTCGTCCACCTCAGCCAGCACGGCCACCGTTGCTGTTGACGTGTGAATTCGCCCCGAAGCCTCAGTCACAGGCACGCGTTGCACACGATGCACGCCCGATTCATATTTGAGTCGAGAATAGGCGCCCTTGCCCTTGATCTCGAAGATAATTTCCTTGTATCCGCCGATTCCCGTGGCATTTTCGGAGAGAATTTCGGTCTTCCAGCCCATGCGATCCGCATAACGACTGTACATGCGGAAGAGATCAGCCGCAAACAGGGCAGCCTCCTCTCCGCCCGCTCCAGCGCGAATTTCCACAATCACATCTTTCTCATCGCGCGGATCGCGGGGCAAGAGCATGGCTCTGATTTCCTTCTCCAGTGCCTCAATCTGTGGCTCCAGGGAAGCAATATCCGCTTCTGCCAGGGCCTGCAATTCAGGGTCCGGCTCGGTTTCCAGTATCTGGCGTGCCTCTTCCAGGTTCTTCAAAGCGCGGCGATACTGGCGGGCCTTTTCCACGATCGGTTCCAGTTCCGAACGTTCCTTGTTCAAGGCCGCGGCCCGTTGATAATCGCCTGCTGCTTCCATCAATTCGGTTTCTATCTGACGATAGCGTTCTTCAATCGCAGCCAGCTTCTCTAACATACACCCTTCACCAATGAGTCAACTTCTTCCGAAAAAGAGCGCGGCTACTTTGCCGCGCTGCGCATTATACCACCGAGACAACCCACAGGCACTCTCTGCTTCCTGGCGGAGCACCAGGGAAATATCGCCTTCCTGGAGTTTCGGCAAACTTTTGGGGAGAATCCTGACTCTCCTGCAAAAACCCTGAGTTTGTACCACGGAGATACGGAGTCACGGAGTTTTTCTTCATTACCTGGCTCAGTGGCTCCGTGTCTCTGTGTTCGATTTTGGCCTTTTTGCAGGGGACTCAATTCTGATAACGGCTCTCGAATGAAAAACCACCCACACCCCCTCCACCTGGCTCGCGCCCGCTCCGAGCGCAAACGGGGTGCGATGGCTCTTCGGTTAGCGGAGCATGGTCAACACCATGGCCAGAATGACCAGCAACGAAAGCACATAGAAAATGACCTGTGCCGGGCTGAGTTTATGGCGCGCAGAAGGCTTTCTCGACGACATCGGATCATCTCCTCAGACTTGCAACATGTTGCAGCACCCGTTCCAGCTCCTCCAGAGTGACGGGTTTACACAGATACGCATTCGCACCCAGGCGATAGAGTTCGTCCACCACCACTTCTGAGTCCTCGTTCGAAAGCATAACCACTGGCAGCGAGCGCGTCTTGGGATGGCGACGGATAAATTCAAGCATATCCCGTCCACTGACATCATGGATATCCAGATTCAGATCCAGGATAAGCACATCCGGTTGTTCGCCATCCAGCAAGGCTTTGGCTGCTGCGCGTGCCGTCAGAAAGGTGGTCACTTTCCAATCGAGCACAGCCAGCATGAGCCGCATGGCCTGCAGAACTTCTCTCTCGTTATCTACCAACCAGGCGTGTTTCATTCCAGACTCGCTTTGATGATGTGGGCCAGGGTAGAGGTAATCCCTTTGACGGTCATCAATTCCTCGATGGTAGCATTCCGAATCTTATCCACAGAACCGAAATGTTTCAAGAGGGCCTTGCGACGAACCGGTCCGATCCCTGGGATCGAATCCAGGGCCGAAGCCATTCCCTGCCTGGAACGACGCACTCGATGAGCGCTGATGCCGAAGCGGTGGGCTTCATCGCGAATGCGCTGCAACAGATACAATCCCTGTGAATGGCGCGGCAGGCGAAGTGGTTCCGAACGATTGGGGAAGAAAATTTCCTCCTCCTGCTTGGCCAATCCGATCACCGGCACTGTACCGAACAAGCCAAACCTCTCCAGGACTCTGACCACGCGTCCCAACTGACCTTTCCCTCCATCAATGACGATCAGATCGGGCAAACGAGAGAACGACGGGTCTATCTTGACCCCGGGTTGGTTCGCCATTTCCCGAGCGGATTGCCAGCGACGAAAGCGACGCGTCAACATCTCCTCCATCGAAGCAAAGTCATCCGGCGCGCCGATGGAGGTGCTCTCGATATTGAATTTGCGATAGTGACTTTTGAGCGGCACCCCCTGCTCAAACACCACCATTGCTCCCACGGTTGCCACGCCCTGGGTGTGGGAGACATCGTAACACTCGATTCGATTGGGTGGGCTCGGCAACCCCAGCGCAGCCTGCAGTTCAGCCAGGGCTTGCTCCTGCTTGTGTGTATCCATCTCCCAGCGAGCCCGCAGTGCCGCCAGCGTTTCAGCCGCATTCTCAGCGGCCATCCTCACCAATTCCTGGGGTGTTCCTTCCCGCGGGACGAGAATCTCCACCTTCTCCCCACCCCGGCGAGAGCGCATCCACTCGCTGATGATTCGGGCCTCCTCCACTTCTTCAGGCAACAACACCTGATCCGGGATGGAAGCGGCTTCGGTGTAAAACTGCTTGAGAAACTGGGCCATCACTTCAGCATCCTCAACGCCCTCGGTTCCATCCAGCACAAAATACTCGCGACCGATCAACTTGCCCGAGCGAATGAAGAACACCTGCACACAGGCTTCATCGTTGGCCCGCGCCAGAGCGATGACATCGGAGTCCTTGTATTCCGAACCAAACACGACCTTCTGCCGTTCGACAATGGCCTGCATGGCCCTGAGTTGATCGCGCAACACCGCTGCCTTTTCAAACTGAAGGGCTTCAGCCGCCTGTTCCATCTCAGAGCGCAGACGTTCCAGAATGGCCTCGGAGCGACCGCTCAAGAATTCCATCAGATCGGCGATCATCTGACGATACTCCTCTTGAGAGATCGCCCCAATGCAGGGAGCAGCACACAGTTTGATGTCATAGTACAGGCAGGCACGTTGATCCTGGCCGGTGATCTCGCGATTACAGGTGAGATAGGGGAAAATGCGGCGCAATACTTCGAGAGTTTGATGTACGGCCCATACCGACGTGTAAGGGCCAAAATAGCGCGAGCCATCGTTTACCATCTGGCGTGTCACCGTCACTTTAGGGAACAGGTCCGCCCAGTGGACTTTGATGTAGGGATATCGTTTATCGTCCTTGAGTTTGATGTTGTACTTGGGACGATGCCGCTTGATCAGGTTCATCTCGAGGATCAGGGCCTCGAGTTCTGAATCCACTACAATCCACTCAATATCGGCGATCTCGCTCACCAGACGGCGCGTTTTGGCATCTTTGTTCGCCTCAGAATGAAAGTATGAACGCACCCGGTGGCGCAGGTTGATGGCTTTGCCAACGTAAATCACCTTGCCTTCGCTATTTTTCATCAGATAGCAACCGGGTCTGGTCGGCAGCGTGGAAAGAATTTCCTGTAAGTGCACGGAGACGGTCATGCCTTTATTTTACCCGCTTGAGAGGTAATGCCAACTTTAGTTGGTGAACGTACCGCCAACTCTGGTATAATCATCTCAATTCCCTTTTCTGGAGCGCACCCATGGAAACTTACTCCTCCCCTCCCACCCCTCAGCCGTTCTATCAGATCTGGATCAAGGCCATTTCTAAACCCAATGAACAGGCTTATCGCGAAATCGCCTCGGCACCCGATGCCAGCGTCGGTAAAGCCCTGTTGTGGGTTTTCCTGGTAGCGTTGATCAGCGGGTTGCTATCGGCCATTTCGGTATCGGTTGGCGGGACGTACTCCTCGCTCTTCCAGGAACTTCCCACCGGCACAACCGATATATCGCCAGGTGTCGTGTTGATCAGCGCACTGTGCGCCGCCCCGTTTGGCGCTCTGTTCGGCGTGGTCATTTTTGCTATTGGATTTGCTCTGATTCAATGGGTGGCTCGTCTGCTCGGCGGCAGCGGGACATATGCACAACTGATATACACCGTCGCGGCTTTTGTGGCCCCTCTGGGGTTGATCGGCGCCCTGATGTCAATGCTGACTCTGATACCTTATGTCGGCCTGTGCTTCACGCTGTTCAATCTGCTGATCAGTCTCTACCTGCTCTATCTGGAGATTCTGGCCATCAAGGCTGTGAATGCCTTTGGCTGGCTACAGGCGATTGGCGCCCTCTTCTTGCCCGGTCTGGTGATCGGTTTCCTGTGCGCCTGTCTGGCGGCAGTCGCCGTGATCGCTCTTGGCCCGGCGATTCAAGACATCTTCGAGCAGCTTTCTCTGATCATCCTGCTCGTGGCCTGAGCAGGTCATACTTATTTCTCTGATTTCTGTCACTCCAGATAAAGCCCGGCGGTACGTATCGCCGACCTGTGGTCGGCATGCCAGGCAGAGCCTGGCGGTACGTATTGCCGACCTATTGATTTTCGATCTCCCGGAAGATGCCATCCAGATGTTCTTCGGGCACGTCGAACACGTGGCCGGTTTCAGGTAGAGGCTCTTCGGTCATCCAGGTTGGGATGCGATCATCGTCACGGGTGAAACCGGCACGGCGGTTGAATTCGCGCTCCAGGCGAATGGTCTCCTTGCCTAACTCCTGGAGGATCGTGTCGGGAAGGTCCTGCCAGCCATAACGGGCCGCCAGCAGACGCTTAATCACGGCATTGGGTGTAGCCGCATAACCAAAACTGGCAAAGATACATGCTCCCAGCGTATCATATCCGGCCATGTTGAACTGAGCCATGCGCGATACTTCAGCCTGAATAAGCGGATCGAGGTGATTGATCTGGGCACGAATGGTCAGGCCAGCGGTGTGATCCGCGCCCTGAGGGGAGGTAGCATAGGTCACGCCGGTGCCCTTGATGGAACGGGGCTCATAGGCCGACATGGCCTGTCCCTTGACGGCGGGGATGCGCTTCACGCCCAACGCCCGACCGGCCGAAACCACCCCATTGCCGAGGACACGCCCCAGGTCGGTGCCGCGGCGGATTTCATCGAGCAGTTCCAGGGCGCGGGTGGCATCCCCCCAGGGCATTAATCCACTCTCGGCTGCCACGCCCAGGGCGGCGCCGATCTCGATCGAGTCCAGGCCGAGATCGTTCACCTGCCAGTTCAGGCGACCGATCGCCTCGAGCGAGTCGATCCCCAGGTTAGAACCCATCAGGCCGATGGTCTCATACTCCAGGGGGGAGACGATCACTTTGCCATCCTCACCGCCGAAGACGTTGGAACACTTGATGGCACACCCGGCCATGCAGGCATGGGAGGGATCAGAGGGCCGGCCACGACGCAAGATCAACTCGCGCAGCGCCTCGCCCCCGATGCTCTCAATGGCTTCGAAGGTGCCTCGCGAAAAATTGCGCACCGGGATGGCGGCAAAGCGTTGTGTTAACTGAGTCATGGCCGCCGTGCCATAGTCGTGATAGGTCCGGGTTTGGGGATGCTCCAGCAGGGCTTTGGTATAGTCTTTCTGGGCCACTTGGAAGGCTTCTGGATCGGCCAGGGGAGGCGCCTGTCCACCGGTGTTGTCGAATACGATGGCCTTGATGCGTTTGGAGCCCATCACCGCTCCCAGACCACCCCGAGCGGCAATGCGTGAAGGAAGGCGATCTTTATCCAGATTCTGAATGCCAGCAGCCCGCAAACCCATTTCCCCTCCGGGGCCGATCAGTGAGATGGCTACCTTATCCCCATAGCGCTGCAACAATTTCTGCGCTGTTTCATATACGCCCAACCCGACCAGGTCATCTGCCGCTTCCCAACGCGCGCCAGCCAGGGAGAGATGGAGCACCCACCAGTCAGCGTCCTGGGGTTGATCTTCCAGGATCAGCGCACGAATCCCCAGCCTGGCCATGTGCAGGCCGGTCCGTCCGCCGGCGTTGGCCTCTTTAACTCCACCGGTCAGGGGAGATTTGCCTCCAATAGAAATGCGATCGGTGGAGGAAAGCATATGGCCAACCAGCAAGCCAGGGGCGAAGATCAGTTTGTTGCCTGGACCGAGGGGATCGGTGGTTGGGTCTACTTCATCGAGGAGGATCCGCGCAATCAGGCCGCGCCCGCCCAAGCGTTCCCAGGATTCGGGGATCGGTTCGAGGCGCAGATCTCGGGTTCGGGTGTTGATCCGCCAGATGCGAGGCTGATAGTCGGGCATGGTCGTTCTCCTCATCGTGAATCCCAATCAGGGTTGGCTGATCGGAGGATGATAGTCTGTGAACAGGGAGCGGACGGCTTCGCGGAAGACATGGGTATGATAATCCACATCGGCTTCGGTGGTGTCGGGAGCGATCAGGGCCATATTGTGAAAGGGGGTCATCAGGATGCCGCGATTCAGGCTGAATAGATGCATGTACCGATCCAGTTCGTGATCCACAGCAGCCGCGGCTTCGCCCCCATTGCGCGGAGGGGTGGGCCGGAACCAGTATTCGGAGCGATTGCCCAGCCGCTTGACGATCCACGGCAACTGAAACTCTTCAATTACGCTTTCTACGCCGGCAGTAAACCGTTCCTGAAGGGCAATGGCTCGGGCGTAGAAATCCTCGGTCAACACATGCTGCAGGGTGGCCTTCATGGCGGCAATCGAGAGGGCATTGCCGGCCAGGGTACCGCCAATGCCACCCACATCGGCATCGTCCAGACACAAACGTTGAGCAAAAGCCTGGGAGATTTCTTCGGTAAACCCATATACAGCGGCCGGGATTCCACCGGCGATCGGTTTGCCAATGGTCAGAAAGTCCGGCTGCAGGCCAAAGGCGGCAGTGTAGCCTCCTGGACCAGTACAGATGGTGTGAGTTTCATCCAGGATCAGGTAGGTGCCGTATTTGCGCGTGAGTTCTCGCAAGGCGTCGTGATAGCCGGGTTCAGGGTGGATGATGCCCATGTTGGTCATGGCCGGCTCGGCCAGCACAGCCGCCACATCGCCCGGAGCCAGCGCGGCTTCGAGGGCGGGGATGTCGTTGAATTCGATCACTTTCGTCGTCAGACGGGGATCGACCGGATAGCCCATGTTGTTCGGGCGTGGTATCGGTTCTCCAGCCTGGTTCAGGACGATAAAGGCCTCGTCTACAGTGCCATGGTAACAGTAATTGAATACCAGAACTTTGGGCCGGCCGGTGATCAGGCGCGCCATGCGCAGGGCGAAACGATTGGCATCGGTGGCGCTCAGAGCAAATTGCCAGTAGGGCAGGCCAAAACGACGCTGTAATTCCTCGCCAACCCAGATCACGTCTTCGTAGGGCAACATCAGGGTAATGCCCTTTTTCACCTGCTCGATAACGGCTTCTACCGTCGCATCAGGGGAGTGGCCCGTCATGGCACCGGTGTCACCCAGGCAGAAGTCAATGTAGGTGTTCCCATCCACATCGGTGAAACGCGACCCATAGGCTTCGCGAACGAACAGGGGAAACGAGCCGGCCCAACGGACCATCCAGAGCATGGGCACGCCCCCATGCAGGGAGCGCCGGGCCCGTTGATAGAGTTGATAGGAGGTGGGATGGGTGCGATGAAAGAGTTCTTCCTCGCGATGAAGTAGAGTCTCCAATCGGGAACGGTCGAGAGAGACTGGCATGAACAGATTCCTCAGTTCGGGAATGTGGAAGGCCATCAGGCCAGAACGGTGTGCGGGGCTTCAGTCAACACTTCGGCCAGGGCCAGCCGGAAAGCATCCAGAGCGTCTTCCACCTGAGCGGAGGTGACGTTCAGCGGAGGGATCCAGCGGATGACGTTATCATACGTGCCACAGGAAAGCAGGAGCAGACCCCGGCGTTCAGCGGCCTGAATGACTCGCTTCACCAGCGGTTTGGCCGCTTTAGGGCGACCGTCCACCAGAAATTCCGTGGCAATCATCAAGCCTTTGCCGCGCACTTCGGCGATCTGGGGATAGCGCTCCTGCAGGGCACGCAGGCCGGCCATCAATTGGGCACCGCGCTGGGTGGCGTTGGCCAGCATGTTTTCTTCACGAATCGCCTGAATGGTTGCCACAGCCGCTGCACAGGCCACGGCATTGCCGCCATAGGTCCCCCCATGGGAGCCGGGTTGCCATTTTTTCATCAAGTCCAGTGGGCTAAATACGCCCGAAAGCGGCAATCCGGAGGCGATGCCCTTGGCCACGGTCATGATATCGGGCACGATGCCGAAGTGTTCCAGAGCAAACCACGTGCCGGTACGGCCAAAGCCGCTCTGGACTTCATCCAGGATCAGCAGGATGCCATGGCGAGTGGCCAGTTCTCGCAAGCCTTTCAGGAAGGAAGCAGGCGGAACTACATATCCCCCCTCGCCCAGGATCGGTTCGATCAGGATGGCGGCGGTCTCTTCAGGGGCGGTCTGCGACGCCAGCAGATATTCCACCTGCTCCAGGGCATATTGGGCCGCCTGTTCTTCGCTCATGCCCAGGCGCAATGGATAGGGATAGGGAGCGACAAAGACACCTGAAGGCAGTGGCCCGTAACCGGCCCGATAGATGGTCTTGGAAGTGGTCAGGGCCATGGTGCCGGCCGTTCGTCCGTGGAAGGAACCGGAGAAGACGATGATATTCGGTTTGCCGGTGACTGCCCGGGCCAGTTTCACCGCCCCTTCCACGGCCTCGGCGCCAGAGTTAGAGAAGAAGAAACCGTCTATCGAGGGCGGCACGATCTGCCGTAACTCAGCGATCAGGCGCAACATGGGTTGATGGATGACGATGTTGGCCTGGGCATGTAGGAAGAGACCCGCCTGTTCACGGATGGCCTCGACCACTCGCGGGTGACAGTGACCGGTGTTGGTCACGCCGATTCCGCAAGTGAAATCGAGCAGTTTGCGGCCATCATCCGTGTAGATATACGAACCTTCCGCACGCTCGGCCACGAAGTGAAACAGGCGCGTCCAGACCGGAGACATGTGGGGGAATTGTTCGGTGTAGAGCGTAGAGGGAGACATAAAGCGTTCCTGCAATAAGTAGGGTAGAAATGGGGGATGAGGCGGTATCTTCTCATCCCCCACCACAGGGGTTAGTCAGACCGGGCCGGCAGATAGGCAGCAGCCCATTCAATATCGAGGTCTTTCAAGACGGCCGGGGTGGGAATACCATCGGCAGTCCAACCGGCTAGGCGATAGTAATGTTCGATAGCGGCGTTGATCTCGGCTTCGTCCAGGGCTACGCCAGCTGTGGGGCCAGTGCCCTGAAGGGGCTTGAAGAACTTGCGTGGCAATCGATCAGCCTGGCGGGTGAGACCCTCACGGGCATTGAAGACCCGGAACAGGTTGAGTCGCCGGGCGCCGACCTGGAGCAATTCGTCCACGGTCACATCCCAGCCGGTGACAGCCCGAATCGCGGCAACGGTCTCATCCGGGCCGTAGAGGGTCCAGGCCGGGCCGAAGACAAACTGACAGAGTTCAGCCGAATCGAGCAGGGAATAGAACAGTTCGGTCAGGTAGGCAAAGCGCACTTTTTCCTGGGTCAGGCTACCAGCCGGCTGGGGTTGTTCCAGACCAATCCGCTTCAGACGGTTCAGGTTGAAATCGGGTACACCTTCCTCGTAATAGGGATCGTGCTCGCTGGACTGGTGATCGGCACCAAAGGGGTTGACCGCATAGATCAGGGCCAGGCTGCGCTTGGCCTGGGGCATGTGAGCCGGGGCTTCCTGTCCTTTGACGGTGATCAGGCATTCTTCGGCGCCGCGGCCGATGATGCGGGCGGCCCGTTCCGATCCCTGGCCGAGGATGCGCCCCAGTTCGGTGGAGCCTTTCACAATCTGGTCCAGAACGGCCAGCATAGCATCGGCATTGCCGAAGCGCAGATCGAGGCCGCCGGTATCCTCCAGGGTGAGAATGCCTTTTTCAAAGCATTCCATGGCAAAGGCGATGGTCGCGCCGCAGGAGATGGTATCCACACCATACTGGTTGCAGATCTGGTTGGCCAGAGAAATGGCAGCCAGGTCGCGAACACCGCAGTAGGAGCCGAAGGTGCTGATGGTCTCATATTCCGGGCCGCCGTAGTAGGGGTTGACCCGGTAGGGTCCCTCGGTGACCTCAACCACCCGTTTGCACCGTACAACGCAGGCGTAGCAGGTGTCGCGCTCTTTGAGGATGGTGGCCGACATGCGCTCGCCACTAATGTCCTCACAACCTTCGAACTGGCCTTCGTTGTAGTTGCGGGTGGGGAGTGAACCGATGGTGTGCTGGAACATCACCACACTGGCAGTGCCGTGTTCGGCCAGGCCGGCCATATCGGGGTTCTCAGGCAGGATTTTGGGGCCGATGCGGTTCAACTCAGCCAGGGCTTTGGGATCGGCGATCTCCGGGCGTTTGGTGCCGCGCACGACCACGGCGCGCAGGTTTTTGCTGGCCATCACTGCGCCCATACCGGTGCGCCCGGCATGGCGATTAGACATGCTGACCAGGCTGGAGAATACCACTCCCTTCTCGGCTGCCGGCCCGTGCTGCAAAATTTCGGCTTTGGGATCAACTTCCTGGTGGAGGATGTCATCCACTTCGCCGGTGATCTTGCCCATCAGGTGGGCGGCATCGCGCAGTTCTGCCTTTCCATCCACAATAGCAAGATACACAGGCTTCGGGGAACGACCTTTGATGACAATCCCATCGAAGCCGGCAAACTTTAACTCGGCCGGAAAGAACCCTCCGCCTTGAGCATCGCCGATGCCACCGCTGATGGGTGATCTGGCGTTGGCATTGATGCGGCTCTGACCCGAGATCGGCGCGCCGGTGGTCACCCCTGTAAACAGAGTCAATACGTTCTCCGGGCCAAGCGGATCGGCGCCGGCGGGCATTTCGCGCAGGATGTAGTATACCCCCATGGCGCTCCCGCCCATGTACTTTCGATAGAACGATTCAGGCGGTTCTTCGACCTGAAGGGTCCCGCGGGTCAGGTCCACGTGCAGAATCTTGCCGTTGTATCCATATGGCATGGCATCCTCCTTATTCGGCTTGAGACAAATTCAACACCTGACGGTAGTTTGATCGCAATTATACGATCGCTTCGGAATCTATGCCAAATCCCCATGTCGAATTCGGCAATATTTCACGCGATTCGCGACGCAAAACGACAGGGCGACACGATAGCAGGAGAGCACGGAGGGGGACTGAACCACGGAGCGACGGAGACACGGAGATGAACTTACACCGCGATCCGCCACTGAAGGCACGAAGGGGAACCAAATCACAGAGCGACGGAGACACGGAGATGAACTTACACCGCGATCCGCCACTGAAGGCACGAAGGGGAACCAAACCACAGAGTGACGGAGACACGGAGATGAACTTACACCGCGATCCGCCACTGAAGCCACGAAGGGGAACCAAACCACAGAGTGACGGAGACACGGAGATGAACTTACACCGCGATCCGCCACTGAAGCCACGAAGGGGAACCAAACCACAGAGCGACGGAGACACGGAGATGAACTTACACCGCGATCCGCCACTGAAGGCACGAAGGGGAACCAAATCACAGAGCGACGGAGACACGGAGATGAACTTACACCGCGATCCGCCACTGAAGGCACGAAGGGGAACCAAACCACAGAGTGACGGAGACACGGAGATGAACTTACACCGCGATCCGCCACTGAGAGCACAAGAGCACGAGTAGACCAACCGACCAACAGACCAACCGACTAACCGACTAACCGACTAACCGACTAACAGACTAACAGACTAACAGACTAACAGACTAACCAACTAACCGACCAATCACTCCCAGGTGCGCTCATCGCGAATCGGAGGACTGCCCTCCGGCAAAGAGTCGGACGGAACGATCTGAACATCCATCTGGAATTTGATACTCTCTCGAGCAGCGCGGGCGATTCGATGGGGCAGATCGGCGCTTTTCTGGTTGGGATGCAACACCACCTGTAGTGTAAGATGATCCTTATGCTCAGCACGTGTGATGACCGCCTGCCAGCGGGCTATCTGAGGATAACGAGCCAGAAACTCCCCCAATTGACGAGGATGCAGGAACATTCCTCGCACTTTGACTGCCTCTCCCACCCGGCCATGCCATCCCATCAAACGCGGCGAGCGACGCCCACAGGCACATGGTGAGGTCGTGAGCCAGGATAAATCTCCCGTCCCAAAGCGGACCAGGGCATAGTAAGGGTTGAACAGAGTAACCACAATCTCGCCAATCTGGCCTTCAGGCAAGGGTTGGCCACTGTTGATGTCGCAAACCTGAACCAGCACGCCTTCTGGAACATGCCAGCCTTGCTCGTGCTCACATTCATATCCCAGATTGCCACATTCGGCGGTGCCATATCCCTGGCGAGTAATCTTTACCCCGTGTTGTTGAAGCCAGGCTCTCAAGGAAGGCGGTAAAGGTTCGGCGGTAAAAAAGGCCTTTTCAACCGCCAGAGAAACCCCCAGGCTTTGTGCCTTTTCCAACAAGGCCTTGAGATAGGAGGGAAGGCCCACGTAGCCATTGACATGCAGGTCATGCATCAGGCGCACCTGCTGTTCCTGGTTACCGACCCCTCCTGGAACGACCGTGCACCCAGCGGCCCACAACCCTTCCTCGAACATGGCGCCAGCAGGGGTTAAGTGATAGCCAAAGCAATTCATGACCACATCCCCTGGGCCAAAATCGCTCGCCTGGAGGGCCTCTTTCCAACGCCAGTAATCGCTAATGCGGGCTTCTGGGTCATAGATCGGGCCAGGGGATTGAAAAACGCGTTTCAGTTCTGCAGGCGAGCAGGCAAGAAATCCTCCAAAGGGCGGATCCTGAGCCTGCCATTCGATCAGGTCTTCCTTGCGCAGGACCGGCAAGGCATTTAAGTCCTCCAGCGTGTGGATATCGGCCGGATCTACACCAGCGTCTTGCAGGCGACGTGCAAAACCTGGGGCTTGCCCGGCTAGATGACGTATCAGATCAGAGAGATCAGCGATCATGAGAGCCACCGTTTGCGACGTTTGTAGTGTTTGACTTCTCGATACGATTTGCGTTGTCCGACTTCTGTCAATCCCAGGTAGAATTCGCGCACATCAGCGTTGTCTCGCAGAATGGCTGGAGTTCCTTCCAGGACGATTCGCCCATTCTCCATGATATAGGCATAATCAGCAACCTGCAGAGTGAGATGGGCATTTTGCTCGACCAGCAGGATGGTCGTCCCCTGTTCCTGGTTGATCCGTTTGATAATACGGAAAATTTCGGCCACCAGCAACGGAGCCAGTCCCAGCGAAGGTTCATCCAGCATCATCAGGCGAGGGTTCGCCATCAGAGCCCGACCGATGGCCAGCATTTGTTGCTCCCCACCCGAAAGATAGCCGGCGCGACGATGGCGCAAGTCTTTCAGGCGAGGAAAGTAATGATAGACCTTCTCAATTTCAAGGTTCAGGTTCACGCCCTGTCGGGTATACCCCCCTGCGATCAGGTTTTCTTCGGTGGTGAGATGTTCAAACACCCGCCGGCCTTCCAGAACCTGAAAAATTCCCATGCGCACAATCTCATCGGCAGGCTTGCGATGGATGGGAACTCCCATGAATTCAATGCTCCCATCGGTCACCTCGCCGTTTTCTGGCTTGAGCAGGCCAGAAATGGCTTTCAGGGTAGTGGATTTTCCGGCGCCATTGGAACCAAGCAGACCGACAATGTTGCCCTGCGGCACCTGGAGCGACATCCCTTTGAGCACCAGGATGACCTTGTTGTAGATCACTTCTACATTGTTTAAAACAAGCATGGCTCTTCTCTCCGGCGGGTCAGAAAGGGTGAGAGAGTCTTGCCACGACCCTCTCACCCTGCCTGATTATGGGTTGGCCGAGATATAATCGCTGACCTGAATCCACTGGCCGTTTTCGACCCGGAAGATGCGCAGCGCTTTGTTGCCGCCGTGATCCGTGGGCGAGAAGGAAATGGGAGCAGTGACGCCGCCGGTGTCAAAATTCTGAATGCTCTCCAGTGCAGCGCGAATGTTCTCGCCGGTCACATCCTGCCCTTGCTGGATCACGCGACGAATACCTTCCACCATCACCGCCATCGTCCACCAACCCTGGGTGTAATGCAGGCCTTTTTCGAGCAGCGAAGAGCCTTTGGATTGCAGCCACTCGTCCGCAACCTTGTGACCTTCAACAGGTGAGGTAGGGGGAGTGAAGGGGATGGCTCCAAGTACACCTTCAGCCGCATCGCCCGCCAGGTTGATGAAGATTTCATCAGCACACCAGTTGAGCAGGATGAAGGTCATCTTATCCTTCAGGCCGCTATTGGCCGCGTCCTTGAGCAACACCGCGGCCGGGCTGGAGACGGTGTGGACGATCACATAATTGGCTCCGAATTGCTGAATCTGGGCCAGTTCAGGGGTGAATTCAGTCGCTCCTCGGGTCATCGGCAAGCTGGTAAAGGCAACCCCGTTCGCCTCGGCAAAGGCTTTGGCATCTTCCACCGGCGACTGACCGAACGGGCTATCGTGGTGGATCAAAGCCACCTTGGGTTTATCGCTGTTGCCTTTGGCCGCCCAATCCTCCATCGCCCAGCGGATGGCGATGATCGCCTGATCCGAATAGGTGGTGCCAATCAGGAAGTTGTAAGGAGCTTCGTCCAGTTTGGTCAGGGCTGCAGAATAGGAGGCCGACATGAAGGGAATTTTGTCCTCTGCAATGCGTGGACGCAGGGCTTCGGTATCACCGGTGCCCCATCCCATGAAGGCCACCACTCCCTCACTCACGAATTGGCTGTAGAGCGCTTCTGCCTGATCCACCTTGTAGGCATAATCGGCTGAGATCAGCTCAATCGGATGCCCCTCCACGCCCCCCTGAGCGTTTAACCATTCGACAAAGCCCTTGACCCCTTCAGAATAGGGAGTACCGACATCTGCCGTGGCACCGGTCAGGTCAAAGATGGCACCGACCTTGATGGGCGTCTTGGGCTTAGGAGGTTGAGTGGGTTGAGGCGGTTGGGTAGGTTGACCCGGCTGCGAGACCTGGGTGGGCTGAGCAGGCGGCGGTTGAGGGGCGGGGGTTTCAGCCGAGGCACAGGCGGTGATCAGTAATGCGCCGATCACCAGAACAATCAGTAGGGTCTTGAGACGAGACATGCTCCTCCTCCGAAAGTGAAGTTGAGTTTGAAAAAGTGGATGGGAGAAAAATCGGTGTGACTGGTCGTTGATACACCTCCTTTCCAAACATTCAAAACACTTTGAACACCCTGAGGCTGGCAGCCGGGTGATCCCAACTCAGTAACTGAAAGGCCACAGCCGGAAATAGTCTTTAATGTCTTTCCAGATTTTGTTCAGCCCTTCTGGCTCAAAAATCAGGAACAGGATGATCACCAAACCAAACATGCCCTGCTGAATGAAAGGCAGCAAGGTATCAATGGTCGGCAAGACAGTACGAATTGAGCGTCCCAGGTTGGTCAACAGGTTGGGGAGCAGCACCATGAAAGTTGCCCCCAGATAGGAACCGGTCACCGAACCCAAACCTCCGATGATGATCATGGCCAGGTACGTCACCGAGACATCCATCGTGAAACGCTCCCAGGTGACAATGGAGCGATAATGGGCCGTCAACGCTCCTGCCAGCCCGACAAAAAACGAGGAAATCGCAAAGGCCAGCAGTTTATAGCGAAACAGGTCCACGCCCATGACCGAGGCGGCAATATCCTGGTCGCGGATGGCGATAAAGGCGCGCCCATAGTGGGTACGGAACAGGTTGACCGTCAGGATGGTGGTGAGAAGGACACATCCCCAGATGACCCAATAGAAGTTGAAATCCGTGTTCATTCGAATCCCAAATAATTTAGGATGGGGCACCACCAGCGCTTCTACCCCGCCCGTGACCGCCTTCCAGTGGGTCACCACCCACAGGATAATGACCTGGGCTGCCAGAGTAGCAATCGCCAGATAAAGGCCCTTCAAGCGCAAGGAGGGGATACCGAAGATCATCCCCACCAGCGAGGCCACAACACAGGCGATCAGGGTGGAAGCCCACCAGGGAACGCCATATCGCGCCGTCAGAATCCCGGCCGTATAGGCACCGACCGCCATGAATCCCCCCTGCCCCAAACTGATCTGACCGGTATATCCCACCAGGATATTCAATCCAATCGCGCCAATGACAGCGATGCCGATCTGGTTCGCCAGGTTCAAATAGTACCGTCCGGCAAAGAAAGGAAAGGTCACCAGCAAAATCAACAGGAGAGCCAGGCGGATTTTTTGGGCCGGCGTGCGCCGCAGGGCCATGTCTTTCTGGTACGATGTGTAGAAAATACCCGAGATCATTTTCTCTCCTCACAGCACCGGTTTACACTCGTTCGATGATCTCCTTACCAAACAGGCCATATGGGCGAACCATCAGGATAACGATAAGGACGATAAAGGGAAGGACCTGATTCAAGCCCTGACCGATATAGCCGCCGGTATAGGCCTCGAGCAGACCGATGATGATTCCGCCCAGGATGGCGCCAGGGATCGAATCCAGCCCCCCCAGGATCACCACGGGAAAGACGCGTAGCCCGAAATCCGCCAGGTCGGGACCGACCCCCACGATGTTGGCTACCAGAGCCCCTCCGATGGCAGCGCTGACCGCTGCAATGGACCAGGCCCAGGCAAAAATTCGACTGACGCTGATGCCCATGCTGAGAGCGGCAGGCTGATCGTCGGCCACAGCGCGCATGGCGATCCCCTCTTTAGAATAGCGGAAGAACAGCGTAAACAGAGTCAACATGACGATGGCGATTCCAATCGCCCAGAGCCGGTCTACGCCAATTGTGGCTCCCAGAAAGGAAACCGGATACGAGGGAATAAACGACGGAAACGCTCGTGGCAGGTTCCCCCAAATTGCGCTGACCAGAGCCCCCATCACACTGGAAAGCCCAATGGTGACCATGATAATAGAGATGATCGGCTCCCCGATCATCGGTCGCAGGACCAGCCGTTCCACCAGCACGCCCAGGACGACGGCGACCAGCAGTGTCAAAACCACGCCAGCCGACCAGGGCAACCCGAATTGTGCGATCAGCCCATACGCCACATACGCTCCGACCAGCAGAAATTCCCCTTGCGCGAAGTTAATCACATCACTGGCTTTGTAAATGAGCACAAAGCCCAAAGCCGCCAGGGCCAGAATGGCGCCATTGGTCAGGCCGGTGAGAGTTAATTGCAGGAACAGGTCCATAGGTCAATCCTTGCTGTCCAGGGATTCGATGGCTACACGAGTTTGCAGGCGGGCAATACGTCCATCTTGATAGGTAATCGTGGTTTCGACCTCCACATGAGACGCATGACTGTACAGGGCAGAGATCAGGTCCGCATAGCGATCTGCGATCAGACGCCGGCGCACTTTGCGGGTGCGGGTCAGTTCAGCATCGTCCGCGTCCAATTCTTTGTGCAAGAGCAAGAAACGTTGAATGCGGGCCGCGGGGGGCAGATCCTGGTTGGCCTGTTCCACGTGTTTGCGGATTAACCGATACACTTCCGGCTTCTGAGAAAGGTCAGTATAGGTGGTATAGGCAATTTGATGTTTTTCCGCCCATTTTCCAACATTGGCAAAGTCAATATTGATCATGGCGCTGACGAATGGCCAATCTCCGCCGAACACGACCGCCTCACGAATATAAGGACTGAACTTGAGTTTGTTCTCAATAAACTGTGGGCTGAACTTGGTCCCATCGTGCAGAGTCATCACATCTTTGACCCGATCGATCACCACCAGGTGACCATCTTCGTCAAAGTAGCCAGCATCGCCAGAATGCAGCCAGCCATCGCGCAAAGCCTCGGCGGTTGCCTCCGGGTTACGGTAGTATCCCAGCATGACGGCTGGCGAACGCATGAGAATTTCACCGCTCTCATCAATTTTCACTTCCGTCTCAGGGATGGGCGTGCCGACAGTTTGGAACTTGATGTCGTTGTCGCGATGCACCACGGCAATACCGTTGATCTCGGTTTGACCGTAGATCTGTTTCAGGTTGACCCCCAGAGCATGGAAGAAGCGAAAGACATCCGGGCCCAGGGCGGCTCCGCCGGTATAGGCACGCTTGAGATGGCGCAATCCCAGTTGATCCTTGATCTCCTGAAACACCAGCCAGTCCGCCAGAAAGTAGAGCAGACGCAGGTAAAGCGGCGGTTTCTGCTTGCGGAAACGCAGGTCAGCCATGCGGTAACCGATCGGCATAGCCCAGTTGAAGAAGGCCCGTTTGAGAAACGAGGTATCTTCAATTTTGACCTGCACCTGACTGACCAGACTTTCCCAAATACGAGGAGGGCTGAACATCACCTGAGGGCCGATTTCACGCAGATCGTGTTGCACAGTTTCCGGTTCTTCCGGAAAATTCACCTTAAATCCAACTTGCAATCCGCAGGACATCACCATCATTTGTTCGCCGATCCAGGCCAGCGGCAGGAAGGAGACAAACTCATCGTCGGGAGTGAGTGGGTCCACTTTCATCAGGTTACGGCCCATGCTCAACATGGAACGATGGCTGAGCATGGCCAGTTTCGGATTGGCCGTGGTTCCCGAAGTAGTCGAGAGAATGGCTATGTCCTCCCCGCGGCCGCGCGAAACCCGTTCCTCAAACCAGCCAGGATGTGCAGCCTCATAGGCCTGCCCCAGGGCTTCCACATCGGGAAAGTACATGAGAAAGTCTTCGGTGTAGTTGCGAAGTCCTTTGGGATCATAGTAGATAACTTTGCGGACTCCCTTGAGTTGGTCCCATATCTCCAGGATTTTATCTACTTGCTCCTGGTCTTCAACCACGATGAACGTAACATCGGCATGGTTGAGGATATAAATGATCTCCCGAACGACCGAGTCCTGGTATATGCCGATAGATTTTGCTCCGACCGATTGGGCGGCCAGTTCAGCGATCAGCCACTCCGGGCGATTGTCGCCAATAATCGCAATGGTTTCTTCCGGTTGGAGACCCAGGCTGACCAATCCCAGGGCGAAATATTTGACATGATCGGCATATTGCTGCCAGGTCAGGGTTTGCCAGATGCCATACAGGCGTTCGCGCAGAGCCACCTTGTGGGGTGTGCGCCGGGCATGTTCTAACAGGCATTGAGGGAGGGTTTCGGGCATAGGCTGCGATCCATCCGTAGAGAGGGGCTAATGTCCATCCATCGGGCGTGATGGCAGGGCGATATGCTCCTCGCCAAGATAAGCATTGATCACCAGAGGATTGGCGCGCACCTCATCCGGGGTGCCTTCGGCGATCTTCTGGCCGAAATTGAGCACAGCCACCCGATCGCTGATATCCATCACCACACCCATATCATGTTCGATCAGGACAATGGTCACGCCATGTTCCTCATTTACATCCAGGATAAAACGGGCCATATCTTCTTTTTCTTCGGTATTCATGCCGGCCATGGGTTCATCCAGCAATAACAGGGCCGGCTGCATGGCCAGGGCGCGGCCCAGTTCCACCCGTTTTTGCAAACCATACGAAAGGGCAGCAACCGTTTTGTGGCGAATGGATTGTATTTCCAGCAAATCCATGATGTCTTCCACCAAGCGGCGGAAGTGAATTTGTTCACGCTGGGCGGGGCCCCAATAGACCAGGCTGGTCAAAAGGCTGCTGCGCATATGAATATGAGCACCGGCCAACAAATTCTCTAACACGGTCATGTGACGAAACAGCTCAATGTTCTGAAAGGAGCGTGCAATGCCCAGACGAGCAATCTGGTGAGGCTTCAAGCGCGTCAGATCGAAGGTGCCATTCTGGTTGTAAAAGAGTATCTGCCCTTTTTGGGGATGATATAAACCACTGATACAATTCAGCAAACTGGTTTTGCCGGCCCCATTCGGGCCAATAATGGCAAAAATCTCTCCCTGGCGCACTTCAAGGCCGACATTCATCAGCGCACTCAAGCCCCCAAAGTTCAGTTGCAGGCTATCTACCCTCAATTGCACTTCTCCTGGTGCAAGGGTAGAACGGTTGAGGGAACTGTTGAAACCTCGCAACATCAGGTTATCTCCTTTTCCCCCTTTATACGACCCAGGTGCTAATAAAGCGTCAATAAAAGCGTTAAAGTCCTTCGGTTTTCCTGATACTTACATTTGGGCCACGCAGAGGCAAGTTGACCAGAACCACTGCGCCCTGGCGATCATAGGCAGGTTGTCCCTGAGCCTGGCGCAATTCTTCCATCATACCCAGTTCTTCAAAGATGGTGATGGCACGGAAATGACAATCTACCGCCCAGGCGATCTGGCCAGCCCGGTCATACAATCGGCGCAGAGCCAGATAGGTTCGCGCCAGGTCAGGTCGGGCACGCACCTGACGCAAAAGGCGCACGGCCTGGAGCAGGTGGTCTTCAATTTCCGTCCAGGGAGGGGTGGTCTGGTGCATTTTGATCTCGGCTAACAATTTCCATCCCATCCCTACCGCCCAGCGATTCTCCACTTTCTGAGCCTCCTCCAGAGCATAGTTCACCTCCTGGAGTGCTTCGGGAATCTGGTTAGCCAGCATCAGGCTTTCGCCCAGGAACAGATAAGGCAGGTAGTGAAAGATGCGATGTTCGTGGCGTTGAGCCCAGGCAATGGCACGCCTGAGCAGAGTCACACCCTCCTGAAATTGACCGGATTGAGCCAGGACATAGCCTCGTAAGGCGGTTGCCATGTAGGTCGGGGGGGTGATCTGGTCCTCGCCCGGTAAGGGGATAGAGCGCAGGGTCTCCAGGGCCGATCTCCAGTCGCGGTGTGCCGCCTGGACCATTCCTGACTGCATCAAAGCGAAGTAAGTGGTAGGATGCTCCCGACCAAAGCGTTGCAGGGCCATCTCCACGCCGCGTTGCGCACAGGAAAAGGCGCGCTCCCAGGCGCCCACTCGAGAATAGGCTACCCCCAGATAGCCCAAAACAATCGGCATATCTTGAGGCAAGGGACGTTGTAAGGTTTCGGCGCGCTCCTCATATAGCCCCACCAGGCGCAAGAGATAAGCGATGGCATCATCAAAGGCGGCCAGGGCAATAGCTGTTCGTCCGAGCATACGCAACGCCGCAGAGAGCAATTCGGCATCTCCCTGCTCTTCGGCAGCGCGCAGAGTGCGTCGGGCGTAATCGCTCGCCAGGATTACCTGTCCACGCAGCCAGAAGAATTGGGCGGCACGGCGAAAGATCTGCGCCAATTGTGCCTCATCGCCAACGCTATAGGCCAGATGCTCGGTTTCACTCAGAATCTCGCTGGCCCGTCTCAGATCACCGCTGAAGGCATAGGCCTGTGCCAGTTGAAGTCCAACGGTGATTCGCTGGCTATACGAAATGGTAGGGCCGCCCTGAGCCAGCAAATTGATGGCCTGCAAACCAAACTGACGGGCTTCGTGATAGGATCGCAATAGAAGAGCCTGTTCGCCGGCACGGATCAGGTAGGGAAGCGCTTTCAAGGGTTGATCGCTGCGGGAATAATGATACGCCAGCGTTGCGTCATCAGCCCGAGGCAGGCTGTTTTCCAGCAGTTCCGCGATGCGTCCATGCAGATATTCGCGGCGAGCGCGGCTCAGACTCTGATAAGCCACCTGGCGAATCTTATCATGGCGAAAGTCATAGCCCTGGCGCACTTCCTGGATCAACCCGCGTTCCAGACCACATTCGATGTCTTGCACCAGTTCCTCGCGCGGACGCTCCAGAAGGGTATGCAAGAAGGCCAGAGAGAAGGGACGGCCAAAGACGGCTGCCGCAGTCAGGGTCTCCTGGCTGGAGGGAGGAAGGCGTTCCAGGCGGGCCCGAATCACCTGCTGGATGGAAGCTGTCATCAGGGGCGAGACACCTCCCATGTTCCCGCCTTCCTGAATCGCCTTGATCGTCTCGATAATGAAAAACGGATTCCCCTCGGTATCGCGATACAGTCGTTCCCCCAACAGGGCATCGCGGGCCACGGGAGGGTACAGATGAGCCGCCAGCCGCACACTATCCTCCGCACTTAGCGGGGAGAGCGACAAAAAGGAAGCCAGGTCACTTCGTTCGAGCAGACGCATGAAGGTCTGTCGCTCACCGACCAGGTCTTCTGGCCGATACAGCCCAATCACCAGCAAAGGCGCAGTGGTAAAGCGCCGGGCCATGCTCACCAGCCACTCCCAGGTGGGGAGATCGGCCCATTGCAAATCGTCCAGGATCAGGTGCAGAGGCGCTTTCTGTTCGCTCAGTTGCAACAGCAGGGTGAGTAATGCCTCGCGCAACGCCTGTGGTTCCACATTGCCAGCCGCCGGCAGATCAGGAAGCAGGCGGCGCACAGAAGGCAAGAAGGCGACTATCTGCGCCAGCCACGACGGGTAAGGTTCGTGGGAAAAGAGGAGAAGAGAAGAAGGGAAACCAGGATATGCTTCCAGGGCCTGCCGCAGCGGCGCAAATGGTTGCATGCTTTCGGCTTCGTAACAAACACTGTAGAGCACTTCCAGTTGAGGATGGCGCCCCAGGTATTCTTGGATCAGACGCGTCTTGCCGATGCCGGCCTCGCCACGCACAAAGACCAATCTACCCTGGCCGGCCTGGGCCTGTAGATACAGTTCCTCCAGACCACGCAGTTCGGCTTCCCGATCCACCAGGGGAATTGGCGGAATCGCTCTGGCAAGCGCAGGACGACGGTCTTGCACGGATTGCGGCTCTGACTTGAACTCGATGGCCGGTAATTCACCACTTAATAGAGAGCGGGCCAGCGACTGCGTTTCTGGCAGCGGTTCCACGCCCAGGTCCTCTGCCAGTCGTCGAACAAAGCCCTGGTACACCTGAAGGGCGCGGGGGCGATCGCCGCTCAAGGCATACAGCTGAAGCAAACGGCGAAGCGCATGTTCGTCGTAGGGTTCGGCGTTCATCCATTTTTGGGCAGCGTGGATGGCTTCTGAAAAGCGACCCGCCTGCGATTGCAAGCGGCTATATCGCTCCAGCACATCCAACCACAAACGGTGTAGTCGTTCCCGTTCTTCCAGACACCAATCCTCATACAGGTCTTCCAGCAAATCCCCCCTATACAGGCGTATGGCTTCTTCTAGATCCGCCAGGGAAGCCTCTGGGCGAGCACATTTCTGAAAGGTTTCCACATCTACTTCGATAGGCGTCTGGGCCTGGAAGTGAATGACCGACCCATCCGCTTGCAGCCAGGTTCCCTCAGGGTCTAAGGGGGAGAGAACCATACGAACATGATGGAGATACTGACGCAGGTTACGTCGCGCCGCTGATTCGGTGGCATTGGGCCAGAAGAGAAACGCCAGGCGCCGACGCTCCAGCGGCTGATGACGATGAAGCAGGAGATAGGCCAACAGGGAACGCGTGGTCGGAGAACCCAGGTCAAGAGGATTTCCCCGGGCATCCACAATGGCAAACGATCCGAACAGGCGAGCATGCCATTGGGTCATGGCTTTACCTGCTCCCCGCCAGGCAATCCACCCTGCCTGCCTGGGGGTTCATCCGACGATCCTGACAGGTGACATGGCCGTTCTCCTGTGGTTGGTGGGCCCGGTGCACAGGGTTGCACAACGCTTTGCTCAGAAAACCTGTGCTTATCGTCCGGTCAGGTATTCGTAGTGTTTCATCAGCGTATAGGTGATGTAGTTCTCCCACAAGGCCTTCACAATGTCCTCTTTATAATCGTGGGTGGAGAAGGTCTGGATGACCATTCGCCCTTCCAGGCATGAGGCCAGCACTAGGAGAGAGCATGGGTGAGGGACTGGGCGCCACAACCGGCCAGAAACGATCCAGACCGACGGGTAAAGCCGCCATCCAGCCAGGACGTTGCCAGATCGCCCACAACCCGCCCAGCAGTATTGCACACGCTGCCAGGACCCAGCAACAACCCGAGCGCAAACCAGCGACTGAGAGAGGAGGAACGTTCTGCTCCAGGAGGAGAAGAGGCCATCTCGGCGGCCGGTACAGGGAAGCTGGCAGCTTGCGTAGGCTGGCCTTCCACAAGGGTGGAGACCGTCCCCGCTTCCAGGCCGTCTATCGTTGTGGAGGTAAACGTGGCTTCTTGAGTGTGGGCTTTAGGATGGCTCAGGACCGTCTGCAAAGCCGTGATAAACTCCTCCATACTGGCATAGCGATTTTCAGCCTCCCTGGCCAGGGCTTTGAGCAACACATATTCGAGAGATAAGGGAAGGTCGGGAGCAAAATTGCCAGGGCGAGGCAACGGTTCAGTGGCGTGCTTGATAGCAATCGCCATCGGCGTGTCGGCCGTGTACGGCTTGCGCCCGGTGACGCATTCGAACAGCACCACCCCCAAACTGTAAATATCCGATTGCGGCACGGGTTTCCCGGTCCACTGCTCGGGGGCCATGTATTCCGGCGTCCCCACCCC
>FWWM01003679.1_pt1 | contig 36418 bp, 27 predicted proteins | sample 2228351 | NCBI WGS metagenome assembly FWWM01 (sample SAMEA103939774, study PRJEB20133) | metagenome
AGTGGTACCGCCCGGCCCAGTCTTCCGCGATGCCGCCGGCGAGCGGAATCCGGGGCATGCTCGCCCCGGCGCCAAGGAACGGCGTGCAGTTTCCCCGCTCGATTCGGTATAGAAGGCTGTTCCAGTCCTCCTCGCAAAGGCTACGCGCCATGTTCAAACCCGCCTCGCTCATTATATGGGGATCCGCCCCCGCCCGCTAACCGCTCTTTGCGATGTCCGGCCCCTCCGCAGCGGCCAGCGCCTATTCTGCATCCAAGGGCTTCGGCTTGGTGGGCAGGTGGCGCGCGAAGAAGCGCTTCAAGTCCGAGAAGAATTCGTCGTAACGGCCCGCTTCGCGCTGCCCCCAGTAGAAACCGTGCTGTTCGCCCGGATATACAATCACCGTCACGTCCTTGCCTGCCGCGCGCAATTCCGGTATGAAAATCTCGTGATTGATCTTCTTCAGCGGGTGCTGGTCGCCGTGCGCGATGAAGATCGGACAGCGAATGCGCCGGATCTTGGCGCGCGTCAGCGCTTGCCGCTCCGGCGTGTAGTATTTGTGGGGGTCCGCCATTAACGGGGCCGCCCGGCGCGTTCCGGTTTCACCGCCGCCCGTATCCTTGGTGAACATTCCCGTGAACAGCACCGTCGCCGGCTCGCCTGCGGCGGCCGCGCACAAGTCCGTTTCTCCGGCCAACTCCAGCGCCAGACTGCCGCCGCCGCTGCCTCCGAACACCACGACGCTGCGCGGATCCACCTCCGGCATCTTCTTGACGCCTTCCGCAAGAGCGATGCAATCCCACAGCGCGGCCGGCGTCTGCGGATCCTGCCGCCGGCTGCGGAATGTGCATGTGGCGACGACGTAACCTTCCTTCAGTAGCCGCACATCCGTCGGCCGGCTCAGTGCCGCTTTCTTCAACTGCTCCACGCTCGACTCGTCAAGGCCGCCATGCAGCAGCAGCACGGCGGGAAACGGTCCCTGGCCCGGGGGCTTTCGTACGACGGCCACCGCTCGGTGGCCGTCCTTAGCCGTGGCGTACAGGATCGTCAGAGGGCTGACTGCTTCGCTGACCGCCGGCTCCTGCGCCCAGAGCCGGGGCCCAACCACTAATGCCCCAAGGAATGCCGGAATAACCGGCGCCAGTCGTGTGCGGATCATTGCGCATCCTCCCGTTGCTCCGAGATCGCCCTTGTTTGCGCAGGACTAGTCGATTGATTACCGCACACGGCCCGGCGTGTCAAGCCCCCAAGCCCCGCGGCGGCCGGGAGGCAGCGCCAGGAATCCCTATAATCACAGGAGAGCAGAGACACACGGTCAGCACGCGGGTATGTCATTACATAAGTCCGATACCTCCGCCGCCGAGCATCTGGCTCGGCTGTTCCGCCGCAATGGCTACGTGCGGCGAATGGATCCGGAGCGGCGGCGCACCGAGGGACAAAAGTACAAGAAGGGCGACGAGGTGCGGCTGGTAGCGGAGTCCCGCTCCGAACTGGCTCTCATCCGGCGGTTGTTGCGGCAGGCCGACTTCAAGCCCGGACGTCCCTTTGTCAAAGGCCGGCAATTCGTTCAACCGCTCTACGGACGGCAGGCGGTTGCGGCGTTTCTCGCTCTTGTCGCGCCGCAACCCGCTGCTAGCCCCCGCGCTCGGGGCGCTCGCCGGCCCGAGCGGCCGGTCACCGGCCCGGCCCCGGGATCCAGACGTCCCTGAGCCGACTCCCGGGCACGGGGCTCCTCACGAAGGCGCCCGCCCCTCCATGCCGCCCCGTTCAAGCATCATTTTCCCCATACAAGCAACAAAACACGCTGTTTAAACCAAATTCGTAGGCGCCTGTTCCGCCGTTGGCTATACTGCGAAAGACTGGCAGCGGTCACTCAGAGGGGACCCACCCGGTCGACAACTCTATGATGCCGATGCCGAACGTCCCACAGGACGAATCCAGAGGAGTTATCCAAGCATGCATAAGCCCGTCAAATACTTAGAGAAGGCCGTCTCCTACGCCGCCAACGGCGCTTGGTACGTCTTCGACTTCTTCAACCAGTTCCATCAGAACCCGTCGTTCACCCCCAAGTGGTCCGACAAGCCCTTGCTGAAGTCCTACGAGAAGACCAAGCCCCCGCTCGGCTGGCCCCGCGAGACCGACTCCCTGTGCCCGAAGTGCGTCCCCGAGATCCGGCAGAAGATCCTTGACGGCGAGCTCGACTGGCAAATCCTGCTTCACGAAAAGGTCGGCGAGATCAAGGCCCGCATCATTGAGCGCGACGGCAAGATCCTGATGGTCAAGGATTGCCCCAGGCACGGCCACTTCGAGGACGTCATGTCGATCGATCCGGAGTTCTCGCGCCACCTCGAGGAGGTTTTCCCCGGCCGCGATATCCGCGCCCATAACGACGAGACCCTCCACAACCACGGCTCCAGCACCATCACTCACGGCCGCGGCTCGGTACTCACCATCGACCTGACGAACCGCTGCAACATGATGTGCGACCCGTGCTTCATGGACGCCAACCAGGTCGGCTTCGTCCACGAGCTGACCTGGGACGAGATCAAGACGCTGCTTGACAACGCGATCCGCATTAAGCCGCGCCGCCAGATGTCGGTCCAGTTCTCCGGCGGCGAGCCCACGCTGTCGCCTTACTTCCTTCAGGCCATCCGCTACGCCCGCGCGATCGGCTACCACAGCGTTCAGGCCGCCACCAACGGCATCGAATTCGCCAAGAGCCCTGAGTTCTGCCGCCAGGCGGCCGAAGCCGGACTCCGCTACGTTTATCTCCAGTTCGACGGCATCGGCAACGCCGCCAATTCCCACCGCCACGTCGGCAACCTGTTCGACGTCAAGCTGCGCGCCATCGAGAACCTGCATAACGCCGGCGTCGACATCGTCCTCGTCATCACCCTCGTCAACGGCATCAACAACGGCCAGGTGGGCAAGATCATCCAGTTCGCCCTCGACAATCCCAAGAAGATCGCCTTCCTGAGCTTCCAGCCGGTCTCGTTCACCGGCCGCGACGAGGCGGTCACGCCCGAGCGCCGCGCCGCCCAGCGCTACACCCTGTCTCACCTCGCCCACGACGTCAAGAACCAGACCGGCCTCGGCGAGCCCGTCCGCGACTGGTTCCCGATCTCCTTCATCTCCACGTTCAGCGACTGGGCCGACCTGGTCCATGGGCCACAGGCCGATTGGGGCCACCTGAGCTGCGGCTGCCATCCCAACTGCGGCGTCGGCATGGCCGTCATGATCGACAAGGAGACGCGCGAAGCCGTCCCCGTCACCGCCTTCCTCAACGCTGACCGCCTCGCCAGGGATCTGGCCCGCGTCAACGACGCCGCCCGCGGTCGCTTCCTCTCTGTGCTCGGCATGGCCCTCAGCCTGATGCGCAATTACGACCCCTTCATGGCCCCCACCCACTTCAAGCTCACTGACCTGCTGATGAAGTTCGACAAGACCTTCGGCGCCACCGGCCGCGATTACGGCCAGGTGCACGGCGAAACCCGGCTCAAGGACATTCAAAAGCGCCGCTCGGACCGCTGGAACTTCCTCTTCATCGCCGGCATGTGGTTCCAGGACCTGTTCAACTACGACTTCCGCCGCACCGAGCAGTGCATCATCCCGTACGCCACCCAGGAAGGCGAGATCAGCTTCTGCGCCTACAACACCGGCATCGGCTGGCGCAACATCGTCGAGAAGATGCACATGACCGCCACCCTCACCAAGTGGTACAACGAGCGGGGCCGTCACGAAATCTTCGCCGGCAACAAGAATGTGCCGCTGTCCTCCACCGCGCACTCCCTCGTGCTCAACGAGGAGCACGTCCGCGCCGGCGCCCAGGACGACCTCGACCGGCTCGGCATCGCCAAGACCGCCCGCGAGGAGAAGCTCCGCGCCCGCCAACGCGCCAAGAGCCGGCAGCGTCAGCACGATGAAGAGATGGCCAGGCTCTACCGCAAACACGTGCTCAAAGAGCCCGACCCCGAGCCGCTGGTCCAGATCAGCTCGATCCGGCCGGCCGCCAGACCCTCCGAGGTGGAAGAGGAAGTCGGCGCCTTCGGCGACTGAAAAACCAGGGCGAACGCGGGGAGCGGGCGCCGGCGGCAGGCAGGCCGTCGCCTCGTCCGCGAGGTGGCACTACGCGGGGCTGGTAGGGGCGGCGGCTGTCCTGGGCCAACGGCCACGCTGATGAGCTCGCATTCCTGCCGCCTTGCCCCTGCTCGCACAGGCCCCGCGGACCTCTCACCCTGCCTCCGCCCAAAGGCCCAGACCTTCGATGTCCTCGAAGGCCCGGATATTGAGCGTCCATAGGTGCGCCTCGCGGCTCATGGCGCAGGCGGCGATGGCCAGATCGATCTCGCGGCCGCGGGGGCGGCGCACCGAGCCGTACAGCTTCGCGCTCAGGGCCGCCTCCCGCGGCCCAAACGCCACCGGCTCTTCGCTGGGGAACAGGGCCTCCTGAGCGGCAAGGCCCTCCGGCAACCGCGGTCCGCGTAACCACTCATACAGCACCAGCGTGGGAATCAGGATCCGCTCCCCCTTCTCTATCGCACGGCGCAGCGCGGCAGCCGACCGTCTCGGCCCCGTCAGGCTGTCGACGAGCGCCGACGTGTCCAGCAGAATCACGACTCACTCCCGGGGACGGTCCTTCTCCCACCCGAGCGGCGGGCCCTCGCACCGCCTTCAATTCGCGATCCACTTCGCCAACATCTCGCGAGGGAATCCGCGGAACCACTTCGTCAAACGTGCGCAGCAAACGCAGTCTCTCGGCTTCGCTGAGCTGCCCGATTCTCTCATAAAAGTCACGGACCGCCTTCCGGATGACTTCGCTCTCGGGCAGCGCCAGCCGCGCCGAGGTCTCCTGTAAACGCGCCACCGTCGCCTGATCGAGGGTAAAGGTGACTTTGATCATCGCCATATCGCTACCAGATTCCCATACCAAACCCGACCGAGCGCCGCCGCCGGAGAAACTCGCCAATCCCCTGCGAAAACAGCGATTCGTGCAGGAGGCCAGAACGGCCTCGGCGCTCAATCATCCCAACATCGTCACCATTGACGAGATCGGTTCCGCCGGCGGCATGCAATTCGGCAAGCTGCTGAGCGTCGCCATTCAGATCGCCGGCACTGCGCCTGCTCGACCTGGTCCTTGCAGAGCACGTCATTGTCCCGAAGTTCTTCCCGCTCGACGGCGCAAGGAGCGTCACGGCATACAGCCCGCCGGCCGCCGTCGCTCACCGGGGCTGCGTGGCCGGGCCGGTTGCCGCTACGATATGAGTATCTTGGCCCGCCAGGAGGGCTTGGAGTTATGTTGCTGAAAGTCACTCGGAGATCGTTTCTGCTGGGCGCCGCCGGCTCCGCCGCCAGCCGGAAGGCCAGACCGCTGGCCGCGGATCTCACCGGCATCGACTTTTCCTTCATTCAGGTCACCGTTACGCACGTATCCAGGAACCGCCTCTTCGATGCCCGGCGCGGCTATGACGTTCCGGCCGATGAGTCGATCCGCCGCACCCGGGAGGCGGTCAAGGCGATTAACGACTGCTCGCTGCCCTACGAGCTCATCGTGCATACCGGAGACGTCGCCCATACCCGCAACACCACCGAGGATTTTGACCTCGCCCGGGAGCTGCATCAGTTCAAGCGTCCTGCCTACTATATTCCGGGCAATCATGACGTGGGCTACAGCGAGACCCACAAGTACCGCCCCGCGTTTGAAGAGCGCTTCGGCAAGGCCAACCAGGCGATCGAGCCCGTCCCCGGGCTCCGGCTGGCGCTGTTCGACAGCCAGCCGCTGGACAACCGCGCCCCCGAGGCCCACCGCGAGGAAGCCTTCCAACATCTGGACCGCATCCTCACCCCGCCGAAACCCACTATCCTGTTCTGCCACGTGATGGGTCTGCAGTCCTTTCACGTGAACCAGCTCTGGCCCGGCTGGCCCGCCGACGTAATGAACCGCTGGACCGACCGCATGAAGCGAGGCGGCGTGTTCGCCGTGCTCGCCGGCCACTTCCACCGCGACGAGCAGCACTTTGTCAACGGCCTGCCGTTCTATCTCGCCGGACCGGTCATCAACATGTGGGGCCGCCAGAGCTGCTTCCGCCACTGGAGGCTCGCCAAGGGCCTGCTAACCTACCGCACCATCTATCTGGAGATCTAAGCGAGCGACGCTCCAACAGTGGTCCGTGAGCTGGGCGAATTGCGCCCCCTCTGGCGGCTACTCGACCACCGGGCAGTCTCCGCACTGCCGTGGCCCCCTCCCCGGCCCGGCAGTCACCGTCCTCGTTTAAATCGTAGGTGTCCTGTTATCAATCTGTTAGAGCACACTCAACCCCGTCAACCCTCGCGCCGGATGCGATAATCGAACTGCACTGCGCCCGCCCACGGAGCTTCAACCCGCCGAAACTCCGGTTTCGCAGATCCGAAATAAGGTTCCCGTGCGTTCCGCCCCCGGAGATTGGGTTCGTATCGCAAAATTCGAGGCTCTCGGTTTTTCGCTGTATGCAATTAAGGGTTCCGGTGCGTTCCGGGCGGGATCGTCCCGTCGGGCGGCGACTCAGATCTGCCGTTTTATCAATGAGATGCCACGCCCATTGCCCTTCAGACCGCCCGCAACAACGAACGCCCGATCATCTCGGCCGGCTTGTCGAGGCCGAAATAATCCAGGATCGTCACCGGCAGATCAACAATGTTTGGCTCTGCGCCCTGTACTGGCACGCTGGCCAACAACGCCCCCGGCACCAAATCCTTCGCCATCGAGTGGTCGCCGCTCCAGGCGTAAGGGTTGACGTCGAGGATCACCCCGCCGGTCTCGCCCAGCACCGAAGCCGAAGAACACCGGTAACCCGGCGTGTAGCCCACCAGCAGGTCCGGCATCTCGTAGGTGAAGCCCCCAGAGTAAACCTCCTCGCGGCGGTAGACCTTTGCCACGGGCCGCATTCCGGTCTCCGGATCCCGGATCGCTTCCAGCTCTCGCGCCAGCCGCTCCGCCAGCTCCTCACGCTGCGCCGGACCGATGAAGCCCGCTCCCTCCCGACCCTCCTGGTTGATGTAAAGGCCGTTGAAGCCGATCCCGTACGCCGCCGTATGGGCCCAGTCGATATCGAGAATCGAGGTCTTCTCCTTCCTGGCCGCCTCAGCGTTCAGCGCCAGGTAGCCCTGTTCGAGCAGCCATGTGTTGAGATGAAACTGCCGCCCGAATTGCGCGAAACCATGGTCGGAGCAGATCAGCAGCAGCGTGTCATCGTCCACCGCGGGCAACACCCGGCCCACCAGCCGGTCCATCTCCTCGTACAAATGAGGCAGATAGTCCGCGTATCGGACGTCGCTTGCCTGGTGCATGGGGTGCGTCTTGTCCATGTTCCGCCAGAGCATATGAGCGTCCTGGTCGGTGCTCGAAACATAGAAGAAGAACAGACCGGACCGGAACCGCGACCACTCGTATTCAAACAGCGCCAGCCGTTCCTTCAGGATCAGCTCCGCCTGTTTGACGTAGCCTTCATCACTCAGGATGTGGTAGTCGAACGCCTTGGTGTCGCACGGCAGGCCCTTGGTCCAGAACGGTCCGATCGCCCGCGCCAGCTCCGCGCCCATTTCCCGCGGGTGTGTCACCGGCATGGCCTGATCGGCCGGGTCGATGTTGATCGGCGTCACGTAAAGCCGCAGGTGCGGGTGGGCCTCCTTGAGATAGAACCGCGCGATGCCGGAGACACTGCCGAACACCGGCAGCATCTGGAAGCGAAGCCGCACCCACTCGCTGTACTCGCCCTTGCCCAACACGATCCGCTCTCCGGCTATGTCGATGCGCACGACTTCAGCCGACGGATCCACGTGAACCGTGAACGGAACGCTGGTGTGGTTGGCCAGCGGGTTGCCCGAGTCCGCTTGGGGCTTTCGCAGCGCGTTCACCGGCCCGTAAAGCCGCGCCTGGGCGCAGTGCTCCCTCACGTCCACATACAGCACCCGGCCGCCGCTGACATCGTCATACTTCTCCGACCGGTCCGAGGTGAAGTAATGGAACATCCCGAACGAGTCAATCAGGTCCGGCGTACCCATGCCGCTGACGGCCCGCGTCGCCGTCTCCTCGACCGGGAAATTCGTCGGGATCTTGATCACCGTGGCCGGAATCCCCTGCTCGGTCAGATAGGCCCAGAACGGCTTCCCGTAGCGGCGGTTGACGACCTTGCCCGACGACAGCGGAATCCGGTAGTCGCCCAGCGACAGTGCGCGCCCGGCCTCCTGCGCTTCCCAGATCGAGAAAAACGGCATGTAGGTTTCCGGATCGCGGACGATGAAATCGGCGATGCCGTGCCCGCCGGGACTCAGGCCCGTGATGAAGCTCGACCAGGCCACCGGGCTCAGCGCGGGCATCGTCGTTCCCAGCCGCGCAAAGCTGCCCATCGCCGCCAGCCTCTTGAAGTTCGGGGCCCGGCCCGCATCGATCAGCGCCTGCACCATCTTCGGGTCCAGACCGTCCAACCCCAGCACCACCACTTTCTTCTCAGTGGTCGGCCGCTTCGGCCCGCAGGAGATGAACGGGAAGCCGGCGCTGGCCGCGCCGCCCAGGGCGCGCAGGAAGTCCCGCCGCACGACGCCAGGCGCCGTCATCCTCCGTTTTGGTTCGCTAGTCCTCATTCGCCATGGGCAGGGGGAGGGTTTCTTCCCATCCTACCGGACGGCCGCGGCCCGCTCGACCGCGCGCATCAGCCGCAGCGTGTTTCCGCCCGCGATCTTGCCGATGTCTTCGTTCGAATAGCCCCGCGTCCGCAGCGCCTCGATCAGGTTCGGAAACTTCGAAACGTCTTCCAATCCCGTGGGAACGCATTCGATGCCGTCGAAGTCGCTTCCCAAACCAACCGCCTCGACGCCGGCGATCTTCACGACGTGGTCGATATGCGCCACCACGTCGTCCACCGAGGCCGGCGGCGTGACTTTGCTCCTTTCATAGTCCAGCGTCGGGTTGAACGCCGCCGATTTCGGCGAGACGAACTCACAGCCGAAATTGATGTGAATCACGCCTCCCTTTTTCGCCATCGCCTGGATCATGGCGTCGGTCATGTTGCGGGGGATGTCGGCGATCGCGCGGCAAGAGGAGTGCGACGCCATCACCGGCGCCGAACTCACCTCGATGACATCCCAAAACGTCTCGTCGGATACATGGGACACGTCGACCATCATCCCCAGCCGGTTCATCTCCCGCACCACCTCGCGGCCGAGATCGCTCAGTCCTCCATGGTGGCGCACCCCGGACTTGCTCGCATCTCCCGACGAGTCCCCCAGGCCGTTCGTGAAACTGTGGGTCAGCGTCATGTAGCGGACGCCCAGCGCGTGATAAGCGCGCAGCAGGCGGAGGCTCTTCTCGATGGCGTGGCCGCCTTCGATGCCGATCAGCGCCGCGATCTTGCCCTCGCGGTGCGCCCGCTCGATGTCGTCCGCGCTCACCGCCAGCAGAAAGTCGTCCGGGTAGCGCTCGACGATGTCGTGGCGAATGGTGTCGATCATCTCCAGGACCCTGTGCGCCGACTGGCCACGCTCCTCAAACTGCCTCGAGACGTAGGCCGAGAAAAACACCGCCCCGAGGTTGCCCTCACGCAGCCGGGGCAGGTCCGTATGACCCTGCGCCCGGCGGACTCCGATGTCCAGACCTTTCACCGTCTGGCTCGTCACGTCGTTGTGCAAGTCGATCAGGATGGCCGGGGCGGGGGCTTGCGCCGGATCGCCGGGCGCTTCTCTGGACTGCCGAGCGCACCCGGTTACCGTCAACAAGGCCGGAAGACAGGCGAAGAGCACTCGGATGGCTGCTTGCGGAATGCTCAAGTTCCCAGTGTAGAACGGGACCAGCTTCCCACGCGCGTCGTAAGGTCCTCTGCTATACTTCATTAGTAGGTAGGGGAGTCGGCTCGTCGCGGCCGCGGAACCGTATGAACCGCTTTGTCAAGCTCCTAATCGTCGGCACGTCCTCGTGCTTGGTAGTGTTGCTGGCGCTCGGCGCCGTCGTCAAGAGCGAATCGCCGGATCAGGTCTATCGTCATTTCCGGGTGTACACCGATGTCCTGAGCCGGATCAAGAGCGAGTACGTCGAAGAGCCCGACATGAAGGACGTGACCCTCGGCGCCCTCAACGGAATGTTGGAGGCTGTAGATCCGTACGCGAGCTACCTCGACGAGGACCAATATCGCCAGTACCAAGCCAGCCGGCGTGTCGAAAGGGCCGGCGTGGGGCTGGTGCTGTCGCGCAAAGTCGGTTACGTCGGCGTCGTCGACGCCATTCCCGGCTCACCTGCCGACAAGGCCGGCCTGACCACCAACGACATCCTCGAGACGATCGACGGTGTTTCCACGCGAGACATGCCGCTGGCTTTTGCCGAGCTGTTGCTCCAGGGGCAGCCGGGAACTGAGGTGGTGCTGGGGGTGCTCCGCGTCCGCCAGGGGGCCGAGCCGCAGGAAGTGCGGCTGATCCGCGCGCCGCTGACGTACCCGCCCGTCGAGTCCCAGATGCTGCACTCCGGCATCGGGCTCATCAAGGTTCGCAGCCTCGAGGCGGGCAAAAGCGCCGAGATGGCGGGCCACGTCAGGAAACTGGAGCAGCAGGGCGCTACCCGGCTCATTGTCGACCTTCGCCGTGCGGCGATCGGAGAACCGGAGGAAGGCTTCGCGGTGGCCGATCTGTTTCTCGACAGCGGTCTGATGGGCTACCTCCAAGGTCAGAAGTACCCGCGGAAGGATTTCACGGCGAGCCCCGAGACCACCATCAGCCGATCACCGCTGGTGGTGCTGCTCAACCGGGGCTCCGGCCGCGGCGCCGAGATCGCTGCCGCTGCGCTCTTGGAGGCCAAGCGGGCCGAGGTTGTGGGCGAGCGCAGCTACGGCGATGCGGCAGTCCGGCGCCCGGTGCAGATGAGCGATGGCGGCGCGATCATCCTATCCGTCGCCAAGTATTACTCGCCGAGCGGGATCGCCCTCCAGGACAAGGGTGTCACTCCATCGGTCGTCGCTTTGGCCGCAGAGCCGGCGATGGAGCCGACCGAGGAACCCGAGGCGATCGCTCCCGTGCCCGAGCCGCCCCCGGCCGATGACACCATCTTGCAGAAAGGCATCGAGGTGCTGCTGAAGGGCCCGGCTCAGGTGGCCCAGGACGAGCCGGCCGGCCGGTCGAAAGAGTCTCGGAAGCTGATCACGCCGCCGGGCGTTCCTGAAAACCCGAACTGATCGACTGATTCGAAGGTGACAACCGACTATGCCGATTTACGAGTACCGCTGTGACTCCTGTGGATCGCTGATCGAGGTCTTGCAGAAATTTTCCGACGCCCCGCTCACCGAGTGCCGGAGCTGCGGCGGCTCGTTGAAACGCCTCATCTCGCCCCCCGGCCTCCAGTTCAAGGGGTCGGGTTGGTACATCACCGATTACGCCCGGGCCGGCAAGAAGTCTAACGGCGGCGGGAAAGAATCCTCAGACTCCAAGTCGGATCGCAAGTCCGAAACGAAAGCGGACAAGGCTCCCGCCACGGGTTCCACCTCTGATTAGACGGCCCTGCGTCCGGCTTGGCGCTTCTCGATCCAGACGCTGGCGCCGGACGCCGCAAGGGCCATTGCTAATCCTGCCAGCGCATCCACAACATAGTGATATCGGCAATACACGGTCGCCAGCGTGATGCACACCGCCAGAGCGACCGCCGCCCGGCCCACCCATTTTCGCTCCGGCAGCAGCCTCACCAGGGCGCAGGCAGCCGAGATCGCTCCGGCCACATGCCCGCTGGGGAAGACGCTGGTATGAATGCCTAACTCTCCCAGCATTCGCCCGTTGAGGCGGCGAAAAACGGTTTCATGCGCTGGAAAGTCCTCTCCCGGAAATACGGTCCACGGAGGTTCGGAGGGGAAGTAGGGAAACAGCGCATATACGCTCAGCACCGCGAGCACGAAGTTGAACAGGAACGGCGCCACCACTGCGCGGCGCCGGTAAACGTACAGCACGACGACGGCGAGAACAGCCATCGGATAAACGAAGATGTAGGCGATCTCCAGGATCGCGGGAAGGACCGGTCCGAGCGACTCGATCAGCGCTTTCAAACCCAGCTCGTAAAGCAGAATCCGGTCCCAGACGACCCAGGCCTGCTCGAGCGCCGTGCCCGGGTGCGGCATCGCAAACCACCCCATCTCGCGATACGCCAGCAGCAGCAGCGGCGGGGCGTACCAGTCCCGTATCACGCCCAGGAACTTCCTCTGCCGCAACGACTCCGCCCAGGCCAGCAGCAGGAGCCCGCCCACCACCAAAACGTTGATGCCAACCGTTACTGCGGCGATCGGCCATTTCAGCGGCAGCCACCACGCCAGCACACTCGTGTAGGAGAAGTAACCGATGATGATCCACTCGTAGGAGCGTAACAGGGGTCGGCCCTCAGGCACAGAACGATTACGATAGCACGCCCGCTCCGGCTTCGGATTGGCGGCGTTGGACGCCGGGTCCGGCACTCAGTGGCGCCTCAGAACCTCGTTCAGCGACCCCTGACGATAACCCTCAAGGTCGATCGTCACGTAGTGAAAGCCTAAGGGCTTGAAAATCCCCGTCAGCCTCCGCGCCATCTCCAGGGTGAGAGCCGCCCCGAGCTCCTCGGGGGCGAACTCCAGCCGGACGAGGTCGCCGTGGAAGCGCACCCGGAACTGGCGGAAGCCCAGCGCCCTGACCGCCTCCTCGCCATCCTCGATCGTTTTGATCCTCTCCGGTGTCACAGCCGTACCATAAGGAATCCGGGAACTCAGACAGGCTGCCGCCGGCCGATCCCAGAACGGCAGGTTCGCCTGGCGCGCCAGTTCCCGAATCTCGGCTTTGCTCAGATCCGCCTCCACCAGCGGCGCCCGGACCTTATGTCGTTTGGCCGCCTCCTGGCCGGGGCGGTAATCTCGCAAATCGTCCTTGTTGACGCCGTAGATGACGTTCGGGATGCCGCGCTCGCGGGAGACCTCCTCCAAGCGGCTGAACAGCTCGTCCTTGCAGTGGAAACAGCGGTCGGAGTCGTTGCGAACGTAGTTCGGGTTGTCGAATTCGTATGTCTTGATGAATTCGTGGCGGAACCCACACAGGCGCGCGTACTCGGCGGCGTCGCGCTTATGGGAAGCCGGAATGGAAGGGGAATCGGCGGTGATGGCGATGGCTTGATCACCCAGAACGCGGCTCGCCGCCCAGGCCAAAAACGCTGAGTCGGTCCCTCCTGAATAGGCCACAATCACGCGGCCGAGTTCCCGGAGAACGGAAAACAGCTTCTGCTCCTTCCGCTTCAGTCGTTCGGGATCGAATGTCCGTCCCGCGGGTCCCAGCGCCACCAATGAGCTCATAGTGAAGATTGTACCGGACTTCTCCCTGGTTTCACTGAAGCGGCAGCAGCGGCTGGCCATTGGTTTGCGCCGGCTTTTCGTCGCCTTCCGGCACGACACAGGCCGCGGCGACCCGGTCGCCCTCGCCCAAACGGACCAGACGAACTCCAGAGGCGCCCCGGCCGCACTTGCGGATTTCGTTGGCTTCGATGCGGATCGCCTTGCCCTCCATGGTCACCAGCATCAGGTCGGTTTCTTCCTTTACCGGCAGCACGCCCAGCACCTGGCCGGTCCGCTTGGTGATCTTCATGTTGATCACGCCCTTGCCGCCGCGCCTTGTCAGCCGGTACTTCCCGAGCGGCGTTCGCTTGCCGTAACCGAGCTCGGAGATCGACAAGACCAGGTCGCCCTCCTTGACCACCTCCATTCCGACCACCTGATCACCCTCCGCCAATCGGATGGCGCGCACGCCCCGCGCCGGCCGGCCCATCGGACGCAGATCCTCTTCATGGAAGCGGATCGCCTTGCCTTCATAAGTGGCGATGAAGATGAAGTCATCGCCGGAAGATACCCGCGCCGAAATTAGCTCGTCCCCCTCATCCAGGTCGATGGCAATGATGCCCCGCGACATCGGGTTGTCAAACTCGCTCAGCTTGCACTTCTTTATCACCCCTTTAGCCGTCGCCATCACGATGTACTGATTCGGATCGAAATCGGGCACCGAGAGAAAGGCCTTAACTTCCTCGTCCGGCTGGAGATTGATCAGCCCGGAGACATGCTTGCCCTTGCCGGTGCGGCCGGCATCGGGGATCTCGTAAATCTTCAGCCAATACACCCGCCCTTTGTTGGTAAAGATGAGCATGTAGGTGTGGGTATTGGCGACCACCAGGTGCTCGACGACGTCCTCGCCTTTCGTCGTCATGCCGATCTGGCCCTTGCCGCCGCGGCCCTGCCGGCGGTAGGTCTCCACGGGCGTCCGCTTCAGGTAGCCGCCCCGCGTCACGGTCACGGCGACGTCTTCTTGCTGCACGAGGTCTTCCAGGCGAATCTCGCCCGGATCCTCGACGATCCGGGTCCGGCGCTCGTCGCCGAACAGTTTCTGGACTTCCCGCAATTCGCTGATGATGACCTTGCGCAGCACCTCGTCGGAGCCGAGAATCTCCAGATACTCCTTAATCTTGGCCTGGATTTCGGCCAGCTCGTCGAGAATCTTCTGCTGCTCCATGCTGGTCAGCCGCTGGAGCTGAAGCTCGATGATCGCCTGGGCCTGCCGCTCGGTGAATTCGAACCGGCCGATGAGCCGCTCGCGTGCTTCCGCCGGCGTGCTCGAGGCCCGGATCAACTGGATCACCTCGTCCAGATGCTGGAGCGCCTTCTGGAAACCGAGCAAGACGTGCTCCCGCTCGCGCGCCTTGCGTAACAGATAATCCGTTCGCCGGCGGACCACGTCAACGCGGTGGTCGATGAACCGGAGCAGGATGTCGATGAGGCCGAACTCGCGCGGCTGGCCGTTGACGATGGACAGCATGATGACGCCGAAGTTCATCTGCATCTGCGTGTGCTTGTAGAGGTTGTTGAGAACGACTTCGGGCTGTTCGCCGCGCTTGAGCTCAATGACGATCCGCATGCCGTCGCGGTCGCTCTCATCCCGGACGTCGGAGATGCCCTCGATCTTCTTGTCGGTGACCAGGCGGGCGATGGATTCGATCAGCTTGGCCTTATTCACCTGGTAGGGAAGCTCGGTGACAATGATCGCCTCGTGGTCTTTGCCGAGCTTCTCGGTGGCCGCCTTGGCCCGCATCTTGATCGAGCCCCGGCCGGTCTTGTACGCCTCCAGAATCCCCTCCCGCCCAAGGATGAAGCCGCCGGTGGGAAAATCCGGCCCCGGGACGCTCTTCACAACCTCCGCCAGGCTGGCGTGAGGGTTTCTGACCAGCAGGATCGTGGCCTCGACGATCTCGTTCAGGTTGTGCGGCGGAATGTTCGTCGCCATGCCCACCGCGATGCCCGAAGCGCCGTTGATCAGCAGGTTCGGCACGCGGGTGGGCAGCACTTCCGGCTCGACCTCGCTGTCGTCGTAGTTTGGGCGGAAGTCGACCGTTTCCTTGTCAATGTCTTCCAGCAGCGACTCGGCAATGCGGGCCAGGCGCGCCTCGGTGTAGCGCATGGCCGCCGGCGGATCGCCGTCGATGGAGCCGAAGTTGCCCTGGCCCTGGACCAGCGGATAGCGCATGCTGAAGTCCTGGGCCAACCGCACGAGCGCGTCGTAGATGGCGGCGTCACCGTGCGGGTGGTACTTGCCCATCACCTCGCCGACGATCTTGGCGCACTTTCGCGTCGGGCGGTTGTAGTGCAGGCCCATCTCGTGGAGTGTGTAAAGGATCCGGCGGTGCACCGGCTTGAGGCCGTCCCTGATATCCGGCAGGGCGCGGCCGATGATCACGCTCATGGCGTAATCCAGGTACGAGCGCCGCATCTCATCCTCGATGTTGACCGGGATGAGATCCTTGCCGACCATGGCGTCCAGCGGCATCTGGCTGCCGCCGTCGGAGGCAGGATTTTTCGGGGTTTCCGAATCAGGTGTGTTGGCCAAGTCGAACTCCTTGCGAGCGGCTGGACTTTCTCTGTTTCTTCACCCGGGTGAGGGGTTCCGAGCAGCTCTCTACATTTTACCAGAAGTGCTTGAGTTTCTATGGACTTTCGAACTGAAAACGGAGGGACTCTGCTACACTGTTAACTGCGTCGATGATCTCGGTTGTCATACCCATCCACAACGAAGAGCCGGCGATCCTTCCCCTGTACGACCGCCTCACCTCCGTGCTCGATTCTCTGGGGCGCGAGTACGAGCTTATCTTCATCGATGACGCGTCCACCGACCGTAGTTTCCAGCTCCTTGCCAATTTGGCCGAGACCGACGCTCGGCTCAAGGTAATCCGGCTCCGGCGGAATTTCGGTCAGACGGCGGCGCTGGCGGCGGGCTTTGACGAGGCGCGAGGGGAAGTGATCATTTCGCTCGACGGCGACTTGCAGCATGATCCCGAGGACATCCCAGCGCTGCTGGAAAAGATCGACGAGGGCTATGACATCGCTAGCGGCTGGCGCAAGCACCGGGTCGACAACACGCTCACGCGCCGCCTCCCCTCGCGAGTGGCCAACTGGCTCATGGCGAAGGTTTCCGGGGTCGATCTGCACGACTTCGGAACCACCTTCAAGGCCTACCGCGCCGAAGCGCTCCGGGATGTTCGTCTTTACGGGGAGCTGCACCGCTTCATACCGGCGCTGGCCAGCTTCTACGGGGCCCGTATCGCGGAAGTCCCGATCCGAAACTCAATGCGGGCCAGCGGCAAGTCCCACTATGGCCTCGGCCGGACCTTCAATGTGCTGCTGGATATCCTTACGGTAAAGTTCCTACTGAGCTATCTGACCCGACCGATGCACTTTTTCGGCCGCGTGGGGATGCTCGGCACCGTGCTCGGAGGGCTGATCCTCACCTATCTGTTGTTTTACAAGATCGCCGGCCACTCCATCGCCGAGCGGCACGGGCCACTGATGATCGCAGGAGTGGTTCTGCTGCTGGCCGGTTTGCTGATGTTTACCACCGGTCTGCTCGGCGAGGTCATGATGCGCATCTACTTTGAGAGCCAAGGCCGGCCGATTTACGCGATCCGCGAAATCCGCTGCCGGGCCGAACGGCAAAACCAAAAAGCGTAGGCGCGGTGGAAGCCCGCGGCGGCGCTATTTGTATTTCGGGTTATATCGGCCCCATTCGGCAAACCCGCCAAGCTCCGGCCGCATCCGGTTGAAGCGCGGATAGCTTTCCCAGATGTCGCCGTGATCCGTCATCCTGGGGTCTCCGGTCGCGGTCAGCGCGTCTTCGAGCTCCTTTCGTAACGTTTCCTTGATCGTCGAATATTCTGCCGAATCCGCCAGGTTCTTCAGGCAGCCCGGATCATTGCGGATGTCGTATAACTGCTCGGCGGGCTGCTTGCCGCAGGTCGCCTCAAAAAGCTCCCGGACACCCGGCTCGTTGCGGTGCTGCAGGAGATAGCGCTTGGAGGGACTGTCGTCGATATCGGCATACAGCTCGGGATCTCCCGCGGGCCAGCGCTGGGGAGCGAAATTGCGGATGTAGAGATACTCGTGGGTCCGCAGAGCCCGACTGGGATAGCCGAGGTTGTCAAAGCGCGCGTGCGAGTGGCGTTCGCGCCCGGACAGCGCGCGGCTGCGCTGCGGGTCCACGATCCCGGATTTGTTGGACGTCAGGACGTTCATCAAGCTCTCGCCCGTCATCACATCCGGTGCCTCGACGCCCGCCGCCTCCAGAAAGGTCGGGGCGAAGTCGGTGAAACTTACCAGGTCATCGATCTTCCGGCCGCCCTGAAACGCGGCGGGCCAACAGACAGCCAGCGGCAGATGGATACCGTATTCATACATCGTCGCCTTGGCGCGGGGAAACGCCATTCCGTTGTCGGAGGTGACCACCACCAGCGTGTTGTCGAGTTGTCCGGCTTCGGCCAATAGATCCAGCATCCGGCCCAGGTGCCGGTCAAAGTGCTCGATCTCGAAGTAGTAATCGAGAATGTCGCTGCGGACCACTTCGCAATCGGGCAGAAACGGCGGCACGACCACGTCTTCGAGCTTCTTGCCGGACTCGAGGCCCGCGCCGGCTTTAAACACCCGGTGCGGTTCGCTGCCTCCGTACCAGAAACAGAAGGGCCGGTCCGCCGGCTTGGCCTGGAGAAAATCAGCGAAGTTAGCGGCATAATCGACGCGGGAGATCCCCTCTGGCGCATTCTCCAGCCGGCGCGACTGATAGTCCGGCCCGGCAGGGTTGTGCTCCCAACCGGAGTCCTTGAAGTTGGCCGGGCCGGCGCCTTTGCCGGTCAAGCCCACGTGGTAGCCGGCCGCGCGGAGCAGGTCGGGATAGACCTGCAACTTCTTGGGGAAATAGCTGGCGTGGGTGCCGGCCTCTTCCAGTTGCCAATGAGGCCGCCCGGTCAAGATAGCCGCCCGGGATGGGGCGCAGCCGGGCGAACCGCTGATGGCGTTGGTGAACAGCACGCCGCGCTCGGCCACGCGGTCAAAGGCCGGCGTCTTCACCACCCGGTCCCCGGCCGCGCCAGTGTGCGGAAACGACTGATCGTCGGAGATCGCAAACAGGATGTTGGGCCGCCTCGGCTTACTTCCGCATCCCGCCAACTTCAGAATCGCCGGGGCCGTTGCCCCGACAGCTATCGCGCGCAACACATCGCGGCGCCGCGGCTCGCAAGCGAGAGTACGTCTTACCGACTTGTGCATGCCGGCTTCGCCTCCTGAAAACTTTGCGGCTACCTCCATTCGTAACGCCACCCCCGGGCGCCGATTTTCCTTTTTGCGCCGTTCCATTCGACCTCCACTTCGCGGTCGCGGAAGTTTTCCATCACCCAACTGCCGTCCTGGAACAAATACAGCGCCACTTCGGCCGGCGCCGACAAGGTGACGCCGAACGGCTTCAGCATCCGGGCGCGCATCGCGTCCAGCTCCTTCTGCGGCATCTGAAGCAGAGACTCAGGCTTCCCGTTGACCTTAAGAACGCGAATGTTGTCGCGGTCCAGACGCAGCTTGCCGGCCAGCCTCCTGGCGAGGCCGTCAGTGAGGAGCACGGGACGGCCGGAGGCGACGAATTTCTCCAGTCTCGGCGCCAACTCAGCATCGGCGAGGGCGTGGACGGGAAAAAACGCTGCCGGGGCATCGACCGGGAACTCATGGCAAGGGGCCAGGGGCAGTCCCAGCATCCCCACGGCGTCATAGACATATGCTTCCTCCTCCGGAGGACTGTTCGGGGGTTTGTAGGCCGCTATACCCTGCGGAGTGCGCCGGCGGACTTCGGCGGCGACCCTCAGCAGCTCCGGAATCTCCTTTCGCAGCGCCGCGATGTCGGCGGGGCCGAAGTTCTCCTGCAGCGCGCCGTAACAGAACAGCATCGACTCGCGGGCCCCGGCCAGCACAGTCTGCCGCGCTTGCTCGACGTAGGTCTTCTCCGTAGTCCAGAGCGGATCATACCAGCCGCCGCCAGCTTTGGGGCCGCCGATTCCCCCAAGCCACCGCATGATGAAGTAGGCCTCGTACTGCAACTTGCCGCTGCGCTGGTCGCGGTCGCGTGTTTCGGTGCCGACCCAGATCCAGTCGAAATCCTGGCTCTGGCGGATCACGTCGTAGCCGCGTTCGTGGAAGCGGTCGTACCACTGCGGGTACTTGATGATCAGTTTCGCCTCGGGATTAACGCGCTTGGCCGCCGCCAGCACGTGGGAGCGGGACAGTTGCACCATGAGCTCGAGCCGGTAGTCCTCCCACGAATCCGACGGGACGGGATAGGTTCGCTCGCCCATCGTGACCGTCATCGCGCGCCGGGCCGCGTCACACTCCTGGCAGGTGCAGTCCGTGAACCAGAAATCGTCGATCATGATGAGGTCAAACAGGCCGGCCGTGTACTCGAAAATAGACTTGAGCTCTTCCTGGGTTTTGCGGTTGGTGTAACAAGATATGATCTTCCAGCCGGTGGAGATCTTACCGATCTGCGTCGTCGTGACGCAGCCCGCCGTTTCCAGGCCCGCCTTCTCGAAGCGCCCCTTGGCGTTCCGCAGCGTCGCGCTGTCGGCCCGGTACCCGTTCCGAAAGGTCTCCAGGTAGACCTTCGTAATTCCGGTATCTTTGCACCAACGGATGGCCTCCTCGATGCCTTTGTCGTCGCTCAGGTAGTCGCGGACATTCTGCGCAGTGAAGAGCGTCGAGAAGCGGTGGACCGCCTGGTGATCCAGCGCCAGCCGCCAGAGATCCTCCCCCACGCCCGGCGCGACAGCCGCAATCAACATCGCAGCGCTCCGTAGGATGACGCTCATTTCTAGATCAAATCTACATCAGAATGTCCAGCCGTCGCCCGTGGTGTAGGATGGCGTTGAAACTCTGACCCGAGCGGGAGGCGATCGTGAACACGACAGCCATCCAATCTGCCGCTATTGTGGCCTTTGCCCTGCCGGCGCTCGCTCAGAGTGCGCCGGCGCGCGTCGAACGGTACGCGATTTACGAAGCAACACTGGCCGCCACCGGCCGTTATGCGAACCCTTATACGCAACTGGAGGCCTGGGCCCACGTGCTGCGGCCGGATGGCGCCCAGTGGAGAATTCCCTTGTTCTGGGATGGCGGCGATGAGTGGAAGGTGCGCGTAAGCCCGGACCTGGCCGGCCGGTGGCGCTACTGGATTGAAAGTTCGGACGCCGGATTGCACGGCAAACAGGGCTCGTTCGACTGCATACCGTCGTCGCGCCGCGGCGCCCTCAGGCCGATGGCAGGATTCCCGACCCACTTTCAGCACCAGGCGGGAGCTCCGGTGTGGTTCATGGGCGACACTGCCTGGGGCTACTTCACCGACAGCGCGGAAGACAACCACCACCGGCAGCAGGCCTACCATTACGTTGACACCCGGGCTTCGCAGGGCTTCAACGTCATTCACTCGATGCTCATGAGCGAGCAGGGCGTAGGCAACCAAAACGGCCCTCCGTTTGAAGACATCGGCGCCGAGCGCATCAATCCGCGCTACTGGCAGGAAGTTGACGAGCGGCTGGCTTACGCCAACGGGCGCGGCCTCTCGGTCGGACTTGTGCTGGCTTGGGGCGACAAACGCAAGGTGGAGCCGTTTGCCTGGCGGCGGCTGCCGGGCGTCGAGGCGCGCAAGCGTTACGCCCGCTACATCGGGGCACGGTACTCGGCCTATGATGTGTACTTTCTTGTCTCCGGCGAATGGCACGCCGAGATCCGCACGCGCGACAAGGCGACCGATGAGGAGGTCTTCCGGGAATTCATCGAGATCGGCAACGCGCTGGATTCCGCCGACCCGCACGGCCGGATGATCGGCATCCATCCGATGAGCCGCATGGGCAGCGTTCGCGAGTTTGCCGCGGCGCCCTGGATGTCATTCGGTGACTACCAGCAGAATTACACGGACCTCCACGGGCGCATCCTCTTCTCCCGCCACACGGGCCGGCCGGTGGTCAATTCCGAGTACGGCTATCACCTGCGGGACGCCGACGGTGACGGCGCTCCGGACAAGAGCAACAGCTTCTCAGCCGACGACATGCGCCACGCCAGTTGGGATATCGCGATGGCCGGCGGCTACCTGGTGACGGGATTTGGCACCACATATTTCGCCGGCCACAGGGACCCCGGCCCGTTTGACGTCGATGCGGCGAAGAACGACGACTGGGAAGCGCAGATCAGCCACATCAAGCGTTTCTTCGAGTCGGTGGAGTGGTGGCGGCTCGTGCCGGCTGACCAACTGATTTCATGCGATGCCCTTCGCACCGGTGACCGAACCGTCAAGATCCGGCAACAGAGCGGTGAGTCCAACGCCGTGCGCCCGCCGCAGACGGTCTACTGGGCCCTGACGATCCCGGGCGAAACCTACATCGTCTACGCAAGGGGCTTGTCGGCGCCGGTGCGCCTCGAGCTCGACTGCCGCCCTGGGATGTTTCGGCGGCGGCGCTTCGACCCGCGCAGCGGGATCTTCGCCGAGCAGGGCACGATCCCCGTCTCCAGCCGCACCGAATTCCACCCCCCGGACGCCCGTGACTGGGTTTACCTGCTCGAGCGCATCCAGCAGTAACGACTCACGAGTTCCAGACCGGCCGGCGCTTTTCCAGGAACGCCCGCGTTCCTTCCCGCGCATCCGGGCTGCCGGCGGCCAGCCCGGCGAGCAGCGCCTCATAGGCCAAGGCGTCCGGGAAGGGCATCTCGAGCCCGCGCCGCACCGCCTCCAAACATAGAGCGAGAGCCGAGGGCGAATTCGCGAGAATCTTCGCCGCCAGCCCCCGGGCGGCGGCGATCAGCTCAGCCGGAGGCACGACGCGGTTGACGAGCCCGATTCGGAGCGCTTCCTCAGCACTGACGGGCTCGCCGGTGAGCATCATCTCGAGGGCACGCCCCTTGCCGATCAGGCGTGGCAGGCGCTGCGAGCCCCCGTTGCCGGGAATCCAGCCAATCTTCACCTCCGGCTGGCCGAGGACGGCGGTCTGCGCCGCGATCCGCAAGTGGCAGGCCATGGCGAGCTCGAGGCCGCCGCCGAGGGCGTAGCCGTTAATCGCCGCGATGACCGGCTTGGCCAGGCACTCGATCTGCGAAAAGACGCGCTGGCCGAGTTCGGCCCAGTCCCGTCCAGTGCGTGCGTCCAAGTCCACCAGGTGGGTGATGTCCGCGCCGGCCACAAAGGCCTTTTCGCCGGCGCCGGTCAGTATCACGGCCTTGACCCCCCGCTCGGCAGCCAGATCGGCGAAGCAGCGCGCCAGAGCGTCGAAGGTGTCGCGGTCGAGAGCATTGAGCTTGTGCGGGCGGTTGACCGTCACCAGGGCGACCGCGTCCCGGGTCTCGACAAGCAGGTTGGCGTAAGGCATGGCGGGATTAAGTGTAGTACTTGAACAGGCGCGGCGGTAGGCGCTCCTCCCGGAAAATCTCAGGCGGCATCTGCCGGATCGGATCGGCCAGAATCGGCCGGAAACCCATTTGGCGAATGAGGTCCCGCTCCAGATCCACCCCGGGGGCGATCTCCTCCAGACGGACGCCGTCCTCTGTGAGGCGGAAGACCGCAGCTTCGGTCACATACAGGACCTCCTGGCGCTGCTGGCGGGCGTAACGGGCGCTGAAAGTGATTTGCAGCACGCGCTCCACGAATTTCGGACGGCCGTGCTCGATGAACCGCAGGGCGCCGCCGGCCAGCTCGGCGCGGGCGCGGACAGCGAGCGCTCCGCAGAAGACCACCTTGCGGGCACGCTGGTGGATGTCGATGAACCCGCCGGTGCCGATGACCGCGTCGCCGAGCTTGCTGACATTGACATTGCCCTCGCGGTCGACCTGGAGGAAACCGAGGTAGGTCTGGTCGACGCCGCGGCCCTGGTAGAACGACAGCATGTGCCCCGTCTCGAGGATGGCGGAAGCGTTGTAGGAGGCCCCGAAATCCAGCCCCTCGGCGGGAATGCCGCCGAACTGGCCATGCTCGATCGTAGGCACGACCGTGCCCGCCAGTCCCTGCTCGTGCGCGACCTTCACCACCCCGTCCGGCACGCCGAAGCCGACGTTGAGAATGGCGCCCGGCGCCAGCTCGAGCGCGGCGCGCCGGGCGATGACTTTGCGGATGCTCAAGGGAAACGCCCCGAACTCATGATCCGGCTTGACGGCATCGCCGTTCAGCGCCGGATCGAAGTCGATCTGGAACGTCATTCCGTGATCGGGATCGACGACGAGGTAGTCGACAAAGCAGCCGGGCACGCGAACGTCGCGCGGATGGATTTCGCCTTTGCCGACGAGGCGGCGGACGACGGCGATGGTGATGCCGCCCGTTGCCTTGGCTGCCTGGGCCAGCGCGCAGTTGTGCCAGAAGCCCGCCTCTTTGTTCATGCCGATGTTGCCCTCGGGATCGGCATCCCAGCCCTTGATGAGGGCTACATCGATGGGGATCGTGGGGTAGAAGAGATATTCCTTACCGTCCCGGACGACCAACTCGACGATGTCGCGGGCGGCCTTGGCGTTCAGCTTGCCGCCTTCCAGCCGCGGGTCGATGAAGGTGTGCAGGCCGACGTGGGTGAGCCAGCCGGGGCTGCCGGCGGCGGCGCAGTGAAACAACTGCACGATGACGCCGGCGGGCAGGCAGTACGCCTCGAAAGCATTCTCGGCGGCGAGCTTGGCCATGGCGGGGGCCATCGACCAGTGGCCGCCGATGACCCGCCGGTACATGCCCGCATAGGCCATGTGCTGGAGCCCGCGGTCCTTCTGGTTGCCGACGCCGAAAGCATGGACCACCGTCAGCTCGCGGGGATGACCGGTCTCGCGAAAGCGCCGCCCGAGCGCTTCGAGCATCTTGTCGGGAATGGCGTGGCCGGCGCCCGAGCCGCCGATGCCGACCGTCCGGCCGTCTTCCACCAACGACGCCGCTTCGTCAGGGCTGAGGACAGGTTTTCTCAAGCAGACCTCACCGGTATCGACTGGGGGTGGCTTTCGGAAGACAGTATAGCAGCGCTTCAGCCCGCGGCCGGGGGTTGCCAGAGGTCAATCGGCTTGGCGGCCTCGGTTTCGAACGGCAGGTTCACTTTGGCGCCGGTGGCCGCCGACTTGTACGCCGCGCAGATCATCTCCAGGACCGCGCGCCCGTCTTCACCCGTTTCCGACGGTTCCTTTCCGTCTCGCACGCACTCGACGAAGTGGGCGAACTCCTGCGGAAAGCCGTAGTTCCAGACCTCCTCATAGATGGTGAACGACCACCCCTGCGTGCGGGCCGCTTTCTCGACCGCGTAGCCGTAGCCGGCTTCGCTGTAGGTGAGGATCGAGTTGCCCCGCAGCAGATCGGCGTAAGCCACCCCGCCGGAGCCGTAGACCTCGGCGCGGTCGTCCATGCCGCCCTTCTTGGTCCAGCTCTCTTCAGCCAAGCCCGTGACGCCATTGTCGAAATTGACGATGAGGATGGCGTTGTCGTCGCCGGCGGTCTTGTCTCCGTGCACCGACGTGCTCATCTCGGCATAGACGGAGACCGCTTTCGGCTTGCCGGCCATCCAGCGGAAGAATTCAAAGGCGTGGCAGCCCATGTCCATGGTGACGCCGCCGCCGGAGCGGTTGACGTCCCAGAACCAGGGCGAATGCGGACCGTCGTGCTTTTCGCTCTGCTTGATGAGATGAATGCGGCCGAGGGCTCCTTCGTCGGCCAACTGTTTCAGGCGCACGTACTTCGGCGCGAAGCACAGCTCTTCGGCGTACATCAGGAACACGCCGGCGCGGCGGCAGGCGTCGATCATGCGGTCGGCTTCGGCCAGATTCAGACATAGCGGCTCCTCGCAGACGACATGCTTGCCGGCGGCGGCGGCCGCCAGAGTCACTTCGCAGTGCAGATCGTTGGGAATCCCCAGGACGACCATGCTGATCTCGTCCATCTCCAGCAGCTTGCGGTAGTCGGTGAAGGCGTGCGGGATGCCGTGTCCAGCGGCGAAACGGGTGATGTGCGCTTCGGTGGGGGAGGCGGCCGCCATCAGCTCCGCGCCCGGAACACTCTTCAAGGCGGCCGCATGGATCGACGAGACAAACTGCGAACCGATCAGGCCGATGCCGACAGGTTTCATGTTGGGGATATGTTATCGAAGACGGCGGTCACCGTCGGGGTCTCCGGCCTGAGGCCTACCGGATCGCGAGCGGCCGCATGGCGAAGCCGGCCACCGCGCCGCGAAGGCGGTTCGTGACGGCGATGTAGGTGAAGCGGAAGACGCGGTCGCGGGCCAGCTCCTCGAGGTTGTGCAGCTCGCCGATGTGCACGCCCTGTTCGACCAACAGGTACCGGTGCACCGGGATGGCCTCCTTGTCGTTGGCCACCTCCAGACCGCTGGTGTCGGAGCCGATCAGCACCGCGCCCTTGTCCTCCACCAGCCACTTTGCTCCCTCCAGTGTCAGTCCGGCCGAATCATGTTCGGCGAGCCGGGCGTGGTCGGCGCCGGACCGGCCCCAGTAGCGGGCGGTTCCGGTGCGGATCAATACGACGTCGCCCGGCTGGACGTCGGCGCCCTGGGCTTTCAGGGCGGCTTGCAACTCCTTCGGGCCGATCGGGAACCGCGACGGCAGCGCGTCGACGCCTTTCCAGCCCGCCACATCGATCAACACGGCGCGCGCGATGATCGGGGGAATCGTGTCGGCATCGGCCTTGAGAATCCCGAAGTCGCCGCCATGGCGCTCCTCATTGAAGCCGTTGTACCAGTGGTTGTCCTCGCCGACCGTGATATGCCCCAGGCCGTCGATCTGCGTCCCCACGTTGTCGGAGATAAACAAGGCGCAACTGTGCCAGGCCAGCCGGTAGGGGTTCGTGGCCGGAGGAAACACCGGGCTTTCATCCAGCCGGGTGCCGTGGGGGCTGCGGTAGGTGATGATCTCGATGGGGGAGTGCCCCGGCCACTTGAACGACGTCTTGTCAAGCGGAACGCCGAGGTCATAAACCTTGCCGGTGTTGACCTCGCGCAACGCGCGCAGGACGTGTTCAGGGCCGGTAATGGCGTTAAGGGCGCCCACCTCGTCATCGGGGCCATACACGGGGCCGTAGCCTTTACCCTTTTGCCAGCCGCGCGGCGCCTGGGCCGCCAACCAGCTCGCCGATATCGCCAAGACAATCAGAATTCGCGGTAGCATGCGATCACTCTCCACGCACAAGGTCTTCAAAGGTTTCCCGTCTGCGGATCAGCCGCCAGGCGCTGCCCTGCACCAGCACCTCCGGCGGCCGCGGACGAGAGTTGTAATTCGATGCCAGGGCAAAGCCGTAGGCGCCGGCCGAGCAAACTGCCAGGTAGTCGCCGGGCAGAACGTTGGCGATCTCGCGGTCGCGGGCCAGGAAATCGCCGGTTTCGCATACTGGTCCCACGACGTCGGCCACGAGGGCGCCACGGTCGGGCGCACGCCGCAGGGGCACGATTTCATGGTGCGACTGATACAGCGCCGGCCGGATGAGCTCCGTCATGGCCGCGTCCACCACGATGAATTCCTTTCGCCCCGTCCGCTTGCGGTACAGCACCCGCGTCAGCAGCACGCCCGCTTCCCCCACAATCGAACGGCCCGGCTCGACCAGCACCAGCAGCTCCTGGCCCGCGAGCTTCCGGCGCAACCGGCTGATGAATTCCCGCACGTCGGGGGGCTCATCGGCCGGTTTGTAGCGAATGCCCAGCCCGCCGCCGAGATTCAAGTGCCGGATGGGAAGTCCCCGCGCCCGCAGGCGCTCGACGAGCCCCAGCATGATGTCCACGGCCTCAAGAATCGGGTCGGTGTCCAGGATCTGCGATCCGATATGACAACTGACGCCTTCCAACGACAGGTTCGGCAGCGTCCCCGCGCGCTCGCAGATTGGCTCGACGTCGCCAATGTCAATGCCGAACTTGTGCTCGCGCAGGCCGGTCGAAATATAGGGATGCGTCTCGGCGTTGACATCGGGATTGACACGCAAGGCCACCCGGGCCTTCACGCCCTTCCTGGCGGCGAGCGCATCGATGAGGGCCAGCTCGGCCTCCGATTCGCAGTTGAAGGCGAAAACGCCTTCCTCCAGCGCATACTCGATCTCGGCGGCTGTTTTGCCCACGCCTGAGAAGACGACCTTCGCCGGGTCACCGCCCGCGCGCCGAACCCGGTAAAGCTCCCCGCCGGAGACGATGTCAAAGCCGGAGCCCTGGTTGGCCAGCAGTGAGAGGATGCTCATGTTGAAGTTCGCCTTAACGGCGTAACAGATCATGTGCGGCAGGTCCGAGAAGGTTTCGTCGTAGGCGTGATACTTCTCCAGAATCGAACGGCTGGAATAGACGTAGCAGGGCGTGCCCACTGCGGCCGCGATGTCGGCCAAGGCAGTTTCTTCACAGTGGAGGGCATCCTGCCGGTAGGTGTAACAGTCCTCGAGCATGTTCTCCCGCTATTTCACCTTGAGCACCAGGACACTCTGGTCGTCAGTGATCGGGGTTCCGGCCATGAACCGGTCGAGGTCCTCAAAAATGAGCCCGGCGATCTCCGCCGGCGGCTTGTCCCAATGCCGCTCAAGAAGTCGGTACAGCCCCCCCCGGCCATATTCTTCGCCGTCCCCGTTCAACTGATCGTGGATGCCGTCAGAGTACAGCAGCAAAACATCTCCGGGCTCGACCTCGACGACGGTTTCCTCATATTGCCGGTCATCGAGCAGTCCCAGGGGGACGCCTTCGACGCGCCGTTTGAGGATCTTGCCCTGACGGCACAGAATCGGGGGCAGCGCCCCGGCGTTGGCCATGGTGAAGCGGCGCTGGCGGGCGTACCAGAACACCAGCAGCAGGGTGACGTAAGTGGCGTAGACCTTCCGCTCGCCCAGGGCCGTGTTGAGGCTGCTCATCAGCCGCGAGGGGCTGGGCGAGCGCCGGGCCAGCGTGCGGAGCAGCCCCGCCACCAAAGCGCCGTAAAGCGCCGCCCCGGCGCCCTTGCCGCTGACGTCGCCGAAAGCGATCACATCGACGTTGTCCCCCTGCTCGAAGAAGTCCTGCAAATCGCCGCTGACCTCTTGGGCCGCCCGCCAGCGCGCGGCCAGGTCCAGCCCCGCAATCGGCGGCGGCTCGCGGAGCAGCAGGGCGGACTGGAGGAGGCGGGCGGCGCGGAGGTTTTCGGCCAGCTTCCGCTCCCGCTGCGTCAGCTCCTCATACAGCCGGGCGTTTTCGATCGAGTTGGCGATCAGCGGCGCCAGCAGCGACAGCATCCTGACGTGGTCTTCGGTGAAATAGCCGACCCGCTCGCTCTCCAGGTCCATAACTCCCAGGACCCGGTCCGGCATGAGCAGGGGCACGGCCACTTCCGAGCGGATGCCGACCGTACACTCGATGTAGCGCGGGTCGGTCCGGGTGTCCTCCACCAGCACCGGCTCGCGCTGCTCGACCGCCGCTCCCGTCACCCCGCCGCCTAAGGGCACGTTGTCCATCTCGACCCGCTGGCCGTAGCGGACGCTGAAGCGGGTGCGTAGCAGTTTTCGCTCCGGATCCAGCAGCAGAATGCTGAAGGCGTCGAAGTTGATCAGTTTGCGGATGGTCGCCGCGATCTTGTCCAGCAACTCGTCCAGGTCGAGCGTCGCCGAGAAACTCTGCGCCAGCGAAGCCAGGGTCTCCAGCGTCGCGTTCTGCCGCAACGTGCGCCGGTACAATCGGGCATTGTCGATAGAAGCCGCCACGCGCGAGGCGATGAGCCGCACCAGCGAGCTCTCCTGTTCCGTATAGGCGTTCAGCTTGGTGGATTGCAGATCGATGACGCCAACCAGGCGGTTCCGCGCGATCATCGGGACAGCGAGTTCGGTGCGCACGGCATCGACGGTCGGGATGTAGCGCGGATCCGTGCGCACATCGCCCACCAGTACCGGCTCTCGAGAGGTCGCCGCGGCGCCCGTGATCCCTTCCGTGAGGGGAACCACCAGTCGGCCGACGGTTTCCATCCGGTGGCCGACGGCATAGCGGACCCTGAGGCCCTGGCGCTTCTCGCTGTAAAGCAAGATGGCGAACAGATCCCACGGCACGACGCGTTGGATGATCTGCGCCAGGTTCTCCATCAGCGTGTCCAGATCCAGCGTGCCGGAGGTGGCTTCCGCCACTTCGAGCAGGAAGCTCAGCAACTCGGCGCGGTCGCGAAACGGCGCGGGGCGTTGCGAGACTTCGGTGGACATGGAAAATGCCTGCCGGCGTGTGGTGTCCGCCAAATCTCCTACATTGTAAACAACGGAGGCGAGGGCGGCCTTTTGGTGCCGTGACCGCCACCGGCGGGCAGCCGGCCGGGCGGGATCAGTCTTGTTCGTCTTCGGCGATCTGTTGCGCCAAGTAGTTCTCGATGCCGATCTCCCGGATCATATGGAGCTGAGCCTCGAGGAAATCGACGTGCTCCTCCTCATCCTTGAGGATGGATTCGAACAGCTCCCTGGAGCCGTTGTCGCCCTCCGCTGTCGCGGTCGAGATGGAGCGGTTCAGTCGGGGGATCGCCTCCAGCTCGAGCGCCAGGTCATTGTCGAGCTGCTGCTTGACGGACTGGCCGATGCGCAGCGGGAACAGCTCGTCCATCTTTGGCACACCCTCCAGGAACAAGATCCGTTCCAGCAACGCCTCGGCGTGCTTCATCTCATCGATAGACTCCTTCTTGGTCAGCTCCGCCAGCCGGTGATAGCCCCAGTTCTCCATCATTTCGGCGTGGAGGAAGTACTGGTTAATGGCCGTCAGCTCTGCTTTCAGAACCTCATTCAAGCACGCGATCACCTTCTCGCTTCCCTTCATGCCGCTTTCCTCCTTTGCACCCGCGAGTGCCGCGCCGTTACGGGGCCGGTTGGGACTTGCCGCAACCTCTCGGCGGGCTGCACTGAGATTTCCGCAAACAAAGATTGTAGCAGGGAAGCGGTAAACTGATGGGCATGAACGGGGATGCCCGCCCCGGCGCCGTCCGGGTCCTGGTCGTCGACGATGAGGAGAATCAGCGGCGCGGCCTCGCTGGAATGATCACGGCGTGGGGAATGATCGCCGAGACCGCGGCCGACGGTGAGGAGGCGCTGGAGAAGATCGCCGAGTTCAGCCCCCATGTGATGATTACGGACCTGATGATGCCGCGCATGGACGGGTTCGAGCTGCTGCGGCGGCTTTCGGCTGAGGGCGCCGATGTCACCACGATCGTTCTAACCGCCTTTGGCACCATCGAAAACGCCATCGCCACGGTGCACGACCTGGGCGCTTTTTGGTTTCTGGAAAAGCCGATTCAGGCGCGGGTGCTTCAGGTGCTGCTGGAGCGGGCCGCAGCGCGCAGCCGGATGGCGGAGGAGACCGAACGGCTCAAGAGACAGTTGAGTTATCAGGGCGTGCTGGGTGACCTCGTTGGCAGCTCGCCGCCCATGCAGCACGTTTTCTCCCTGGTGCGGCAGGTGGCCCCAAGCCGCGCTTCCGTGCTGGTCACGGGGGAGAGCGGAACGGGCAAGGAGCTGGCGGCTCGCGCCATCCATCAGCTCAGTGCCCGCGCCGACGGCCCCTTCGTCGCCGTCAACTGCGCCGCCCTTCCCGAGCCCCTGTTCGAGAGTGAACTGTTCGGGCACGAAAAGGGCGCGTTCACGGGCGCTCTGGAGCGGCGGGTCGGGTGCTTCGAACTGGCCCAGGGGGGAACTTTGCTGCTGGACGAAATCGCTGAGATGCCGGGCGCCACCCAGGCTAAGCTCCTGCGCGTGCTCGAGGATTCCCGCGTGCGCCGCCTTGGCGGCAAACGTGAGATCCAGGTTGACGTGCGCGTCATCGCCGCCACCAACCGGCCCCTCGCCGAAGCCCTGCAAAAAGGGCGGCTGCGGGAGGACCTGTATTTTCGCCTGAACGTCTTCCAAATCTCGATGCCGCCGCTGCGGGAGCACCTGGAGGACCTGCCTCAGTTGATAGACGTATTGCTCCGCGACCTGAATCAGAAGAACGGCTGCCGCGTGATCGGCGTAACCGAGGAGGTGCTGGAGCGTTTTCGGCAGTACACGTGGCCGGGCAATGTGCGGGAGTTGCGCAACGTTCTGGAGAGAGCGGCAATCCTGGCCGGCGAAGGCACTATTACAGCAGCTTTTCTGCCGGCGGGCTTCGGCCGGTCGGGGCCCGCTCGAGCAGAGTTTTCGCCCTCGGCGCCGGGCGCGGTGACGCTCCCGATCGGCACGACGGTCGCGGAGGCGGAAAAAGCGCTGATTCTCCGCACGCTCGAACACACAAAGAACAACAAGACCCGGGCGGCCGAGATCCTCGGCATCAGTCTGAAGACTCTTTTCAACAAGCTCAAAGAGTATAGTGCGGCGGACGAATCCGCCGCGCGACGGTCGGGATCATCAGTGTGAAAGTCCGTATCCTGCTCGAGCGGCGGCTGATGGCGGCGAAACGGCTGGCTAACTCCCTCCGCCGGGTTGCGCTCGGGCTGTCGCTAAAGAGCCGGCTGCGAATCTCTATCCTCAGCATCGTGACCGCCCTGGTCGCCGTGCACTTTCTGGGCACCGTCCGCATTGCGGCCGACGCGCACCTCCGCGCGGCGGCGGAGCGTTCCCAGTCGATCGCCATACAGGTGCGCAACCTGCTGCTGGACCGGCTGAACCGCGCTGTGCTGGCGGCGGCGCCTCCGCCTGCCACTTTGGAGGAGAGCGTGGCATTGTGGACAGCCGCGCTCGAAAACGATCCGACGCTGACGGGCCTCCTGGAAAAGCTCGTGGCCGGTTCGCCGGCGACTGTCGAGATTCAGATCTGTGACGAAGTCGGCCGGATCCTGGCCTCGTCCGGTCCGGCCCAGCCACGATCTACGTACCGGTCGGTACCCGATTTTGAGACGTGGAGCGTCCGCACCGTGTGGGACCGCCTCATCGAAATCCTGACCGAACGGCGGGAATACTCCACCGTGGTGCCACTCGGCGTGCCGCCATCGGACCGGCCGATCTTTACAATCCGTGTGATCGTATCTTCGGTCCTGTTGAGAAGCGCGTTGATGCCGCAGATCCAGGATCTGGCCGTCACCTCGGCGCTGACCCTGCTGGCGGCCGTGCTGCTGGCGGTCTTCTTTTCCAATTCCGTGCACCGGGCGCTGGACCGGCTCGGGCGGCGGATTGAGCGCATGGCGGCGGGCGATCTGGAAGCGGCGAACCCGCAGACCGACCGCGAGTCAGCCGAATTTGCGGCGGTCAGCTCAAAGCTCAACCTCCTGGGCGAACAGTTTCGCGACGCCGTGCAGGTTCGGGGCAACATCGACCACTTGCTGCGGCGTATTGAGGTGGCCGTTCTCCTGTTCGGTCCCGGCCGCCGTCTGGTGCTGGCGGGCCAGCCCGCCGAGCGCCTGCTGCGCCGAAGCCGGGACTCGATGATCGGCAAACCGATCGAGGAGATCTTTCCGCCGTCTACAGTGCTCGGGGCGGCGATCCTCAAGGCTTTGGATGAGGGCAAGTCGCTGCACGACCTCCATGCGGTCCTCGAGCATCCCGGTCAACGCCCGCACCGCCTCCTGGTAACCGTCGAGCCTTTGGAGAACCTTCCCGGCCTCCACCAGCTCGGGACGCTGATAACGCTTCAGGACATCGAGTCCCGGCATCAGCTTCGCAGCCAGCTCGACGTGTCGTCACGGCTCACGGCCATCAGCCGGCTGACCGGAGGCGTCGCCCACGAGATCAAGAACCCGCTGAACGCCATCGCGCTTCATCTGGAGGTACTGAAGGCCAAGCTCGGCGACGTGCGCGATGTGGACTCCGAGGTTGAGGTGATCGAACGCGAGATCAGCCGGCTGGACCGCGTCGTGAAGACCTTTCTCGACTTTGCCAGGCCGGTTGAGTTGTCGATGGGCCGAGTGGACCTGGTGGCTCTGTTGTCCGAGATTGCGGCTCTTGTCGGCCCGGAAGCCGGCCGCAACGGAGTCGAGGTCCGCCTCGAAACCGATGTTGGAAAGGCCGTGATTCAAGCGGACGCCGACCTGCTCAAGCAGGCCATCTTGAACGTCGTGGTCAACGGTATCGAAGCGATGAAGCGCGGCGGGCGCCTCACCCTCGGCTTGATCCGCAGCGGAGACGATTTCCAGGTGACGGTCGCCGATCAGGGTACGGGGATTCCCCAGGAACTTCAGGGGAAGGTGTTCAATCTCTACTTCACTACGAAGGACAAGGGCACCGGAATCGGGCTGGCCATGACCTTCCGCATCATCCAACTGCACGAGGCCGCTATCGACTTCACCAGCCAGGTGGGAAGAGGGACCACGTTCCGTCTCCGATTCCCGGCCGCCGATGAGTTCGCAGCGTCGGAAACGCCGTCGTCCAAATCCCAGCCGGAAGGACTTCCCCTCAGGACGGGCCTATGAATCGCTCTCCGGTCTGTCTGATTCTTCTGGCCGCCGCGGTGTCCTTGTGGCCTTCTTGCGGGCTATTCCGGCGCTCGCGCCCGCCGGCGCCGGCCCCGCCAGTGCTAACCGCGCCTCCAAAGGCAGAAAGACCGCCACCGACGACGAAGCCTCTGCCTGAGCCTCCGGAGATTGAGCCGGCGCCGGTCAGCACTCTGCCCCCACCTCCAATTCCTGCGGCGGTTCCGGCCGCTCAGCCTCCGCCCCCCAAGCGGACCAGGACGCGAAGTGGCAGTTCGAAAACCGGATCGGAAGACACCGGGCTAGAAGAACTCAGGACTCCCGCTCCGGTCCCGCAGCTCACTCACCTTCTTTCGGACGAGCAACGCCGGCGCTACGCCAGTGAGATTGAACAGCGGCTGGCGAATATCCAGCGCTACCTCGAGCAGCTTGCCAACCGTGCCCTCAACGAGGAAGGGATGCTCATGCTAGACCGGGTGCGAGCATTCATGCGGCAGGCCCAGGAAGCGCGGGCATCGGATCTGGTGACCGCGCTCAGTCTCGCACGCCGCGCGGAAGTCCTCGCTGCTGATCTTGCGCGGTCCACCCGCTGAGAAACACCCAAGTCGCCGGCGCATCGGCCTATGGGCCGAATTGGGCGCGGCGGTCATCACCGCCGCGCCCAGGTTGAGGGCCCCAGAGGAGGGGGGCCCTGACCGGAACCTGCGAGGCGAAGGAACAGGCTCCGGTGCTCAGCTTGCGGCACAGGAGAGAGGATGAGCCCGGCGGGCGCGGCACGGCGAACATCACGCCCTCCCAGGGTTGCAATTTTTGCCGGCCGCCGACGTGTAAGATTTTCCGGTTTGCTCTGTGGCCTCCTTTGCAAGCCGTCTGTTTGCATCGACTTGCTGTTCTCACTGGCACGTCGGTTTCCAACTCGTTCCCGACCGGCGAGGGCTGCTCCTAACGGGCTTGCATTTGGCCGCGATTAGGTCTAGCATTTGTGTGGGAGGTGGTTGCAGATGAGAAGTTCTCTCGTCGTCCTGCTGCTGGTCCTGTCGCTCGCCACCGTTATCCCGCTTCCGGTTTACGCCCAGGCCGACTTCCCGCGTCTCATCTCGGTCACACCGGATACCGGCAAGATCGGTGACGTGCTAACGGTGGAGGGCGAGCACCTCGACCGCAAGCTCGTCAGGGAACTATATTTGACGGATGGCCGGACTGATTGGAAAACCGAGATCATTGAGCAGACCGAAACCACCATCAAGTTCAAGATCCCCGACAACGCCAAGCCGGGCCGTTTTGCCCTCATGGTTCTGACCGGTGGAAGTGAGCCGCGGCTGATTGAGCAACCGGTCAAGGTGAACGTGGAATAAGCCGGTCGGCCATGTGGCCGCCGTGCCGGAAGGCGTGGCGAGGCAGGGGCATTTTATACCTGTGGAGATGCGACCCTGTCTCGCCCCCCGGCAGTGGGACCGCTCGAGAACGCCGGTGACGGCCCGCCCCTATCATCCGCCCCGTTATACTTGAGTTATCCGGGAATGGGAGTCTCCTCGCCGCTGGCAATGAGCGTGGCGCTGTCCGCTTGGGTCGTGATCGTGCCCGTGGCGAATTTGCACTCTCAGCCGGACGGTAACGCCGGCGTTATCTCGCAGGCAATCTATGCAACGACGGTCAAGGCCGTTGGCCACGAGCAAGGCGGCTGGCTGCAAGTGCGCACTCCCGACGATTACCAGGGCTGGGTGGACCGTGCGCACCTGCGCCGACTCGGCAGCGCGCAATACCCGGCCGCGGACCATTCCGTTCGGGTTGTCTCCCTCTTCGCCAACCTGTATCGGGAGCCCGACGTTACCCGGCGGGCGCCGCTGCTGACCGTGCCATTCGAAACGTTGCTCGAAGTCGCTAAACAACCCGGGCCGGAGAGCCGGTGGATCCAACTCCGGCTGCCCGACGGGCGCACGGCTTGGATCCAGCGCGGCGATGTCACTTTCGATGACGTTCCGCTCAGTATCGACCAGATTATTCACCTGGCCCGGCGCTTCGTCGGGCTGCCCTATCTGTGGGGCGGCGTCTCCACCTTCGGGTTCGATTGCTCCGGTTTCACCCAGATGCTGTGCCGGCGCCGCGGCATCCTCATTCCTCGCGACGCTGCGCCGCAGGCGCGCTGGGACGGGATGGCCCGCATCCAACCCGACGAGCTGCAACCGGGCGATCTGGTCTATTTCGGCGAGTCGGCCGACAAGATCACACATACCGGCATGTACGTGGGCGGCGGCGAATTCGTCCACGCAACAACCCACCTGCAACCGGTGGTGCAGGTCAGCCGGCTCGACGACCCGCACTGGGCCAAGCTGCTCGTCGCCTGCCGGCGCCCCAAACCGGAAGGATCCGAATGAATCGCCGCGACTGGATGAAGCTCGCCGCCTCGGCGGCCATTCCGTCTTCTCAGCCCGGTTCGGTGGCCGAAGTCGAGCTTCGGATTGTGCGCCTTCGGCTCCGGCACACGTGGACGACGACCATGTCCTCCAGCGAATACCGCGACACCCTCCACGTCGCCTACCGCCGCGAGGGCGTCACCGGACACGGCGAGGGAGCACCCATCGTCCGATACCACGAAGATGCGAATGGGGCGCTGGCGGCGCTGGAATCCGTGCGCGAGTTGATCGCCGGCGCCGACCCGTGGCAGTTCACCAAACTCCTCGAGACGGTCTCGGCCCGCGTGCCCGGCCAGTACGCGGCCAAGGCCGCCATCGACATCGCCTTGATGGACTGGGTCGGGCAGAAGCTCGGCGTGCCGCTTTACCGTTACTTCGGCCTCG
>FWWM01003835.1_pt1 | contig 36410 bp, 21 predicted proteins | sample 2228351 | NCBI WGS metagenome assembly FWWM01 (sample SAMEA103939774, study PRJEB20133) | metagenome
CGCCGCCGCATTCAAGAGAGTGGCACACGCTTGACGCTTCGCGTCAACTGGCGGGACCCTCGAACCCGGGACGTCCTCCCTCGTGTGCCACTGCTTGACGCACCTTGCCATGCAACATAGCCACGCAGATGAAGCATGATGCATAGTTCAAGGCAACTCCTTGAGCGTATAGTGGGCTTCGGCGGGAAAAAATCGCTCGCCGGCTGGCACGAGGCCGCTGGCCCGTAGTTCATAGACGAATCCTCGTTTCCAGGGGCTGACGGCCAGCCTCACGCTGGAGCCATCGGGAGACGTGTTCACAACTTCCACGCGGCACGTCTGCTCATCGAGATTGGGCCCGCCGTACTCGGGAGTCGAGGCACGCCGATAGCATAGCACTCGGTAGCAATTGGCGTCCGCTGCCAGGGCCGCCTGGATGGGACGCGTTAAGTGCACGTCGAGACCTGCCGACCAGGCCCGCACCTCGCGGATGCCGGACGGGACATCGTTGCCAGCAGGACTCAGCCGAACCAGCGAGCCTGTATTTCGGCCGCCGCCCCAGCCACTGTCCCGCAGGTTGCCTACGTATAGGCTGCCGTCAGGGCCGACGCCGCAGGACACCGGGCCCTCCAGGCCCCCATCCGGCGGCGGATCCAGACTGAAGGGATACGCCGCGCCTTGCACCACGCCACGTACTTCTTGGAGCGTCATGCGAATCAATCGGCGCGTGTCGTATTCGCAGCCCACGAGGTGTCCCTCGAAGGGCCCAAAGCGTGCGCCGCCCCGAGGCGAGACGAGAAAACAGATGCCGTTCACGCTGCGCGTCCAGGGATGCGGGATTTCGATCGCCGCAGTTTCCCACGCTGGCCGCGGCAAGTGCTGCTCCAATCGGTTGATGAAGCCATAGTGAGCGCCCCGCTCGATGTGGTTTAGCTCGTTGAAGGGGTTGTAATTTCCCTGGTTGTCTGTGGCAAATAGGCGTCCCTGGGTGTCGAGCGCCAGCCCCATGGGAAAACGCAGACCGGCGCAAATCGTCTCCAGGCGGTAGCGGCGCGGATCCTCTTCCGTGGGCAGGCGGGGGACAAGCCTCAGTGCCGTGCCCCGCAGCGTGGCAGCAGAGGGGGGCCGCTCGTCCTGCTGGCATGGGAGGGCAACGTAGTATGCGCCGTCGCGGTCGCGGGGCAGGCCGACGGCCCAATCGTGGTAGTCCGCCGTCCAGCCCCAGCCTGAAGCGACGGATTCGGCCCGCCGCAAGCGGTCTGTCTCGTCCAGATACAGGCGTACCAGTCCGTATTTACAGAGCACGTCGACCCAGCGCTCGCGCGGGTCGGTCGGCGTGGCAACGCCATACGGCGCGGGCAAGCCGTCTGCCAGAGTGCTGGACAGCTCTTCGCAGCCGTCGCCGTTTGTGTCTCGTGCAAGCCGCACGCTTCCCTTGAGCGAGGTGTACACCAGGCTGCCATCGGCACGCCAGGCAAGCGAAGTGATCATATCCTGGGGCGGCAGCGGCAAGCGCACGGCCTGCCAGCCTGGGACAATCTCATCAAGCGGTTGCGGCGTTTCCGGGATGCCGTGGGAGGATGGCGCGTACCGATCGGGCGCGAGCGCCGGGACATACCGCAGCTTACAGCGGCGTACTCCGTCCGCACCGAAACGAAGCTCGACCCAGGCACGATTGGTCGGAGCGGCGTTGGCGGCAGGCTCCAGCACTTCAACAATGTGCCCTTCGTTGGTGCAGAAGCGCGCGGCATGTTCCCGGCCGCATTCCACGCCGTCGGGCAGGACGCGCAAGCGAACCACAGCATCCTGCGGAACACCGCGGAGGACGACCTCGCGCACAAATCCCTGCGGGTGGTCTGCATCGATGCTGAAGGTCTGGCTTACCCTGATCGGGATGGCGCGTGGCGAATCTCGCAACAGAGCGCGCAGGCGGTATTCGAGCCGCAATCCTGCCGGAACGTATTCGTAGGCATCAAGGGCCGGGACAAGTCCTGTCTCAAGTTGCCAGGAGTAGTTTTGGCCGGCCAAGGTAAGTTTGAGTTCGGGCTGCGACTCGGGCTCGCCCATGCGACGCTGCACCAGTGGCGTGGCGCCGGCCTCCCAGTGCCAGCTTTTGCCGCGGGTTCGCTGACGAGCCGTATCGCCCAGCCACCATGCTGTCAGCGAGGCCGTCTCGAGATCGAACAATATATTGTTTCGATTCGCGAGGCCCACGAGCACGGGCCGTACCACAGCCTGTCCGTCCAGCTCGACCAGGTCTGTGATCACGACGGCTGGCTCGGCAAGATCCGGCAAGTTGTGCGTGCGAGCCACGCGAATAGGATTGGGCTGCGGCGGATCGAACCCCGGCAGGTTGAGTACATGCCAGACGGCGGCAAGCTGTGTCTCGACATGATCGTCCAAAACGCCTGGGACGGGCCGCGTTATGGCTGGCATCTCGATACGCGGCGTCAATCGCAGCGGATTGCGTACCCAGCGTGCGAACCACTCGCGTCGCACACGCTCACCGACAAGCGACAGGTTGGTGCCGCGTGCTGCAAGCGATACGCCCTCGGGCATCGAACGGCCGATTTGGTGGCAGCTCGTGCAGCCGAAGCCATCGGCAGTCACCAGTCTTCTGCCGGCCTGCTCCAGCGCGGCGGCGTCGAGCTTGGCTTCCGGATGCCCCTCCCATCCAGGAGGAGGCGGGGCCGGCAGGCGATCTTGCGCCGCTAGCCATTCTGTGAGAGCCTCGATCTCCGCATCGGTCATCCGGAATTTCGGCATGCGCACGGCCAGCCAGGGCCTCAACCTTGGCCCGCGGCGCGCGATGGCCTGTGCCAACCAGGATGATTGCAGCTTGTCTCCCACCCCGTCTAAGGCAGGCGGCGCCAGTGCTGCCGCCACGCCGGCTAACTCGGGCCGGGCCTCCAGCAATCGAGGAAGCTGCTCGCTTAGCCCACGTCCGCTGCCCCGCGCATGACAGGCGAGGCAACGGTGCTCGTGCAGCAAATCGGCTCCGGACGGTGCCGGCGATTCGGCTGCGTCCGCGGCAGGCTGCGCGTAGTATTCGATAACGGCGGCCCGCAGCGGTGTAGGCAAGCGGTAGCCTGGGCGCAAACGCTTCGGATCGGGCTCTCCCAGACACGAGTCTTCCCAGCGCGGCATGGCAGGGATGGCAACCGGCGCCTGGCTTGCTGATTCGGGACCTCCGTGGCACGCCGCGCACCGGTGGCCCTTGTAGAGCCGCTCACCTTCTCGAACCAGAACCGGATCGACGCCTGTCTCCTGTGCATCCACGTTGCTGTCGTCACGCGAATCCTGCGCGTCACGGCCCTCGGCTGGCTGCTCGCCGGACCCTTGGTCCGCGGCTGCTCTCCGCAACGTTGCCAAGAAGGCCGAGAGGTCGTGCACCTCCTGGGGTTCCAGGTCGAACACCGGCATGCGGTGCCGCGGGTTCCAGGCGGCCGGATCCTTCAACCAGAGCGAAAAAAACTGCGGTCGCCGCTTTGCGGCCACGTCGTCCAGCGCGCCGCCGCTCTCGGGCCCGGAGTGTCCCAGGCCATTGAGGCTGTGGCATGCCAGACAGCCGAGCGTATGAAACAGCCGAGAGCCGCGCTCGATTGTCGGGGAACCGTCCGCGTTCGCTTCGTTGTTCGCGGGGTCGCGCACGCTTGGACCTTCAGGTGCAGATTGAAAGGCTTCACCAGACTCGCGAGCCGCCCATGCGTTCAGCCATGCAGCCAGTGCTTCTGCTTCTCTACGTGCCAGGCCGAACTCGGGCATGGGGCGCAGATCCGCGGCCTGCCGGGCATCCCTGGCGTGCTGCGGGTATGACTCGTGCTTGGCGCTTGCCTCGCCTACGGCGGGTTGGCGATCTGTCGCGGGAGACAACCAGTCGATCAACCAGTCTTCGTGCATGCTCAGCGCGGCGCGGCTGAGGTCGGGTGCTGCAAGCAGCGGGCGGTGTACATTGCGTGCGGGCGGCAGGTTGTGGCATGCGTCGCAGCGCAAGACGCGCACGAGGCGGCGGCCCTGCTCGTAAAGCTGCGAGGGCGCCTCTCTCGGATCATGAGTTAACGCATGTGCCGGGACTATTTCCAACCCAAACTGAGGCCCCGTCCAGGCCAGGCTCAGCGCCCCCTGGCCGGTGTTGCTTCTGTATTGCACGCCGAGGCGCTGCTCGCCAAAGTCCAACTCAAGCGGCGGCCCGACAAGCCACGTGCCCCGCTCGCTGGTGCCCCGGCAGATTTCTTGCCCATTCAGGCTGAGGCTGGCCTCTCCCCGGCACCACAGGGCCAAGCGGTAGACTCCTGGCTGCGCGATCGACAGCCAGCCGCTCCAAGCTGCCTCAAACGGACCTGGGGCAAGTCGCGGATCCGGGGGCAGGTTTTTCCACACGTGCGCAATGCTGGCCTCGACTCGCGCAACCTGCCGTCCCCTAAGGTCCGTGTAACTGGCCACCAACCCCAACCGTGGCTGTGCGGCCAGCTCTTCTTCCGACTCATCCTCGCCCGCTTCCAGCGCAGCTCCCGGTAAATCGGCTGCGACCCGGTGCTGCGCTACGAAAAGCGGCTCGGGATCGGCCCAAGCGCCGAGCGCATGCAGCATCGCACCCAGCATAGCTGCCGCTGCGTACCAAGGTCCGGTCGCCGGCCAACGCCTCGCGCTAACGATCATGGCTTGCCGCGCTGCGGACGCAGCCTGACGCCACGCAAGTCCATCAGGTAGCCTGCTGGCGCAGCCGCGGGGCGAACGACTAGCTCGTAGCGCCCAGGATCGAATTGCAGTTCTCCCACATCCACCTGTTTGTAAACCTCCCATGTACCCGTGCCTGCCACGGTGCCTTCAAGCTGTTGGCCAGCGACCGAAAGCACCCAGGAGTTGCCGGCAGTGCCGTCGTGGCAGGCATAATCGAGCGTAACGCGGTATGTGCCCCGCTCTACAATTTCCAGCGACCAGACAGCGTGATCGTCAGCACTGCCCCAGTAGCCCAGGTTGCCAAAGCCTGGTTCAAAAACGAGTGTGCTGCCGTAGATCTCTGCCTGGCTGGCGAGCAACCACAATTCGCCGCGAAACTCTTCTGGCCGAACCAACTCCGGTTGGTTGCCCTCGAACACGCGACGTGGAGGCCGGAAGCTGGAAAGATATGCCAGCAGATCCGCCATTTCTTGCAGAGAGATGTCTTTCTCTAATCCCTCGGGCATGAGGGATCGGGCCGAGCCTTCGAGTACGTCTAGCTCGCTGCGGAGCAGGGTGGTCTGCTTGCCGTCCGCCGCCAGCAGGGTGATGCTGTTAGCCGTCTCGCTGGCCAGGATGCCTGTGAACGACTGGCCAGCAGTCGTGACCGCCGTGTAGCTTTGGAAGCGCGTTTCCACGGCGCGGTTGGGGTCGAAAACGGCCACCAGCATGGCCTGGGGAGAACGGTCGGTGAGCGCTGTCAGGTCCGGTCCCACAACGTGGCCAACCCCTTCGAGGCGATGGCAGTTGCTGCAGCGGGCTTTGAACACTTCTTTTCCCCGGCCTCGGTCGGCTGGAAGGCCGAACGCCTCTGCGTATCTGGCCACCACGGCCTGGCGGTTTTGGTCGATGGCGCCGGCCAGCAGTTCGGCCGCGCGCTCGCGTATGCGGTCATCATCGTGCAGGAGCAACTGTTGGCGGTGCAGGGCGGCCAGGTCTGTGGGGGCCAGCAATCCGTCTGCCAGGGCCCGCAACAACACATCGATCGATGCCTGGCGTCGCAGCAGCACTTCGATGACGCGTGCGCGCAGTTCAGGGCCATAAGTGCGCCAGCCAGAGACGAGCACTTGTGCGGGTAGCGTTCCAGGCAGGTTGGCTGCTGCTTCGACGGTCGCAAGCTGCACCGCGAGCACGGTTTGCGGGGCCAGCAAGGTTGCAAGCGTTTCTTGCAGCACTTCAGGCTGTTGCCCGGCCAACCCAAGCAGGCGCACGGCGGTCAGCCTCAGTGCTTCTTCTGCCTCTGCATCGAGGGCCAGCGAGCGGGCATGCTCAGCCGCTGCCGCGAGCTGCTGCCGCAGCGGTTCCGGCAGGTCGTCGAGCAGGGTACTTGGGTTATCTGCCTGACGCTGGAACACGTCCCACACGGCGGCAAGGGACTCGAGCTGCCACCGGGCCAGGCGGCCTTCGGCGGCCGTGGTCACGAGCACCAAACAGCGCTCAACCGCCGCGCGCTCGCCCATGGCTGTCGCCTGTTCAAGGAGCACAGGAAGCACGGCTGTCGCGCGGTTTTCTTCTGCCAGCACGGCCGCCAGCACATTGCCCACGTTCGCAGGCGAAAGCGAGCTGAGCGCGGCCGCCATGATAAACTCATCAGCCGAGTGCCGCAGCAAGATCCGGCCCAAAGCTTGTGCGGCTTTGCCGTCGTTCCAGGCACCCAGGGCATACGCAGTCTGCATGACGACGTGCAGGTCGCCATCGTCTGCCAGTTGCGCGACGGCCTCTGCCAGCAGGGGCTCTTCGTTCAGCCGCGCGGCCGCCAGCCGAACTGCGTGACGCCGCACGGCCGGATGCCCGTCTGCCAGCGCATGCTGGATCGAATCCGTGCTGAGCACACCTAGCCCATCCAGGGTGCAGAGCGCGTGCAACCGCGCCTGCGGACGCGCTGCCTCGCGCACCATCTCCTCGAGCACCTCCGCAACCTGCCGCTCGCCCCGTTCGACGAGCAACTGTTGTGCCATGTCTCGCTGCCAGCCGCTCGGGCTGTCGAGCGCTGCGGCCAACTCAGCGGCGTTCATGCGATCCAGGCGCGGAAATGCACGCGGCGCCTGGCCCACCGGCAGCACGCGCCAAATCCGCCCTCGGTCGCTACCGGCACGCAGGTCGAGCTGTGCGCGCATCTCGGCCGGAATGTACTCCGGATGCTCGATGATCAGACGATACATGTCTGCTATCCAAAGCGCGCCGTCCGGGCCCACGCGCAGCATGGTGGGCCGAAACCAATTGTCGGTAGATGCCAGAAACTCGCTCTGCTGCTCGTCGGCCGCCCGCCGGCTGCTGAACGTCACGCCTCGCGGGACGAGCACCTCCCGATGCACAAGGTTATGTACCGGCTCGCTCACGAACGTGCTGCCCGCAAAAGCCGGCCCAAACAGCTCGTCTCGATACACGATCGCGCTGCATGCCGACGTCACGCGATTCTGCGTATGCGGATCGTTGAACCGTGCCTGCGAACGGCTGATGGGGTACACCGGTGCCGTGCCTGGAACCTCCGGCACATCCACGCGCACCCGCTGCACGGCAAGGTGCGGATTGCGCCGCAGCATCGCGTCGTCGAGCACAAAATGGTACATCGGGTTGGCGTTGTTCGAGCCGAACCAGTTTCCCCAATCGTCCCGCGACCGCAGAAACTGCGTCTGACCCGTCTGCGGATCCAGCAGCCCCTCATCAGGCCGAATGCGGAAATCGCGCCCGCCGATGTTCACACGCTCGCCCGTGAGCAGAGACTCGACTTCGCCCCCGCTGTCTCCGTTGGCACAGTACACCCAGTTGTCTAACCCCCATTGCAGCCCGTTCACCCGGTGCTGCTGATTCCCCTCGCCAAATCCCGTGAACAGCACGCGCACCTCGTCTGCCCGGCCATCGCCGTCCGTATCAGCAGCAAACAGCAGATCCGGAGCAGACGTAATCAGCACGCCGTGCCGCCAGGGCATGACGCCGCTAGGATAGTTCAACCCCTCCAAGAACGTCTCCGCGCGGTCGTAGCGATAGTCTCCGTCGTTGTCGAACAGCACGCGGATGCGCCCGCCCGGCTGCCCATCGACCCCCAGCGGATAATCGTGCATTTCTGCCACCCACAGCCGCCCGTCCGCCCCCCAGGCGAAGGCCACTGGGTCGACGACCAGCGGCTCGGCAGCCGCCAGCTCGACGCGGAACCCGGACCGCGTGCGAAATGCGCGCTGGCTCGCTACCGGGCTGCGCGGTGCTGGCGCCACGTTCGACAGGAGTTCGTTGAACGATCGCACGTCCACCAGCGCCGGCAGCCGATTCGTGGCTTCGTTCTGCCAGTAGATGTGCCGGTCTGCGATCCAGCCCCCTGCATTCGTGCCCGCGAGCACGAACGGCGGAATGGAGCGCTCGTCACCCTGGCGGCCCGAAAGTACCCGCCGGCTCCAGCCGTGCTCCATGTCCGCGAACAGGTAAAGCAAGTATCGCGACTCGTCGGCAAAGGCCACGTCTAGCGTGCCGTCTTCGTCGATGTCTGCCAATCGCAGGCCAGCGTCGCGTCCATGTGTGTCTACCGCGGCTGCGTTCTCGGGCAGCGTCCAGGAGAGCCGCTCCCAGGCTTGGCCACTCTCGTTCCAGCGGAAAACGGCCTGGACATGCGGGTTGGCACAGACCAGTTCGCAGCTCCCATCGCCGTCCAGGTCTCGCAGCCGCAGGCCCTGGTCGATGCCGTGCTGTGCCGTGGCAAGCGGCCGGCCCTCCAGCTCGAGGCCTCGCCAGAGTTCAGGCCGCTCTACCCAGTGGCGGTCGATAAACTGCCAGGCGCCGCTAGTCTCTTCATCGCGCACGAGCAGCGTGACGTGCCCCTGGCGGCCGACGATGCCCCAGGCCGCCGCGGTGGAAAGGCGTTCTGCATTGGGGCCGCGCCGCACGAGCCATGTGGGAAAGGGAAATTCACTCCAGCCGTCTCGCTGGGGATCCCAGAGGCGAGCGACGCGCAGCGCGTCGTTGCCGATCACCACGTCTTGGAAACCGTCGCCGTCGAGGTCGATGAGCCGCACGCCGTTATCTCCGCCCTGCGCGTCGCGCAACGGCTGGCCAGCCAGCAGATGCTCTGTGAGGCGATCGTGCGCTTCGCGGAAGGTGAGGAACTTGACCCGCTGCCCATGACGGCTCACCGCGTGGTCGACAAGCTCGATGACCTGCTCGACCCGGAGCCACTCGTAAGGGTGGAAGACCAGGTTGAATACGCCCTGCTTGAGCACGGTCAGGTCGAGCGCCGCCTGCATGTCGGCCACTGTGCGGGGATTGGCGGGCTGATGAAGGTGCTGCGCCTCCCAGTCGCTGGGCATCATGCAGGGGAACTCCCAGCACAGCCGGCCGATGATGTATGGGTAAGGGTAGTTCTCTACCACGTTGACGAACCCGCGGTCGGCCGGCCGATATTTGGCAAGCCGTTCGCGGCCGTCCGGTTCTTGGACCAGTTCGCGCGGCACGTGCGGGTCGTTGGAGGTGAAGACGGTAAATATCGAGGAGTCGATGGTGAGAAAGTTTCCGCCCGGCGTGGTGCTGTTGAAGATCTCGGCAAAGAACCGCGGGCTGGGCGTGTTGAGCGAGTCGCAGCAAGGCGTGCGAAATGCCACCGGGCGGTTCCCGGGCACGGAGCACATCAGATCCACGCAGCGGTCATAGGTACTTTTGGCGGCGGCAAAATCTCCGTTCGCCAGCAAGGGGCAGGGGTGGTCGACCGTGTGCGTTTCTAGACTGAGCCCTTCGCGCAGCCAACGCTGCAAGTGCGGCTGCTGCGGATCGACTTGGCAGGTCATGATGCTCACGGGCGCGCGGCCGTCGATCTGCTGCAAGCGCGTAAGGAGCGGGCGCAGGTAGGCCTCCCAGCGCTCGTGGCCTCGCATATCGTCGATAGCCAGAACGACTACGGCCTGCACGCCAGGCTCCCCCAACCACTGCGGTGTAGTCAGCTTCGGAAAGCCCAGCCCCACGTAGTATGGGTCTGGCCGATCGAGATATGCCAAGCGATTGGCATCGGCTGCTGCTGCCGGGGATCGCAGACAGAGCACCACAGCGGCCAACGCTGCGGCACGGAGCATGCCGCTCCGACGCCCCCGCTGTCGCCCCCTCGCTGGGCAGTGGGCACCAGGCCGTCTCGACTCTGCGGCCAAAGATTCAGTGGCACAGGGAAGCAGGTTCATCCTGGTACAAAAATGCCGGTTCATGCGTTACGCTTTCCAACCTCCAGGATATGGGCCAATACGGCCGAAACTGGCTGACTCGGCTCAGCCTGGAAAGGGTGACATACACAATGGCCTTTTCGCACTAGCTAGCGTAATCGCCGCTCGATTCTGCCGGTACGGGCAGCCGCAGAAAAAACGTTGCGACGGCGAGCGAACGTGAAAACAATAGAAGCACATCTCCCCTGGCGTTTGCAAGCACCGAGAGACACGAGCGATGGGTGGCTGGGAGTTTCTGCGCCTTTGGCTCGGCCGTAGGCGCACAAAGCGTGGCGGCCGGCAGGGCGCGATGCCCATGCGGCGTAATACCGTGCGGCGTAGTACCGTGCGGCAGGCGACCCTGCGTCAGCCTCCACGGCAGCGCACGCTGGCCGTAGAGGCGTGCGAAGTGCGAGCCATGCTGCACCACACGCTGTATGTGGTCGAGGGGACGTTCGACCAGGCCGTGGCGATCGGCTTCGAAGGACTGGGCAGGAGCGCCGGCTATCGCAACGAGGTCGGCGTGTTCCGGGTCGAGGACGCAGAGGGGCGCGTGGCGGGCCTGCTGCCTTCAGACCCCGGCTACGCCGAAGCGGCGGTGCGAGCCGCGCGGCTCGTGTTCGGCGGCCGCACGCCCAGCGGCGCCACGCAGCAGCTTTTGTTTTCTGGCGGAGATCGTCTGGGCTTCGTGCTCATCCAGAACGGCACGATGGCGAGTTTCTTGGATCGCAATCCACGCAATGCCGTGGGCGGCGGCCCGCTGGCATTCTTCTCGCTCGCCACGGCCAATCCCGACCGGTTCGACCACCTGCGCATCTCGCACCTGCCGGATGGCACCGTCTTGTACGCCTGGGAGGACGAAACTGGCGGCGGAGATCGGGACTTCAACGACGTCGTCTTCCGTGTTGGCGCCGCCGGCAGCCGTGCGCTGCGTGAGGAGAATGGCCAGGGATTGGGCGAACGCATGGCACAGTTCACGCTCATCAGCCGCAGCGCAGCGTTCACCAATGAACTAGGCATGTTCCTGGTGGACGACGAACATGGCCGTATCGGCAACCTGCGGCCAGGAGATGCCGGGTATTTACAGGCCGCGCTCGACCCCGCACGCCGCACCGTGCTCTTCTCCCCCCAACAGCACGCAGGCAGCACAACATCGCGCGACCTGCCGCTGGGGAGCATGTTCGGCATCTACATGGTTGCCAATGGCACCACGGATCAAGTGCTAAGCCAGAACCCGAGAAACCACTCAGGCGGCAAGCGCCCCAACGTTTTCTTCTCGTTCGTGCAGGCCAACCCCGATGGCATCGACCACTTTCGCTGGCTGAACGGGACCGACGTAGGCGTGGAGGACAAGTACGGCGGCGGCGATCGCGATTACGACGACGTGGTATTCCGCGTGCAGATTGTCGAGCGCCCCGGAAGCCAGCCCATCGTCGGCAACCCTCCCAGCGGCAATACGCCGCAGGACACCACGCCCCCCGCCGATCCAAGATTCGACCTGCACTTCTCCAGCGATACCGGCACCACCGGAGACCAGACGACCGCGCTGGGGATCGTCGATCTTCTCGGCCAGACCGACCCCAATACAATCGTCGAACTCTACGCGCTGCCGGGCGGAGGCCAAGGCCCGGTGCTGCTTGGCACCGTGACTAGCGACGGCACAGGCCGCTTTACCTTTAGCGGGGTCGCTCTGGCATTGGGCAGCAACGCGTTTCGCACCGAGGCCGCGGATGCCGCCGGCAATCGCAGCCGCTTCGAGCAAACCTTCCAGCGCGTCAGCGCGCCGGCGGTGGCGGCACCGTTGCAAGACTTAACGATTCAGGCGGCGGCGGGCGCCGTCGACCTCGAATTGGACGGGGTGTTCGACGATCCGGACCTGCACGTCAATACGCTGTTGCGCATGCAGACCTCGATGGGCAACATCGAGCTGGAGCTGTTCGACGACGCTGCACCGCAGACCGTGGCGAACTTCCTCAATTACGTGAACGACGGAGACTATCGAAACACCATCATCCACCGTTCGATACCCGGATTTGTAATCCAAGGGGGCGGATACCAACTCCAGACCGGTTCGCCGCGGCTCGTACCGGTGCCCACGGATCCCCCCGTGGTGAACGAGCCGGGCATCTCGAACACGCGCGGCACGCTGGCGATGGCCAAGCAGCCGGGGGATCCCAACAGCGCTACCAGTCAATGGTTCATCAACCTGGCAGATAACAGCAGCAACCTGGACCAACAAAATGGCGGATTCACCGTTTTCGGCCAGGTGCTAGATATGGCCCCCGTCGATGCCATTGCTGCGGTGCCCACGTTCAACTTTGGCGGCGCGTTTACCGATGTGCCGCTGCGAGATTTCACGCCGGGCACGACCTTCCCCGACAACGTTGCCGACTCCAGCTTCGTGATCATCAGTGATGTGGCCGTCACCCGCCGCCGCGATCGCCTCTCGTTCACCGCGGTCAGTTCGGACCTTGCCGTGGTAACGCCCGCGGTCACGGGCACACGCCTTACGCTGGCGCCCCAAGCGGGCGTCACCGGTACCGCCCAGATCACCGTTCGTGCCACAGACCTGGACGGCAATTTTGTCGAGTTCGCCTTCACCGTAACGGTGACCTGAGGTTCGTGAGCGACAGCACCGGAGGCGCGGCCGCCTACCGATGTTCGTTAGTCGTGCGCACGCGTACGCGTCGATTGTAAGAGCCGCTCCGTAGCCGCGTTGGCCGCAAGGCGGGCGAAGCTGGCTAGATGCTCCATCGGCACACCAGCCCGCAGTCAGGCGAACGCAGCTACGACGTGTGCGGCCAAGGCGTTCTGCGGCAGCATGCCACAGCTACGGCGCGTGCGGCGGATCGCTTGCGTGCGGCTCGCTTGCTTGAAGCTGCTACGCTTCAAAGCCCGCGCATCGTGCCCTTGAACGCTCGCCGGGCGGCCGCTAGCCTACCCCCATGCCAGCTTCTTCGCCCAACGGTTTCAAGGTTGTCGTGGCCGATTTCATTACCGGGCCCCTGGATCCCGAGCGCAGCGTGCTGGGCGAATTCGCCCAGGTTGACGCCGTGGCCGCACAGTCGGAGCAAGATCTCGCGGGCTACGTGGAAGATGCGCACGCGCTCATGATCTATCACACCATCGCCATCACGCGCCGCACCATCGACCGACTCCAGTGCTGCAAGCTGATCGTGCGCTGCGGCGTTGGCTTTGACAACATCGACTGTGCCGCGGCCCGCGCCCGGGGCATACCCGTGGCCAACGTCCCCGATTACGGCACTGAAGAAGTGGCCGACACGGCCCTGGGAATGGCCCTGGCATTGGTGCGTTGCATCAACCTGCTCAACTCGCGGCTGCGTGCGGGCTTGGGCGAGTGGTCGTTCCAGCAGGCGGTGCCCATCCGGCGGCTGCGCGGGCGAGTGTTCGGCGTGGTGGGGCTGGGCCGCATTGGTAGCGCGGCCGCGCTGCGGGCAAAGGCGCTGGGCATGGACGTGGCCTTTTACGATCCCTATGTTCCGGACGGCCGAGACAAGGCGTTGGGCATCCGCCGCTGCGAGACGTTGGAGGAGTTGTTGCACCAGTGCTGGGTACTCTCGCTGCATTGCCCCTTGACCAGCGAAACGCGCCGGCTAATCAATAGCGAGACGTTACATGCCATGAAGCCTGGGAGCTACCTGGTGAATACGGCTCGCGGGGCGATCGTCGATACCCGTGCACTGCTGGAAGCTCTGGCAGAAGGGCACCTTGCCGGCGCGGCGCTCGATGTGTTGCCGCAGGAGCCGCCCAGCCCCGACGACCCGTTGGTGGCGGCGTGGCGAGACCCTGCACACCCGGCACATCACCGCTTGATTCTGAATCCGCATACGGCCTTCTACTGCGAAGAGGGATTGATGGAGATGCGCTTGAAAGGCGCGGAGGCCTGCCGGCGGGCGCTCTTGGACCTGCCGCTGCGCAACGTGGTGAATTAGCGCAGGGAGGGGGAGCATGTGCGCCGCGGGGCCGCAGCTTCCGTGCACTTCGGTTGCGTATCGTCCAACTGGCAGGCGCGAGCGATTTCGGTATGATAGGCCGTGTGCCTGAAGTTGCAGACAAACTGGGTCGAAACGGCCGTTGCCTCCAAGAATCGGGTGGCCATGAACCGCCGCAAGATGTTGAGTCTGCTCTCCGCAAGCATCCTGGCAGGCGGATGCTCGCGCACCGAGCCTGTTGCTGAGATCCGGCCGCAGGGCCGCCGGCCCGCTCGCCCCACGCCGCGGCCAGCCGCGGGAGACTGGCCCTGGTGGCGCGGACCCTCGTTCGACGGCAAGGCAGCCGGCAAACCGCCTCTCACCTGGAGTGCCAGCAAGAACATACGGTGGCGCACGGCCATCCCCGGCCGTGGCCACGCTTCTCCGATCGTCTGCGGCAAGCTGGTGTACCTGCTCACGGCGGACGAAGCGGTGGAAGAGATTCGGCTGCTCGCCCTGGATCGCAACACCGGCCTGCTGCGCTGGACAAGCTCTCTGCACCAGGGCGGTTTCATCCACCGCCATCAGAAGAACTCGCACGCCTCGGCAACGCCGGCCTGCGACGGCCATCGGGTGTATTGCGCGGCGGCCGTACAAGATGCGGTGTGGGTCACGGCCGTAGACCTTCGGGGCAAGGTGGTGTGGCAAAAGCAAGCCGGCCCGTTCGCCTCTCAGCATGGGTATGGCTCTTCGCCCGTGCTCTATGGCGATCTGGTGATCGTTTCTGGAGATCAGGATGGGCCGGGGTATTTGGCTGCCTTCTCGCGCGCCACGGGCAAACTGGTCTGGCGCGTGCAGCGCTACGACTCTCCCAATTACGGCACGCCCATCGTGTTGCGAGCGGCCGGCCGGGACCAGCTCTTGGTGTGCGGCTGTTCGACGACGGTTGCCTACGATCCCGCCAGTGGCGAACAGCTCTGGTCTTGCGAGGGGCCGTCTCAGGTAGCCGCCTGTACTATGTGTGCTGAAGGAGATCTGGCGATCGCCAGCGGCGGTTATCCGGAATCGAACCTGCTCTGCATTCGTGCCAACGGGCGCGGAGACGTTACGGGCAGCCACGTGGTGTGGAGTACGACGGAGGCCATCACCTACGTGCCTTCGCCGCTTGTTCACAATGGGCTGCTGTTCGTGGTCAACGACAAGGGCATTGCCACCTGCTGGTCCCTAGCAGAAGGCAAGGTTCATTGGCGCCAGCGCCTGGGAGGCAGCTTCAGTGCCTCGCCGGTGTTCGCCGGGGGACGCATCTACGCCGCGGACGAGACGGGTGCCACCCATGTGTTCGATGCCTCCAGCCAGTACAGGCACCTGGCTCGCAATGAACTCTCTGAGGGTCAAATGGCTACCATGGCCGTTTGTGGCCAGGAGATCTACGTGCGCACCACCGAGGCAGCCTATTGCATCGGTAACACAAATGGCAGAGCGTAACTGAGACGTGCGTCGAGGTAAGACTTGAATAGTTGCAAGTGTCAAATGCCGTCGCTGGGTGCCGGGGCCCCCAGTGGCCCAAGAGGGAGCAAAGCGAGGTATGGAAACCATTAGGACCGGTTGCATGGCGGCGCAGTAGGCTGGGCTGCGTGCATGAGGCGGCGTGAGTTCGAGAGAGAGCGAATCGATGCCTGGCGATCGACCTGAGAGGGGACGCAAATCGCGCGAGCCGGCAAGCTGGCGCGGCGACCGGAAGCAAGCGGCGCGCGGGCCGCGCGACTACGAGTTTCGCGGCACCAAGGAGGAGGAGCTGCGCCAACGCCGCTTCCGCCGTCGGATGCGCGCCGGGCTACTTACAGGTGCGGCGCTTGTTCTCGTGGGCATCTGGATTTACTGGGTGTGGCGGCTGCCTGTCAAAACGCCCGTAATCGCGCTGGCGCTTACCAACTATCCGGTACCTATTCCCCCCAATGCTTGGAGCCAGGAAGATGCGCAATACTGGCCGCCTCCAGGTGGCGACAGCAACCTATTGACCACTCTGCTCCGCGCACGCTCTGGCGGTTCGGCCGATATCGAGAGGCTGCTGGACGCGGTGCATCGTGCACGCCCCGGAGGTCCGAACAAAGACGTGGTGCTCGTGTACTTGAGCGCTCACGGCGTGGTCAACAGCGCAGGAGAGCCATGCCTGCTGCTGCCGCCTCTCTCGGGCCGGCCGCCGGGTGAACTCTGGCATCTGGACGAGAAGCGATGGCTGCCGCTGCGCAAACTGCTGGAAGAACTGGCGGCACACCGGCCGGCACCGCGGTGGAACTGGTTTCGCCGCGCTCGTGCAACCAAGGTCGTCCTGTTTCTCGACGCGCACCGGCTGGGCGATTGCTGGCCGCTGGGGCTGGTCGCGAATCCGTTTGCACAGGCTCTGAAGCGTACGGTGCAAGAGCTTTCGAACAGCGGCAAGTGCTCCGGCGTGTACGTGGTTGCGGCTGCGGGCGAGGGCGAGGTTTCTCTGACGAGTGCCCGGCAAGGCCGCAGCGTGTTCGCGGCGTATGTACAGCTTGGGCTGCAGGGTGGTGCGGCGCGGGATCGCCATGTGACGCTGTTGGGACTGCACAGCTATCTGCGCAGCGCGGTGGACGGCTGGGCCGTGACGGCGAGGGCATCGCGCCAGCGGCCCGTGTTGTTGCCGGAGTTGCAGCCAGACCGAGATTTTCCGCTGGCGCACGCCGTCGGAGGCGTTGCTGCGCCGCGTGTCAAGCGGCCGCCGGGGCCAGCCGTACCGTGGGAGGACGTGAATGCGCTGTGGGATTTCTTGGCGGCCCACCGACCGTGGGAGCAGAACCCTCGTGCCGCTGCCACGCGCGACCGCTGGCTCCAGTGGATCAATCTGCGCACCCAGTTGCTGCGGCTGGAACAGCTCAACGCCGCGGGTAGCGCGTATCGCCGAGAGGCGACCGACCTTGTGGCCACGTGCCATGCCCTGCGCGACAGCCTGCGCAGCTCCCGGCAAATCGGGCACGTACCCAGCCTCGTGCTATCGCTGGGCTGGAATCCCGATCAGTCGGAGCGGCTAGCACCCGAGGTGCGACGCGTGCAGCAATTTTTGGAAAAGCTCGCTGAGGGACTGCCCGATGACAAGATGGCCGAGGCATACGGAGCGGTCCGCTCGATCTCGCAGCAGGCATGGCTGGCAGCCGTGTGGGAGTGGAGCCAACAGTCTGGGCGCACGGCCGGCCAGGTGCAGCAGGCGCTAGCGCGGATGGGCGGCGCTGCCCGCTCTGCTGCGAGCGCGGGCGAAGTTCTCTGGTGCGAGGAACTCCTGCTAAAGTTGCTCTTTGCCCCGCGCCGCGGCGAGCAGGGAGATTACCCTGCCGGCCTGCTGCCGGCCGATGTGCCAGCGGCACGGTGGCAAACGCTGCTCGCCTGCCGTCAGCAGGGCCAAGAGACGGCGGCGCTGGCGGATCCGCGCGCAGCCCTCTTTTTGCAGCCGGCGTTTGTTCAGCCGGACCAGCGGCAGCGTGAAGGACTTGACCTTCTGTTTTGCGGCGATGAGCAGGCCTTGCGCAAATACCAGGAGGCGGCAGCCGGGTACGCTAAGGCCCGCGAGTTGGCGGCGCGGGTCGAAGAGGCCTGGTTAGTGTGCGACTGGGCTTGTGCCGATCTGCCCTGGTATGCACAAGCATTCTTGCAACAGCCGGAGGCGGCCGTGACTGGCAGTGCCGAGGGCAATGCCGTGGGTTGGGACGTTTGGAACACGTTTCGCAATTCGGCCGGCAGAGTGGCAGACTTGGCCCGGCAGCAGCGCGATCTTTTGCGTCAACTCGACGAGGCATCGGCGCTCAGTCTGGCGGGCGCGGCATGGGACGACGAGGAACCGCCCTGGAGAGATTTGCTCAGCCGGTCTGCGAGGCTGCGCGAGCGGATGACGGAACTACAGGCCAGGTACGATGCCTGGCTTGGCGAGCTGGAAGAGTGGTCGGCGCATGCCATGGCGCGGCGGGCCTGGGGCGACGTACTGGCGCTGCCGCTATGCTCGGAACAGCGCGGCCAGTGGCGGGACAAGTACGAGAAGGCCGCAGAACGCGAACCGGACTTTCAGACGCAGTTGCGGCGGCGGCCGTCTCGTGACGTAGCGTCCCAACGGCGTGCGGCGGCAGAGCTGGCGCTTGCCCTGCTGGGACTGGAGGGTGCGCGCGGCCGAGCGGCCGAGGTCGCTGAAGCGGGGGCGCAAGTGCGGGCAGAACTGCGCAAGCGCTGGCAGCAAGCCTGGCCGTCAGGGCCTCGCAGCACCGCCGCGCTGCCCCCAGCGGCCGCCGAGGCACGCCGCACAATCGCCGATGCGGCACGGTCCGTGCGTGAAACGGCGTCTCTCTGGGGCCTGCCCACACCTTCGGCCGACGACCCGGTGGCCCGCCTATTCGACTTCGACTGGCACCACGTCTTTCTCTGGCATGGCCGACGTGCCCTGGAAGACTTCTGGCTGCTGCCAGAGGCTGGCCAGGCGTCGCCTGCCTTCTACCGGCTCGCCCGGCGCTACATCGAAGCGGCCGAGACGGCCTCAAAGACGGCCGGCGCCGCAGCCAGTGCCCTGCGCGAGCGACTGCGGCAGGCCGAGCGCGCGGCCCAAAATCTGGCGGAGGTTGCCGTTCCCTCGCAAGTGCAATTGGCCGACGATCAAAGGGCGTTCGAGCTGGACGTGGGCGTATCGTTTCCGGAAGGCTTGCCCAGTGCCGGCCAGGCCGCGCTCTTCTTGCAGCCGCTGCTTGGCTCGGCTGCTGGATCCGCCTTCCCTGCCTCTCTGCCACGTGCGGCGGTCGGCTTGGAACCCGGCGGCGCACCCCAGGTGAACCGCAAACTGCAAGTCGAAGCCCGCCCCGCCGAGTGGGTTGCCGCCCTGTTCTACCGCGGATACTTGAAAGAAGCTCCCTTTTCTGCCGTGGGGCCAGGTACTGCTTTGGAAATCGCTTTCCAGCCGCCAAAGGTGCTGCCGGCGACCGTTCACGTCGAAGGAGAGGCGGCGCGCGACCCCGTGATCGTCTTCATATTCGACTACTCAGCCAGCATGAACGAGCCGGCACCCAGGAACAAGACACGCATCGACTACGCCCGCCAAGCCATGCTCGACGTGCTGGCTGAGTTGGCCCAGCCTGGCCGTTACGACGTCGGCCTGTGGCTCTATGGCCACCGCGTGGGAAAACGCGCCGGGACGGGCGATCGCCATTGGAGGGTTCCAGGCGACGTGCAAGCGCGGCTGGAACGGCAAGGAATCTGGCCCAACAACGATGTGGAGCAAGTGGTTACGCCCAGGCGCCTGAATGCGCAAAGTTATGCGGTGTTCGAAGAGGCGCTTGCCCAGAAGCAGGGTTGGGGGCTGACGCCCCTCTATCAGGCGATGACGCAGGCGCTAGAAACGGGCTTTCCCACTCCCCAGGAAGCGGGCAGCCGCCCGCGCTGGCTCGTCGTCGTCACCGACGGCGTAAACGAGGTCGACAAGCTTCAAGGCCAGCCGGACCTCATGCGCAATTACACGCTCGCAGACGTGGAGGCCGCCCTGGTGCGAGATGCACAACGCTATCAGCAACCCGTGCGCCTCTGCGTGGTGTTCTGCGCACCAAAGCCAGGAGATGCCGAAAAGGCGAACCAGTACGACCAGCTCAAACGGCTCGCCAGCAACTCGGAGCAGGGCCGGCAGTTCGTCGAGCGTCCCGAAGCCGACCAGATCATCGGCGCCCTGCGAGATACCCTAGGGTTGCGCGAGTTCGTGGTGATCGAAGAATCGGCCGCTAGCGGCGAACGCAAGCGAGGGCCCGCGCCGCTGGGCGGCGCTATCAACGTCCCGCCCCCCTTTGCGTCGGACAAGCGCTACCGCGTAGAGCTGGAAAACATGCCCCTGGTTGCGCCAGCCCCCATCATGCTCCTCGGCGGCGAGGCGATCCGCCTCTATGCCGAGCGACAGGGAGCGAGCTGGACGCTCCGTCACCGCCGCTACCCCGCGGCAGGCGAGGACGTGGTGCTGCTGCCGGCCGAAAGAGAACACGTGGGCAACCCCTGGGCCAGACCGCAGGAACCGCTCCAGCCGCAGGCTTTCTACGTCGCCGTGCACGACGTCAAGCGAGCCGGCGACGGGCGGCGATTCCGCGTCTCCGTGCAAAACGACGACGGCAGCCGCTTCAGCCCGCGTCCCGTGCAGGTGCTGGCACTGTTGAAGCCCATCGTCCGCGACAACCGGGACGATCCCATTGGCACGTTTTTCTTTTGCGACCTGGACGTGGAACCAGGGCAGCCCGTGCCTATCCTCAATTTCCACGCCGCAAACTGGCCGGCCGGAGTACGCAGGGCCAGTCTGGACCTCTGGTTCCGCATGGCCCAGGCCCAGCCAACCAGAGAGCTTTCTGTGGGCGAACTGGAGCGCGACGGCTCCACGCTAGCCGGAGACGGCGGGCAAGAGCTGATTTACAAGGCCCAGATCAAGGAGGAGCCAACCGGCGGATTTGCCGTCATTGTGCAGGAAAGACAACCGCAAGCTGCCAATGGAGAATGGTATCCGGTACTCATCGAACTTGCCGGGGGGGACCTCTCTCCACCGGCGGCAGTCGTACGCCGTTACTACCCCGACAGCCGTTCGGCCCAACACCGCTTCATATTCCCCGATGTGGCCGCCGCCGATGAGTTGCGCGAACGCCGCCTGCGCCTGACCACGCTGGCCGACTTCCGACGCGGTGCCGGAGGCACTCCGGCCGTTGAGGTCAAGAACCTCCAATTCGAGTGGAGCGAGTGAACATAAGAGACCACGCTTTGTCCACACGGGCCCACCTGCGCGCCGCGCGCCATGCAACCATCTGTCCGTGTGCCACTGCTTGACGCGCGCCGTCAAGCAGTGCTGCCCGCGAGCCATGCGTCCATCTGTCCGTGTGCCACTGCTTGACACACCGCGTCAAGCAGTGCTGCCCCTGTAACGACATTTCAACTACCAGGGCACTGCTTGGATGCGGCCGTGGTACATCGATTCGGGTCCCGCAGGCGTACGCACGGCCGCATCCAAGCAGTGGCACACGCTTGACGCAAAGCGTCAAGCTGCGCGTGCCCGAACATCCCGCGACCACCTCCGCACGTGTGCCACTGCTTGACACACCGCGTCAAGCAGTGCTGCCCGCTAACCACGTTTCAACCAAGCACGGCACTGCTTGGATGCGGCCGTGGTACACCGATTCGGGTCCCGCAGGCTTATGCGCGGCCGCATCCAAGCAGTGGCACACCCTTGACGCAAAGCGTCAAGCTGCGCGTGCCCGAACATCCCGCGACCACCTCCGCACGTGTGCCACTGCTTGACACACCGCGTCAAGCAGTGCTGCCCGCTAACCACGTTTCAACCAAGCACGGCACTGCTTGGATGCGGCCGTGGTACATCGATTCGGGTCCCGCAGGCGTACGCACGGCCGCATCCAAGCAGTGGCACACTGGGACAAGCACAGATGTTCAACCACTTCCGGCTGCTGAGCGTGTCGTCGCTTGAGCGCCGCAACTCGCCTGGTGCGATCGCCGCGCGATGGGTCCCCTCTGCCGGTCAGGGGGGCCCCTAGATCGCCATCAGATAACCAGCGGGGCCGGCGTCCGCCATTCTGTGATGTGCAGCTCCACACGGCTGCGCCCGTTGAAGTGGTTGATCACAGGCTGAAAGGCCACCTCCAACGGACTTCCGAGCTTGCACAGCTCGTCTGCCTGCTCTCCCCGGCCAAAGGCGACCGCCCGCAGCCGCACATTGTGCTGCACGAGTTCGAGGCTGAGGTGCCGCCCCCCATTGCCGATCTGCCGCGGCGTTCCGGCCACACGCAGGTCGGTGGCGCACAGCACAGGCCTTGGATTGCCATGACCGAACGGGGCCAATCGCTCAAGCTGCTGCACCGTCTCCACCGTAAGTGCCGCAAGCGGCACCTCGGCATCGATCCACAGTTCGCCTTGGCGGTCTGCCTCGGCCAGTTCGGCAGCGGCATATTCGCAAAACGCCTGGCGAAATGCGGCGATCTGCTCCTCCTGTACCTTCAGGCCGGCCGCAGCGTGGTGCCCCCCGTAACTGAGGAGGTGCTCGTGGCAGGCTGCCAGAGCATCGTGCAGGTTGAACCCCGGCACGCTGCGGGCTGAACCAAGGCCCGGCTTGACCCCCAACTCGTCCAGCGCAATCAGTACCACGGGGCGGTGGAACTTCTCCGCCAGGCGGCCCGCCACGATGCCAATCACGCCTGCATGCCAGCCGCGAGCGGCCAGCACCAGGGCCGGGTCTCCCTCGGGATCGAACTGCTCGTTCGCCTGCTTGAGCGCGGTCAGGTAGACGCTGCGCTCCAGGCTCTGCCGGCTCGAATTCAGCTCGTTCAAATAATCAGCCAGCGCCGCGGCTCGTTGGGTCTGGGTGGTGGTCAGCAGTTCGAAGGCAAGCTGCGCCTGCCCCAGCCGGCCTGCGGCATTCAGCCGGGGCGCGAGCGCAAAGCTCAAATCCTCGGCCGAAAGGGGCCGGCTACGGTCAACGCCGGCCGCTTGCATCAACCGCTCCAACCCCAGCCCCGGCGAGGACTGCAGGCTCTTCAAGCCGTGATGCACCAAGATGCGGTTTTCGTCCAGCAGCGGCACCACGTCCGCAACCGTGCCCAGTGCCGCCAGGCCCACCACTTCCAGCAGCAATTCTCGCATCGCCGCCGAAACTCGCCGCGCCTGGCTCGCCTCCTGACATAGCGCCCACGCCAGCTTGAACGCCACGCCCGAGCCGCTCAGGCCCGCAAACGCATACGGCGCCTGCGCAAGCCCAGGATGCACAATCGCCGCCGCCTCCGGCAACCGATCGCCCGGCTGATGATGGTCGGTGACGACCAACTCGATCCCCAGCTCCGCAGCTCGCTCCGCCTCCTCGACGCTCGTGATCCCGCAGTCAACCGTCACCACAAGCTGCGCCCCCTGTTGGGCAAGCTGCGCAAGCGCCTCGGCGTGCAGCCCGTAGCCCTCCTCCATGCGGTGCGGCACGTAGCAGCCGACATTGGCACCCAACAGCCGCAAACACTTCCAAAGCAAACTGGCCCCCGTCAGACCATCCACGTCATAGTCGCCGTAGATCACGATCCGCTTTCCGGCCCGCACCGCCTCGGCCACCACCTCCGCCGCCCGCTGCGCGCCCGGCAGCTCGCCTGGATCGCGCAAGTGGGTCAGCTTGCACTCCAAAAACGCCCGCACCTGCTCCGGCTCATCAACACCGCGAGCACACAACAATTGTGCAAGTACGGCCGGCACGTTGGCTGCCCGGGCCAGGCGAGCAATCCGATCCGTGTCGTGCGAGCGCAGCCGCCAGCGCCGAGGCATGCGATCCTCCTGATCCTCCAATTGCGGCCCTCCAGCGGGCCAAGCTATTTCTTCTTTTCAACGTGCAAGGTGTGCTTACGCAGCCGCGGACAGTACTTCTTGAGCTTCAGTTTCTCTCCCCCCGGCTTGCGCCGGAGGGTGTAGTTGTAGTCGCCCGTCTCCTCGCAAACCAGGAAGACGGTTTCGGCCTTCTTTTTACCTTTTGCCATAGTGCAAATCCTTCAGGCGGGCCATGCTCACTGCTAACGGGCGCGCGCGGGTTGGCGCCAAACGGCCCTCTTTCACGGCCGCAGGCCGATCTTCCCGGCCGGTCCGGCCCATCGCACGCCGCTTGCCGCCCGATTGTAACGCCTGGGGCCACAACGCGGCTAGGGGGCCAGGCGCGGACCATGCATCACCAAGCAATAGACGAGTCGGAAGCGAAGCAACCCTTGCACGCCAGCAAGGCCAGGTTCGGACGCCTACGTGGGAGAGTGTGTCGCCACTACGCTTACCCTTCGGCAGACGTTGCAGCGCGAGTGAATCCAACCCAGCCGCTTAGCGTTGGTGCCAGGAGCGCGCGGCGGTCGGCGCGGCGTGCCAAGCCGCGGCCGCGCTGCGGCAGTTGGTGCCAGGAGCGCGCGGCGGTCGGAGGGCGGACCGTCGGTTCGTGCGAGCGGCAAGTTCGGGAAAGCAACGGCGGATCTGGTACGGGTGGATGCGGAGTCGGCCGCACATGAGGGGTTCTGTCCCGTGCCGGGCCTGGTGCTGGCAATCCCGCACAAACTCCAAGCGGTCGATGACCAGGGTGGGCATATCTGCATCCGCGGCGCCGGCTGCACGAGTGCGCTCAAGAGGCACTCGCACGAATGAACTGCTAGCCGGCCGTGATTGAGTGTTTGATCGCCATCTTGGTCCGGTATCGCTGGACGGTCGGGCGAACCCGCCTGGTCGAAGGAGCCGTTGGCCTGAAACTGGCCAATTCGGCCGAAGCTCTCTGGCATGCGCAGGGAGTGTCGGCAGCGGCCGCTAAGGCGTAAGCTGGCTGAGACTTGCTGCCGACGTCGCCAGCCGCGCTTGTGGCATCTGGCGTCGCGCTCCTACGATTTCCGCGGAAGGGACCACTTGCGGATGTTGATGCCCGAACCGCCTGCTCTGCCATCGCTCGGCCTTGCGGCACACGCGAAATGCTTGACGAACGTGTTGAGCCGCATGGAGGGGAACCGGCGGCGCAGCCATGCGAGACGCCGCAAACCGGCCGCTTCATGCGAACTTGGGGCATGTGACGAAGAGCCGGCCGCGCGCAAGCCTGCCGAACATGGTGGGAGCGCATAGCGCAGCGGTGGGAACCGTATGCCGCACCATGTGGATGTGCGGCCGAATGCTGGACCTGTATGGTGCGTAAGAGTACACTTGGCAAGAGGTTAGCGTTGCGTTCAAGGTGCAAGTCCGCCCCGCCCTAAAGTACGAGGGCTGCCCCTTGCACACGCGCTATGAAAGCAGGGCCGAATTGGTTAACCTGTAGGTGCCTCGCAGCGAGAAGCGCCGAGCCTTGTGGGCTCGCTGGCAGCTTAGGAGAAAGAACATGGCAAAAGAGCCGTCTGGCAGCTCGTCTTCCACCCGCATTGACGATCCTACGGTACGGCGTTCGAATTCCCCAACAAAGCCCGATGAAGAGGTCGCTGCTTCCGCCTCGCAGAGCCCATCGAATTCGGCTCGTCCGACGGCTGCCAAGACGAAGATCCTGCAAGCCAAGGCAGACCCAACGCTAGCCAGGGCCAAGCCGCTGGCGAGCGCAGGGGCAGCATCGCCGGCTGTTAGCGCTGCGAGACCGGCGGCAGCCGGTTCCAACACCGCGGCCGATGCGCCCGCTGCTGCTGATCCTCCGAAAGGCAAGCCACAGCAAAAGGCCAAGCCTGCCGCCTGGGAGGAACTGGAGCAGCTCGACCAGTACGGTTCGCTCTCCATAATGCAGGTCGCTCCGGCGGCTCTGGTCAGCATTGTGGTCCATATCGTGCTGGTGTTGATCTTGGGCCTGATCTTATTGCCGGAGCCTGCCAGAGACACGCTGCGCCAGCTCGTCTCCCGTCCGAGCGACCAGACCCAGGAAGAGATCCTCGACAATCTCCCCGACTTGCCCGAAGAGATCCCGCTGGACGTAACCACGGAGTCCACGGAATTGGTGCAAACAGAGGCCCCGAACGAGGTGGTGGCTCCGGAGCTGAACGAACTGGTGGATGCGATGCCGGCGTTGGCATCGGTGCCGCTATCGGATGTTGGGCTGAATCACGCGCCAGCGGTGGATCTGGCAGAGCGCATTGGCTCGTTCGAGGGTACGGGGCTTGGCGGACGGGGAACGGCCCAGCGTAAGGCCCTGGTGGCTACCGGCGGGGGCACGGAAGAGAGCGAGGCGGCCGTGGCACGGGCACTGGAGTGGCTGGCAAGGCACCAGCTTCCCGACGGGAGCTGGAGCTTCGATCATCGCCAGGGGCTGTGCCAGGGGAGGTGCAAGAATCCCGGTTCGTTCGGGCAGGCCAACCTGGCGGCGACGGGCATGGCCTTGCTGCCGTTCTTGGGGGCGGGGCAGACGCACAAAGAGGGTAAGTACAAGAAGAATGTCGAGCAAGCCTTGTACTACATCGTGAACCACATGCGGCCGACGCCCAACGGCGGCGATATGACGGCCGGCGGCGGCATGATGTATGGGCACGGCATCTGCTCCATTGCGTTGTGCGAGGCATACGGCATGACGCAGGACCGAGGACTGCTCCAGCCGTGCATGGCGGCACTGGCGTTCATCAACTACGCGCAGGACGATGTCGGGGGCGGCTGGCGCTATTCGCCTAACGAGGCGGGAGATACGTCGGTCGTGGGGTGGCAGCTCATGGCTCTCAAGAGTGGCCACATGGCGTACTTGCAGGTTGATCCGCGGGTGATCAAGGGGGCCGAGAATTTTCTCAATACGGTGCAGAGCGACGGGGGGGCCACGTACGGCTATACGGCCCCGGGGGCTGGGCAGGCGACCACGGCCATTGGCCTGTTGTGCCGCATGTACCTGGGCTGGAAGCGAGACAACCCGGCTCTGGAACGCGGCGTGCAATTGTTAAGCACCTGGGGGCCCCAGCCGGGCATGTACTATTACAATTACTACGCCACGCAGGTCATGCACCATTACGGCGGGGAATTGTGGGAAAAGTGGAACTCGGTGATGCGAGACAGCCTAGTGAACAGCCAGGTACAGGGGGATCCCAAAGAGAACGACGCCGTCGGGAGCTGGTTCAGCGAAGCGGGCGACCACGGTGCCGCCGCCGGAGGCCGTCTGTATTGCACGGCCATGGCCACGATGGTGTTGGAGGTCTACTACCGGCACCTGCCGCTTTACAAGTCGCAGAGCACCGAGGACGAATTCGAAGAGTAGGGAAACTATAATTGAACGTGTCGGCCCGCTGAGCGCGCCCTTCGTCCTTTTTGCGGCCCGGATGGCCCCTACCCTGCCGGAAGCTGCCGCATGCCCCGCACCTCTGCCGCTGGTGAGCAAAGCGATCTAGGTGTGCGCGCTGCCGTGCCAGATCACGGCGAAGCCGCCCCGCTCGAGACGCAGGCAAACTCTCGGGAAGCTGCCATCGGCGATGCTGCGGACCGTACGCTGCTACCTGCACCTTCTTTACCGGCACCTTCGCCCGCGCTGGGGCGGACTGTTGCACAAGCAGTTGTTCCCCCGCCCGTACCGGCCCTCGCACCACCGGTGGTTCCTCCGGTTGTGCCGCCTGTCGTACCGCCGGTCGTGCCGCCGCGGGTCCCCCCAAGGGGGGCACAAGCCACCGCTGTGGCGGCACCAGCCATTTGCGGGTATGTCTCGCCTCGTCGCCACGACTGGCGCAAGTTGGTACAGTGCATCGCATCGAGTGCGGCGGTGCACGCGACTCTGCTGGTCGTCTTGGGCCTGCTGCTAATTGAGGCGCCTGCCGTGTGCACATTCCCCAGTCTGGTCGCCACGGCCGCGCCCCAGCGTGCCCCCTACGGGGTGGTGCAGTTGCAGATCCCGCGAGAACCGGGCGCTGCGGCGGAGGCCGACTCGAACGCAGAAACGGCATCGCAAGCCGCCATTGAGCCGGTGGAAGGGCTGGAGGCTCTCCCAGCGATCAGCCCGTCTTCTCCTGGCAACACGACGCCTGTGCCCCATACGTTGGGCCTGGAGCTGCCGCCTGGAGAAACTCCGCTTGGGCGTGTGCGCACAGACCTGCACGGCCTGCTGGCAGGCCGCAGCCCGCAGGCCCGAGGCGCGTTGCTGCAAGGCGAGGGCGGCACGCCTCAGTCTGAAGATGCGGTTTTGCGAGGGCTGCGCTGGTTGGCCGCGCATCAGCAGCGCGACGGAAGCTGGAACTTCAACCACCATCTTGGTGCGTGCGCCGGCCGTTGCCGCGATCCAGGTACGCATGCCTCCACGACGGCCGCTACCGCGCTGGCACTCTTGGCCTTCCTCGGCCACGGCGAAACGCACCGTGAGGGAGACTTCAGCGAGATCGTCCGTTCCGGGTTGTATTACCTGCTCAACAGGGGAGCCGAGACGCCGCACGGACTCGACCTGCAAGAGGGTACCATGTATGCCCAGGGCCTGGCAGCGATGGCACTGTGCGAAGCCTACGCCCTCACCCAGGATCGGGGGTTGCAGCAGCCGGCCCAACGGGCACTCGACTTTATTGTGTATGCCCAAGATAAGCAGGGCGGCGGCTGGCGCTACGCGCCAGGCATGCCTGGCGATACCACGGTCACAGGCTGGCAGCTCATGGCCCTTCGCAGCGGCCAGATGGCCTACCTGGCCGTTCCCGAAGAATGCCTGACGGCGGCTGCCCGGTTTCTCGACAGTGTGCAAGAGCACTATGGTGCATACTACGGCTACCAGACCCCCGGCAAAGGCGCCACCACCACCGCCATCGGGCTACTGTGCCGAATGTACCAGGGCTGGCAGCGGCAACACGAGAGCCTGGCAGCCGGCGTTGCCCTACTGGCAGCCGAGGGGCCCTCTGCCGACAACATGTACTACAACTACTATGCCACCCAGGTGCTTCATCATTGGGGGGGGGAGCCGTGGGAGGCCTGGAACCAATCGCTCCGCGAGCGGCTGATCGCAGAACAGGCACGCGCCGGCCACGAGTCTGGCAGTTGGCATTACACCGGCGGCCGCGCCGCGGCAGGAGGCAGGCTCTATAACACCGCCATGGCCGTGATGACGCTTGAGGTCTACTACCGGCACTTGCCCCTCTACCGCGATACCGCAGTCGGGCTGGGACCAGAAGAATAACACCGTGCCGCACGCCCATGCTGCTCATGCCCGTGCTGGATCTGAAGAATGGGCAGGTCGTCCACGCCCGTCGCGGCGAGCGCCAACGCTACCTGCCGGTGCAAAGCCGCCTCTGCGCCGGTTGCAGCCCCGCTGAGGTGGCTGCGGCCTTTAGGCACTTGGGTTTCTCTCAAGCCTATGTGGCTGACCTGGATAGCATCGCCGGCCAACCGCCGGCGCGCGCCGCCTACCACGAGATTGCGGCAGCAGGCCTGGACCTTTGGATCGATGCCGGCCTGGCGACCGCAGAGCAAGCCATGCAGGTCGACGCGCTGCTTCCGGCCGGGCGGCCGTGCGCAGCGCTCGTAGCGGGCCTGGAAAGCCTGCGTTCTCCGGTCGAGCTTGCCCGCATGTTGCAGGTCTTTGGCCCTTCTCGGCTGGTGTTCAGCCTGGACCTGCGCCATGGCAAGCCGCTGGGCGGACCAGGATGGCCAAGCACGGCAACAGGGGCCGCCGTGGCGGCAGCGCAGGTAGGCGTGCGGCGCATGCTGGTGCTGGACCTGGCGGGCGTGGGGGCAGAATCAGGCGTGCACACGCTTGAACTCTTATCTCAATTGCATGCCGCACTGCCGGCCGTCGAGCTGGCAGCCGGCGGGGGGGTGCGCGGCCTAGAAGACCTGCGCCAGTTGCGCGCTGTGGGCTGTGGCCGGGCGCTTGTAGCCACGGCGCTGCATACGGGGAGCCTCGACCAGGCTGCGATCGCGGCATGGGAAAGCGAGTGCGGCGCGCATTAATCCCTCGGCCGCGACGACAGGCATTGCCCCGGCAGTTTGGTTCGGGGGGGCGATATGCCTGCGCGGCCGGTTATTAGCACAGCTTATAAGCGTTTCTGGGGCTATTACGGCTGGTGTTCTACGCTTCCAGTGCGCGCGGCAGTATGTTGCAAGGAGTGCCGGCCGCGCCGTACACCGCGTTGGCTGTAGGCAGCGGCCGGCCGACTCAGGCGGTGCAAAGCATGTCTGCTCAAGTGGCCCAAGGCCAGAAACCGCAAGAAGCGCAGGCGCGTGGCACGTTATGGGCGCTTGCATGGCTCATCTTCGTATTGGCCCTGGCGACGACGAGCGGCAGCCTGTGGCTGAGCGTGGGGATGAAGCTCAAGGCCTGCCCCCTGTGCTTCTACCAGCGGACGTTCGCCATGGCCATTTTGGGCGTGCTGGGCATGGGCCTGCTGGCCGGCAGGCGGCACCTGCCAGCTCTGCCGCTATTGGGGCTGCCGCTGGCCGTAGCGGGTTGCGGCGTGGCGGCCTTTCACGTCTACCTTGAGCTGAACGGTACATTGGAGTGCCCTGCGGGCGTGTTGGGCATCGGCACGGCACCCCAGCAGAGCCTGGCTGCGTTCGTGTTGCTGTTGCTTCTTGTGGTGCTGGCCGCCGCGCAGGCGCACAAGCACGGGGCCCACGCCGGCCTCTCGCTCGCAGGGTTATTGCTGGGGGCGTTGTTGGCGGTTGGTGCAGTGGCATCGTCGCCTCCTTTGCCTGCGGCGCCTGCCAAGCCATACGAAGGCCCGCCGGACATCTGCCGCGTGCCATTCCGGCCGCAGCCATGAAGGGCGAGCCGACGATGTTTGCCGACCTGCTCGGCAACGAGGGGTTGAGCCTCAAGACGGCACTGGCGGCAAAGCGAGTGCTGCCTGTCGTCTTGCTCTTGCTCTTCTGGTGTTGGGAAACCTGGCGTCCGTATCTAGGAAGTTCCGAAGGCCGCTGGCGGCACGCCTACCGAAACCTCACCATTGCGCTCGTCAATACGGCTGTTCTGGGCGCTCTATTCGTGTCCGTAACGGTGGCCGTTGCCCATTGGACCCAGCGCCATGGATATGGGCTGTTGCATGTCTTGCCCATGCCCACGACCTTGAAATTTGTGTTGGGCCTGGTGTTGCAAGACTTATGGATGTACGTCTGGCACCGCGCGAACCACGCCATCCCGTTTCTGTGGCGTTTTCACCGCATGCACCACAGCGACCGCCGAGTGGACGTAACCACGGCCACGCGCTTTCACCTGGGAGAGCACGTGGGCGCTTCCATCCTGCGGTTGGGCTTGATTCCTCTGGTGGGCCTCGACGTGTGGCAGCTTCTGGCATACGACACGCTGGTGTTGGCCGTCACGCAGTTTCATCATGCAGATATTTCAATCGGCCGCCTGGATGCGATCCTACGGTGGCTGATCGTCACACCCTATATGCACAAAGTTCATCATTCAGATTGGATTGCAGAGACCAATTCGAACTACGCCACGGTGCTCTCAATCTGGGACAGGGTATTCGGCTCGTTCCGCATGAGGGCAGATCCCCGCACTCTGGTGTTCGGTTTGCGTGAGTTCACTGCCCCCGAGTGGCAGTGCATCTGGGGCATGCTGCGGACGCCCTTCGTGCGAAAAGCGGACGCCACGTTGTCTTCTTGACTGGTGCTGAGGCATTGTGCAAGGCTCCTGGCATGCCGCAGTCATGCCTTGCATTGGGCGGACTTTCACAGCACGTCCGTCACCGCTTAGCGGCCGGACTGCCCTCTTACGAACAGGACGACGGTTACGAGGCCATCGAGCGGATCGTGGCTGAGGCGATGTAAAAGGATCCCATCAGGCTGCTTCTGTACCAGATTATGCCGAACCACTGGCACGAGTTTTCTGGCCCCGTGAAAATTGGGAACGGACAGCCTCTCTGAAGCGGCTCACACGCCCGCGCCTTGGCTTGCCATACCCAGAAACCCAATGGCGGCGCCGGGCACGTGTAGCTTGGTCGCGTCAGTTGTTTCCCGCGCAGGGCGTCGAGCATTTCTACACGCTCGGCGCGTGCCACTCACGATCGCACTGTACCGACACAAAGCTGGGCATTGTCTGTACGCCGGCTCACAATCAGCGCACGGCAGCCAGACCTCTTTGCAGTACAGTGGCCAGGTCGCCGTTATCCAGAGCTGTGGCCTCGCTGCGCTCGGTCCCAGCCGGGCGCCGCGCCGTGGCAGCCATCACGGACTGGGTGTGACTGACTTCCCCCCAAAAAACCTCCGCGTGCCGCCACGCGCCGGCCGGGCGGACGGCGGCGAAAAGCCCCGCCCCTCGCATGAGCCGCCGGCCTTGAGCCAGAAGGCCTTTATGTGGGGCGGCCTTCGCAGGCCACCCCACGGGGCCTTGCCTGAGGTTGGCCAGCTAGCCGGCGCGGTTCAGAGGGCAACAGTCTGGACAGGGAAGCTGCTCACCTGTCATGGGGCAAGTGTAGCCTGGGGACAATTGGGCATACAGCACGCCGGCGGCCGCTGCCAGAGAAACTGCCAGCAAGACGGTGAAAACCAACTTGCGCATCACGCACCTCCATCGAGGTATGGCTCGCCCCGGATCATTGCTTGCAGCTCACAGCTCAGCGGGGCGGTTTACTGAGCTGCCTGTTGCGTCGCGGCACACTTGCCGCGGAGCACACTCCGTCGATATTGTAAAGGTTCTACTCAGGTGTAAGGTCAAGCCCCATGAGCCGACCATTGGCCACCGCCGTCGGCGCTACCGCAGCGCAGGGTCTCAACAGGGTTAAGGACGTGACGACAAACTCGCGCTATACGATAAGCCAATTAGCACGGGCCGCGGCGGTGCCTCCGAGCACAGTGCGTTACTATGAGCGGGCCGGGCTGCTTGCGCCCCAGGGCCGGACGGGTGCGAACTACCGGGTTTACGACGATCAATCCTTGGCGCGGTTGAGATTCATTCGCGCAGCGCAGCGCCTCGGATTTCAGCTGGATGACGTACGCCATTTGCTAACATTACAATCCGGAGGTAATTCGGCGTGCCCAGATGTGCAGGCCATCCTTACGGCCCGAATCGCGGAGATTGATTCACGTCTTCGGGATTTGCAGCACGTCCGAGAGGTGTTGGGCAAGGCGTTGCAGCAATGCCGCGAGTCTGAGAGTCGGGGCCGCTGCCACGTGATGTGCGCCCTCAAGGGGCAAGCATAGGCCGCGGGCGCTGGCCGCAGATTGCAGGCGCGGCCCCTGGAGATCAACCTGGCGGACGAGCGCAGACGGGCTACTAAGAAACTATCTCATAACTGGCCCTGGCGCAGTTAGGGCAATTCCGTAAACCTCTTGCTTCTCGAAACATGGAGGTGAGAGATGCGGAAGAAAACCGACCCGTTGGGCACCACCTGGTAGATCGACGACGCTCTGTGGGAGCTGATCCGGCCGGCGCTGCTGCGCTACTGGCCACCGAAGAGAACCGGGCGGCCACCGGCAGCTTTGGCGCAGGCGATCAACGGCATCATTTGCCGGATGCGGACCGGTTGCCAACGGCATCGTCTGCCCAAGCAGTTCGGCGACGACTCCACCGTGCATCGCTGGCTTCAGCCGCGTGCATAGCCTGGCAACGGCAATAGGCTCGCCTAACTGTATGGCGCTGCCCTGCTATGGTGAAGGAGGTGATGACGAGGGCTTGAGACGATGCAGAAGACCTGGTATCAATGCCATCTGCCACCATTTGGAAGCACCCGTGTATCGCATCAACGTCTACCTGAGTTTCAACGGCGATTGTGCCGCGGCTTTTCGCTTTTACCAGCAGCTCTTCGGTGCGCCCGAGCCGATGGCGATGACCTACGGCGGCTCGCCCGTGGCGGACCAGATGCCCCCGCAGACCCACGGCAAGGTAATGCACGCGGCGCTTGACATCGGCACCGCCACCCTGATGGGGGCGGATGCCATTTCAGACCTACCCGATCATCCCGAGTATGCCTATACCAAGCCGCAGGGCATCACGGTAGCGATCAACGTAGAGCAGCCCGCAGAGGCCGATAGGCTTTTCGCCGCCCTCTCGCAGGGCGGCACAGTGCAGATGCCCATGGACGAGACCTTCTGGGCCCGCCGCTTTGGCATGTGCACCGATCGCTTTGGTATCCCCTGGATGATCAACTGCTCGAGGCCGCACGGCTAACACGGCCGCTGAAGACGCCCACCGCTGCCAGGCAGGCGAGGGCCGGCGAGCGGTGTGGACTTGTTGACGCCGTGTCGGCTGCGCGGCAGCATGTACCATATGGCTGCCGACGTTGCGGTTCGGCCGGCAGCCTGCTGTGGCTTGCCTGTTCTGCGTCGGCTGTGCCGAAAGTGGCATGCGCCCTTTGGTGCGGGCGAAAGCAATGCGTACCTTCAGTTGGTTTGCGATGGCCGCCCTCATGACGGCCGCAATGCGGGGCAGCGCTAGCGAGCCAAAGGCACAGGACCACTTGCCGAGGGTAGAGCCTAGGTACGCGTCGACGGATCCGCAGTACTGCCTGCTCCTCTTTGGGCGCGAGGCGGACGTTCGCGTCTGGGCGGTGCTTGATGGCGATGTGCTCTACCTGGACCGCAACGGTAATGGGGATCTGACCGACCCCGGCGAGTGCATCGCCGCGAGGTCCGTCTATCGCGGCCTGAAAGAAAGGCCCGATGTCAAGGTAATGCGCCAGTTCGAGTTATCGTGTTGGCACGAAGGATGCGAGCCGGTGCTTACGTGCGGCCCCGAGGTGCAGCGGTTTCATCTTTCGCACACGGTACCCCATGCCGATGGGCGCGACCGCGCGGGGGTACAACGCTTCACCGAACGGCCCATCGACATTTCCATCACGACCAACATTGGGCGCGACCAGCGGGCATCGCTGCGGTTCTCGAACAGTGCACATACGGCCCCTGTGCTGCATTTCGACAGCCCGCTGCGGCTTGCTCTCAGCGAGCGGTTCGGCCTCGTACGCTTCTGCCCCGGAGAGATCTGCAACCTGGTTGTGGAATTGCGCCCGCAGGGAGTGGCCGCCTCGGTGCGTACCGACGTTGCGGAGCTGCCGGCGGACGTGTACCCAGTTGCAACTATCGAATTCCCACCAGCTCAGGTAGATGCGCGCCCGCTGCGCGTGCGCGTGGAGCTATCGCATCGCTGCTGAGGCCTCATTTTCCGCGGCCCCGTGCGGGTCCCCGACAACGCAGGGTTGGGAGAGGCACGTGTGACGCTTTCGTACGCTCGTTTGAAAGATTGGAGTATTCGCCCCACAACGCTGCGGGTGCCCGTCGAGCGGCCGCGCTTGCAGGTCCCATGGTGGTTGCACGCTGCCTGGGCGCTCGGGGCGCTGTTAGCGGCGGCAATCGCCTGGGTGGGCTTTCGCCGTGGGCTTGGCCGGGCGTGATCGCGTCACGCACGTTTCTCGCCGGCCCAAGGTAACAGGGGCGGCTAAGTGCCGGCGGACCAAACGGCATTGGTTAACTGTAGCCGGCCGCCTCGAGTGGCATGCGCTGCCCATTGCAAGTCGGGCGTCGTTCCCCTGGCACGCTGCTGAAAAGCTCGTATGATAGCGGGCTAACAGGGGCGCTCGCCCGCTGCACATGCCGCCACAGGTTGTCGCTGGTTCCGGGCGTGCAAAGCGGCAAGAGAAGTGCCAAACGATGCACAACGAGGTGATCCTGCTGTCTGCTCTGGCAATCCTCGCGGCTGCGCTGCTCTACGCTTCCGTCGGCCATGGGGGGGCATCGGCCTACCTGGCCGTGATGGCACTGGTCGGCGTGGCCCCAGAGGTGATGAAGCCCACGGCCCTGGTGCTGAATCTGCTGGTTGCCGGCTTGGCCACGGCCGATTTCTACCGCGCCGGCAGTTTTTCGTGGCCGCTGTTCTGGCCGTTCGCGCTCGCGTCTGTGCCCCTGGCTTTTGTCGGCGGCGCGATCTCGTTGCCTGTCACGTACTACAAGAAGGTATTGGGACTGGTGCTGTTGTTTGCGGCGGTGCGCTTACTCGTGTCTCGCCAGCAAGAGTTAGAGAGGCCGATAAAGCGGCCAACACTGCCAGTGGCGCTGCTGGCGGGCGCGGGGATCGGCTTGCTTTCCGGGCTGACGGGCGTAGGTGGAGGCATATTTCTTAGCCCGTTGCTGCTCATCGCGGGATGGGCAGATGCGCGCAAGACCTCTGGAGTTTCAGCCCCATTCATCTTTGTGAACTCGGCCGCTGGCTTGCTTGGGCACTTTGCAAGCGTGGCGTACGTGCCGACGGAAGCAGCCTACTGGGGAGTGGCGGCCATATGCGGCGGCATAATCGGTGCGCACCTTGGCAGCCGTCGGCTGAGTGCGCTCTGGTTGCGTAGGCTGCTTGGGCTTGTGCTGGTTTTGGCGGGTTGCAAGATGCTTCTGACTTGATATCAGGCAGGGTTCGCTTTGCAGGGGGATCAGCAGCAAGCTGTAAAGCTGCGGTTGTCCGTCGTCCAGTAAAGGTTCATCGGGAAGCCTCAGTCGCAACACGGCTCCCTGCGAAAGGCGATCCATTCGCTCAACCACCCCTCGCAAAGCGAACAGAGCTGCCTCCTCGCCCCTCTTGGCACTGTTGCCCTCTAGGGGCGACGTGTAGCAGTCGGACGCGCAAGAAGCAACGACAAGGTTGGACGCGCCTTCACGCGCGTCCGACGCCCTAAAAACGCTGCTTAAGCCTTCAACGCGTCAACCACTCGCTTCAGCCTGCGATTCTCCATGCCGCCGTCGCCATGTCCAGGCTAGCAGGCCGGGCCCGCAAACACAGAACAACGCGAGCGTAGAAGGCTCGGGAACGACAAAAGCGCTGGCCCCAAATGCCTGCACCAGGCCGCTACTCGCGTAGTTAAGTACGGGTGTGCCTGCCCCTGTATTCGTGTTGATTGACAAGATCTGAGTACCGGAGACGCCGTACAGCACGCCATCCTGCCCGGTGGCCAACCCGAACACATCCGTAAAGCCGAATGGCCCTACTGCGGTGCCGCTAACAACGGGGGTGAGGTCGATCTTGATCAACTGGTTGGTGGTCGAACTCATGAACAGATTACCGCCGTTGAAGGCGAGGTCGCCTCCTGAGAAGAATCCGATGTTACCCAGACTGGTACCCGCGCCAGTAGACGTATTCACAGTGAACAGATTATTGCTGGTGAACCCCCTAGTTGCATAAAGCAGCCCGTTTTTGGGGCGGTCAGGGGCACTTTTCCAGGCGAATAGGGGCTTTTTGGCAGCGCGCAGCGCCTGCGCC
>FWWM01003839.1_pt1 | contig 36375 bp, 31 predicted proteins | sample 2228351 | NCBI WGS metagenome assembly FWWM01 (sample SAMEA103939774, study PRJEB20133) | metagenome
ACCCGTCAACCTTGTCGGTTTGAGGCGAAGCTTCGTTAAGCAGTTACGTCCAAAAAATCAAGGTCTTTCTGGTCGTCGCCAGGGCTTTTCCAAGTTTTAATGTGGGCTTGCAAATCGTACCGCCAGGCTATGCCAAGTGCCACGAAGTGGCAAAGTGCCACGAAGTGGCATGGCAAGGCCGCCCCCAGGTCGGCGGTACCGACAGGCACTTGCCCTGTTTTCGAGGCAATAAAACCCTCTTCGGTTGGATTATTGAAAAGCCCTGGTCGCAATTAACCTATAGTTGACGGCTTTGTAGAATTAGGTATAATTTACTTATGCCGCCTGTTCGCTCTCTTGTGCGGACGGGTTCTTTGCTCGAAATATTTTACTAAGAAAAGGACTTCCGCGGATGCCAGATTTGCTCCTTGATGTCCAAGATCTCGAGACGCAGTTCAAGACCCCAGATGGAATTGTTCATGCAGTCAATGGTGTGTCTTTTAACCTGAAGGAGGGAGAAACATTGGGAGTTGTTGGGGAAAGCGGGTGCGGCAAGAGCGTGACCATGCTTTCTGTGTTGGGGCTGATCCCCTCTCCTCCTGGAAAAGTGACAGCGGGGAAAGCGCTTTTCTTTGGGCAAGACCTGCTCAAAATGTCCAATGAAGAAATTCGCCATGTGCGTGGCGCGCAGATCAGCATGGTTTTCCAGGACCCGATGACCTCTTTGAATCCTGTGTTGACCATTGGCCGTCAATTGACCGAGCCGCTCATGCTACATTTGGGCATGACCAAGAAACAGGCCGAGGAACGGGCGGCAGAACTTTTGGGAATGGTGGGAATTCCCAACGCCAAAGAACGTTTGAAAGATTATCCGCATCAATATTCGGGAGGGATGCGTCAGCGCGTGATGATTGCCATGGCACTCTCTTGTAACCCCCAAATCTTGATTGCGGATGAGCCGACCACGGCTTTGGATGTGACCATCCAGGCGCAAATCGTGGACTTGGTCAAGCGTTTGCGCGACGAATTGGGCATGGCTATTATCTGGATCACACATGATTTGGGCGTGGTGGCTGGCATTGCGCAACGTGTCATAGTCATGTACGGGGGGGTCATCATCGAAGAGGCACCGGTCGAGGAATTGTACGCTTCTCCACAGCATCCTTACACCATTGGTTTAATGAGCAGCCTGCCGCGCGTAGACGAAAGAGAACATAAACGACTCTTTTCCATCGAAGGATTGCCGCCTGTTCTGTTCCAAAAGCCGCAGGCGTGTCCTTTTTTGCCGCGTTGTAATTGGGCCATCGAGCGGTGTTGGAAGGAAAATCCGGCGCTCGAGCCTGTTTCGCCAACGCACCGCGTAGCCTGCTGGGTAGACACCAAAACCGGGAGAAGCCGCTCATGAACACGAACGATGACGTATTGCTGCGAGTCGAGAATCTGGTGATGCACTTCCCGATTTATCGGGGGGTCATTCGCCGGCAGGTTGGCGCAGTACACGCTGTGGACGGCGTTTCGTTCGATGTCAAGCGCGGTGAAACGCTCGGGTTGGTGGGCGAATCGGGCTGCGGTAAATCAACCACCGGGCGCGCGATCCTGCAATTGTACAAGCCGACTGCGGGGGATGTCTATTTCGAGGGCACCAACCTGGTCAAACTAAAAGGCGAAGAAATGCGTTGGATGCGCCGCCAGATGCAGATGATCTTCCAGGATCCGTATGCCAGCCTGAACCCGCGCATGACCGTTGGGGAGATCGTGGGGGAGCCTTTGATGGTCCACAACGTCGCCAGCGGTAAAGAGATTCAGGAACGGGTAGAGCATTTGCTGGACCTGGTGAAGATGAACCCTTCCTTTGCCAATCGGTATCCGCACGAATTTTCCGGCGGTCAACGCCAGCGCATCGGCGTGGCGCGCGCCCTGGCATTGCAGCCGTCTTTCATCATTTGCGACGAGCCCATCTCGGCGCTGGACGTTTCGATCCAGGCACAGGTGGTCAACCTGCTGGAGGATCTGCAGGAGCAGTTCAACCTGACCTATCTCTTCATTGCTCATGACCTTTCGATGGTGCGCCACATCAGCAAGCGCGTGGCGGTGATGTACCTTGGCGTGATTGTCGAATTGGCCGATCGAGACGCGCTTTACAAAGAGCCGCTGCATCCCTATACGCAGGCGCTACTTTCAGCCGTGCCTATTCCCGACCCGGTGGCGGACGCCAAACGAAAACGCATCATCCTGGAAGGGGATGTGCCTTCGCCGGTCAACCCGCCTTCGGGCTGCCGCTTCCGCACCCGCTGCCCCATTGCCGACAAAATTTGCGCCGAGCAACGGCCGGAATTCCGAGAAGCCAAATCAGGTCACTTCGTGGCCTGTCATATGGTCTCATGAACTCTGAAAGGAGGTGGTGCCCCCTCGGACTGTCTACTACTTATCCCCTTTGTTGTATCCAAATCCTACTTTCGAATTGATGAGGAGAAGAAAGATGCATAAACTGTTTGTCCTACTGAGCCTTTTTGTCGTTGCCAGCATGGTGTTGGCGGCCTGTGGCCCTGGCGCTACACAGGCTCCTTCTACTGGCGGTACGGAGGCCCCTGCTACTGAGGCTCCTGCTACTGAGGCTCCTGCCCCGGCTGGTGGTGAATTTACTTCCAAGGACCCCAAGACCTTCACTGTGGTTTCCTTTGGTGAGCCTGATATTCTTGATCCGGCCTACGATTACGAGACCGCTGGCGGTGAGGTTTTGCAAAACGTCTACGAAACGCTGGTCACCTATGACGGCAACTACGAATCCAAGTTGGTGCCGCTGCTGGCCGAGTCTTGGGAAGTCTCCGAGGATGGCAAGACCTATACCTTCAAGATGCGCTCTGGTGTGAAATATCACAACGGCAACGAAATGAAGGCCTCGGATGTGTCCTATTCTTTCGTGCGCGGCCTGTTGCAGGGCGGCACGGATTCGCCCCAATTCTTGATCTTCGAGCCTTTCTACGGTGTTGGCACTGTCGATATTGCTGAGGCTGTTGAACTGGCGCAAATTGCGGGCGTAGAGGCCCTGGCAGATGGCATCGATCAGGACGAATATGCCCAGATTACGGGCGCGCTGATGGACGATGCTGAGGCTATGGCTGCGGTTGATCCTGAGATTACCAAGGCTGTCTGCGAAGATGTATATTCCAAGATCGTTGCAGATGACGCTGCTGGCACCGTTACCATGACCCTGGCGCAGCCGTGGGGGCCTTTCCTGGTGACCATTGCGGGCTACTGGAGTTCAGTTATGGATCCGGCCTGGGTGGCAGAGAACGGCGGCTGGGACGGTTCATGCGAGACCTGGACCAAATACTATGCCGTTGCTCCTGAGAACAACCCCATCTACTCCATTGCCAATGGTACCGGCCCCTTCATGCTCGATCACTGGACGCCTGGCGAAGAAATCGTCCTGGTGCGCAATGACAACTACTGGCGTGAACCGGCCTTCCTCGAACGTGTAGTCATCAAGCAGGTGAACGAATGGAGCACTCGCTTTGCCATGCTGCAGGCTGGCGATGCCGACGCTGGTGCTGTGCCGGTCGAGAACCGCTCGCAGATGGATGCTTTGGTCGGCGAGGACTGCATTTGGAACGAAGAACTCTACGATTATGAATGCACCGTCGTAGATGAGACCAAGCCCTTCCGCCGCACGCTTGGAAAGCCTGGCAACACCCGCACCGACATCTTCTTCAACTTCAACGTTGCTAACCCGGATGGCAGTAACACCTACCTGGGTTCTGGCAAGTTGGATGGCAATGGCATTCCGGTAGATTTCTTCAGCGATGTCCACATCCGTAAGGCCTTCAACTACTGCTTCGATTGGGATACCTACATCAACGACATCTTCAATGGTGAAGCAGTGCAGTCGAAGAGCCTGGCAGTGCCTGGTATGCCTGGTTATAACGAGGACGACCCGGTCTACACCTTCGATCTGGCTAAGTGCGAGGAAGAATTCAAATTGGCCGATGTGGATAAGGATGGTATTCCGGCTGGTGAGGATCCTGATGATGTTTGGGAAGTTGGTTTTCGCATGCAGGGTTCCTACAACCAGGGTAATACCACCCGCCAGACCATTGCTGAAATCTTGTCCGCCAACCTGAATGAGGTTAACGAAAAGTTCATCCTCGAGGTTGTAGGTCTGCCGTGGCCGGCGTTCCTGCGCTCGATTCGCGCTAAATTGGCGCCGCTCTTCTTCGTAGGCTGGCATGAGGACTTCCATGATCCGCACAACTGGTATGTGCCTTATCTGGTGACCACCTATGCGGCTCGCCAGAGCATCCCAGCCGAAATTCAGGATACGTTCGTTCCTTACATCAACGAAGGCGTATTACTCTCCGATCCAGAAGCGCGCAATGAGGTCTACAAGAAGTTGAACCAGGCTGTGTACGATAATCCGCCCGGCATCATCCTGGCGATTGGTACCAGCCATGGTTTCATTTCTCGCGCTGTCGTCGAAGAGAGCATGAATTACAACGGTGCGTGGAGCGGCTTCTACTACTATCCGATCGTCAAGAAGTAGTCGTTCGTTACTGACAAGGTGGGGAGGCGCCTGGCAACAGGCACCTCCCTGCATCCTTGCGATTTTGTCTTGTGGACTGAGATGAAAGTACTTTCATCCCAGTTGAGAAGATGAAATCCGAGGAGAAGCCATGACAACTTATATCATTCGAAGATTGCTATTGGTACCCGTGTTGTTGTTTGGTGTGACGGTCTTGATTTTTGGGATGTTGCAATTCCTCACCCCTGTCGAACGCTCGGCCCTTTATGTGCGTGACATCCCGAAGAATGACAAGGCCTTGGAGGGAATTATCAAGAAGCACGGATTGGATCAGCCGCTCTACATCCAATATTGGCGCTGGCTGGTTGGCTCGACCGACCAAGTGACTGGAGAGCGAACGGGAGGTATCATTTTTGGCGACTTTGGATACTCACGCGTTGGCTCACAGGATGTAGCAGATCTCATCAAGCAGCGCTTCCCCAATACACTCGATTTAACCATTTGGGCTGTCGCCCCGGTTATCTTGGTAGGCATCTGGCTAGGGGTGCAGGCGGCTGTGCATCACAATGGCTTTATTGACCAGGCTGGCCGTATTTTTAGCATTGTTGGAACGTCTTTTCCGACCTTTGTGTTTGGCCTCTTGATGTTAATGATTTTCTATGCTAATCTGCAATGGTTTCCTCCTGGTCGTCTCTCTGATTGGGCCAATCAAGTTGTGTTGTCGGAAGGTTTCAAACGCTATACGAGTTTGTTGACGTTCGATGCCTTACTAAACGGTCGTTTGGATGTCTTTTGGGATGCCCTGCGGCACATGATTGCACCAATTACGACATTGTCATATATCAACTGGGCTACTTTTCTGCGTGTGACTCGCTCTTCGATGCTCGAAACGTTGCGACAGGAATACGTTACAACGGCGCGCGCCAAGGGCCTGCCTGAGCGAGACGTCATTTACAAACATGCTCAGCCCAATGCCATGATCCCGGTAGTGACTTTGGCTGGTTTTAGTGTGGTGGGGTTGTTGGGTGGCGTAGTAATTACCGAAACCGTTTTCGACTATCCGGGCATCGGTCAAGCGGCCGCTGCTGCTGCGGCCCAATTGGACGTGGTCACGGTGTTGGGATTTGCCCTATTCAATGGCCTCATCCTCATTGTGGCCAATCTTGTCGTGGATATTTTGTATGCGGTCGTTGACCCTCGCGTCCGTCTATCTTAAGGAGCAATACACATGGCACAGGCCACTCCCTCAGGAGACAATACCCTTCTTGTCGAAGCCATTCCAATGCGCAAGATTGGCTGGCTCGAACGCTTTGTTGGCCCAGACAACTACCGTATCTTGCAAGATCTATTCAAGACCCCAGCCTCTATTATGGGCTTTACCCTTATCGTTTTATTCGTACTGGTAGCGATATTTGCCCCTTTTATTGCACCTCCCGTGAATCCTAATGATCCCTATAAAATTCCGCGCGATGGATTCAAGGCCGATCCGCAACCGATGAGTTCGGAGTGGAAGCGAAACGTACCGCCTTTGCCTTTTTGGTGGAAGCCTATCATGAAGACCGAGCAATGGACGCATTTGCTAGGAACTTCACAGGGTCAGTATGATGTCTTTTATGGCATTATTTGGGGGACGCGCACGGCTTTCAAAACAGGGCTGATTGTCGTGATAGCCACCTTCCTGATTGGCGTGATTGTTGGTTCTGTTTCTGCCTATTATGGTGGTATTGTGGACAACATTATCATGCGTATTGTGGATGTCATGTTGACCTTGCCGTTCATTCTGGCGGCCTTGATCCTAGCCGCCGTTCTTACGCCGAGAATTGGTCGTAGCCTGGTTCCTTCCATGATTGCATTGATTACTTTTGGTTGGATGGGCTATGCGCGCATTATTCGTGGGGATATCCTTTCCACGAAAGAGCGTGATTACGTCATGGCAGCGCGCGTCATCGGTGTCAAGGACAGCCGCATTCTCTTTCGTCACATCCTGCCCAACGCTATTTTCCCGACCCTGGTTTTGGCCTCCCTGGCCATTGGAGATGTAGTGCTGTCGTTCGCTGCGCTGTCGTTCCTGGGCATTGGCACCGAGATTGGCTATGCGGACTGGGGACAAGTGCTCTCCTTTGCCCGCAACTGGATTATCAGCCTCGATCAACATTGGTATATTGTCATCTGGCCCGGCCTGACATTGGTTATGTTTGTCATGGGCTGGAACCTGGTCGGCGATGCCCTGCGCGACGTGCTCGACCCGCGCATGCGCGGCAAGACGTAAGCCTGCGTGGTTCACTCGATTGCCCCAAGTCCTTTAATCGGAATAGCCCTGCTGCCAGCAGGGCTATTCTTCGAGCCAGAAGCGATTCTCACCCACGCCAGGACGAACCTGGCATGGCAGCAAGTGCGCGAAGCCGGGGGCGCAGATATTGAACGGCGAATGTTTGCGGCTTGGAATGTGATAGAATGACCATCGCCAAGTGAAAATAGAGGTGTTCGAATGAAGACGAAGAAGACTCAAGGCAAGCCTGCACAACCGCCGACTCTCGAACAGGTGGTTGATCTGGTAGCGACCCTGCCGCCCGACCGTTTGGCCAGTGTTTACGATTTTGCGCTCTTTATCAAGTCTCATCCTCTGGTGCCTGCCTCGGCAGACATTTTTGGTGAAACCGAGGACGAAATTCGCGCCGACGAAGCGGAGTGGGCGCAACAGTTCGAGGCTTCTCGCGAAAGGTTGCGAACAATTGCCCGTGAGGCCGCCGCAGAATTCCGCGCTGGGCGCACCAAACCGATGGGATTTACGCCTGAAGGTCGCCTTGTCCGATGAAGTCGCATGCCAACGCGTGGTTTTGGGAGTTCTACGACAGCCTGCCTGCCGGCGTCCAACGGCGTGCTGAAAAGGCATACCAGTTGTGGCGACACGACCCGCATCATCCCGGTCTTCAATTCAAGCGGGTTGATACAGAAGACCCCATATACTCCGTCAGAGTGGACAAGGGATACCGCGCTCTGGGCTGGCTGGAAGGTGATACCGTCACGTGGTTTTGGATTGGCAGCCATAATGATTACACGCGGCTGCTGAAATAATCGTCATTGGCGTTGGTGGGCGCGTGATCAGCATGGGCGATGGACGCATTCTCTTCCGTCACAGTATGCGCATCCTGTTCCTTCTTGGTGCAGCGCTGCTGCTGGCGGCGTTTCTCTCCCAAGGGGGAATTGCTTTTTCTGCGGCGCAGCAGGTCACGCCTACCCCCACCCTTTCGGCCATGCAAAGGCTGGCAGAGCCGACTTTACCGGTATCTCCAGGTCAGGCCGATTACGGCGCGCAGGTGTATTGGTTGTGGTGCCTTCCCTGTCATGGCGATAGAGGCCAGGGACTCACGGATGAATTCCGCCAAACGTATCCCCCCGAAGAGCAGTATTGCTGGGAACGCGGCTGTCATGGAGATCGGCCATACGAATCCGGGTTTCGGCTTCCTGCGCTTGTTCCGGCTGTTATTGGCGACAAGGTTGACCTGCGAAAATTCGTCAATGCTGCTGGTCTAAAGGCATACATCGAAAACGCTATGCCCTATTGGAAGCCGGGAGCCTTGTCGGACGATGAAGCGTGGAATGTGACAGCCTTTCTGCTCAGGGAAAATCGTTTGTGGCCAGGCAATTTCATTCTGGACGATGCCACCGCGCAACAAGTCATCCTGCAAACGTCAATCCCAACTCCTCTTGCCATGCCGCTCGATCGCCAGGGGAAGCAATCTGCAATCTTCGTCTGGTTCTTGCTTCTGGCGCTTGTGGTTTTGGCTGGATACTTCTTTTTCCGTTACCTGTTCAGAAACCAGCCAGAACAGGAGCCTTGAGACAGGCCCAAGTGCGGTGAGGTAGTTCAGAAGTCAAGTTGACTTGAGGTCCTCCTTCAGCGTGGAGGCATACGATATGAATACAGCCTCTTCCCTTGTCCACAAAGACGTTGTAAAGAAAAAGCATCGTTACGGTTTCCTCTTCGGCGTCGTGGTTGGATTTGGTTTCGCGCTGACTTCTTGGGGGCTCGACGCGAATATAATACACAACGTTCATGGATATCAACCCTGGTTGAAGTTCGTTATAGGGGCGCTGTTGTGTATGTCAGTGGGAGGGCTGGCCGGCTGGATATCTGCCAGGTTCGAAAAAACATGGCTGAGTGTTCTATTGTGGCTGATTGCCGCAGCATTTTTTGCCTGGTTTTCAGTGGCTAACACATTCCAGATCTTTCCTGCGCTGATTGTAAAACTCGACTTTCGTCTGGCCCCCATGATCAACTACCCCGTTGACATAGACGTTGCCGCTCGAACGAGTTTGGCCGTCCTGTGGACAGGGATTTTTGGGGTCATCGTAGGAGTGCTTCAACTTCCACTTTCCGAAGGGGCTGTGTTTTCGCCCGCTTTTGGCTCCAAACTTGTCCCTCTCGTTGTTGCCGTGGTGGTTATAGGGATATGCGGCATCATCCTCGACAGCCTGAACAATGAGCCTCTGCGATTGCCTGTAATCTCGCTTTACCGTACCATTGACTTTGCGATCGAGACTCACGGTCAGAATGTCGATCCGGCCATGGCCCGCACGAATCGCCGCTATGCCGTCAGATACATCGAAGATTGGCTCGATCGACCTTATTACCTGATCGTAGGGAGTTTTGACAGGGAATTGATACAGGTGCATGTTCTTGCAAACTTTGATGGCCGGTGGGCGGATTGCCTGGTCGTATATAACCAACCCAGTTCTTGTCAGCCGATTTCTGAATAGATAATGCAGGCCGGATTGTCGATCCGTCCCGCCTCTGGCCATAGACCATGCCGATCCCCTGCCAACCTTATCTTTTGCCAGGTAAATAGCATGGAAAGGTGCGTATGAAAGTTTTGATTTCATCGGATATGGAAGGCGCTACCGGCGTTGTGGATTGGGATCACGTCATGCCCGACCGGCCTGATTATCCCCGTTTTTGTCGCCTTTTGACCGGCGACGTCAATGCGGCTGTGCGCGGCGCGTTTTTCGGCGGGGCTTCTGCTGTCTCGGTGACAGATGGACACAACAATAGCCGTAACATCCTGATCGAAGAATTGGATGAACGTGCCTCTCTCCATTGCGGCAGCCATATGCCGTTGCTTTCGATGGTTCACGGCGTAGACCAGGGAGTGAGCGGGGTGCTGTTCATCGGCTATCATGCGCGCGCCGGCTCGCAAAACGCCATTTTGGATCATACCTGGTCCGATACGCGCGTTGCCAACCTGTGGATCAACGACCTTTTGTTCGGTGAAATTGGATTGAACGCGGCTGTGTGCGGGCACTTCGACGTGCCGGTGCTGATGATCTCCGGTGACCAGACCGCTTGCGCCGAAGCCCGCGAAATGCTTGGCGATGTGGAAACCGCCGTCGTCAAACAGGCTATTGGACGTATGGCAGCCGAATGTTTGCCGCCTGCGGCGACGGCGGCCTTGATCGAACGCGCCGCAAAACGCGCCGTGGAACGGCTCGAAGCGGGAAATGCGCCTGCTCCGTTCAAAGTGCAATCGCCTATTACCCTGACCCTTGAATTCGCCAAATCTGAGATGGCAGACAAAGCCATGACCCTGCCAGGAGCGCGCCGCCTTCAGGGCCGAAAACTTCGATACGTTGCCAAAGATATGCTCGAGGCCTACCACGCTTTCCGAGCCCTTGTGGCGCTGGCGCGATAAGCCGACTGGAGGGATTCCGGATGCCTTACAAAACCATTTGCGGAGCAAAGTTGTATTACGAAACGTTTGGCGTTCCACAGGCAGGGCAGGCGCCTATCCTGCTTATTCACGGTTCTACCCAAACCGGCGCTTCTTGCTGGAACAAAGTCGCTCCGCTGCTGGCAAACGATTACCATGTCATCGTCCCCGATTGCCGCGGCCATGGCCGCTCGGAGAATCCCAGGCATACCTACTCTTTCCGTGAAATGGCTGCTGACCTGGCTGCTCTTATTCGAGACCTGGGCTTCGAGAGAGCGCATGTCATCGGTCACAGCAACGGCGGCAACATTGTCATTGTCATGATGATGGAACATCCCGAAGTCATCCAGACGTGCATTCCACAAGCCGGTAATGCCTGGTTGACGCCGCAACTCATCGAACGTGAACGGATTGTCTTCACCCCCGATTACATCGCCGAACATGACCCGGAGTGGATGAAAGAGGTCGTTGCCTTGCACGAGCCGTTCCATGGCCAGGGCTACGCCAGGGCGCTCATCGCACTCACGCTCGCAGATATGATCAGGGAACCCAATTACACCCCTCAACAAATGTCGACTCTCGACCTGCCGGTGCTTTTCATCCAGGGTGAACAGGATGGCGTCAACGCCCACAGCCGCTTTGCGCAGCGCATGGCGCGCGCCGTTCCCTTTGCCGAGGTCTGGATTCCTGCCGGGGTAGGACACAACGTTCACGATGAAATCCTGAGCGAGTGGCTTGCCCGCGTGCGCGATTTCCTTTCCCGGCGCGGCAACGTCGAAAGCGAGCAACTCTATCGCTTCCGCAAGCAGCGTTTCCCAGACGACCGCATCCAGGTGTTCGATGTGCGCGTCGGCGCGGATGGCAAACCTTTTGGCGTTGTGTTGACCGAAACAGAGCGCAAGCAGGCTTTGTCTGTGTTGCAACGCTCCGTAGATGCAAGCGGCATTCGTGTTTTGATTACCCCTTCGACCCCTTGGGCGTTGTTCAACCGACCGGTCGAAGATCTGCGGCGCAAGCCATCCATCCTGAGCGAGCGCATCAGCCAGGCGCGGCTAGGGGAGGCCGCCCGCGTGCTGGAAACCGTTGAAGATTGGAGCAAGATCCGTCTGGAACAGGATGGCTATATTGGCTGGGTGCATACTACGGCGCTATTCTTGTGTGATGAAGTCGTTGCCTCTGCTTACGCAACAGCCTGCAATGCCATTGTCTGTGTACCGCTGGCAGAGGCTTGCAACGCCGATGGTTCGCTGGCGCAAAAAATTCCCTTTGCTGTGCGCCTGCCTTTGCAGGAAGATCAGGTGACCTTGCCAGATGGTCGCCGCTGGTGGGTCCGCCCCCAGGACTTTATGACCCTTGCACAGGCTCCGCGTCCAGACGAGGCTGGCATCGCTCTTGCGCTTGGCCTGCTTCGCCGTTTCGTCGGCGTACCATATCTGTGGGGCGGACGCACGCCCTACGGGTTCGACTGTTCAGGATTGGCCGGGACATTCTATGCCTTTTTGGGCATCACAATCCCCCGCGATGCTGACCAGCAGTTCCAGGCTGGCCGGCCCGTAGATGGCGCCCCTCAGGCTGGCGACCTGCTCTTTTTTGGCGAGCCAGACGAGGACGGCGACATCCGCATCAGTCATGTAGCCATTTCCCTGGGAGGCGATGAATTCATCCACGCCAACGGCGCAAGTTGGGGCGTGTCTTACAACTCTTTTTGTCCCTCTAGCCCGCTCTATCGTGAGTGGCTGACAGTCAACTATCGTGGAGCGCGCCGGTTTCCATGAATCTCACGGTTTCCCCTCTCACGCTTGATCTGCGCACCACCTTTCGCGTCTCTCACGGCGCCAGTGACCGCCGCCATAATGTGCTGATTGCCGTGGAACAAGATGGCCTGATCGGTTATGGTGAAGCCGCGGCAGTCTTTTATTATGGCGATACCCAGGAAAGCCTGACGCAAGCCCTGAAAGCCCTGCCGCCGCTTAGCGATGATCTTTTTGCCCTCGAAGAGACGCTCGAAGCCCTGCCTCGCATACCTCATGCCGCTCGCGCGGCTGTGGATATGGCGCTGCACGACCTGTGGGGCAAACGGCTTGGTCAGCCGCTTTATCGTTTGTTTGGCTTGCGGCCCGCCCCTCTCTCCCCTACCTCTTTCACCATCAGCATAGACAGGCCCCAAGTCATGGCCGAGCGCGCCCGCCAGAGCGGTTATCCGATCATCAAAATCAAACTCGATGCCCAGGCTCCCGAAGCGCAAGTGGCGGCTATTCGCGCCGTCACCAACGCCTCCCTGCGAGTAGATGCCAACGCTGCCTGGCAGCCGCAGCAGGCCCTGGAGATCATCACGCGCCTGGCGCCCTATGATTTGGAATTGATCGAACAGCCTATTCCTGCCGGCGATGTGGAAGCCTATCGCTGGCTGAAATCTGAGTTGAACCGCCGCGGAGTGAGCACGCCCATTTATCTCGACGAGAGCGTTCAGACATCGCAGGATATCGCCCGCCACGCCGGCGCAGTGGACGGTGTGGTGGTCAAGTTGATGAAAACCGGCGGCCTGCGGGAGGCGTTGCGCGTTATCCATACTGCCCGTGCGCACGGCATACAAATCATGCTCTCTTGCATGATAGAAAGTTCGCTGGGCGTCACGGCCGCCGCCCACCTTGCATCCCTGTGCGCCCAACTCGACCTGGATGGGCCTTTGCTGATTGCCAATGACCCTTTCGATGGCGTGCGCTACGATGGCGCGCGCCTCATCCTGCCAGAGCGGCCGGGCATTGGCGCACTGAAGCGTTGACCAGCCGTTTCTGTGTCTACGCAAATGTTGTCAGCAAAAGCACAGATTTTGCATATGGGCGCAGAAAGCATAGAAAAATCGCAACATCTCAGCCTTCTTGATTCGCGGGGCTATGTCTCGACAAGATTTCGACAGGCTCAATCACCTGCTCGACAACCAAAGCCGCCTGCTCTCGATAAGGTCTCGACGGGGTCTCGATGAACTCGACCCGGCGGCTCGACCCGGCGGGTCTCGACAGTGTCTCGATGAACTCGACCCGGCGGCTCGACCCGGCGGCCTTCGGCGTGAGCGCTCAGGCGAACGCTCAACGCAACGCTTTCGGGCTAGAGGCAGAGTCGAATTCATTCGACTTCCATCAACTGAGGCAGGGATTTATCCTGCTGGAACAGGCTGGAAATCTCGCTGACTGAGCAGTGCGTGCAAACCCCGTTTTTCCTCCCTTTGGCGAAATCTCGATTTTGTGGCATACTCAGGCGCATCTCGAAATCTTTTCTAGAAGGCACAGCCTATGACTCACCTTTTACGAAATCGCGGCCTGTCGGTGTTCCTGGCGCTGCTCTTTTTGCTCTCTGCCTGCCAGTTTCCGCTTGGACGGGATGCAGCCACTCCCGCGCCGCAAGCCTCTCCCACCTTGCCGGCCACGTCCACGCCTGCTCCGCCTCGCGCCCTGACCATCTGCCTGGGCGCTGAACCGAACACCCTCTACCCCCTGGGTGGCCCGAATGCCGCCGCTCGCAGCGTCCTCGAAGCCATTTACGACGGCCCCATGGACGTGGTCAACTACCACTATCAGGCCGTCATCCTCCAGAAGATACCCAGTTTGGCCGCCGGCGACGCCGTTCTGGATAGCATCAGCGTCAACCCCGGCGACGAGGTGATAGACGCCGACGGCAACCTGGCCATCCTGCAGGCCGGTCTGCGCATTCGCCCGGCCGGCTGCCGCGGCGATGACTGCATCATCACCTACGATGGCGCCAGTCCGCTCGAAATGGACCAGATGACCGTCACCTTCTCCCTCCTGGAAGACCTGGTCTGGTCGGATGGCGAACCCCTCACCGCAGACGACTCGATCTACGCCTTCACCCTGACCGCTGATAATGCCACCCCCGCCTCCAAATATCTGATAGACCGCACCCAATCCTATGAAGCCGCCGACGAAACGACTGTGCAATGGTGGGGCAAACCCGGCTTCGTAGACCCAACCTACTACACCAACTTTTGGGCCCCGCTCCCCAAACACGCCTGGGAAACCTTTAGCGCCGCCGAACTGCCCCAAATTGACATTGCCGCGCGCTCGCCGGTTGGCTGGGGACCCTACGTCCTTCAGGAATGGGCGCCTGGCAGCCACCTGACGTTGACCAAAAATATCCGCTACTTCCGCGCCGCTGAGGGCCTGCCCCTCTTCGATACCCTCACCTTCCGCATCGTCACCGACCCCAACCAGGCCGTCAGCGACCTGCTGGCTGGTAAATGCGACTTGCTCGATCCCACCGTCAACCTGGATGGGCAACTTTCCCTCCTGCTGCAAATGCAAAAAGACGGCCAACTACAAACTGTCACCACCACCACCGACACCATCGAATGGCTGGCGCTTGGCCTCACCCCTGCCTCCTACGACGACGGCTATACCACTTCCCCCGCGCTCGACCGCCCCGACCTGTTCTATGACCCGCGCACCCGCCAGGCTATCGCCATGTGCCTCAACCGTCAGCAGGTAGTGGACACGGTCTTCTTTGGTCTTTCGGTCGTTCCCGACACCTACGTATCGCCTGCTCACCCGCTCTACAACTCTACGGTCGTTTCCTATCCCTACAACCCGGCCCAGGGCAGCCAGATTTTGGAACAAATCGGCTGGAAAGACCTGGACAACGACCCCTCCACCCCCCGCCAGGCGCAAGGCGCTCTGAACGTCCCGCCGCTGACGCCGCTGACCGTTAACTACATCACCACCTCGGCTGCTCAGCGCCGCCAGGCCAGCGAAATCCTGGCGCAATCCCTGGCGCAATGCGGCATTGGCGTGAACGTTTCTTACCTCAACTATGTAGATTTGTACGCCGAAGGCAGCGCCGGCGGGCCGCTCTTTGGCCGTTCCTTCGGCCTGGCGCAATTTGCCATGAGCAGCCCTGGCTACGAACCGCCTTGCTCCTGGTATACCAGCGCCCAGATTCCTGCTGCCGCCAACAACTGGGTAGGCGCCAACGTCAGCGGCTACAAGAGCGCCGAGTTCGACGCTGCCTGCCGCCGCGCCCAAATGCAACTGCCCGACGACCCCGGCTACCTGGAAGCCTGGCAGTCCACCCAGGCCATCTTTGCCGCCGACTTGCCGGCTATCCCGCTCTACCTGCGCTTGAAGATCGCCGCCGCCCGCCCCGATTTTTGCGGCTTCAGCCTCGACCCCACCGCCGGCTCTCTGCGCGGCCTCGAAACTTTCGATTACGGTCCCACCTGCGCGCCCTGACCCGTCCATGCGCCCTACTTTTCTTCGAGCCGCGCTCTGCCTGATGGCATTCATCCTATCTGCCTGCCTTTCGCGGGCGCAGGCCGCCCCTCCTGAGGTGCCGCCCACGCCCTCGCTCATCCCCTCCACCCCCACCTCCTCGCCGCAGCGCGCCCCGCTCTTGCGCATGGCCATCTTGGGCGATGTGACCACCACCAACGTATGGGCCTTGTTCGAACGCATGGATTATTGGGAACATGCGACTCAGGCCTCCTACTGGCCGCGCCTGTACACCCTCTCGCCTCTTTCTCTGGACCCTTCGACGCTCTCAGGGCAGCGCCCTGAGCCTGCTACCGCCAAATCGGCCTCTCCCTCCCCCGTTTGCGATACGGCCACCTGCGCCGCCACAGTGACCCTGCGCCCCGGCCTGCGCTGGTCCGACGGCTCTTCCCTCACGGCCGGCGATGTGGCCTTTACCGTCAACACCGCCTTGCAATTTCGACTGGGCGGCGGCTGGAACAGCGCCTACGACCCGCAAACGCTCGACCACGCCGAAGCAATAAGCCAGGATACCGTGCGCTTCTATTTCAAGCGCCAGCCGTCGGTTGCCGAGTGGCAATATGGCGCGCTGCTAGGCCCCATTGTCAATCGAGCCTACTGGCAGCCGCGCATCGCCGAGGCCGTCAGCCTGCTGCCAGAGGAAAACCTATGGCTCACCATTTTGGAACTGGAGCAAAAATCTGCCGAATTGCAGGCCCAGGTGAATGCGTTGAACCTCTCGCTGAATGAGATGGCGCTGGCCAGCGAGAAATACCAGCAAATCGTCAAACAGGTCAGCACCCTTCAAGACGAATGGAACAGCCTCATCCAGAAACTGGATAAGGCGCGCCAGCAATACGATCAGCAACTGACCGCCGCGCGCGCGGCCCTGTATGCCCTGCCCAACGCTACCGAGCCAACGCTGGGCGCCTGGCAATTCTCCAGCCGTCTGCCGGGCGTCTTCGAGAACGAGGCCAACTGGGGGACGATCTATGGCGATCCCTGGTTCGAAAAGGTCAGGTATAGCCTGTATGCCTCCGAGCAGCAGGCTGTTCAGGCTTTGCTGAACGATGAAACCGACCTGATCTTGACGCCGGAGGGTTTGTCGCCCGAGTCGGTCGCGCAACTGGCGGGCAACCCGGCCATCACCCTCGGCCGCACCAGCAGCCGCCGTGCGCGCTTTCTGGCCTTCAACCAGGCCAACCCCTACCTGGCCGATGTCACACTGCGCCAGGCGCTGGCCTGTATGCTGGATTCGGACTCCCTGGCGCATGAATTGGGGGAAAGGGCATTTCCTCTGACCGGTTTTGTGTTGGAGCCGGGCTGGCGCGCCGAGGGGGCGTCCCTGCCGTGCGCTGCTCTCTCTGCCGAGAGCCGTCTGGCGCAGGCGGTGCGCCTGTTGAAAGCCGCCGGCTACGCCTGGAGACGGGAGCCAGCGAGCGCCTCCAACGGGGAAGGCCTGCTTGCACCCAATGGAACGCCCGTGCCGCGCCTGAGCCTGCTGACGCTTGCTGCCGCAGAAGACGATCTGCGCGCCCGGGCTGCTGAGTATGTTGCCCGCCAGGCGGCTTCCCTGGGCCTGGACATACAGGTGCTGTCTGCCGATGAGGATGCGCTCCTCTATGCGGTATATGGCTCGGGTTCGTATGATCTGGCCATGCTGGGCTGGCGCTTGAGCAGGTATCCAGCCTACCTGTGTGACTGGTTCACGCCAGAGGGGCAGAATCCGTTTGCTTATAACGGGAGCAGGCTGAAGTCCGCGTGCGAAGCGTGGCGCGGGACGAGCGATTTGCCAGAGGCGTGGGAGCAGTGTGCGCAGGTTCAATCTATCTTGACGGAAGAACTTCCCCTGATTCCCTTGTATGTCGAAGCGCGTTACGATGCCTATCGCCATCTGCGTTATCCCTTCGAGGCAGGAGTAGGCGGGTTGGGAGAGGAATACGGCGCGCCGGAAAAAGCCATCCCAACAAACCCATAGCGCGAAGAGCCGATTCTTTGCTATAATTCATACAATCCAGGACGAGGAGTGTACCGTGACCCCCAAGAAACCTTTACTGGAAGTCAAAAACTTGAAGACCTACTTCTACACCGAAGACGGCACTGTGCGCGCTGTGGACGGGGTGGATTTCGAGGTCTATCCCGGCGAGGTGTTGGGCCTGGTCGGTGAATCAGGCTGCGGCAAGAGTGTGACCTCGCTTTCGATTATGCGGCTGATCTCGGCGCCGGGCAAGGTGGAAGCAGGCGAGATTCTGTTCGATGGCACCGATTTGCTCAAGTTGCCGGAAGAGCAAATGATCCATGTGCGCGGCAACCGAATTTCGATGATCTTCCAGCAACCCCAAACGGCTTTGAACCCGGTGTTCAAGGTGGGCGACCAGATTGGCGAAGTGTTGGACATTCACCAGAATTTCGGTAAGGAAGCCGCCTACAAGCGTTCTATCGAACTGCTCAAGATGGTAGGTATTCCGGATGCCGAGCGGCGCGTGGAGGCTTACCCGCATGAATTGTCGGGCGGCATGGCGCAGCGCGTGATGATTGCCATGGCGCTGGCTTGCCTGCCAGAACTATTGATTGCTGATGAGCCGACCACCGCCTTGGATGTCACCATCCAGGCGCAGATTTTGGACTTGATGCGCAATCTGCGCGAGAATACCGGCACGGCCATCATTCTCATCACGCACGATCTGGGCGTGGTGGCCGAGATGTGCGAGCGCGTGGCGGTGATGTATGCCGGCAAGATCGTGGAGCAGACGGATGTCGGCACGCTTTTCGACCAGCCGCTGCATCCCTATACGCAGGGGTTGATTGGCTCTATCCCTGTTTTGGGCAAACTCAAGGATCGGTTGGATGTCATCCCTGGCTCGGTGCCGAATTTGATTGACCTGCCGCCGGGCTGCCGCTTTGCGCCGCGCTGCCGGGCTATGGTGGAACATGGCCTGAAGATTTGCGCCGAGCGCGACCCTGACTTGCTGGATGCGAAGCCAGATCATAAGGTGCGCTGCTGGCTGTATCAAAATGCCGACGGGCATCGCGCTCCGTTGACGGTTTGAGGCTTGCGTTGAGACTTTTTGGAGCAATGGCGATGAATGAGACTGCCAGAGAATATCTTGTTGAAGTCAAAAACCTGGTAAAGTATTTTCCGGTGCGCGCTGGCCTGTTGCAGCGCGTGGTGGCGCATGTGCAGGCCGTGGACAATGTCAGTTTTTCGGTCAGGAAAGGGGAAACGCTTGGCCTGGTAGGGGAATCAGGCTGCGGTAAGACGACCGTTGGCCGCAGTATGTTGCGCTTGATCGAACCCACCTCTGGTCAGGTGACTTTCGAAGGCCGCGACGTGCTGAGTTTGCGCGGCAACGAGTTGAAGGCCATCCGCCGCGATATGCAAATCATCTTTCAGGACCCGTATGCCTCGCTCGATCCGCGCGTGCCGATTGGCGAGTCGGTGATGGAGGGGCTGCACATTCACAAAATTGGCACGGCCAAAGAACGTTTCGAGATTATGATCGAGACGCTCAAGAAAGTGGGGCTGGAAGATTATCACGCCCGCCGTTACCCTCACGAGTTTTCGGGCGGTCAGCGCCAGCGTATCGGCATTGCGCGCGCCCTGGCGTTGCGCCCCAAGTTCATCATCTGTGATGAACCGGTCTCGGCCCTGGATGTTTCCATCCAGTCGCAGGTGTTGAATATCTTGAAGGACTTGCAGCAAGAATTCGGTTTGACGTATCTTTTCATCGCGCATAATCTCAGTGTAGTAGAGCATATTTCGGACCGTGTCGCTGTGATGTATTTGGGCAAGATGGTCGAACTGACCGGGCGCGATGAGTTGTTCAAGAATCCATTACATCCCTACACGCAGGCGTTGTTGTCGGCCATTCCTATTCCTGACCCGCACCTCAAACGTCAGCGTCTCATCTTGAAAGGGGATGTGCCGAGTCCGCTCAACCCGCCCAAGGGCTGCCGCTTCCATCCTCGCTGTCCCATTGCTCAGGAAATTTGTTCGCAGCAGGAGCCGGAATTTCGCGAAATCGGTCCCGATCATTGGGTTGCTTGCTGGATGGTGAAGTAGAGCGCGAGGCTGTTTGGTATGTCTGCTCCTTGTATTTTGTTGGTAGATGATCAGCGCGAAGTTTTGCGGCTGCTACATTCGACCCTGAACACGTTGCCTCATGAATTGCAAATCTTCGAGGCGCCGTCCGGCGAAGAGGCGCTGTTGGAAGCCTCGCGCAGGAAAATAGACTTGCTGGTGGCCGATTATCGCCTGCCGGGCATCACCGGCGTGGAATTGATGCGCAAGATTCGCATCAAATATCCAGATGTGCGCGTCATCCTGATTACCGGCTTGACCGACCGCAAATCGCGCGAAGACATCCTGAATGCCGGGGCGGCGGCCGTGTTCGACAAGCCTATTTCGTTGACCGATTTCCTGGATGTGGTGGAACGCTCTTTGGGGTTGGAACGCATCGTCTTACCCGATGAGGTGGATGACGACGGGCGCCACCAGACGCTCTCCAACTTGTTGGCTAATCTGCGGCAGGATATAGAGGCGCAAGCCGTCTTGCTCTTGAGCGACCGCGGACGGGTGTTGGCGCGCGCTGGCGACCTGAAGGACAGAAGCATGGAGGCTTCTTTGCTCTCGGCCCTGATGGCGATTTACAGCGCCGGCTTGAAAGTCTCGCGTTTGATGCACCAGGCCACTTTGGAGAGTTACCACGTCTTTGCCGGCGGCGACCATGACTTGCTGCTCATTCCAGTCAACGCGGCCTATGCGCTGTTGGTGGCAGGCCATGGTCAGGCAACCAACGAGAAAATCCTTGAAACCGTCTCTGTTGCACTGACTGTGCGCGACGAGGTCGAGAAGGCGCTCAAGTCCATAGGTGTAGCGCCCATCGTGGCAGACGAAGAAGAAGCCGCACAAGCAAAATACCAGGAGCCGGTTACGCAAGGCTCATCCGACGAAATGGCGCGGCTCTTGAACGCCAGAAAGAAAATGTCCACCGGCGAATTGGAAGCCTACTGGGAAGCCGCTGTCGAAAAGCATGGCAATGTACCCACCAACCCGGATGTCATCTCTTATGAGCAGGCACGCCAATTGGGGCTGGCCCCCGATGAAAAAGTGTAACGATATTGCCCATCTTTTGGCCCTGTGATACAATTGACTCTGCTCGTCTGTGCTTCAAGAGTGGAAGGGTAACCCTGGGGCGTGGTGTAACGGCAACACACCGGCCTTTGGAGCCGTGGTTCCTGGTTCGAATCCGGGCGCCCCAGCCATTTTTATGTTGCTTGCTTTGCGTTGATACCTGACAGGCCTTGCGCCTCCCCACGGAGCGCGGGCTTGTTTTTGTTCGAGGAGTTTCCATGAAAGTAACTGCTGTCTTACTTGCCGCCGGGCAAGGTACCCGCATGAAGTCGAACTTGCCCAAGGTTTTGCATCCCCTGGCTGGAAAGCCTATGTTATGGTATGCCTTGCGGGCGGTGGAACTGGCCTCCACCGAAAAGCCGGTGGTCATCGTCGGCCATGGCGCACAGCAGGTATCTGAGGTTGTGGGCCAGGCGGCGCACTGCGTTTTGCAAGAGCCGCAACTCGGCACGGGACATGCCGTCAGGCAGGCCGAGGCGCCGCTGAAGGGAAAAACCGACTATGTCATCGTCTCCTATGCGGATATGCCCTTACTGCGCGGCGAAACCTTCCAGCGCCTGGTCGAAACGCAGCGACAGAACAGCGGCCCGCTGACTTTGTTGACCGTTTACGCCGACGACCCGCGCGGCTTTGGCCGCATCCTGCGCAAGCCAGACGGCACGGTGGCGGCCATCGTCGAGGAATTCGTTGCTACGGCGGAGCAGAAGGCCATCAAGGAATTGAACGTGGGTGCCTATTGTTTTTCTGCCGCCTGGCTGTGGGAAGCCTTGCACCGCATTCCGCTTTCACCCAAGGGTGAGTACTACCTGACCGATACCGTTGCGCTGGCCGTGCAAGACGGTTTGGCCGTCCAGGCCTTGCTGCACGATGATCTTTCGGAAACGGTCGGCATCAACACGCGCGTCCATTTGGCCGAGGCCGAAGCCTTGATGCGCGCACGCATCAATCGTGACCTGATGCTGGCCGGTGTGACCATGACCGACCCTGCCTCCACGTATATCGAAGCGGGCGTGAAGATCGGAAAGGATACCGTCATCCTGCCGAATACCTATATCCAGGGAGAGACCGAAATCGGCGAAGACTGCTCGATTGGCCCGAACACGCATATCCGCAATGCTCGCATTGGGAATCGCTGCCAGGTGTTCATGTCTGTCGTGGAAGACGCCCGCCTCGACGATGACGTAGATATTGGCCCGTTTGCCCGCCTACGCAAAGGCGCGCACCTGATGAGCCATGTCCACATGGGCAATTTTGGGGAAGTGAAGGATTCCACACTGGAACCGGGCGTCAAGATGGGACATTTCTCGTACATCGGCAATGCGCGCATCGGGGCCAACACGAACATAGGCGCGGGCACGATCACCTGCAATTTCGATGGCGAGCGAAAACATTCCACCGACATCGGTGAAAACGTGTTCATTGGCTCGGATACCATGCTGGTTGCGCCGCTGAAAATCGGCAAAGGCGCACGCACCGGCGCCGGGGCGGTGGTAACGCGCGATGTGCCGGAGGATACGGTGGTGGTTGGCGTGCCAGCGCGCGCCATCCGAAAACTGACCAAACATGATTCCGCTTGAATGGAGCCTGCTGCTCCTTTGCCTGTTGCTCGCTCTCGACCTTTCGATTGCGGCTGCGCGCGTTAGTTTGCTCAACCTGCGTCCCTTGCGCCTGATGTCGTTACATGGGCAATCCCCTCGGCGGGTAGAGCGGACGCTGGCGCTCATCGAGGATGCGCGTTTACGCCCCACGCTGCGCTTTAGCCAAACGCTGACACGCGTCGTTTTTGCGATGATCCTCTTATCGTTCGCCGGGCAGGCCGAGGGGGAGTCTCGAAGCGCGTTCCTCCTTTTGCTGGGGTTGGCTGTCCTGGTTGCGCTGCTCTTGATGGTGGTCGAGTTCACCCTCGAGGGCCACATCTTGCGCGAACCGGAACGCTGGGGGCCACGCCTGGAACCATTTGCCAGGGGGTTGGTGCTGCTCATGACGCCGCTGGTCTTTTTGCCGGTGCGTTTGCTGCGTTCTCGGTGGCCGAGTCCATTGGCGACGCACATGACGGAAGACGACCTGAAGACTTGGGTCGAAAGCGAACAAGAGGCGGGTGGGCTGGAGCGCGAAGAACGTCAGATGATTTACTCCATCTTCCAATTCGGAGATACGCTGGCACGCGAGATCATGGTGCCGCGTATGGACGTGCTGGCGTTGGAGGCCAATACCCCCCTGCCGCAGGCGGTAGAGGCCTTCTTGCAATCAGGACATTCTCGCCTGCCGGTGTATGAAGATGAGATAGATAACATCATCGGCTTGTTGTACGCCAAAGACTTGCTGCGTCTCATGAGCGGCGGCGCAGATCAGGCCGACCTGCGCGCTTTATTGCGCCCGGCTTACTTTGTGCCTGATACCAAGAAGGCCGACGCGTTGCTGACCGAGATGCAAGCGCAGCGCATTCACCTGGCGATTGTGGTGGACGAATATGGCGGCATGGCCGGCATCGTGACGCTCGAAGACATCATCGAGGAGATCATCGGCGAAATCCAAGACGAGTATGATTCGGGTGAGGAAGAACTGGCCCAACAAATAGGCCCGCAAGAGTACGTTTTCCAGGCGCGTATTGACCTGGACGACGTGAATCACATCATGGGCAGCCGCCTGCAGAAGATCGAATCGGACACGCTGGGCGGATTTTTGTACGATTTCTTTGGACGCATTCCACACGTCGGCGAATCGGTGCAGACCGAGGGCCTGCTCCTGACCATCGAGCAGGTCTCCGGTCGACGCATTCGCCGGGTGCGCGTCCGGTCGCTTCTGGTCTCCGAGGAAATAAAGAATGATCATCCCAACACTGACTGAAGAAGAAAAGACTTCCCTGATTGCGCAGGCAAAGCAAGCCCGGCAATATGCGTATGCGCCGTACTCTGGCTACCCTGTAGGGGCGGCGCTTCGGACGAAGAGTGGGCGGGTCTTCACCGGCGTCAATGTGGAAAACGCGGCCTATCCGCAAACCATGTGCGCCGAACGGGTAGCGGTCTTCAAGGCCGTTTCGGAGGGGGAGCGTGAGTACACAGCCCTTGCCCTGGTGACCGAGAACGGCGGTTCGCCTTGCGGCGGCTGCCGCCAGGTGCTGGCCGAGTTTGGCCTGGACACGGTGGTGCTGATTGCCGATGCGCAAGGCCGTTTGTTGCAAGAGGTAAGCGTGGGCGAACTGCTGCCAGGGGCGTTTACGCCAAAGGATTTGGCGAGGTAGTTCGATAGTTTCGTAACGCGGAATTCATTCCGTCAGATGGCCCGATATGCGTTCCGAACGTTCCTTCCGCGCCGAAGCCATTGTCTTGCGTCATGCCGATTGGGGCGAGGCCGACCGGCTGGTGACGCTCTATACGCGCGAGCAGGGCAAAGTGCGCGCTGTGGCCAAGGGGGCGCGCAAGATTACCTCTCGCAAAGCCGGCCACTTGCAGCCGTTCACGCGCGTCAAGTTACAACTGGCGCGCGGGCGTGATTTGCTGGTGGTCACCCAGGCCGAAACGTTGGAGGCCTACTTGCCTCTGCGCGAAGACTTGCTCTTGACCGGCACAGCCTCGTATGTGGTCGAGTTGCTCGACCGCTCGGTGTATGAGGAAGAGAGCGGCAATCCCGGCCTGTTTCGTCTCCTGGCCAATACATTGGCGCGCCTGGCGGCCGGGAATGATGCCTGGTTGGTGGTGCGCTACTACGAAATGCGCCTGCTGGACTTCCTGGGCTTTCGCCCACAACTGTTCTCATGCGCCAATTGCGAGCGCCAGGTTCAGCCAGAAGCACAATTTTTCTCTTTCATGGCTGGCGGGGTCATCTGTCCGCGCTGTGGACAAGGCTTGCCCAACCTGGCCTCCATTTCGATGGAAGCCTTGAAGTACCTGCGTCATTTCCAACGTTCGACCTATGCGGAGGCTGCGCGCGCGCGGCCCAATCAGCAGGTCAGGCTCGAAGCAGAAAGCCTCATGCAGGCATACTTTTCGTTTCTGCTAGAGCGGGAGTTAAATTCGCCTGGTTTCCTCAAACAGATTCGAAGCCGTAGCGTAAGTCTCTGACTTTCGTTGCACTCAGGCGTTGCGTAACTGCCTACCCTCACCCTAACCCTCTCCCATCGGGAGTCCCCTACGGGGATGATAAGGGGCCGGGGCGTTGCGCTGAGCGTTCGCCTGAGCAGCCTGCCCTGAGCGTTCGCCTGAGCGCTCACGCCGAAGGCTTGTCGAAGGGCTCACGCCTAAGGCTGCTAGGTCGAGTCGCTGGGTCGAGCTTGTCGAGACCTCATCGAGACCCGCCGGGTCGAGTTCATCGAGACCCGCCGGGTCGAGTTCATCGAGACCCCGGTCGAAGCGTGAGGGTGGGCAGGCAATTACGATTTGCCCCACAATGCGCCAGACAAGTCTTCGACCTGTCTCTGGACTGACCAAAAGTCACACATTGCCACTAATCAGAAATTACTCAGAGCAAGCAGTCACCTTTGCTTGGCATCGAAAACTCGTAGCAGATTTGCGCGCTGAGATATAATTTGCTCATGAAATATGCGCAGGCAGTCACCGGCGAGCAACTTGCCAATGCCCTGTATGCCCTGGGGGTCAATTTCGTTCGGGGCAGGCGGGAGGATGGAGATAAGAATCTGCACAGCCAGGCCGTTTGATTGCTGCGCTTGCCCAAAGCGGCGAAGCCCGTCTGCGCCTGGCGCTCATCCCCCTTTTCCTCGAACATCCCGAATTTGCGTCGCACGCCCGCGCCGTTGCCGCGAAACTTGCCCCGCCAGCGCGGTTGACACTGCAATGCTATTACAGCGCAGCAGTTTGGCTGGCAAAAAATATCAACTGCCAATTTCCCTGCCTGACCTGTTTTCCCAAGACCTGAACCTTTTGCCTACTGATGACCCGCAAGAGAACCTGCACGCCCTGGCAGCGCGTCACACCGAATTGAGCGATTCATACGTCAATTGGCTGGCTACCTATCAGCACGCCGAACAAATCTGGCGATCTGGAGTCGGATAGTCGGGAGTCTGATAGTCGGGAGTCGGATGGGGCGGATAGGTTTATAATATCGCCAACGTCCTGTCGTGACCGGCCGCCGGCTGGTCGGGGAGAAGAGAAATGCCACCACAAAACCCGAAACCACCCATAGAACGCAGTGGCGATCTGTTCATCGTGGACAACAGCGATGAGCAATGGAAGGGTCTGCACTATCTGCGCGATTGGTGTGAAATTTCTACATCACTGGATATTGCCACCGGCTATTTCGAGATTGGCGCCCTGTTGGGACTGGATGGGCACTGGCAAAGTCTGGATCGTATCCGTATCTTGATGGGGGATGAAGTCAGCAAACGCACCCGCCAGGCCTTTGAACAGGCCTTGAGCGATTTGACCCGTAAACTCAATGAAAGCATCGAAGAAGAAAAAGAGAAAAACGATTTCCTGGAAGGCGTGCCGGCCATTGTGGCTGCCCTGCAGAGCGGCAAGATCGCCTGCCGCGTCTACCGCGAACGAAAATTCCATGCCAAAGCCTATATCACCTATCCGCGCCTGGACGTGGTCGGCGCAACTGCGCTGGTAGGTTCGAGCAACTTTACCTATCCAGGCCTGACTGAGAATATCGAGTTGAACGTTCGCATCCGTCACGACGTGGAAGAATTGCAGCAATGGTACCAACACTACTGGGACGATGCCGAAGAAGTGACGCCGGAGATACTCAGAGTCATCGAGCGGCACACACGCGAATTCAGCCCCTTCGAGGTGTACGCCCGGGCACTGTATGAATTCTTCGAAGGCCACGAGATGAGCGCCAGCGAATGGGAACGCGAGCAATCGGTCATGTTCAGGGTGCTCGATCATTACCAGAAAGAGGGTTACTACGATTTGCTGGACAAGGCGCGTGACTTCGGCGGCGCGCTGCTGTGCGACAGCGTTGGACTTGGAAAGACCTTCATCGGCTTGATGCTCATCGAGCGCCTGCTGCATGACCGCAAGCGTGTGGCGCTCTTCGTACCAAAAGCCGCCCGCGAAGCGGTCTGGGAAGCCAAACTGAACAAATACCTGCCCGGTCTCGCAGATGCGCGCTTCGGCAATAACTTCGTCATCTATAACCATACCGACCTGCTGCGCGAAAGCCAGGATTACCCTCGGCGCATGATGGAAGTGGCCGAAAAGGCTGACGTGGTCATCATTGACGAGGCGCATCACTTCCGCAACCAGGCTACCCGCTCGTATCGAAGATTATTCGAGATGCTCGCAGACAAGCAGGTTTTCTTGTTGACCGCCACGCCCATCAACAACAGTTCGCTCGATCTGCAGCATCTCATCGAGTTGTTCTCCCGCCGGCGAGCAGACCATTTTCGCAGCATCGGCATCCACAGCCTGCCGGGGCATTTCCGCACGCTGGAAAAGGCTCTGCAAAAAGCAGCCGGTGACGGTAATGTGGAAATCTCAGCCGCCGAAGCAGAGCGCATTCTCGACCGCGACGACCTGTTTCGCGCAGTGGTCGTACAGCGCAGCCGCGCGTATGCCCGCCGCAGTCAGGAACAGCACGGCGGAGCGCAGGTCATTTTCCCACAGCGCCTTCCGCCCGCCGTGGCTCCCTACTCCCTGCAAAAGACCTACGGCGGCCTGCTGGATGAACTAAAAAGGGCATTCGATAAGCAAAAGCCCCTGCTCAGCCTGGCCGTCTACTATCCGCTGAATTACCCCGCCCGGCAGATGACGCTGGACGATAAGAGCGGCCTGGAATACGAGTTCGAAAAGGGCCGCCAGGAGCAAGTGGTCGGTCTCATCCGCACCCAGTTGCTCAAGCGCTTCGAGAGTTCGGCCTACGCCTTCCGCGCCACCTGTGAAGACCTGATGCTGAAACTGCTGGCCTGGGTAGAAGTCCACAGCAAGACGCCCGCCGAGGCGCGCCGGCTGGAACGCTGGAAAGCCCAGCACGAGGACATGCTCATCGAAATCAATCGCCGCAAGCAGGAAGAAAGCGGCGGCGAGGAATTGGAAGACGACGCCAGCCTGCCGCTCGACCTGCTCGAAAAAGTGCAGGAACTCCCCCGCGACAGGTATCGTGTGGACGAAATTCTCGATGAAACCTACCTCGACCTGGAACAATTAGCCGCCTTCTTGCGCCAAATCCGCCACTTCTCGGCTGATAACGACGACAAAATCCAGAGCCTGATCGGACTGCTTCAAAACGATCCCCTGCTCAGCCGCCATAAAGTCATCGTCTTCAGCGAGTACCGCGATACGGCCCGCTACCTGTATCGCACCCTCCAGGAGCGCGGGTTCACCCACATCGCCGAAGTGGACAGCGGATGCGGCGGCGAACGCGGCGATGTCATCACCGCCTTCTCGCCCTATTACAACGAATCCAGCAGCGCAGACCTGGCCGCTCAAGGCAAGGAGGAAATCCGCATCCTCATCAGCACCGACGTGCTTTCAGAAGGCCTCAACCTCCAGGATGCCTGCCTGCTCATCAACTACGACCTGCACTGGAATCCGGTGCGCCTGATGCAGCGCATCGGACGCGTGGACCGCCGCCTTGACCCCGCCGTCGAACAGCGGCTGCTGGCCGACCATCCCGAAGCGCAGGAAGTGCGCGGCAAGGTACGTTTCTGGAATTTCCTGCCGCCGGACGAACTGGACGATATTCTCCACCTGTATAAGCGCGTGGCGCATAAAACCCTGCGCATCTCCAGGATTTTTGGCATCGAGGGACAGAAACTGCTCACCCCCGAAGACGATTACGAGGCCCTGCGGGAGTTCAGCCGAGCCTACGAAGGCCAGATGAACCCGCTGGAAGAAATGCGCGCCGCCTTCAACGATTTGCTCAAGGCCAACCCAGGCCTCGAGGAGCGCCTGCAGAAGATGCCGCTGCGCGTCTTCAGCGGGCGAAACCATCCCTCGGCGGGCGCGCAGGCCGTTTTCCTGTGCTACCGCCTGCCAGGTCCAGACGCGAACGGCAACTGGAGTCTAGAAGCCGGAAGCACCAAATGGTTCCTGTATGACCTCTCCCGGCAATCCATCGAGGCCGAGCCGGAACGCATAGACCAGATCATCCGCTCCACACCCGAAACGCCGCGCCGCCTGGTCCTGCCCAGGGAAACGCTGGCGGAGATTCGCAGGAAGGTCGAAGAACACATCCGGGATACACACTTGCGGCGCTTGCAGGCCCCTGCCGGTCAGAAGCCCGTGCTCAAAGCGTGGATGGAGTTGAACTGATGAAAAAAAGCCGGTTGAGCTTTCGCCCGCAAATGGGGAGTGCAAAGCAGCGCTGCATTGGATGTGATTGCCCAAACCCCATCTCAAAACGGCGGGCTTCAGGCAGTGGATTATTTCCTCTGGGCGCTGCAGCGTTTCTACGAACGCCATGAAGACCGCTATCTCGAATTCCTCTGGCCGCAGTTCAGCCTTGTTCAAGATTTGGATGACAAGCGCGAACACCCCTATGGCTGCTATTACACACAAAAAAGGCCGCTGACATTGGCGGCCTTGAAAGATGCCTCGCCAGGGATATAGGGCTGTCCCACCGCAGTGGAACCTCCTCACGGCCTGAAGCCGAATTTCGTCCGCTGGCACCCTTTATACAATATCCAAAGCCGAAAGCAAAGACTTTTCCAGGGTTTGCGCATGCCAGACATCAATTTCTCCGACATCCAATCCATACGCGACTTCAAATCCCTGATCCGCTTCCTGCGCAAGGGACTGAACTGGCCGGTTGACGAAGAGACGCCCGCCGAAGACCTGACCTTCGATTACCAGCCCGCCGAACTCGGCCTGGAGGCATCTCAAGCAGCCAGGTTGCGCGCCATCTGCCAACTGCGCCCGCTGGCTGCCGATCAGCCGTGGGGCATCTTCCTCATCGAAACAGCCGCCCCCAGGGGCTACACCGCCGAACTGCGCCGCCTGCTGCGGATTCTGGCGCCGCGGGCGCGCGCCCGCTTCTCGCATCTCCCCCACTGGCAGCCCGAAAACCTGCTCTTCCTCATCACCTGCGATTACCGTCAGTTCACCTTCGCCCATTTCAGGGTGGACACGCGCGCCCCCGCTCGGTCGAAACTGGCCGCCTTCGGCTGGGACGAGAGTCAGAGCGGACTGCGCACCCTGCTGGAGTACAATCTGCCGCCCCTGGCCTGGCCGGCCGCCCCCGGCGACTCGCAGGCCTGGCTGGCGCAGTGGGCCTCCGCCTTCGATGTCGAAAAGGTCACCCGCGCCTTCTTCCGCGATTACCGCGCCCTCTTCGAGCAAGCCGAGGCCTCCATCACGATACCGGCCTGGAGCGCCGAGCAAAAGCGCCTCTACACTCAGCGCTTCTTCAACCGCCTGCTCTTCGTTGCCTTCCTGGAGCGCAAGGGCTGGCTGACGTTCGGCGGGCGCAGAGACTACCTGCGCGCCCTGTTCGACGACTATCTGCACAACGACCCCGAAAAGCGCCGCGAGGCCAATTTCCACCGCAAACGGCTGAACACGCTCTTCTTCATGGGCCTGAACAATCCCTACGGGCGCAGTTTGCTGCAGGACGACCCGCAGTACCAGAGCCTGCGCGCCCTCATCGGCGATGTTCCCTACCTGCACGGCGGCCTGTTCGAGCGCGAAGCCGATGACGAGACCTTCTTCTTCCCGGACGAAATCTCCGCCCGCATCTTGAGCGACCTGGTGTACCGCTACAACTTCACCGTGACCGAATCCACCCCACTGGACGTGGAAGTGGCCGTGGACCCGGAGATGCTGGGCAAAATCTTCGAGGAACTGGTCACCGGCCGGCACGAGAGCGGCAGTTACTACACTCCCAAGCCGGTGGTGCAATTCATGTGCCGCGAGGCGCTGAAAGCCTATCTGGAGACCGCCCTGCCGCACGAGCAGCCGCAGGACATCGCCCGCTTCGTGGACGAGGACGAGGGCGCGGCCCTGCGCGACCCCGAAGCCGCCCTGACCGCCCTGCGGCAGGTCAAAGTCTGCGACCCGGCCTGCGGCTCCGGCGCCTACCTGCTGGGCATGCTCCACGAACTGCTCGAAAAGCGCGAGGCGCTCTTCGCCGCCCGCAGCCTGGACGCGCTGACCGTCTATCAGCGCAAACTGGAAATCATCCAGAACAACCTCTACGGCGTGGACAAGGACAATTTTGCCGTCAACATCGCCCGCCTGCGCCTGTGGCTCTCGCTCATCGTGGATTTCGAGGGTGAAACGCCCCCGCCCCTGCCCAACCTGGACTTCAAAATCGAGTGCGGCGATTCGCTGACCGCCCCCGACCCCTCCGGCGGTCTTCAACCCGACCTGTTCCGCTACGGACAGGTGCAGGAATTCCTGCGCCTGAAGAACGAGTTCATGAGCGTCCACGCCGGCTCGGACGAAAAGAAGGCGCTGGCCGGGCGCATCGAGGAACTCAAACGCGCCATCAAGGCCTGGGCGCATCTGGACCAGGCCTCGGACCTGCCCAACGACAGTTTCGACTGGCAGGTGGAATTTGCCGAAGTGTTTGCGCCAGACCTTGCCCCTGCCCACCCCGCAGGCGGAACGGGCCAGGGCAAAGCGGGCGGCTTCGACATCGTGCTGACCAACCCGCCGTATGTGCGCCAGGAACTCATCAAAGACCTGAAGCCGGCCCTCAAACGCGTTTATGGCGATCTCTTCGTCGGCACGGCCGATTTGTACGTCTATTTCTACCTGCGCGCCCACCAACTGCTCAGGCCGGACGGGGCGGCCTGTTTCATCTCTTCCAACAAGTGGCTGCGGGCGGGCTACGGCGAAAAACTGCGCCAGCACTTGCTGGACGAACAGGCCTTCCGGCTGGTGGTGGACTTCGGCGAACTGCCCGTCTTTCAAACGGCGGCCACCTTCCCGGCCATCTTCCTGTGGCAAAAGCGGCCGCGCGGCCAGACGCCAACCCGCTGGGCGGTCGTCAAAAACCTGCAGAGATGTTACGACGAAGGCATCGCCGAACACACCGCCCGCATCGGGCAAAGCCTGCCCGCCGAACAGTTTGGGCGCGGCAAGGCCCGTCTGACCGCCCCTGCCACCGCCGACCTGCGCCGCCGCATGGACGCGCGCGGCACCCCGCTGGGCGAGTATGTGCAGGGAAAAATCTACTTTGGCATCAAGACCGGTTTCAACGAAGCCTTCCTCCTGGACGAAGAGGCCCGCCAGCGCCTGCTGGAGCAGGACCCCGCCGGCGCCGAAATCATCAAGCCCCTGCTGGTGGGCGACGACGTGCGGCGTTATGAGATTCACTACCGGGGGCGTTACCTCATCTGGACATATATCGGCGTGCCAATTGAGCGCTACCCCGCCATCTTTGCACACCTGAAAAACTATCAAACCCAATTGGAGCAACGCTGGGACAAAGGTGAACACTGGTGGGAATTACGCGCCTGCGACTACTACGCCGCCTTCGAGCAGCCGAAAATCATCTATCCTGAAATAGCCCGTGAAAAGCGTTTCTTCCTAGACAGGGAGCAATTCTTTCCGCTCAAAACAGTTTTTTCGATCGGGCTGGAAGACTGGTACTTACTGGCTGTTTTGAATTCGATGCCTGGCTGGGAATATCTCAAACAGGTGTGTAATGTTTTGGGCGATGAAAATCAAGGCGGGCGCTTAACATTACAGGCTATCTACGTTGAAAAACTTCCCATCCCCGAATCGCCGCCTGCCGAGCGGGAGGCCATTGCCGCGCTGGCGCAGCAGGCGCAGCATCTGCACATGCAGCGGCGGGCGCGGGTCGAGCAGTTCCTGCGCGCAATCGGCATAGACCCCGCCCGCTCCAGCAGCCGCAATCCGCTGGAGCAGCCCTGGGCGCTGAGCGAAGAGGAGTTCACGCGGCGCGCAGGTAGAGACGCTTCGCGTATCTCGACCTACCGAAAAGCGCGCCAGGAGACCCTGTCCCTGACGGAAGAAGCGCTCCGCGTAGAGAGAGAGATTGACGAGCGGGTGAAGGCGTTGTATGGGTTATGAACGGCAGTGCGTTGGAGAAATTGGAGTGTTAGGCGGCCATGCCCCGGCGGATCGTCCCCTTCCTGCCTGATCAGTACTACCACTTCTACAACCGCGGCAACAACCGGCAGGCGGTCTTCTTCGAGCGCGATAACTACCTGTACTTCCTCAAAGGCATCCGCAAGTACCTGCTGCCGCACGTAGAGGTCCTGGCCTACGCCCTCATGCCCACGCACTATCATATCCTGGGGAGGGTGAGGCCGCAGACCTCGGAGGTCTATAGGGCGGCGGCGGTCTCGGCGGCCATCTCCCGCGCCATGATGCGCCTGGGCGTTTCCTACACCAAGGCCATCAACAAACGCTTCGGGCGGGTTGGCGTGCTGTTCCAGGGACAATTCAACGGCAAGCCGGTCCAAACCTATGAACACCTGCTCAACCTGTGCGTGTACATCCATGCCAACCCGGTCAAAGACGGCCTGGTGACCGCGCCGGAAGATTGGGAGTTCTCCAATTACCAGGAGTGGCTGGGCCTGCGCGCCGGCACGCTGGTGGACCGCCAATTCATTGCCGAACATTTCGGCTCCCCCGAAGCGTATCGAGAACTGATGTCGCACTTCATCGAAACGCGCTACCTCCCCCAAGATTTTCGCCAATACATTTGGGAATTCGAATGATGAGCCAGAAGCCTCGCGGGTTTATACTTGAGACCTGACCTCTGCCTGTGCTATACTAGTCGCATGAGCCGTCTCTTCCCCGATACTGACCCGAAAATGGAGGCCCTGCAAATCGAACTCTTGCGGCAAGCCAGTCCTGCCCGCAAAATGCGCCTCCTGGCCCAACTCAACCAATCGGCACGGCGGCTGGCACTGATGGGACTGCGCGCCCGCTACCCACAAGCCAGTGAAGCCGAATTGCGCCGCCGCCTGGCTGACCTCCTGCTGGGCGAAGAATTGGCGCGTAAAGTGTACAGGGACTTGCCCGATGGAAAATGAACCGCTGGAAGTAACACTCAAGGTGACCGGCGTATTCGAGCAGATGGATATCCCCTATCTGATTAGCGGCTCGCTGGCCAGCACGCTGTACGGGATTGTACGCACCACTCAGGACGCGGATATCGTCGCCGAAATGCGAATCGAACATGTTCCTCGCTTTGTCTCGGCACTGCAGGAGGAATTTTACGTAGATGAAGAGATGATTACGGAGGCCATTCGCGGCCATTCGAGTTTCAACATTATCCACCGCGAGACAATGTTCAAGGTGGACGTCTTCATTCCGCGCCCGCGCTCCTTTGTGCAATCCCAGATGGCCCGCGCACAAAGACAGGTCTTCGAATCGGAAATCAGCGCCAAGTTTGCCAGCCCGGAAGACATCATCCTCGCCAAATTGGAATGGTATCGGATGGGCGGCGAGGTTTCCGATCGGCAATGGCAAGATGTGCTGGGTGTGCTAAAAGTACAGACTGAAATGCTCGACCTGGCCTATCTGCACCGTTGGGCGAATGAATTGGGCCTCTCCCACCTGCTCGAGCGCGCCCTGAGTCAGGCAGGAATGTCATAATTCATCCTCCCATGCACCTCCTCGCCCTCGCCGGCGGGGTCGGCGGCGCCAAACTGGCCGACGGCCTCGCCCAACTCCTGCCCCCCGAAGACCTGACGGTCGTCGTCAACACCGGCGACGACTTCGAACATTTCGGCCTGTCCATCTCCCCCGACCTGGACACCGTCTGCTACACCCTGGCGGGACTGGCCAACCCCGAAACCGGCTGGGGCCGCGCCGAGGAGACTTGGCAGGCGATGGGCGAACTGCGCCGCCTGGGCGCGCCCGACTGGTTCAACCTGGGCGACCGCGACCTGGCCACCCACCTCGAGCGCACGCGGCGGCTGAAGGCGGGACAAACGCTCTCGCAGATTACGCGCCACTTCTGCCGCGCCTGGGGCGTGCGCCACACCGTCCTGCCGATGAGCGACGACCCCGTCCGCACGATGGTGGACACCGTCGAATACGGCGAACTGCCCTTCCAGGAATACTTCGTCAAATACCGCTGCGAACCGCGCGTGAAAGGCTTTCGGTTCGCGGGAATCGAAGCGGCCTCACCCGCTCCGGGGGCGCGCGAAGCGATCCAGTCGGCGGATGCGATCGTTATCTGTCCATCCAATCCGTGGGTCAGCGTGGACCCCGTCCTGCGCGTTTTTTCCTTCACCCCTTCGCCCCTCTCCCATTGGGAGAGGGGGTGGGGTGAGGGAAAACCCATCGTCGCCATCTCCCCCATCATCGGCGGGCGGACGGTCAAAGGCCCGGCGGCCAAGATGTTCGCCGAACTGGGCATCGCACCCTCGGCGCTGGCCGTGGCCGAACACTACCGCGGCCTGCTGACCGGCTTCGTGCTGGATAATGCCGATGCCGCCCTGGCCGCCCAGGTGGAGCAGAGCGGCGTCCGCACGCTGGTCACCGATACCCTGATGCATTCCGGCGCAGACCGCCGCCGTCTGGCGCAAGAAGTGGTAAACTTCATCCAAACCCTATGACTCCATCCCATCGTCCGCCGTCCATCGTCCACGGTCCACGCTCCACCGTCCATCGTCCATCGTCCATCGTCCTATGAGCATCTGGGCCATCGTCCCCGTCAAACCCTTGCGGCGCGGCAAATCGCGCCTGGCCGGTATGCTGACCGAAGACCAGCGCACCCGCCTCAACCGCTACCTGCTCCAGCACACGCTGGACACGCTCAACGAAGTCCCCGAAATCGAACACACCCTGGTCGTCAGCCGCGACCCGGCCGCCCTGGCCCTGACGCGCGAACTCGGCGGCCGCACCGTGCTGGAAAACGGCGCGCCGCAGTTCAACATCGCCCTCAAGCGCGCCACCGCCGTCGCCAAACTACACGGAGCGCACGCCGTCCTGATCCTGCCCGCCGACCTACCGCTCGTCACGGCGGATGACATCCGTCAGGTGATTCAGCGCGGCAGCAAGCCGCCGGTGGTCGTCATCACCCCCGACCGGCGCGAAGATGGGACGAACGCCCTGTTCGTCAATCCGGCTGGATTGCTGGACTATGCCTACGGTCCCGGCTCGAACCGCCGCCACGCCGAGCGCGCCGCCGCAGCCGGGGCGCGGGTCGAAGTCTTCGTCTGTGCATCCATCGGCCTCGACCTTGACCTGCCCGAAGACTTGCAGGCTTTGGGCGGTTTGGAACTCCTGGGCGTTTCTTGAAGGAGGAACGATATAACGCACGGCTCTTTATCTGCAAGATTCTCACTGCCGCCTGAACAGGAGTCATCCAGCGCCTCAGCAATTCTCGAATGTCATTGGGAGGGCGCTTGCCCTGAGTGAAGCTGAAGGGAAGGCCGAATCAATCTCCAAATATGGCAGGAGCTTGCCTATCCTTTGGACTGTCACTGTCCGCCCAGGATCAAGCCAGAGGTCTCGATACGCTGTCGGGCTACTCGACCTGCGTTTGCAATGGCATTCATCGTGAGAATTGCTGCCAGCCATTTTGGGGAGCACGCAAAAGTTGTTAGATGGCGATGGGTAAACTGGTTCGCCGAGCGACCAGATCATCCCATTGGTTGCTGAGCCAGGCGGCTCTGGCTTTGGCAGTGGCAACAGCGCCGTTTTCGGTCCAGCGAGCCCCAGCACGTTTGAGACGGAGAGCGGCGATTTGTTTTCCAGCGCTTTCGACCGTACCGCTTCCAAATAACATAACGCGGCAAGCCGCAACCAATTGGACTGTCATTGCGAGGGCGCTTTTCCCGAAGCAATCCCCTCGCAGGCCAGGAGACTGCCTGTCCTGGCGTCAGGCCAGGGCTTCGCTCTGGTCTCGATACGGCGGCGATGGTCGAGTAGCCACGAAGTGGTGTAT
>FWWM01003840.1_pt1 | contig 36368 bp, 31 predicted proteins | sample 2228351 | NCBI WGS metagenome assembly FWWM01 (sample SAMEA103939774, study PRJEB20133) | metagenome
TTTTAAGTAATTTAATAATTTATCAATTTATCAATAAAAAAAAATAATTGACTCTTGAAGTTTGATGTTTGAAGTTTGATAATAAAGTTTAAAATGTTTATATAAGTATGCGTTAGAAGTTGCGAGTTACGTGTTAAAAACTTAACATTTAGCAATTAAAAAATTTATTTTAATGTTCTATGTTTCACGTTTCATTTTTTATGTTTTATTCTTTTTTGATTTTGATATGTGATTTTGATTTTGATTTTTAATATTTTGATTTTTTTTTTAGTTTCATGTTTATCTTTTTGTTTTTATGCTAAAATATCAATATGGTAAAAAATGACAATAACAAAAATAAAACCCTAAAACAATTTAAATTTGAAATTAATCTAAAAAACATATTTATTTTAATTTTTGTTTTTTTATTTATTTATTCAATTTTTATTAATCTTCAATCAGAATTTAGACAAAATTTTCCAGAAAAACCATTAACAACGATAATCAAAGAGACTAAAGAAGGAAAGATAAAAAAGTTTGAGGTAATTGAAAACAAGATTATTGTTTATTATAAAAATGGTAATTTCGCAACAACTAATAAAGAATCAGGAGATAGTTTAATTAAGATTCTTAATGATAATAAAATTGATACAAGAAATATCGAAATATTAGTTAAAGACATTCAAGCTTCTTCAGGATTTATTAATTTAATCGCTAATTTATTACCAACAATTTTGATGATAGTTTTTTTTATTTTTTTATTTCGTCAAGCAAAAGGAGCTCAAGATTCTGTGTTTTCTTTTGGTCAATCAAAAGCTAAAAGATATTCAAAATCAATGATGAAAGTTAAATTTAAAGATGTTGCTGGGGTTGATGAAGCAAAAAAAGAGTTAGAAGAAGTAGTTGATTTTTTGAAAAATCCAGAAAAATATAGAAAATTAGGAGCTAGAACACCAAAAGGAGTTTTACTTGTTGGTCCAGCTGGATGCGGTAAAACGTTATTAGCTAAAGCTGTTGCAGGTGAAGCGAATGTGCCATTTTTTTCCATTGCTGGAAGCGAATTTATGGAGATGTTGGTAGGAATTGGTGCGGCGAGAGTTCGTGATTTGTTTGATAATGCTAAAAAAAGTGCTCCATCAATTATTTTTATTGATGAAATTGATGCAATTGGTCGAGCTCGATCAATGACTTCGTTACCTTCCCACGATGAAAGAGAACAAACATTAAATCAAATTTTAGTTGAAATGGATGGTTTTACTCCTAATGAACAAGTTGTTGTAATAGCCGCTACCAACAGAGGTGATTTACTTGATCCAGCACTACTTAGACCAGGAAGATTTGATCGAAGAATTATGGTTGATTATCCAGATTTAGAAGGAAGAAAAGCAATTATTAAAATTCATGCTAAAGGTAAACCATTTGATAACACTGTTGATTGGAATAAAGTAGCTAAAAGAACTGTTGGATTTTCCGGGGCTGATTTAGAGAATATGTTAAATGAAGCGGCTATTTATGCGGCAAGAAAAGGAAAATCAAAAATTAGTATTGACGATATTGAAGAAGCAGCAACAAAGGTTAAATTAGGTCCAGAAAAAAAACGTTTACAGTCAGATTATGATAAAAGATTAACCGCTTATCATGAAGCCGGTCATGCTGTGGTTTCTCACTTTTTACCTCATACAGATCCAGTTCATCGAATTTCCATTGTTTCTCGAGGAATGGCTTTAGGTTATACTTTAGTGCCCCCGTCCAAAGATAAGGTTCATGAAACAAAAACTCATTTGTTAGAAAGATTAGCAATGATTATGGGAGGAAGAGCAGCTGAGGAAGTTATTTTTAATGAATTTACTACTGGGGCTGCTAATGATTTTGATCAAGCAACTCGAATTGCTCGAGCAATGGTTGTTGAATTTGGTATGAGTAGTTTAGGTCCAATTAATTTTGGACCAACAATAGATATAACTGATTGGGGAAGAAGTTATTTTGAACAACCACAAATATCTCAAGAAATGTTAGCAAAGATTGATGCAGAGGTTAATAAGATATTGAATGAGGCTTATAGAAAAGCTGTAAAAATAGTAAAAGAAAAAAAAGAATTGTTAGATAAAGTTGTTGAAGAATTATTAAAGAAAGAAAGTTTAGATGATGAAGAATTTATTAAGATTGTTGGACCTAAGCCAAAAATTGATGAAAATAAAAAATGAAAACTTTGCTTTTAATTGATGGAAACCCAATTCTTCATCGATCTTATCATGCTTTACCTTTATTAACGACAAAAACCGGTTTTCCAACTAATGTTATTTATGGTTTTTTTTTAATTTTAAATAAATTAATCGATACTTTTAGACCAGATTATTTAGCAATTGTTTTTGATACTCCAAAACCAACTTTTAGAGATAAACTTTACGTTCAATATCAAGCTCAAAGATCAAAGATCGAAGATAATTTTGCTAAACAAATATCAGTAGTTAAAAAAGGAATAGAATTAACTGATATCTTTACGATTGAAAAAGAGGGATATGAAGCGGATGATTTAATAGGTTCAATTTCAGAAATTTTTTCTAAACAAAAAGATTATCAAATTATAATAGTTTCTGGCGATAAAGACATTTTACAATTAGTCAAAGAAAATGTTTTTGTTGCTACTCCAATAATGGGTTTAAATTTAAAAATTTATAATCAAGAAGAAGTTATTAAAAAATTAGAAGTTTTACCGCAACAAATTCCAGATTTTAAAGGTTTGGCCGGTGATCCATCTGATAATTATCCAGGCGCTAAAGGTATCGGTCCAAAAACAGCAGTTAAATTACTTAATCAATTTAAAAATATAGAGAAACTTTATGAAAACTTAAGTCAAATTGAATCAAAAAAAATTAGAGAAATTTTATTAAAAGAAAAAGAAAACGTTTTTTTGTCAAAAAAATTAGCTACAATTTTAACCAATATTCCGGTAGAGATTGATATTAATAAAATGAAAAATAAAGAATTTAGTAAAAAATTAAAAGAATTTTTTCAACAATACGAAATTTATTCTTTAATAAAAAGATTTTTTTCTAAAAAAAATTCAGTAGAAAAAAGAGAAGATAGAAACGACGGGCAGATTGAATTGTTTTGAATATTAAAAAAACTCAAAACACTTTGAAAGATATCTAAATCCAAAAATCAAAATTCAAAAATGCAAACCAAAATTCAAAAAGAAGAAAACATAGAAAAAATATAACATAGAACTTAGAAAGTAAAACGTTAAATAGTATTAAGAATTAAATAGCAAACATTAAGAATAATAATTCTAAATTTTAAATTGTGATTTTAGATTTTATCCTCCGATTCGGAGGATACGATTTTTAATTTCTTTAATTCGTAGCGCGTAACTTACAACTTGCACTCGTAATCCGCAAATACGCAACAAGTAACAAGTAACGTTTTAAAATTTTACAATTTTAAGTTGTGGTTTTAAGTTTTGAAATTACTTAATTTTATGTTTTTGATATTTGATATTTAATTTTTATATTATAATTATTTCATGTCCTCTTATAATCTTTTAATTACCGATAAAGATATTCTTGAGTTAATTTTTTCGTATCCTGAAGATAAAAGAGAAGCGATTGTCTTAAAAGCTTTAAAAATAGGTTTAATTGCTTTAAAAGATGCTCAAATGATTGGTAATGTGGATTATGTAAAAAATGAATTTTTAAAATTTAAAACTGATATTGAAAAAGAGTTTTTGATTTTAAAACAAGAATTTGCTGAAAAATTAAGAGAGACAGATGAAGTTATTAAAAAAGAATTAGATAACAAATTTGATCCACAAACTGGTGTTTTAAATCAAGTATTAGAAAAATATTTAGGTGAAGGAGGAAAACTTTCTGATTTATTTGATGAAGAAAAAAGTAGTAGTGCAATTGGAAGAATTAAGCAAATTTTTGCTGATTATTTTGATACCGATGCCTCAAAGATTGTACGATTATTAGATCCGAATAATCCAGAGAGTCCATTAAGTAGTCTTAAAAAAGACTTAATAGAAAGACTATTTAATTTAGAAAAAGAAATTAAAGCAATCGGAGCTGCTAAACAAGCTATTAAAGAAGAGGCAGAAAAAGGCACTCAAAAAGGTTTTGAATATGAACAATTAGTTTTTCAACAAGTTGAGAAGATTTCTTCAATTTTAGGAGATAATTGTTTTTTAGTTGGCAATGAACAAGGAATGATTTTTAACAGTAAAACCGGAGATATTGTTGTAAATTTAAATCCATCACAAACTGGTGGAGCAAATTTAAAGATAGTTTTTGAATGTAAAGATAAAGAAATGTCCTTACAAAAGTTTTTAGAAGAATTAGATGAGGCTAAGAAAAATCGAGGAGCTTTACTAGCTGTTGGTATTATTAGTCGAAAAGATTTATTAAAAGGAGTTAATGGAGCAATAGGTGTTTTTCGAGAATACCCAAATGATAAGTCAATTTGTCTTTTTGATAAAGAGATTTTAGATCCAACTGCATTGGAAATAGCTTATAAATTGGCAAGAACTCGATTGCTTTTAGGATTAAAAGTAAAAGAAATGAAATCAGATTCTGTTGATGTTGAGGGAATTAAAATATTAATAGAAGAAATTTCAAGAAAACTAAATGAATTCAGTTCAATAAAATCTACTTTAACTAAAGCAACGACAGCAATTGATGAAGCAAAAACTAATTTAGACAAAATTAAAGATGAACTTCAAGAAAAATTAGACGAACTTCTTCAAAAAGTTAAAAAAAGTTGAAAAAACTTCTTATAGTAAATATTTAGATATATTATTCTATTGTTTCTATTATTCTATATTATAATAATATAATGCTACGTAGAAGCGAATCTTTACTATCTTATAGTAAATCAAAAGAAGATGTGGAGATTCCAGCTGGCTTAATTTCTCAATTAGCTTTAATGATGGGACGACATAAGGGTCAAAATATTTCTATTTACAATGGTTTTTTGAAACCAGAAGAAGTAACTGAAATACAAGATAAAATTCAAAAACTTTCCAACTTAGTTTTAAAAGAAAATAGAAAAAGAGGTTATCTTAAAGATTTATTAGAGCAACTAGGTTTACCAAGACAACTCCAAGAGAGACTAATTGAAAATTTTCAATTGGATTTAATAACAAGAAATGATATTGATTTTATAAAAGATTTACTAATTAGTTTTGAAAATGATTCAAGCTTATTAGTTAAAGCAAAGTTAAGTTTACCAATTAGAATTTTTATTAAAACCTTAATTGATTTAGAAGATAAAGATAGAGAAGCTATTTTTAATTTTTTAAGAAATAGAGGAATTATACAAATAAATAGTGTTTTAAGACCGACTCCTGAATATATAGAAGCTATTGAAAGTCAATCTGGGGTTTCTCTTCAAGAGAAAATCAGTCAAGTTTTAAAAAATAGAAATAATAATAGGGGTAGAGATCAATTGGAAGAATCTTCTCACAGATTTATAACTATAAATTTTATAAAAACAGAAGGAGTAGGTTTGACCGAAGAAGAAATAACATTATTAGATAGATTATCTGAAAAAACTAATCCTTATGAAGAAAGATATGCTCGAATTATATTAACAAGAGCAATTTTATCAGAAAATATGAACGAAGTAAGAATAGCTTTATTATCAATGGGTGGGATGGCAGGTGTTTTTCATATTATTAATTCAATAGTTGAAAATAGAGCTTCTGAAGAATTTTATTTCATTTTTCAAGGTCTTGTTAAAAGTTTTACTCATGTTGTTGCTAATTTAATAGATTTTTATAGTCAATTTAAGTTATTTTTAAAAGGAGATAATCTTTATGAAGAATTTAAAGATTTAATAAATAGAATTGGAGTGAAAGGTTATTTAGTGATTTTAAATGGAATAATAATGGATTTTGTTAGTGAATTATTAGGGAAAGATTTTGGTCATTTTTTAGGATCGCTAGTTTTTGGTTTAGAGCCTAGTATTGGTACAAGTTTAACATCTTTTTTAGGTTTACAAGAAATAGAAAATGAAACTAAAAATGAAGAAAAAATTAGTATTATCGATAGAATTAAGACCTTATTAGAAAATCCAGCGGTTTTATCAATGAATTTTGCTGCTTTTTTAACTTTTTTAACAAGTGTTGGTATTTTAGGTATAGCTGATCAGTTTCATAATCCTTTTTGGGTGGTTTTTATAGGTGGTTTTTCAGAGCCATTTTATGCAGCGTTAATTAGTAAGATATTAGAAAAAATTTATAATATTAAACAAACTAAAGCGATATTTAAAGAAACTTGATTTTTGATTTAATTTTTATTAAACTAATACTAATTTAGTCTATGTTTAAAATTAGTAAACAAACAGATTATGCATTATTAATGCTTTCTTATTTGAAAGATAAAAATGATTTTGTGACAATTTCAAAAGTAGTAGAGAAATTAAATTTGCCAAGTAAGTTTATCTCTAAAATTGCTTCTATTTTAACAAATAACAAAATTTTAGAAAGTCGCGAAGGGGTTAATGGAGGTTATAAATTATCTAATAATATAAAAAAAATTTCTTTATATGATTTTTTAAAAATTTTTGAAGGTGAATTACATTTAACAAGTTGTTTTGATAACAATTATCACTGTCCTAATGAAGATTTTTGCAGTCATAAAAATTTTTTTAAAACTAAATTTAGTAAAAAAATTATTGAATTTTTAAAAAATAATAAATTATTAGAAATTATATAAATTTATGTAAATTTATGATAAGTTTAAAAAATTTAACAGTTAAAGTTAATGGGAAAAATATTTTGAAAAATATTAATTATTCTTTTGAAAAAAATAAAATTTATGCAATAATGGGACCAAATGGTAGTGGTAAATCAACATTAGCTTATGCTATTGTAGGTCATCCTCACTATCAGTTAGATAATAAATCAAAAATATATTTTAAAAAACAAGATATTACTGAACTTGAACCTGACAAAAGAGCTAAAAAAGGAATATTTTTATCTTTTCAAAGTCCATTATCACTAAATGGAGTAAGTGTTTTTCAATTATTAAGAGTAAGCTTATCTGGAATCATAGACCCTTTGAAACTCAAAGAAGAATTAGATGAATTAGTCAAAAAACTTCATATAAAGGAAGATTTAATTTCTCGTTCATTAAATGATGGTGCTTCTGGTGGAGAAAAGAAAAAAATAGAACTACTTCAAGCAGCAATTTTAAAACCGTCTTTTTTAATATTAGATGAGATAGATACTGGTGTTGATATTGATGCTTTAAAGATTATTAGTGATTTTTTAATTAATTTTAAAAAAAATCGCACTATTTTAATAATAACTCACTATAACAGAATATTAAGATATTTATCTCCTGATAAAGTTTTAGTTTTAGTTGATGGTCAATTAGTTGACGAAGGGGATAAAGAATTAGCAATAAGAATTGAAAAAAATGGTTACAAAAAATATCTTTTTTAAATATGTTTGATGATGATTTAAATTTTCAATATAAATATGGTTTTTCAATGCCGGAAAATTATGTTTTTAAGTCAGATAAAGGTTTAAGTGAAAAAATTATTTATTATATTTCAAAAAAAATAAAAAAAGAACCAGATTGGATGACTAATATTAGATTAAAAGCCTATAAAGTATTTGTTGAAAAACCATTACCGAACTGGGGTGCTGATTTATTAAAAATTAATTTTAATAATATTTATTATTATATAAAACCTATTAAAGATCAAAAAAAATCTTGGCAAGATTTACCAGAAGAAATTAGAACTACTTATGAAAAAATTGGTGTGCCACAAGCTGAAAGAAATTTTTTAGCCGGAGTAACAGCTCAATACGAGAGCGAAGTAGTTTATGAAAGCATAAGAAAAGATTTAAAACGTCAAGGAGTAATTTTCTTGGATATGGATAGTGGTTTAAGAGAATATCCAAACTTAATAAAAGAATATTTTGGAAAAGTTGTGCCTTACATTGATAATAAATTTGCTGCTTTAAATACGGCAATTTGGTCAGGAGGAAGTTTTGTTTATATTCCAAAAGGAATAAAAGTTCAGTTACCACTTCAGGCTTATTTTCGAATAAATGCTCAAAATTTTGGTCAATTTGAAAGAACATTGATAATTGCAGAGGAAGATAGTTTTGTTCATTACATAGAAGGTTGTACAGCGCCAATATATACAACTTCTTCGTTACATGCCGCTGTAGTTGAAATTATTGTTAAAAAAGGAGCGCGTGTTAGATACACTACAGTTCAAAATTGGAGCAAAAATGTTTACAATTTAGTTACAAAACGTTCATTAGTTAAAGAAAATGCTGTGATGGAGTGGGTTGATTGTAATTTAGGAAGTCGAGTAACTATGAAATATCCAAGTTGTATTTTAGCAGGTGAAAAGGCTAAAGGCGAAGTATTATCAATTGCCTATGCGAATAAAGATCAACATCAAGATGCTGGCGCAAAAATGATTCATTTAGCACCAAATACCTCTTCTAGAATTATCTCTAAATCAATTTCTAGTCGAGGTGGAAGAACTTCATATCGAGGGTTAGTTTATGTATCGCCAAAAGCAGAATATTCTTCAGTTTATGTTAGTTGTGATGCGTTAATACTAGATGAAGAATCTCGGTCTGATACTTATCCAAATATGGAAGTGAAAAATAATTTAGTTGATATTCAGCATGAAGCAACTGTTGAAAAATTAGGAGAAGAAAAAATTTTTTATTTAATGAGTCGAGGATTAAAAAAAGCCGATGCAGAAAGTTTATTGGTTAATGGTTTTATTGAACCAGTAATTAAGGAAATTCCATTGGAGTATACAGTAGAACTTAATCGATTAATTAATTTAGAAATGTCAGGAAGCGTTGGATAAAGAAAATTAAAAATTTAAAATTAAAAATTAAAAATTCAATGAAAAAAGTTATTTATTTAGAAAGAAATAACCAAGAAGAAAGATTTAATTTTAATAGACCTGGAAAATATATTATTCTTTTTAAAAATTTATCAGGAAAAGTTTTTTTTGATATTGAGTCTTCTAATGTAGAATTAAATATTTATGGTTTATATATAGGAAAAAATCAAGAAAAATTTGAAATTTATACTTATCAAAATCATTTAAGACCTAATTCTATTTCTAATTTATTAATAAAAGGAATTTTTTATGATTCATCTCAATTTAGTTATCAAGGGTTAATTAGAATTGAAAAAAAAGCACAGAAATCTCATGCTTATCAAAAGAATCAAAATTTAATTTTATCTCCTAATGTAGTTGTTAATTCAAAACCACAATTAGAAATTTTAGCTAATGATGTTTTTTGCACTCATGGTTCAACTATAGGTCGTTTGAATCAAGAACAAATTTTTTATTTAAAAGCTCGAGGTATAATAGAAGAAAAAGCTAAAGAATTATTAGTTAATGGATTTATTAAGGATGTTGAAGATATTTTTCAAAAATATTTACAAAAATGATTTTCCGATTTTTAAAATTAATCAGAAATTGGTTTATCTTGATTCAACAGCTACTTCATTAAAGCCTCAATTAGTAATAGAGAAAATCAGAGAGTATTATAAAAATTATTCAGCTAATATTTTTCGTGGTGTTTATAAAATTTCTGAAAAAGCTACAGAGGAGTTTGAAAAAACAAGACAATTAGTTTCTCAATTAATTAATGCAGCTAAAGAGGAAATAATTTTTACTAGAAATACAACTGAGTCAATTAATTTAATTAGTTATGGATTACAAGATAAAATTAATCGAGGAGATGAAATAGTGACGACAATTTTAGAGCATCATTCTAATTTTGTTCCTTGGCAACAGTTAGCTTTTAAAAAGAAAGCATTATTAAAAGTGATAGACATAAAAGATGATTTTACTTTAGAATTAACTGATAAGGATATAGAAAAAATTTTTAATAATAAAACAAAAATATTTGCTATTACTTATGTTTCAAATGTTTTAGGAACTATTAATCCTCTTGAAAAAATTATAGCTAAAGTAAAAGAGATTAATCCTCAAATAACAGTTGTAGTTGATGCAGCTCAAGCAGTTTCACATCTTAAAATTGATGTTAAAAAATTAAATGGAGATTTTTTAGTTTTTTCTTCTCATAAAATGTTTGGACCAACTGGAGTTGGCGTTTTATGGGGTAAAAAAGAATTATTAGAAAAATTGCCTCCATTTTTATATGGAGGAGAGATGATAGAAGAAGTCTTTTTAGATAAAACTACTTTTAAAAAAGCTCCTTATAAATTTGAAGCTGGAACACCAGCAATTGGAGAAGTTATTGGCTTTCAAGAAGCTATAAAATATTTATTAAAAATCGGTTATGAAAAAATTCAAAGACATGAAAAAGATTTAACTCAATATTGTTTAGAAACATTAGCTAATAATTTTTCAAAAAAGATAATGATTTTTGGATCAAAAGATTTAAATTATCGACTCGGAATTATTAGTTTTCAATTTTCAAAATACCATCCTCATGATGTAGCAGGTATTTTGGATGAATTTAATATTTGTGTTCGTGCTGGTCATCATTGTGCAATGCCTTTGCATCAAAGATTAGGAGTGAATGGAACTGTTAGGAGTAGTTTTCATATATATAATACAAAAGACGATATTGATAAATTGATAAAAGGATTAAAACAAGTAGAAAGAAGATTGGGAAAATGAAGTTAGTTTAGATCTATCAAAGTAAGTTAGAATCAGTTATAAGTTTGTATTTAGTTAGTTTGTAATGCGTAGTTTTGGTTATAAATTGTAAGTATAGCTTTTAGAGAAATGTTGAATAAGAAATAAAAATTAAGTATTAAGAATTAAGAAAATAATTATAAATTTTTAATTATGTTTAGATTTTAATATGTAGTTTTGTTATTTTTAAATTTTGATTTTTAAGTTTTTAATTATGTCAAATATTTATACAGAAATTATCTTAGACCATTATCAAAATCCAAAAAACTTTGGAAAAATTGCAGATACTACTTATAAAGTTAATGTAAGTAATCCTTTATGTGGAGATAAATTAACTCTTTATATAAAAATTGATAAAAACAAAATTATTAAAGATATTAAATTTATTGCTCATGGTTGCGCAATATCGATAGCTAGTTCTTCTATGGTTTTTGATTTTTTAAAAGGTAAAAAACAAGAAGAATTGAAAAAAATTAACAAAGAGTTTATTATTAAAATGTTAGGAATTGATTTAGGAGTTAATAGAATTAAATGTGCTCTTTTACCATTAAAAGCTTTAGAGGAAATTAAAAATGAATGATCAAATTAAAAAATTACAAGATATAAATTTAGAATTAAATGAGGATAACATTAGAAAATGTCCATTTTGTGGTTTAAATAGTTTAAAAGGTATGCCTGGAGGAAAAGATTCAATTTGTGAAAATTGTGGATTTAAAGATCCATGTTGTTATGATTAATTGAAATTATGATAGATATTTCTTGGAAAATTGGGGGCGAGGCAGGTTTTGGAATAATGACTTCCGGATTGACTTTTTCAAAAGTTTTTACACGCATGGGTTATTATATTTTTGATTCAAGCGAATATCCTTCGTTAATTCGTGGTGGTCATAATAGTTATATTGTAAGAATTAAAAATGAACCTGTTTCAACTCAAAAAAAAGAAATTGACATATTGGTATGCTTAAATAAGGAAACTCTTGATAAAAATTTGAATTTTCTAAATAAAAAAAGTATTGTAATTTATGATGAAAAAGATTTTAAAATTGAAAATGCAAATTTTCAATCTATTAAAGTTAATTTGCCATTAAAAGATATAATACAAAAATTTAATGCCTCTATAGTAATGAAGAATACAGTTGCTTTAGGAGCTTCTTTAAGATTATTACATGCAGATATTAATATCTTATTAAATTTAATTGAAGAAGAATTTAAGAAAAAAGGTGATCAAGTTATTAAGTTTAATCAGGATGTAGCTTTAGCTGGATATAAATATATTGAAGAAAATTATTTAGATTTATTAAATATTTTTCAAATTAAAAATAAAAAAGATAAAGTTGATAAATTAGTTTTAACCGGAAATGATGCTTTTTCTTTAGGAAGTATTGTTGCTGATTGTCGTTTATATGTTGCTTACCCAATGACACCTTCCTCATCGGTTTTGTCAACTTTAGCTTCTTGGCAAGATAAAACAGGAATAATTGTTCGTCATGCTGAAGATGAGATTTCAGTTATAAATACTGCGATAGGAGCTTCATTTGCCGGAGTAAGAGCAGCGGTTGGCACATCAGGAGGTGGTTTTGCTTTGATGGTTGAGACGATTTCTTTAGCGGGAATTACAGAGACTCCTTTGGTGATATTTTTATCTCAAAGACCAGGACCAGCTACAGGGATGCCAACATGGACCGAACAAGGCGATTTATTGTTTGCAATTTTTTCAGGCCATGGAGAGTTTCTTAAAATTGTATTAACCCCAGGTGATGGTTATGAGATGATTGATTTAACTTTAAAGGCTTATAATTTAGCTGATATATATCAAACTCCAGTCATTATTATTAGTGATAAATTTTTATCAGAAAGTCATTACACAGTTGATAAAAATGAAGTTGATGAATTAATTAATAATTATAAAGTTAATCGAGGAAAATTAGTTTTAAATATAGAAAATAAAAATAAGCAAATTAAACCATTTTTAAGATATCAACTTACTGAAGACGGAATTTCTCCAAGATTATTACCAGGAATAAAAGGTTGTTATTATCAAGCGAATTCTTATGAACATTTAGAAGACGGTCATACTACTGAAGAATCTTTACCACGAAAACAACAGGTTGATAAAAGAAATAAAAAAATTGTTACTTATTTAAAAAATGATTTTCAATTACCTAATTATTACGGAGATAAAGACGCTGAGTTAATTTTTATATCTTGGGGTTCTAATAAAGGAGTAATATTGGAAGTGCAAAAGATTTTAAAAGAAAAAAATATTAAAACAGGTTTTTATCATTTTAGTCATGTTTATCCATTAGATAGAGAAAGAATAAAAAAAATTTTTTTAAAAGAAAAAAATTATGTATTAGTAGAAAATAACTCTTGGGGACAGTTTGGTAAGCTATTAGCTATGAAGACAGGATTTGAATTTAAATATAAAATCTTAAAATATGATGGTAGAGAAATTATGGTTGATGATATATTAAGAGAGTTAGAAGGCTACGAATTACTTGTTGCGAGTTAAATATAAATATGATTAATATTAAAGATTTTACAGGTTATAACCCAACTTGGTGTCCTGGTTGTGGTAATTGGGGTATTATTGCAGCTTTAAAACAAGCACTTTTTCAATTAGGTATAGGTGCTGATGATATAGTAATAGTTTTTGGTATTGGATGTTCTGGTAATATGAATGATTTTTTAAATGCCTATGCAATTCATAGTCTTCATGGTCGGGCAATACCTAATGCCATAGGAATAAAATTAGCTAATCATAAATTACCAGTGATAACTATTGTTGGTGATGGAGATTGTTATGGTGAGGGAGGGAATCATTTAATTCATGCAGCCAGAGGAAATCATGATATAAAAGTTATAGTTCATGATAATGCTGTATATGGTTTAACTACTGGTCAAACAGCGCCAACTTCCCAAAAAGGTTTTAAATCTCGATCAACACCTTTAGGAAATATCGATGAACCAATTAATCCGCTAGCTACTGTATTAGTTAATGGAGCAACTTTTGTTGCTCAATCATTTGCTGGTGATTTAAATCATTTAATATCAATGATAAAAGCAGCAATTACTCATAAAGGATTTTCTTTATTAAATGTTTTACAACCATGTGTTACTTTTAATAAAATAAATACTTTTCAATATTATTTAAAAAGAACTTATAAATTGGACGAGGCTTATCAGCAATCTAATTTAAAACAAGCTATTGATAAGTCTTTAGAAATAAACGAAGAAAAATTTCCATTAGGAATAATTTATCAAGAAAATAAACCAACATATACTGATTTAATAGAACAAATTAAAGATAAGCCATTAGTTGAAAAAGAAAGATTTACTAATTTTGAATTATTGAAAAAACAATTTATTTAATTTTTGTATAATTAAATTATACAAAAATTAATTTTTAGAAAGTATTAAAGGTCTAAATTATTATAGGATTAGCCTATAAAAAATTGAGTTGACAGTTAGCAATTATTATGTTATACTGCTAATTAATATGGTATTTTTAATTGGAGCACCAGATCAATCTATTTATCCTGTAGTTCCAGTAAGGGAAGGAGTAGTTTTTCCTAATACAGAAAATGTTTTAATTTTTGGTAGACAAAAAAGTATTTTAGCAATTCAGGAGGCTTTAAAAAAAGACAAAAAAGTAATTCTTTTATCACAAAAAGATCCTACTAAAGAAGATCCGAAAAAAAACGATCTTTATCAAGTTGGGGTTTTAGCTTTGATTGATAAAGTAGCTATTGGTGAAAAAGGAGAAATTAACGCTTTAGTTAAAGGGTTACAAAGAATTAAGATTACTGAGTTTTATGAAGACAAGCAATGGTTTGAGGCCAAGGGAGAGATTTTAAAAGAAGAGAAACCTGAAAAAATTGATGATGAAACTAAGGCTATGATAAAGCATATTTCTAATCAAATAAAAAAAGCAATTCATTTAGGAAAGACAGTTGAGTTTATTTTTTTAATGAATATTTTAAATATTCATGATCCAATTGTATTTTCAAATCAAGTTTCGGTAATTTTAGATATTACTCCAGAAGAAAGACAAACACTATTGGAAGAACTTGATTTAAAAAAACGTTTAAAAAAACAAGTTGAGCTAATTGATAAAGAAATTAATGTTTTGGAAATAGAACAACAATTGTCAACAAAAACCCAAAAGAAATTTGAACAAGGATTAAAAGAAAATATTTTAAGAGAAAAAATGAGAACTATTGAAGAAGAATTAGGAGAAAAAGAAAATAATGAAATTAAAGAATACGAAGAAAAAATTAAAAAAGCAAAAATGCCTAAAGAAGTTGAAGAAAAGGCAAGGAAAGAATTAAAAAGATTAAAACAAATGTCTCAATTTAATCCAGAAACTTCTTATATAAGAAATTATTTAGATTGGTTAGTAGAGTTGCCTTGGTCAGTGATTTCGCCAAATAATATAGATATCAAACAAGCAGAAAAAATTTTAGATAAAGAACACTACGGTTTAAAAAAAGTAAAAGAAAGAATTTTAGAATACTTAGCAGTATTAGAATTAAAAAAACAAAAAAAAGATTCTTCAAAAAATAAACAACCAACAATATTATGTTTTGTTGGACCACCAGGAGTAGGAAAGACTTCGTTAGGACGATCAATTGCTCATGCTTTAGGAAGAAAATTTGTTAAAATATCTTTGGGTGGAATTAGAGACGAAGCAGAAATTAGAGGTCATCGACGTACATATGTTGGTGCTTTACCAGGTAGAATTATTCAAGGCATTAAACAAGCAGGAACAAAAAATCCAGTTTTTATGCTTGATGAAATTGATAAAGTAGGTCATGATTATCGAGGAGATCCTTCAGCAGCATTATTAGAAGCCTTAGATCCAGAACAAAATCATAGTTTTTCTGATCATTATTTAGAAGTTGATTTTGATTTATCTAATGTATTTTTTATTACAACAGCAAATATTTTAGATACAATTCCTGATGCATTAAGAGATAGATTAGAGATTATACATTTTCCTGGTTATACAGAAGATGAAAAATTTCATATAGCAAAAGATTATTTAATTAAAAAGCAATTAGAAATTAATGGTTTAGATAATAAACAAATTAAAATTACTGAAGTTGCTTTACGAACTATTATTCGTCGTTATACAAGAGAAGCAGGGGTAAGAGAATTAGAAAGACAAATTGGCGCAATAATGCGAAAGGTAGCTCGTAATATTGTAGAAAAAAAATACAAATCTAAAGTGGTTGGAGTTTCTGATTTAAATAAATTTTTAGGAGCTTTTAAATATTCATCACAGATGATTGAAGAAAAAGATACCGTAGGAATATCAACTGGTTTAGCTTGGACTCAGGCTGGTGGAGAAATTTTATTCATTGAGGTTTCGTTTATGCCTGGTCGAGGAAATTTAACTTTAACAGGACATTTAGGAGAAGTAATGAAAGAGTCCTGTCAAGCGGCTTTAAGTTATATTAGAGCTCGTTGGAATAAATTTAATTTAAAAGAAAATTTTTTTCAAAAAAAAGATATTCATGTTCATGTTCCAGAAGGAGCTGTACCAAAAGATGGTCCGTCAGCTGGCCTAGCAATAGCTACTGCGATGATATCCGCATTGACAAAAACTCCAACTCTAAGAACAGTAGCTATGACTGGTGAAATTACTTTAAGAGGAAGAGCTTTAGAAATTGGTGGAGTTAAAGAAAAAGTTATTGCCGCTCATCGAGCTGGTATTAAAACAATAATATTACCAAAAGATAATAAAAAAGATTTAGAAGACATTCCTGAATATGTAGTTAAAGATCTAAATTTTGTTTTTGTTGATCATATGGATCAAGTATTAAAAGTAGCGTTTAAAGATAAAAAATTTAATTAGTTAAGTAATAAATCTTAATATAAATTGTCTTATAGGATAAATATAGGTATAAATTTGATAAAGGAAAGGATTAATAATTAAATCATAACTTCCAATCATTCTTACAAATCTAGTTCCATAACCTTGTTTAAAACGGGTAAAACCAGCCCAAGGATGTTTTAAAGAATAATTTGGAGATAATGATCCCCACATATCAAATTTTTCAGCACCAAGTTTTTTTCCTAATTTTATAGCTTCCCACATTAAAAGGTTTGATGCCATAACAGTTCTATAAAGAGTAGAAGTTCCTCCATAAACATAATAGATGATTTTATCCATATACCATAATTGATAAGCAGCTATAGGTGTATTGTTGTAATAGGCAATTAAGATATGGGCAATATTGTTTTTAAAATTATTCCAGATAGTTTTATGATATTGATAATTGTGGCCTAAATATTTTTGTCTTTTACATGTTTCAAAATAGAGTTTAATAAAAGTTTCAAAACCTTGGTTATTAGATTTTTCTTTTACAATTACACCTTTTTTTATAGCTAATTTAATGTTATATCTTGTTTTTGGATGAAATGATTTTAAAAGATTTTCTTCTGTTTTTTTTAAATCTAAAATTTGTGTCCATTCAGGAAATAATGGATGAGATGATTTAATTATTTTTGGATTTTGAATTTTAATCTTTGAATTAGCTTCGATATAAGGTTCTATTTTTATAAAAAAAATATTATTTTTTTTACCAAAAAGATAAAATTTATTTATTGTTTTATTTGGAGGAATATTTGATCGTGGTAAATAACCGATTTTTAAATTTTTAAAAACTTTATGTAGAGTAATTAAATAGTTATCTATTCGGATTGTTTCAATACCCATTTGCTTTCTTGCTTTTTCCCATTCTAGAGATTGAAGAGGATGCATGTTTTTATTTTTCTTTTAAAGTATTAAATATTAAATCTAAAGTTTGTTCAGCGGTTTTTTTCCAAGAAAATTGTTTAATTCTTTCCTTGCCTTTTTTTATTAAATCTTTTTTTAAATCAGAGTTTTCTTTTAATAATTTTAATTTTTCAACTAAATCTAAATAGTTATTTGGATCAAAATATAAAGCAGCATCACCGGCAATTTCTGGTAAAGATGAAGAATAAGAAGAAATAACCGGACAATCAAAATTCATTGCCTCTAAAAGAGGCATACCAAATCCTTCATATAATGATGGCATTACCAAACAAGAAGCGTTTTTATATAAAAATATTAATTGATTTTCACTAATATAATCAGTAAAAAAAACACAATCTTCTAACCCAAAATCAATAACTTTTTTAAAAATATCTTTATAAAGCCAACCTTTTTTACCGGCAATTATTAATTGATATTCTGGATAAAGTAATTTAAATTTAGAAAAAGCTTCAATTAAAACATTAATATTTTTTCTAGGTTGAATTGTTCCAACATAGAGAATATATGGTTTATTTTGAATTTTAATAGTAAATTTTTCACTTTTTGTATTTGAAATTTTTTCGTAACCATTATAAATAACTTCAATTTTTTCTTCAGGGATATTGTAATTTTTTATAATATCTTTTTTTGTTGTTTTTGAAACGGCAATAATTTTATTAGCTTTTTTAATGGAATATTTTGTCCAGAGTTTTAATTGAATCAAGTCTTTTAAAAGAAACTCTTTTGGAAAATAAAGAAAAGATAGATCATGTATAGTGACAACAGTTTTTACAGGGCAAAATTTTGGTAAATAATGAGCTGGAGAAAAAAATATATTAATTTTTTTTTCAAGAAATAAATTTAAAGGTAAATATGTTTGACTCCATAGAAATTTTCCAGCTATTATTTTATATTTAAAATAATTATTTTCTTCTGGTAAATCATTATTTGGTTTATTTTTTAAATAAATCAAAAATCTTAAATTTTTATTAGCTTTTTTTTTAAACCATCTTAATAAATTTAAGGTATAAAAAGAAACACCAACTTTTTTTTCAACATTTGCTTCATTACCATCAATGCCAAAAGTAATCATATGGATATTTTAACATTTTTAATTAATTTTTTATAGATGATAGCTAATTTTTTTGCTGATTTTTTCCAAGAATATTTTTCTAAAATTAATTGGTAAGCTTTTTTTCTTATTTTTTCATAGAGATTTCTATTGTTAATAATTAAATTTATTTTTTCAATAAATTCTTTTGGGTTATTAGCGATTAGAACATTTTTATTATCCTCCAAATCTAATCCTTCAATTCCTGTTTTTGTTGAAATTACAGGAATACCTGATGCCATTGCTGCTAGGATTTTTAATCTCGTACCACCAGGACCAAAGATGGGTGAAATGAATAAATGATTATTTCGATAAATATTTTTAACATTTGAAAAGTTTTTTTCATTAATTTCGTAAATTATTAAATTATTTAATTTTTTTTGATAATTAATTTTTTTCGTGTTTTGACCAGCTATAATAAGATTTATGTTAGAAAATTTTTTTATAAGATTAGGATAGATTTTATTTATGATATAGTTAGCTGCCTCAACATTTTGAAGCCAATAAAAGTTTCCTTGAAAAAGAATATTAATTTTTTTAAAAGATTTTTTATTTAGTTTTTTTATAATCATTTCGTCGCCAGCACAGTTTGGGACGATATCTGTATTTAAATAAGAAATTTCTTTTTTAATAATTTTTTCATCAGATTTTGATACAGAAATAACTAAGTTAGCTTTTTTCCAATAATACTTCTCCCAATATTTTAGCTTAATAATATCAATATCAAAGTATCCTATTAATCTAAAAAATAAAGGTAAGTTTTTAACAAAATGTCTATAGACATTGTATTCAATGGTTTGTTCTACTAAAACTATAGGAATTTTTGTTTTTGGAATGTGAGGCATGACATAAAAAGTTTCTGCATGAATAACATCATATTGATTTTTTTTTAATAATTCTTCTATTTTATTTTTTGCTTCATTAGAAAAATTTCTTATTACTAAAAAAGGTTTTAGAGAAAAAATAGTTTTAATAATATTATTAATTGACCAAGGTTTAGTTGGTTTTTGACAAAAATAGATTTCTTGACAATATTTTTTTAATTCTTGATAATAATTTTTTTCTTGGTTATTTTTATAAAGACAAATTAGGGTAATTTGATGGTTCTTACTTAAATATTTTAAAAGATTATAAGTTCTTATTTGTCCGCCTGAAGAAGGCGGATAGGGTACATAGGGAGTAATCATTAAAACTCTCATAATTAAAGCTTAAATATATAAAAACGATTATTTTTAAAAATAAATTGAAATTGTTGATTTATCATATTTGTAATTTGATCCTGATTATCAGTAATTAAATATTGATAGCCTAGTTTTTTTAATTCTTGAGGATCTTTATATATGGCAGGAGCGCCTTTTCTATCAGCCAAATACAGTAAAGTTGTATCTCCCATTTTATCAACGACAATTTTATCTGTTGATTTTGTTAAATCATTAATAATTTTTGCTTGTTTAACCAATTCATTAGAATAGTTGTAATTATTTTTTATACTGTAAAAAGAAAAAAACCATGAAAAGACAATAATTAAAAAAATTAATGGTAAAAATAATATTTGATTAAAAATTTTTTTATTTTCAATAATAAAATTAATTCCTATGCCTGTAAAAATAGCTAAAGTTGGCAAAATTAATATTTGGTAATATTCATGTTGAACATTGCCTCCTTGAAAAAAAAATAAATAGGAAAGAGAACTAATTAAAAAACTATTAAGAAAAAATTTTTTATTTTTAATTATTATTCCTAAAATAAAAAATATTGTTAAATATCCTCCGAGAATTAAATTATTAATTCTTTCAAAAAATATCCAACGAAAAAAAGCGGGTTTAAAAAAAATTTTCATTAAGCCATTTGCGGTATTTACTTCTGTAATTAACCATTCATTTGCCGGAATACCTTCTGGATGTTTTAAAATATAATTTCTCCATAAGATAAAAGGTATTAAAGATAAAATAATATACAAATAAAACCAAAAATTTTGTAAAAATTTAATCTTAAAATTTCTATAAAAAAGATAAACGATAGAAAAAATAAAGAATATTGTGGTTGGTTTTGTTAAAATTGCTAATGAAAAAAAAATTAAAGATAAAAAATAAAAGAATAAATTTTTATTTGATAATTCCTTTGAAATAAAATAAAGAAAAAAAATAGACAGCATTATTAATCCTAAAGCAGTTACCTCTGGTAAAATAACTCGATTATAAAAAACAAAAAAAGGCATAATAGCATAAATAAAAGCAGCAAAAAAACCGGCTAAAGAGTTTTTTTCTTTTAAAACTAAAAAATAAATTATTGAGATTGTGATTAAACTAAAAAAAATAGAAGTCAATCTACCCCAAACTTCCAAAGATAAAAAAGAAAAATTTTTTGCTAAAAAAGCAAAGATAGCATTATAGATTGGAAATTCAACCATTCGATAACCTTGAGGATTGTCAATTCCTGATTGAATATTAGATAGGTCATCATATTTTGGATGAAGAAGATCAAAACCATTTCTAATAAAATTTCTTGCTACAGCGGCAGTGTCTGCTTGACGCCATGAATGAAAATCAGCTAAAGGAATATTAATTTTATAAAGTCGAAAAATTAAAGCAATAAGTAAAATAAAAAACAAAACTAAATAATTAATTTTTTTCATTTTTTATTTTTGAATAACTCATAAACAAGCCGGCAACAATCCAGAAAGAATAAGCTACTTTTGAAGCTTCAAAAACATCAATATAAGTGGCATTAACTAATAATCCAATTAATCCAAAAGCAAACCCTAAATTTAACAAATTATTTTTAACAATTGTTTTTTTAAAAAAATTAATAAAAACAAAGTTATCTTTAAATAATTGAAAAAGAATAAATAAAAACAAACTTGTTCCGATTAATCCAAATTCTCCCAACCATCTTAAATAATCATTATCAGTAGCCTCAGTTATTGATGATGGACCAGTGCCAAAAAAAGGACTTTTTTTGAAGGCGTTAATCGCTCTTGGCCATTCTATTTGTAAACGAGTGGCAAAAGAGATATCAGAGACAACAGTATTAACTGGTTTTAGATTAGCTGATAAAGTAGCTAAAAGCTCTTTTTTTTGTTTTTCATTTATTTGTCCGGAAAGAATGGCTAATTTTATTTTCTCTTCAATAATTTTTTCTTTAAAAGTATCTAAATTATCAATTTTTTGCTGATCTTTCAATTTAATATAAAAACTACCTGCTGGTAGTTCTTTAGTAGTAATTTTTTGACCAATATATACAGCGCCAGTTTTTTCATCAACTAAAATTGTTCTTATCTGAAAAGTTTTTAAAAATCTTTTCGTTAATTCTCCGGTTGTTAGAACGAGGATAACGGTTAATATAGCAACAAAAAGACCAAACCAATATTTTCTTAAATAGATTAATAAACCTAAAACAGAAATAATATAAGCTCCAAAAGAAATTCTTGAAGATGTATAAATTAAAATAATTAAACTTAATATAAAAAGAAATAAATAGTTTTTTTTCTGAAAATAAAAATAACTGGTTAAAATAATCGGGATTGAAAAAACTAGGTAGGAGGCTAAATCATAATGACCAGCAAAAGTTGAGGAAATTCTAGCTTCAGGAGTAAGATATAGAAGATATCCTTTAGCAAATTCAGGATTCATTGTTTGTACCGCTGGAAAGTTTAAAAATTTTTGCCCTAAACCATAAAGACCAGTTAATAAAACTCCTATAAAAAAAACATTTAAAAGTTGAAAAAAATCTTTTTTTGTTTTAACAACACTTAAAGCAATAAAAAAAACAATCATATATTCAATTCTTCTTAATGAATGAAGAAGTCCTAAATGAGTAAATTCAATGGTTTTTGTTATATAAAATCCAATAAAAAAAGAAATGAAAACGCTTAACCAAAAAAGAGTAATAGGAATAAATAAGGTTTTTTTTAATATAATTTTTTTTCTTATTAATTGAATTAAAAATATAAAACATAAAATAGTTAAAAAAACATCGTCATAACGAAAAGCAATGTAAGTATAATCAATCATTTTAATGGGAATTTTTGGCCATAAGGGGATAAAGATAATAAATGCAGAAAGTAATATTTTTAATAGATTATCGTCGATTTTTTTAAGAAATCCAAAAAGCTTTTTCATAGGTCTCTATTAAATATTTGTTATTTTTTATTCGACCAATTAAGTAGGCAATAGCTGCTTTTGTTTTTAAAATAATATGAAGTAATATTAAACTTATAAAAGAATAGTGTTTTTTATAAAAAAATAAAAATCCTTTATATACTTGTAATATTGGAAAAGTTTTTCCTCCTGATGAAGCGCTACCTAAATGAATAATTTGTGCTTGATTGTAAAAATATGTTTTGTAGCCTAATTTTCGAGCTCGATATAGTAAATCAACTTCTTCCATATACATAAAGATGTTTTTATCAAAACCCCCAAGACGATTATATATTGATTTTTTTGTTAAAATACAAGCACCAGATATCCAATCAACTTGACAAAATTTATTAGGGGAAAATCTTGTTAAACCCCAATAATCTCCTTTTAAAAGTAAAGCAGCAAAAACAACTGGTAAAGTAAAAAAATAAGCAGCTGAAGGCTGTGGAGTTAAGTCTTTGTTTAGAAGTTTAGCTCCTAAAAAATGAACTTTTTTTTCGTTTTTAAGATAAAAATCATAAAGTTTTTCTATAGCACGGTTTAATACTATAGTATCGGAATTTAATAATAAAATATATTTGCCTTTAGCTATTTTTACGCCAACATTATTTCCACGACCAAATCCAAGGTTGTCGTTTGTTTGATGATAAACTACTTTAGTAGATTTATCTTTAGCTAATTTTTCTAAAAGTTCTTTTGAGCCGTCATAAGAATTATTATCAACAACAATAATTTCGTATTTAATTTTTGAGTTATATAAAGAGCGATTAATTGAATCAATGCAGTTTTTTGTTATTTTCTTAGTATTAAAAGAAACAATAATAATTGATAAATCTATTTTTGTCATAAAATAACTAATATTATATAATATAAATCTATAAATTTGTATAATGGTTGTTTTTGACTGGGTAGCTCAGCGGTAGAGCAGTCGTTTCATAAGCGACGGGTCGTGGGTTCGAATCCCTCCCCAGTCACAAAAGTTATTTAATTCATAAATTGATGAATATTAAAAATATTTTTACTGATCTTCAAAAATTAGCAAATCCTCAAAAAGCAAAAATTTTGCAAAGATTTTTTAAAACAGGAAAGGGGGAGTATGGAGAGGGTGATAAATTTTTAGGATTAACAGTTCCAGAAATTAAAAAAATTGCTAAAGAATATCAAGATATAAACTTAAAAGATTTACAAATTCTTCTTAAAAATAAAATTCATGAGTATCGTTTATGTGCTTTAATAATTCTTCGTTTTCAATATGAAAAATCTCAAGATGAAAAAAACAAAGAAAAGATTGTTAATTTTTATTTAAAAAATACTCGATATATTAATAATTGGGATTTAGTAGATGTTTCATCTAGTTATATCTTAGGCAATTGTTTACTGGATAAAAATAAAGAAGTTTTATATAAATTAGCTAGATCAAAAAATTTATGGGAAAGGCGAATAGCAATTGTTTCTACTTTTGAATTTATTCGCAATAATCAGTTTAAAGATACTTTAAAAATTTGTAAAATTTTACTTAATGATAAACATGATTTAATTCATAGAGCCTGTGGCTGGATGTTAAGAGAAGTGGGAAAAAGAGATAAAACAATTTTAATGAATTTTTTAAAAAATCACCATAAAAATATGCCGCGGACAATGTTTCGATACGCAATTGAGAAGCTGGAAAATAGAGAAGTTGAGATTATTAATAAGGACTGTCCTTAAAAGTATAGTTCCTAAAAGGACACTCCTTGATAAAATTAAAATTAATTTTTTGTTGATTTGGTTTATTTTTTTTATTATCATAATTTTTATATGAAATTTATCAAAAAGCAAAAAAATAATAAAAAAATGGGAATAGGTAGAAAAAAAATTAAACAATTAGTAGATAAATCTTATAAAAAATTTGGTGAAGCTCTAAGAAGATTAGCTTTTCAGTAAATTTATGAGTTCTTTTGTTTATTATTTAACTCTTCAAAATTTTGAAGACATCTGTTTTTCTATTGTTAAAATGCATTATCAATTTAACGAACCCAATTCCTGATTTTAAAACAAGATACCCTGATAAATTAGAAACAATTTTAGAAATACCTAAACAAAATGTTTTTGGAAAAGAGCTTTACCTTACGATATATGAAAAAGCAAGTTGTTATTTTTATTTTATTATCAAAAATCATCCATTTTTAAATGGTAATAAGCGATTAGCAATTGTTTCTACTGATGTTTTTTTGAGTTTAAATCAGTTTGAGTTAGAAGTTCCATGGCAGAAGATTTATCAATTTTCCATTGATTTAGCAAAAACTTCTCCTTTAGATAAAAACATGTTTAAAGACACAGTTTTATTTATAAAAAAATATTCAGAATTAATAAAATAAGGACTGTCATTGAAAGGGCAGTCCTTAATTGGTTATTATTAAAAATATTTTGTGTTAAAATTAATTAGCATGGATAAAGAAAAAAAGTTTTATAAAATTCTTCAAGATTTATTTATCGGAGCAAAAATTGAAGGCATAGGCGGTTTTGTTAATTTAATGAAGATAAAATCAAATTACTACCGCAAAATTGAGAGTATTCTCAAAAACGATATTGAAGCGGCGCTTGTAAAATACCCAAAATTTAAAGATGAACTTTTTGACAAGCTCTATTCATTTTTCAGCCGATACTTTACGGAAAGCGGCTCAATCTATTTCAACTCAACGCCTTTTCATAACAACATTTACGAAAAAGTTTACACTGACGAAAAGGATGTTATCCTCTTTTGGAAAACGCAAATGCTTTACTATGTCAAAACCGATAGGATTTTTAGAAGTTTGGAGGTTGAATCCGATGGATTTAAGTTTTATTTTGATGTCTCTAAATTACAACATAAGAAAGCAAATGAAAAACGCTCTTTGATATACGAGTTAGATAAAATCCGTGAGGACGAGATGATTGTTTTCACTGTTATCTATTCCGAAAAAGGAACAAAGACCAAACAGGACGAAATATTAAAAGCCATAAAAAGAAAAGGTATTGCGATTACCGAAGAACAATTGGAACACGCCTTCAGGATTTTTGAAAAGCAGAGCGAGGTTGACTTTTTTATTAACAAAAATGCCAAAGCATTTTTACAGGAGCAGTTTAAACTCTGGCTTTATCAATATGTTTATAACGAAGAATCAGAATGGCCCAAAGAAAGAATTGATCAACTTCAAATTTTAAAAGATATTGCTTACAAAATTATTGATTTTATTGCTCAATTTGAAGATGAATTAGTTAAAATCTGGAACAAGCCGAAGTTTGTCAAAAAATCAAACTATGTGATTACGCTGGATAGAATAAACTCCGAGATTGTCGAAAAGATTGTGAAGCATAAGAATTTTAAGGAGCAGGTGAAGGAATGGGAGGAGCTTGGCATAATTCAAAATGCAAAAATCAAAAATCAAAATGACAATGCAAAATTAAAAATTGATTTATTTGAGGACACTTTGCATGGTAAAAGGGTGAAAAAAGAATATAAGCATCTGCCATTAGATACAAAGTACTTTAAAGACCTGGAACTTGAAATTTTGAGCCAGTTTGAGGATTTGGATAAATCCTTGGACGGCTGGCTCATAAAAAGCGAAAACTATCAGGCACTAAACACAATCCTGCCGAAATTCAAAGAAAAAGTGCAAACGATATATATTGATCCGCCGTTTAATCTGGATTCATCTGACCAGTTTCTTTACCGCACCAATTACAAAGACGCCAACTGGGCAACTCTTCTTGAAAATCGTTTACGATTAGCAAAAGATTGGCTAAATGAAAAAGGAAGTATTTTTATTAGATGTGATTACAATGGCAACTGGATTGTAAGATGTTTGATGGATGAGATTTTTGGAAAGGAGAATTTTAGAAATGAGATAAGTGTCGGGCGAACAAAAACTGCCCCTTACGTTGGCACCTCACCTGAGAAGGCAGGAGTAACTTTTAAAAGTCTAATGGCGGTTTATGATAATTTGTACTTATACTCAAAAAGTGAATTGTTTTTCAATAAATTTTCTGAAGGTGTTATTGAAGAAATTAGAGAACCTTATTGGAAAGATTTCAAAACTTTTTTTGATCGTGATTATAACCGTTATGAACTGTTGGGGTTAATTCCAGAAAAAGGATGCAGTTGGATGTGGCGAAGGGAAGAAGCAGAAAAAGCCGTGAAGAACTATGAAGAATATTTGAAAATCTCAAAGAAAGAAGAAAATATATCTCTTGAAAGGTATTGGGAGCAAACTGGTAAAAAACTAAATTTCATTAAAAAAGATGGTAATACTTTAAAATATTGGGTTGCACCATCTAAAAGGGTATCTCATAATAATTGGACATCCCTAGAAGGATATGGAAGACAATGGGGTTTTCCTACCGAAAACTCCGAAATCCTTCTTAAGCGTGTTATTCAATCTACTTCCAACGAGGGCGATTTAGTTATGGACTTTTTCCTTGGTTCTGGCACAACTTGCGCGGTAGCACACAAGCTTAAAAGAAAATGGATTGGTGTAGAGATGGGAGAGCATTTTTACACAGTAGTTTTACCCAGAATGAAAAAAGTTTTGGCTTATGATAAATCTGGAATTTCAAAAGAAGTCAAAGAATATCAAGGCGGCGGGTTTTTTAAGTATTACGAGCTTGAGCAATACGAGGAAGCGCTGGCAAATTGTAAATATGAAGACGGCGATTTATTTAATGCGCCGGGTAGAACTCCATATCAGGAATATGTCTTTCTGAAAGACGAAAAGATGCTGAAAGCAGTAGAAATTGATTACGAAAAAGATAAAGTCAATGTAGATTTATCAAAACTTTATGATGATATTGATATTGTTGAAACACTTTCTAATTTAAAAGGTAAATGGATAAAGAGAATAACTAAGAATGAAATTGAATTTGAAGATGGCGAAAAGGTTGATATTAGAAATTTAGATTACAAACTAATAAAGCCCTTAATTTGGTGGTGAAATGTCCCAACTAATACTTCAAAACATCGCAAAAGAAATGAATTTTAGTAATTTGTTAGAATTTCAAAATGTTACACTTGTGTAGCATTTCAATCAAAATGTTTCAAAAACAGGGTGGAAATGTAACATTTTTAAACTGAAAGGGGTTTCACTTTTTATTAAAGTGATGATGTGTTAATTTTAAATTTTGATTGGATTAGATTCAAATTGAAATAAATTTTATGACTAAACTTGTTCTAAAAAACATAGCTGAAGAAATTAAAGAAACGCAATTTAGTTATATGCCTGCTACCTGGCAGGATTTTGATTTAATGAAGTTTTCCAAAGAGAAAACTCTTTATAATTTTCAACAAGATGCTTTAAAAAATGCATTGGTAATTTTGTGGAAGTATTATAATAATATTTTAGATTTTAATGAAAAAGAAAAATTAGAAGTAAATAAGACAAGAAAAGGAAAACTTTATGAACTTTATAAAACTGATTTTAATTTTCCAGAAAAAGGACCAAATTATAATTTAACACAAAAAGAAGGCAAGAAATCAGCAAAGCTTTTACAGAATTATTATCCGGTAAATAATGGCATCGTCAATTTTGAAAATTTTATAAACCGAATGGGTTTTTGGATGGCAACAGGTTCTGGAAAAACTTTGGTAATTGTGAAATTAATTGAAATTTTGGCAAAGCTTATCAAAAGAAAAGAACTCCCTGAAAATAATATTTTATTTTTAACACATCGCGAAGATTTAATTGACCAGTTTAAAGAATATATTCGTGAATTTAATTATTCTCAAAACGAGCTTTTTATTAATCTTAAAAGTTTAAAGGATTATGATAGCGTAAAAAGAGACACTATATTTCTATTTAGAGAAAAAGAAGTAATTGTTTTTTATTATCGTTCAGATCTGATTTCAGATAAACAAAAAGAAAAATTAATTGATTTTAAAAAATATGAAAATAATGGCAAATGGTATGTTTTATTAGATGAGGCACATAAAGGAGGTAAAGATAAAGAAGAATCTAAAAGGCAAATAATTTATTCAATACTAAGTCGCAATGGTTTTTTATTTAACTTTTCTGCCACTTTTGTTGATCCTAAAGATTTTTTAACAACTGTATTTAATTTTAACTTGAAAGAGTTTATTGAAGAAGGTTATGGAAAAAACATTTATTTATCTCAAGAAGAAATTAAAGCTTTTAAAGAAGGGGAAAATTTTACTAAAGTTGAACAGAAAAGAATTATTCTTAAATCTTTAATTCTTTTAAGCTATATTAAAAAATTCGTTGAAAAGGTTAGAAAAGTTAAAAGTGGTTTGTATCATAATCCATTGCTTTTAACTTTAGTAAACTCGGTAAATGTTGAGGATGCTGATTTAAAGATATTTTTTGAGGGATTAGAAGATATAGGTCATGGAGAAGTAGATGAAAAAACTTTTGAGCTTACTAAAAAAGAACTTTGTGAAAATCTAAAACGGGATAATAAAATTTATTTTCCTGAAGGTAAAGAATTATTAATAGATGAAGAAATTCTTAGCAAAATTACCTTTGAGGATATTTTAAAAGATGTTTTTAATTCTAAAAGTCCTGGTAATATTGAAGTTTTAGTAATTCCAGGAAATAAGCAAGAAATGATATTTAAATTAAGAACTTCCGAAAAACCTTTTGCTTTAATAAAAATTGGAGACATATCTAAATGGATTAAAGAAAAACTGGAAGGATACGAAATAATTGAAAGTTTTGATAATGAAAGTTTTTTTAAAAGAATAAATAGCGATGATTCAGATATTAACATTTTGATGGGTTCTCGAAGTTTTTATGAAGGATGGGATTCAAATAGACCAAATATAATTTTATTTATTAACATTGGTGTAGGACCGGATGCTAAAAAATTTGTATTACAATCAACTGGTAGAGGAGTAAGAATTGAACCAATAAAAAACGAAAGGAAGAGGTTAGAGAAACTTTTACTAACTAAAAAAATAGAGAAGAAAATTTTTAATAAAATTAAAAATTTAGTTTTACCAATTGAAACACTTTTTATTTTTGGAACAAATAGCAATGTATTAAAAGAAGTAATTAATACTTTTGAAGAAGTATCTAATAAAGAAGAGGTTTTATTAAAAGACAAATTTACTGTAGATAAAGATTATAAAAAATTACCACTTTTTGTTCCTGTTTATAAAAAATCTAATCAGATATTAGCAGAAAGAGACTTATTTCCTAAGTTTATTATAAGCGAAGAAGATTTTAATTTTGTAAAAAATTATTATCAATATTTCGATGATAAAAAAATATTATTAATAAAATATGAAATTGAACCTAAATTGCTTAAATTAATTGATAAAAGTTTCAAACAACCCGAACATTATTACAATATTGATAAAACGCTAATTTCTATTTTAGATCCTGAATTAATTTTTTCTCGGATTATAAATCATTTTTCGACGATCCCTGAAGAATTAAAAAAATTTAAAAAAATTAATGAAGAAAATTATATAGTTCATTTTAAAAATATAAAATTTAATAAAGAAAAAAAGGAAAACCTAGAGGAATTTCTTAAATGTTTAGAAAAAGTTAAATCATACAAAGATAAAGAAAATAAATTAAAACGAATAACTTTAGATTTTAAAAATAAAAAAATTACAAATCAAGAATTCTTTCAAAAAGTAAAGGATATTAGTAGAGAATATTTAACTGAAGAAAACTTTAATGGTGTAAAAATAAAATATGTTTCTAATCATTATTATTATCCACTTATTTTAGCCGATTCAAATTATAAAGATAATTATTTAAAACATATTATTTCTGAAGAAAGCGAAGTAAGATTTGTTAAAAAACTAGATGAATTTATAAAAAATAATGATAATTTATTAAAAGAGAAATTTGATTGGTGGTTGTTTTCAAAATTAGATGAAAATATTGATGAGGTATATATTCCATGGTATGATCCTAAAACTAATAAAATAGAACATTTTAAACCTGATTTTATTTTTTGGGCTAAAGAAAAGAAAAAAAAGAATTATTACATAATTTTTGTTGATCCAAAAAGCACCGAATACTCTGAGATTTATCGAAAAATTAATGGTTTTATAAATACTTTTAATAAAAAGTCATATTTTCAAAATAAATATAATATTTTTGTTAAATTATTTATCATAGTAAAAGATATATCTTTTATAGATAAAAAATATAGAGCTTATTGTAGTGAGAATTTTGAACAAATATTAAAAGTTTTGTTTAATAATAAAAATAAAAATTAAAAATTAAATATTTTTTATAACTAATATTCAAAAATGATTTGATTTGATATTTATGAAAAAAAAGCGTTTTAGAGGTATTAGGAGAGTTGCAGAATAAAGTTGATGATTCGATAATAAACAAAGAACTTATTACTTTGGGCTTAGTTTATTCTCAAGTATTCGAGAGTACATTAAGAAATTTATTAATGATTTTTTGTGATGATAGAAAGTGTAAAAAAAGGATTGAAGAAGATTCAGCGGGAAGGGTGTTTGAAAAGTTAAAAAAAACATTTAGAAGACAATAAGTATAAAGAATTTTTAATAGTAACAAAAATCACTATAGAAAAAAGAAATAATTTTATTCATAATTTATTTAAAGATGAAAATTTTAAGAAATTAATTGAGTTTTTTTATCAAGATTTAAAAAATTTTCTTTTAGGAAATTTTAGTTTTTCTTTTTTTAGTAAAAAAGAAATAAGAGGTATTATTTTAGAATGGTTTATTCAATTTTATGCATTCAAGCAAGTTTATGAAGAAACTTTTAGGAATACTTTATAATAAACAATCTTCTTAAACTTCTTCTAATTTTACTTATTTCTTTTGCTTTGGAGATATGGTTGGGGGATTGGTTTTTTTGGGGCGGCTTGGGTGTTGGAAGGAGAGGTTAAAACAAAATTTGCAAGCTATTTTAATGCTTCAATATCAAAGTCAGTAGGTTTTCTTCCTTTAATGACTTCTTGAATATCAGAATAACCGGTTGATTTGATGATTTTCCAAAGATGTTCAGGAGTATTTTCCATATTTATTATATAATATTTTATAACTATGAGTCGTATAGAAAGAGGAATTCAATTACCTTTAGAATATGATCTAGATAATCTATATAGAATTTCTGAGGGTACGATAATTTATCCGGAAATAGGAATAAGAGGGGTAGTTCAGAGAGATTTTTTTGCAGAAAGATTACTAAATAAAATAAAAGGTTTGATATGTTAGATGATATAAAAGAAGAATCTATACCAGCACCGAATGAATTATTTAATCCTTTTTGGTTAGAAAACAGTGAAAGAATAAGACAATTTGAAAGGTTAGGTTTTCCTTATTTAGTTACAGGTCAAAGATTAAGAAATGAATTTAATAAGTTAGTTAGTCCTTATAATAAAATAAGTGAAATTTATATGAGATTAGTTGGATTAATAGAAATGGAAGAATTAGATAGAATGATGGGTAATAATACTGAAAGCGATTTATTTAAACAACCTGATAGACAATTAATTGTGATAAAAGCTTTAGGTTTAGCAGCTGAAGAGGCAATAACAAAAAGTTATCCAAATCAAAATCCTTCATATGAAGATTATCGTTATTTTTTTAATTTTTTTTTAAATGAACTTAATAATTTACAAAATCAAATTGGATTAACAAATTCTTTAAATTTAGAACAAGGATCTAGAGAATTAAAACCTTTACCAGATATGGTAAAATCATTATTTTTTTTATTTTACAGAAGCCTTTCGGCAGCTTATAATATTCAGTTTAATGATTTATTTAATATAGAACATTTAAGAAAATTAGTAAGAGATAATATAGAAAGATTAAATGAAAATCAAAAAAATCATTTTAGAGAAGAAATTCAAAAAGTTTATGAAATATTAGGAATTTATTCTAGCAATCCCGATGACACACCGGGGGTGTCAGACGGATTGGCACAAGGCTCTAAAAAATAATTAAAAACATAAAAAAATATAAAAAATATCAAAATTTAAAAATCAAAAATTCAAAACCACATATTAAAATCTAAAAATAATTAAAAATTTAAAATTTAAAATTATATCCTCCGAAATAATAGGAAAAAATTTAAAATTAAAAATCATACTACTTTCAACTTGAACATCTTTTTGTTATTCTGAACTTTCTCTTTGTTATTCTGAACGAAGTGAAGAATCCCAGACGAGATCCTTCGGTGCCTATGGCACCTCAGGATGACAGCTTTTTAAACAATTTAACCATTTAGCAATGTTTTTTAACTAAAAACTACTAAAAACTATTCTTAACGTTCCACGCTTACCCTGAAGTTAACTTTGTTATACTTCAGGGTTCCACGTTCTATGTTCTGCTTTTTTATTTGACTTTTTATTTTGGTTTTATTAAGATAATTAGTAGGTGAACAATTGTTCAATTAAATTAATTTTTATATGAATATTCCTTTGGCGGAAAAAATGCGACCAAAAAGTTTGGATGAATTTGTTGGCCAAGAACATTTAGTTGGTAAAGATAAACCAATAAGAAAGATGATTGAAAATAAAAAAATAGTTTCCATGATTTTGTGGGGACCTCCAGGAACAGGAAAAACCACTTTAGCAAGAATAATTGCTCAACAAATTGAGGCAGATTTTGTTCCATTTTCCGCTGTGACTGGTCAAGGAGTTGCTGAGATTAGAAAAATAATTGAGAGAGCAAAGAAGAACTTTGGGCTTTTTCAAAAACCAACAATTCTTTTTGTTGACGAGATTCATCGATTTAACAAAGCTCAACAAGACGCTTTTTTACCTTATGTTGAAGATGGAACAATTACTTTAATTGGAGCAACCACTGAAAATCCGGGCTTTGAAGTAATTGCTCCTTTGGTGTCTCGCAGTCAAATTTATGTTTTATATTCATTAACTGAAAAAGAAATAGAAAAAATAATTAATCGAGCGACTAAATTTTATCCTGATCATCAATTTGAAGATCAGGCTTTGAATCATATTATTAAGACCAGTAATGGTGATGCTAGAGCAGCGATTAATGCGATTGAATTAGCAGCCAGTTTATCAAAAAAAGTTACTTTAAAAATTGCAGAAATAGCGGTCCAACAAAAGGCGATTTATTATGATAAAAAAGGCGATTGGCATTATGATACCATTTCTGCTTTTATAAAAAGTATGCGTGGAGGAGATCCTGATGCGACTTTACATTATTTAGCGCGAATGATTAAAGCCGGTGAAGATCCAGTTTTTATAGCTAGGCGAATGGTAATATTTGCTTCTGAAGATATTGGTAATGCTCAACCTACTGCTTTGGTATTAGCTACTTCTTGTATGCAAGCAGTTCATATGATAGGGATGCCTGAAGCGACATTAATATTAGCGCAAACAGCTACTTATTTAGCAACTGCAAAAAAATCGATTGCTTCAACAAGAGGAATTTATGAAGCTTTAGCAGATATTAATGAAAAAAATTTAGATCCAATTCCACTTCATCTTCGCAATCCGGAAAATAAGATAATGAGAGATTTAGGTTATGGACGAGGTCATATTCGCTATCCATGGCTTGAAGAAAAACAAACTGGTAAAAAAGTTAACCAAGAATATTTACCAAAAAACTTAAAAGGCAAAAAATATTATCGACCTGATTGGAGGTGAAAAATTAATTTTTAAAATTTTTAAGTATAATTTAAGATTATGAACGATTTTGTTGAACAAACAGCAATACATAAACAAAATAATCCACTTGACGAAGCTTTAAATTTAATAAAAGAAAAATGTGAAAATTTGCCATATCATAATGAAAGACATATTCGTATGGTGAGTCGAAGGGCGTTAGTTTTAGCCCAACATGCAGGTTTAACTGAAGAAGAAATTGATTTGTTATTTATAGCTGCAAGCTTTCATGATGTTATTCAGGAATACGAGTTATCAGAAGAAAGTGAAATGCCAAGTTTTAAAAAAAGAAAACGAAGAATAGGATATAATGAGGAACAAAGCGCTAAAGTTGCTGAAGATTATATGAGAGATAAGGGTAGTTATACTGATGAACAAATAGAAAGAGTAAGAAATGCTATATTAGGAACGATTCCGATTTTTACAAAAGATAAAGGAATAATTCAAAGGGCTTTTTATGATGAAAAAGAAAATCAAATTCAAGGTGAGATTGATCCTATAGCTAGAATTTTAGCCTTAGCTGATTTAAATGCATGTGGAATTGAAAATCCAATAAATAGTTTTATAGATGCTGTAAATGTATTTTTAGAAGATTGGGTTAAAGAAGATCAATCTGGCAATAATTTTGTTAGTATTGGCATAAAAGATATATTAAATAATAATCAATTATTAGAAAAATTTAAAGAATTTATAGATTTTCAAAAAAATTTCATTGAATCACGTAAACAAAATTTGGACTATGAAGTTGATACTCTTTTAGATGAAAGACAAAAAAAAGATTTATTTTCTAATTTCGTTAAAGTTAAAAATTTAATATCTAATATTTATGATAGATGGGATGATTTCATTAATAAGTTAAGAAGATTAGAACATGAACCTCGTTTAGAAGATTGGAATAATATTTTACAGTTCTATTTAATTTAAAAATTTAAATAGATTTATAAAAATCCCATTTTCTCTTTAACTTCTTTTATAGTTTGTTGGGCGATTTTGTGGCTGCGGTTGGCTCCATCGCGGATTACTTCGTCAACATATTTTTTATCAGCAGCAATTTCTGCACGTTTTTCTTGAAAAGGTTTTAATTCTTGATAAATTGCTTCACTTAAAGCATCTTTTAATTCAACAAATTTTAAGGTTTGAGATTGATAAAGTTGTTTAAATTTATCGACTTCGTTTGGAAGAAAAATATTAGCCAACATAAATAAAGTTTTAATACCGGGGGTCATTTCGCCTCCTGCAACAGTTGCTGTTGGTACTGAACGGATTTTTTTTCTTATTTGTTCATATGAGTCGGTTAAGTTAATATAACTTCCTTCTATTGATTTACTCATTTTTCCTTCGCCGGTTAAAGAAGGAATATATTCGCCTTTGGTGGCAAATCTTTTTGGTTCAGGAAAATTAATTCCATAACTTTGGTTCATTTTTCTGGCAATTTCTCGGGCGACCTCCAAATGCGGTTCTTGATCAATACCAACTGGTACTAATTCTGCTTTATACAAAAGAATATCAGCGGCCATTAAAATTGGATAATTTAATAAAGCCATGGTATTGTTTTGCGGATATTGTTTAACTTTATCTTTATAAGTTGGTAAATGTTGCATTCGAGCAATTGTAGTTACTGATGAAAAATAAAAGGCTAACTCAAAATGTTCTTTCACATCAGACTGTAGAAAAAGGATTGATTTTTCAGGATTAAGACCAGCGGCTAAATAGTCAATAATAATTTCTCTTCTATTTAGTCTTAATTCTTCTATAGAATAAGGAGTGGTGATAGTATGAGCATCAGCCACCATATATAAGGTTTCATATTGATCTTGATTTTGCAACTCAATCATTCCTTTTATCGCACCTAAATAATTGCCTAAGTGTAATCTACCAGTGGCTCTAATACCAGATAATACTCGTTTTTTCATAGTGTTTTATAATTTTTTAATAATTTTACCGAAAATAAAGATTGACATTATTTAATTATAAAATATGATATCAAATATTTAATATCAAATACCAAAAATACATATTAAAATCTAAAAAAAAAAAAAAAAAAAAAATAAAATAAAAAAAAATATAAAATTAGATATAAAATATAAAAAAT
>FWWM01003853.1_pt1 | contig 36312 bp, 27 predicted proteins | sample 2228351 | NCBI WGS metagenome assembly FWWM01 (sample SAMEA103939774, study PRJEB20133) | metagenome
TCGGGACACAGGAAACAGGAGAAAGCCACGCGGGGCGGCCTCCTGACTCCCGTGTCCTGACTCCTGACTCCCCTCCCGACTCCCAACTCCCAACTCCCGACTCCCTTGCTCCACAGCCCCCCTTCCGGCTACTCTTGATTCACAGCAGACAGCGTGCTTGGGGGAGCTGAAAGCAGCGGCTGAGAGGATGCGTTGCATCGACCCCGTCACCTGATCCGGGTAATGCCGGCGCAGGGAAAGTACAGGCTGGACTCCCTCCACGTCACTCCGCTGCAGGAGGTTGCAACTTTGAAGACCAAACGCCTGGAGCGGGAGGCGGTTTCCGCCGCCCGCATCACCTGTGAGCCGCTTCCCGGCTCACGGAAGACCTACATCGAGAGCAGCCGGGGCATCCGCGTCCCCATGCGTGAGATTGCCCTGGCCGGCGGCAGATCCTTCCTGGTTTACGACACATCAGGACCTTACACGGATCCCAGCTATCGCGTGCGGATCCAGGAGGGAATTCCCCGCCTCCGCGAACCCTGGATCGACGCCCGTGGCGACACCGAGGAACTCCCCAACTGCACCTCCGCCTTCAGCCGGCGGCGGCTCTCGGACCCGCAGCTCGAACCGATCCGCTTTCCTGTGGTGCGCCGGCCACGCCGGGCGAAGCCTGGGAGCAACGTCACCCAGATGCATTACGCGCGCCGCGGTGAGATCACGCCCGAGATGGAATTCGTGGCCTTGCGGGAGAACCAGGGCCGCGAACTGCTGGCTGAAAAACTTGGCCCGTCGGCGGCATCGATCCTCCGCCAGCATCCGGGCCAGGCTTTCGGTGCACGGATTCCGGAACGCGTGACCGCCGAGTTTGTTCGGGACGAGGTGGCGGCTGGCCGCGCCATCATCCCTGCCAACATCAATCACCCTGAATCCGAGCCGATGATCATCGGCCGCAATTTTCTGGTGAAAATCAACGCCAACATCGGCAACTCCGCGGTGGTCTCCTCCATCGACGAGGAAGTGGAAAAGATGGTGTGGGCCATCCGCTGGGGCGCCGACACGGTGATGGATCTTTCCACCGGCCGGCACATTCACGAGACCCGGGAGTGGATCCTCAGAAATTCTCCGGTGCCCATAGGGACAGTCCCCATTTACCAGGCGCTGGAAAAGGTCGGCGGCAAGGCGGAAGAACTCACCTGGGAGATTTACCGGGACACCCTGATCGAACAGGCCGAACAGGGGGTGGACTACTTCACCGTGCATGCGGGAGTGCTGCTGCGCTACATCCCGCTGACCGCGGGCCGAGTCACCGGGATCGTCTCGCGGGGCGGGTCGATCATGGCCAAATGGTGTCTGGCCCACCACCAGGAGAATTTCCTGTACACCCATTTCGATGAGATCTGCGAGATCATGAAGGCCTACGACGTCTGCTTCAGTCTGGGCGACGGCTTGCGGCCGGGCAGCATCGCCGACGCCAACGACGCCGCCCAGTTCGCCGAGCTGCAGACCCTGGGCGAGCTTACCCGGATTGCCTGGAAGCACGACGTTCAGGTCATGATCGAGGGCCCCGGCCACATTCCCCTGCACATGATCCAAGTCAACATGGAAGAGGAGTTGCGACACTGTTTCGAGGCTCCCTTCTACACGCTGGGGCCCCTCACCACCGACGTCGCCCCAGGCTACGACCACATCACGTCGGCCATCGGCGCCGCCCTGATCGGCTGGTTCGGCTGCGCCATGCTTTGCTACGTCACCCCCAAGGAACATCTCGGCCTGCCTGACCGGGAGGACGTCAAGGCCGGCGTGATCGCCTACCGTATCGCGGCCCATGCGGCGGACCTGGCCAAGGGTCATCCGGCCGCACAGGCCCGGGATAACGCCTTGTCGGAGGCACGATTCGAGTTCCGCTGGGAAGACCAGTTCAACCTCTCACTCGATCCGGAAACGGCTCGGGCCTACCACGACGCGACCCTGCCGGCGGCAGGCGCCAAGCTGGCCCATTTCTGCTCGATGTGCGGACCCAAATTCTGTTCCATGCAGATCACGCAGGAAGTGCGCGACTATGCGGCCCGCCACGGTCTGGACGCAGAGTCGGCCCTGCAGGCGGGCCTGAAAGAGAAGGCCGAGGAGTTCCGGGATCAACTGGCGGAAGTACCCCGCTGAAGCAATGCCTTCATGGCCCGGACGCGAACCCTGACTTGTGTCGGACCAGCCCATGAAACAGACCCATCCCCGCTGCCCCTGGTGTCTCGGCGACCCCCTGTACATCGAATACCACGACCGGGAGTGGGGAGTCCCGGAATGGGACGACCGCCGTCTTTTTGCCAAACTGGTGCTGGACGGGGCCCAGGCCGGTCTGAGCTGGCTCACCATCCTGCGCCGCCGGGAGGGCTATTACCGGGCATTCGCCGGACTCGACCCGGCGCGGCTGGCGGCTTTCGACGATATCCAGGCGGCGCGGCTGATGCAGGATCCCCAGATCATCCGCAACCGGCTCAAGATCCGCTCGGCCATCCAGAACGCACGCGCCTACATGGCGCTGGCCGAGTCGGGTGTCGGTTTTGCCGGCTTTCTCTGGCAGTTCGTGGACGGCCGTCCCGTCGTCAATCACTGGGAACGTGTGGACCAGATCCCGGCGGAGACACCCGCCTCCCGCTCCATGAGCCGTGAACTCCGTCGGGCTGGATTCACCTTCGTGGGACCGACCATCTGCTACGCCTTCATGCAGGCGGTGGGGATGGTGAACGACCACCTGGTATCCTGCTTTCGGCACGGGGACCTGATATCCTGACCGCATGGGGCGGCGGCAATCCCTGACCGCAGCACTGGTGCTGGTGTGCGCCGCCTGGACCTGCGCGGGCAACCGTCGTCCGGCGACCGCGGAAGATCCGTGGCAGAACCGCCGGGAGGCGATGGTCGCCCGTCAGCTCGCCTCCCGGGACATTGTCCACCCCGGCGTTCTGCGGGCCATGCGGGAGGTGCCGCGTCACCTGTTCGTACCCGAAGAGATCCGGGACTGGGCCTACGCGGACTCGCCATTGCCCATCGGCCTGGATCAAACCATCTCCCAGCCCTACATCGTGGCCCTGATGACCCAGTTGGCGGACCCCCGACCCGGGGACCGGGCCCTGGAGATCGGCACCGGCTCCGGTTACCAGGCGGCGGTGCTGTCGCGGCTGGTGGAGCGGGTCTACACCATCGAGATCGTGGAGCCGCTGGCGGAGCGGGCCCGTCGGACGCTGGCGGAGCTCGGCTACGACAATGTGGAGGTGCGGGCGGGAGACGGTTACGCCGGCTGGCCGGAGGCGGCACCTTTCCAGATCATTTTGATCACCGCCGCGGCTCCCCGCCTGCCCGAGCCGCTGGTGGAGCAGCTCGCCGACGGCGGCCGGCTGGTGGCTCCCATCGGGCCACCAGGAGCCATTCAGGAGCTGGCGATCTACCGGAAGAAGGGAAGCAAACTGGAAGAACGTCGGGTCATTCCGGTCCGCTTCGTCCCCATGACCGGGCGGGTGCAGGAACCGTAGCGAGGGGAGTCAGGAGTCAGGACACGGGAGTCAGGAAACAGGAGTCGGGAGACGGGAGTCGGGAGACGGGAGTCAGGAGGCCGCCCCGCGTGGCTCCCTCCTGTTTCCTGTGTCCCGTGTACCGACTTCTCTTCTGCCTTCCTGATGCTACGCTGAGGAGGAATTGCGCAGACTGCGGGAGTGGAGTCAGGACACGGGAGTCAGGAGGCCGCCCCGCGTGGCTCCCTCCTGTTTCCTGTGTCCCGTGTACCGACTCCCTCTCCTGTTGCCTGTCTCCTGAACTCCTGACCCCCTTCCGACTCCTGACTTCCCCTGCCCCTCCCGCATGGCTCATCATGAGCTCCATGAAACGAGCCATCCTGCTCCTGACCGCCGGTCTCTGCCCTGTCCCCGCCTTCGGCCAACTGCCCGACTGTTACCAGGTGGTCGACCGAGTCATCTGGGTCGTGGAAGACCTGGACCACACTTTGGGGGAACTGCAAAAGCTGGGTTTTACCAACCTTCGGGATTTCGGCGTCGTCCAGCTCACCGGGGCTCAATACCGGGGAGCCCCGACGGACGGTGAGGCCCGCGTGGTCTTCGGCCGTTTCGGCGACGTCAGAGTCCAGTGGGTGGAACCCCGCGGCGGGCATAATGCCTTCCAGGACTTTCGCGCCCGGCACGGCAGCGGTGTCTTCAGCCTCATGCACCGTGCCCCCACCGCGGAGACCTTCCAGTCCGAACTGGATCGCCTGACGCAACTGGGAGTTGCCGTCTTGCAGGCGGGAGAAGTGCCCATCGACACCGGCACCGTCCGCTACGTGTTCTTCGACACCGCTCCCGAAGGGAAGTACACCCTCGGCCTCCTCCAGTTCCCTGACAACGACGAAGGTCCCTTCCTGATCCCGCCGGACAATCCCTCCGGCCGCAGCGTGGTTCAGTTCGCTTTCGTGGTCAGGGATCTGGAACCGGTCTCAGCCTACTGGTCTCGGCTGGGCTGGCCCGCCATGCAGATCACCCATGGTCCCCTGACCGACAAGAGGCTGCGCGGACAGCCGGCCGACTTCGACATGAAACTGGGCTGGCAGCGCCACGGCAAAGTGGTTTACGAGTGGATCCTCTCCACCCGCGGTCCGGACATTTATGGAGAGCATCTGGCGAAACACGGCGAGGGCTTCCACCACTTCGCCTTTCAGGTGGACGACATGGACGCGGAGCTTGCCCGCTGGGTCGGGTGGGGCTATCCGGAGACCATGTCGGGGGGCTGGGGTGAGAAGGGAAAGCCCGGCTCGGGCCGCTTCGCCTATGTGGATGCCAGCCCCCTGGGGGGGATCGCCGTCGAGCTGCTGTGGAATTTCAGAGCTGCCCGCTGAGCAGGAGTTCCCGCCGGCCGGAAGGCGTCAACGGGCTTCGCTGTAAGTCTCCTGGACCCGGCCGCCGTCGAGGGAAACCGCCCAGATGAATTCGGGAATCAGACCGAAGCGGTCTCCGCCCCGCACGTAGAGCAGCAGGTCCGGATCTCCGGCGACCCGTCGCCGGCAGTCCTGAAACGACGGTGTATCCACCAGGCGCGGGCCGCCGCCGACAGCGGTGTGTTGAATCAGCCGCCGGGAGCGTTCACTGTTGGACAGCAGGAGCCAGCCGGACCATTCCCAGAGGAAAAGCTCGTGCCCGGGTTGGGTCCCACGGATAACGGTGGGCGGACCTTCTTCGGTGGTGACCTGGCCCTCCCCTGCAAATCGGGCTACCGTCCGCGAGACGATCCATTGCCGCAGTTCGTCCCGGACCAGCCACCCCGGAAAGCGCGGCACGAGGACTGCTGAAAACTCGATGCGGAAACGACCCTCGTCGCGGGGAGTCAGGTCGTGCAGGATCAGGATCGCCGAGGCCGCCAGCGGCATGAGCTCCGAGAAGGAATCCGTGCCCTCCCCTTGAGCCAGGAGGTGGCGGAACTCCTCCGGCTGCAGATCCAGCCACCGGGCGGCCCGGGTCTCGGCAAGAAAGTCCAGTGAAGGCGGCAGCTCCCGGATCATCAGGACCGCCGGAACCCCGGCCGGCACGAGTTCCAGCGGGTCCGACGGCGTGCGCAGCAGAAACCAGCTTCCGGCCGCCGCGGCCGCCACCAGCAAGCCTCCTCCCACGGCCGGAAGTCGCATCCGCCGCTATGCTACCATGCGCGGCGGAAAACCATGGCGCTCCCTGAGTCCATTCGCCCCGACCTCCGCGAAGCGGCTGCCGAAGTGCTTGCCCGCCTGTGCGGCGGCGGCCATCAGGCCCTGATCGCCGGGGGTGCCGTGCGTGACCTGCTGCTGGGCAGGGAAGTCAGGGAGATCGACATCGCCACCTCGGCACCGCCGGAGGTGGTGGAAAGCCTGTTCCCCCACACGGTAGGGGTCGGACGCCAGTTCGGGGTCATCCTGGTTCTCCACCGGGGCATGCGGTTCGAAGTGGCCACTTTCCGCACCGAAAGCGGCTACGCCGACGGGCGGCGGCCGGATTCCGTCAGTTTCACGGACGCCCGCGAAGACGCTCTGCGGCGGGACTTCACGGTCAATGCCCTCTTCCTGGACCCGGAAAGCGGGCAGGTGCTGGATTTCGTGGGCGGACGGCGGGATCTGGAGGAGCGGATCATCCGGACGGTGGGAGATGCGAGCCGCCGCTTCGAGGAGGATCGGCTGCGCCTGCTCCGTGCGGTCCGCTTCGCCTGTCTGCTGGATTTTGAGCTGGACCCCGCCACCTTTCGCGAAATCCGGCGCCAGGCGCCGGCCATCCATATCGTCAGCCAGGAGCGGATCCGGGACGAGCTGATCAAGATCCTGACCGGGCCGGCCCCACACCGCGGCTTGGACTTGCTCCATGAGTCGGGACTGCTGCGGGAGATCCTGCCGGAGGTGGAAGCAATGATCGGCGTCGCCCAACCTCCCCAGTTCCATCCCGAAGGAGACGTATTCGTGCATACCCGTTTAATGCTGGAACTGGCTCCCCTGCCCCTGTCGGAGACCCTGGCCCTGGGCATCCTGCTGCATGACGTGGGCAAGCCGCCCACTTTCCGGGAAGCGGAGCGGATCCGGTTTGACGGTCACGCCGAAGTGGGGGCGGAGATGGCCGATGCCATCTGCCGTCGCCTGCGCCTGCCCAATGAGACCACGGAGCGGGTGGTGGCGCTGGTACGCGACCACCTGCGCTTCATGCATGTGCGGGAAATGCGGGAGAGCACGTTGAAACGGTTTCTCCGGCAGCCGCACTTCGAGGAACATCTGGAACTGCACCGTCGCGACTGCCTCAGCAGCCACCGGGATCTGGGGAACTGGGACTACTGCCGCCGGATGCTGGAAAAGCTGAGGCGGGAACCTGTCCGCCCGGTTCCGCTGCTCAATGGTCACGATCTGATCCAGCAGGGGCTCAAACCGGGTCCGGTGTTCAGAACCATCCTGGGGGAGCTGGAGGACCTTCAGCTCGAAGGCAAGATCACCCGCCGGGACCAGGCCCTGCGGTGGTTGGCGGAGCGACTGGCTTCCCCGGCGGGGGAGGGCCGCAGCCGGGAGAACTGACAGCGTGTCCCGCTGCAGGGTCCTCGAGGCCCCTCCAATGTCACCCACGGTTTGGCGGAAGCCGCCGGATTTGGCGTATGCTAACCGCTAATGCCAGGAGCGGCGTTGATCCGGGAAAAGATCGGCCAGGCCGTCGAGCTGCTGCGCCGATGTGACCTTGACTGCTGGCTCACCTTCGTACGGGAAACCACGGTGACGCCGGATCCGATGCTCCCGTTTCTCTGCGAATCCCATCTCACCTGGCCCAGCGCTTTCATCATCTCCCGGACCGGCAGGGCGATAGCCATTGTCGGCCAGCTGGACGCTCAGAGCATCCGCGACCTGCGGGTCTACGATCCGGTCATCGATTACGTGAAAGGCATCCGACGCCATCTGGTGGCAGTACTGGAGGAGCTCCAGCCCTTGACAATCGCCGTCAACTACTCGCAGTCCAGCGAGATCGCCGATGGCCTGTCCCATGGACTCTACCTGAACTTGCGGGACTACATGCGCGAGCTGGGCTGGGAGGACCGGCTGGTTTCCGCAGAAGCCATCATCTCCGGGGTGCGTGCCCAGAAATCGGAACTGGAGCTGTTGCGGATCCGCAGGGCCGTGGCGGAAACCGAGTCCATCTTCGAGGAGGTCCGCGCTTTCATCCGGCCCGGACACACGGAACGGCAAGTGGCCGCATTCATCGCCGACCGGATGCGGGAGCGCGGGCTTGAACCCGCTTGGGATCCGGCGCACTGTCCGGCTGTGTTCACCGGACCCGACACCGCCGAAGCCCATTACGCCCCCACCGACCGGGTGATCAGCCCGGGTCATGTGCTGAGCATCGACTTCGGGGTGAAGGTGGCCGGATACTGCGCCGATCTCCAACGGACGTTCTACATTCGGGAGCCCGGCGAAGTGAATGCGCCGGCGGAGGTGATGCACGCGTTCCGCACGCTGGTCGAAGCGATGGAACGTGCGCGCGATGTTTTGCGGTGCGGAGCCGTGGGTCGCGAAGTTGACGCTGCCGCCAGGAATTATGTGGTCCAGGCGGGTTATGAGGAGTTTCCCCATGCGCTGGGTCACCAGGTGGGCCGTGCGGCACATGACGGAGCAGCGATTCTCGGACCGGACTGGGAGAAGTACGGGAACCGTCCGCATCTCCCGCTGAATGTGGGGATGGTGTTCACCCTGGAGCCCCGGGTCAAGGTGCCCGCCCGGGGGACGGTCACACTGGAGGAGATGGTCGAGGTCACACCCATGGGAGCCAAGTATCTGTCGACTCCCCAGGACGACCTCTGGCTCATCTGAAGGGGCGAGTGATTGAGCGGCAACCCCTCTCCCCACAACCACATCCTGCTGGGACTGCTGCTGGGCGCTCTGGCTGGGGTCTCCGTTAACTCGATCCTGGGCGGGATCTCGGAAGTTCAGCCGGCCCTGCAATGGCTGCTGTCGAATCTGATCGATCCGGTAGGCCAGGTGTTTCTGCGGCTCCTTTTCATGGTGGTCATCCCGCTGATTTTGTCTTCGCTGACCTTGGGGGTGGCTGCCATCGGTGACCTGCGCAACCTGGGTCGGATCGGCGGGCTGACCTTCGGCTTTTTCCTGCTGCTGACGGCGTCGGCAACTGTCCTGGGATTGGTGCTGGTCAACGTCCTGCAGCCCGGCGGAGGGATCCCGGAAACCACCCGGGCGGAACTGGTGGCGACGTTCCAGGAGCAGGCCCGGGAGAGGCTGCAGGTCGGTCAAGGGCTGGACGTCTCCACCTTTGTGCAGATCATCCCGCGCAATCCGGTGGATGCCGCCTCCCGGGGGGACATGTTGGGGGTCATCTTCTTCTCGATTGCGCTGGGAGTCTCCCTGTCCCAATTGGCGGCGGAGAAGGCAAGACCGGTACTCGGGTTTCTGGAGGGCATCGCGCAGGCGATGGCGGTCCTTATCCGCCTGATCATGAAGCTGGCACCATTCGGCGTTTTCGCCTTGATCTTCGGGGTCACCGCCCGTTTCGGCTGGGAGATCCTGGCGGAGCTGGCGGGGTATGTCTTGACGGTACTGCTGGGCCTCACCCTGTTTCAGGTGCTGGGATACGGGTTCCTGGTGCGGTTCGTTTGCGGCAGGAACCCCCTGGAGTTCTTGCGGCGGATTCGGGCGGTGATGATTACGGGATTCTCCACCAGCTCCAGCAGCGCCACCCTGCCCACCACCATGGAGGTAGCCGAAATCGAACTGGGCATTCCACCCCAGGTCGCCGGATTCGTCCTGCCGCTGGGAGCCACCATGAACATGAACGGCACCGCGCTCTTCGAGGGCATTACAGTGCTCTTCCTAGCCCAGGTGTTCGGAGTCCAGCTCGACCTGGGCCAGCAGCTTATCGTGGTGCTGCTCTCGGTGATGACCGCCATCGGTACCGCCGGTGTCCCCGGCGGTTCCATCCCGCTGTTGGCGGGGGTGCTTGCCACAGTGGGGGTCCCCGCGGAGGGTATTGCATTGGTGCTGGGTGTGGACCGGATCCTCGACATGAGTCGCACCGTGCTGAACGTGAGCGGCGACCTGGTTACGGCGACTTTCGTCAGCAGCCGCCTCAGGCCTCGGACGGGCGAGCCCGCGTCCGGCAGCGGGACGCAGGAAACCTGACGTGCGCCGGGAGCCCCCAGCCGGCGCGGATCACTTGGATCAGCCGGCCCACACGGATCGCCAGCGACCCGCGGATGGCGCCCGTCGCCGCCGAGATCTTGCAGACCCGCCTACAGCGGAGTAGGATCACGCAGTCCGGAGGTAGAAGAGATGAAGCATGCCTGTCAGATCGTCCTGACTGTTTTGCTGTGTTCTGCAGCGCCGGCGGCACAGTCGCCGCGCTACCTGGATCCGGCCCTTACCCCGGAGGAGCGCGCCCGGGACCTGGTGCAGCGGATGACGCTGGATGAGAAGATCGACCAGCTCAACTTTGAAGCCCCTGCCATTGAGCGTCTGGGCGTTCCCGCCTACAACTGGTGGAACGAGGCCTTGCACGGTGTGGCCCGACACGGCCGGGCCACGGTCTTCCCCCAAGCCATCGGGTTGGCGGCCACCTGGGACACCGATCTCGTTCACCGGATCGCATCGGCCATCAGCGAAGAGGCCCGGGCGAAGTTCAACGCCGCCCAGCGGCTGGGTAACACCGGCCGCTATTCCGGCCTGACGTTCTGGTCTCCCAACATCAACATCTATCGCGATCCCCGGTGGGGTCGCGGGCAGGAGACCTACGGTGAAGATCCTTATCTGACGAGTCGGATCGGTGTTGCCTACGTCCGGGGATTGCAGGGCGATCATCCGCGCTACCTGAAGGCGGCGGCGTGCGCCAAGCATTACGCCGTCCACAGCGGCCCGGAAGGGGAACGCCATTCTTTCGATGCCCGACCGTCCCTCAAGGATCTGTGGGAAACCTACCTCCCGGCCTTCAAGGCGCTGGTGACAGAAGCCAAGGTGGAGATCGTCATGTGCGCCTACAACCGGCTCTACGGGGAGCCCTGTTGCGGAAGTCCTCTCCTGCTGCAGGACATCCTTCGGCGGCAGTGGGGTTTCAAGGGCCACGTGACTTCCGACTGTTGGGCGCTGGTGGACTTCCACCAGTTCCACAAGGTCACGCGGACGCCGGAGGAATCCGCGGCGCTGGCTTTTCGCACCGGAGTCAACGTCAACTGCGGAAACACTTCACCCTTTCTGCGGGGAGCCATCCAGCAGGGACTGATTACGGAAGCGCAGATTGACGAGGCGCTGGTGACCCTCCTGCAGACCCGCTTCCGTCTGGGGCTGTTTGACCCACCGGAAATGGTGCCCTTCAACCGGATCGGACCTGAGGTGATCAACTCGCTGGAACATCAGCGGCTGGCCAGAGAGGCCGCAGCCAAGTCGGTGGTCCTGCTCAAGAACGATCAGGTGCTGCCCCTGAAGAAGGACATCCGCCGGTTGGTGGTACTGGGCCCCAATGCCGCGGATGCCGACGTGCTGCTGGGCAATTACTACGGGATCTCCAGCAATCTGGCAACGGTCCTGGAAGGGATCGCCGCCAAGGTGGATCCGGGCGCCTTCGTCGACTATCGCCATGCCTTCCTGCTGGATCGCGAGAACATCAACCCGGTGGACTGGTCTACCGGGGAGGCCCGCACCGCGGACGCCGTCATCGTGGTCATGGGCCTGTCGGGCCTGCTGGAAGGGGAAGAGGGAGAGTCTCTGGCATCCCCCACCAAGAGCGACCGCTTCGACATCGGCCTGCCGCCCAACCAGGTCGCGTATCTGAAGAAGTTGCGGGCCGCGGGGGCAAAGCCCATCATCGCCGTGGTAACCGGAGGCAGTCCCGTGGCGATGCCCGAGGTCCATGAACTGGCCGACGCCATCCTGTATGTCTGGTACCCGGGCGAGGGAGGAGGACATGGGATTGCGGATGTCATCTTCGGCGACGCCGTCCCCTCCGGCCGGCTGCCGGTCACCTTCCCGAAGTCGGTGGATCAGTTGCCTCCATATACCGACTACTCGATGGCAGGCCGGACCTACCGTTACATGGAACAGGAGCCGCTCTACCCCTTCGGATTCGGCCTGAGCTACACGCGGTTCGCATACTCGAATCCTCGCGTCAGCGCCCAGTCGGTCCGCTCCGGTGAAAGCGTCTCGGTGACGGTCACCGTCACCAATCAGGGTCCGGCGGCGGCAGAGGAAGTCGTCCAGTGCTACCTGTCCGATCTGGAAGCATCGGTGCCGGTCCCGAAGCACTCGTTGGTCGGATTTCGGCGGATCCGGCTGTGGGAGGGCGAGTCCCGGGACGTAACTTTCCAGATCGCTCCGGAGATGATGGAACTGGTCAACGAGCAGGGTCAGCGGGTACTGGAACCGGGCCGGTTCCGCATCACGGTGGGCGGAGCCTCCCCGGGTCCGCGGGCGGTGGCGTTGGGTGCTCCGAGACCGGTGACTGCCGAGTTTGCAGTCCAGTAGATCAACGGGGAATCAGTTGCAGCCGGCTCAGGTTGAACCCGCCCACCGGAAACTCGACCCGGAGCACATGGGTTCCCTGGGCCAGCGACAATCCCCGTGCCCGGACGGAGGTCCAAACCTGCCAGTTTCCGGTCGGCGGGACCGCCAGAGGAGCCGGCAGAACCTGAACGCCGTCGATCCGGATGTTCAGGCGCCCGCCGGATTGTGGGGTCGCCGTGCGGAATTCCAGGTCATGGATCCCGGCGGCGGGCACCTCCACCGTGAACTGCAGCCACTCTCCATTCTCGATCCAGCCCACATTCCAGGGGGAGCCGGCGTCCTGGCACGCCTCGATGTCCACTCCATCGTTCCGATAGCGCCAGCCTGAGTTCCAGGGACTGCTGTCCGAATAACTGTCCCGCATGGCGCGACGGTCGAAGTACGCGTAGCCCTGGCCGCCGAGGTCGTAGTCCGCCGCCTGGATCACCCGGCCTGCCACATGGGGCTGAAAGGGACGGGTCACTGCGCCATGCTGGGGGTCCAGCAGGGCGTGCAGCACGTCGCGATGGATCTCCGTGGCCGGTAAGGCCAGGACGTGGGCAAGCTCCATCAGCCCTTGGCGGGCTTCCTCCGGAGTGGGCTTGGGCCGCTGGCCCTCCCAAAAGTCCAGCAGCCGCTGGTAGGCCGGAGGGATGGGGGCCGAGAGCGGACTGGTAATGGTTTCCAGCTTCTTGTGGGTCCACCAGCACCAACCGATCCCCTGACGCTCGAACTCGCGGATCACCGCCATCGCCCAAGGGTTGCTGTTTTCCCCGAACTCCCCTGCCCAAAGCGGCACTCCGTAACGGCTGCGAAGATCCAGGAACCGTTCGAGGGATGCAGCCGTAGGCGCATCCCAGTACTTGTGGAAGCTGTAGATGAGGTTGTCGTCAAAGGGCGGCGTCAGGCCGCTGAGGTCGGTGGCGTACCAGTTGCCTTCGACGATGATCGGGTGCCGGGCGTCCACTTCCCGGATGGCGGCGGCAATCCGCTCATAGAGGCTGCGCAGCACCCCTGGATTCATCCCGCCGGGGAGCACCGGCTCATTGAGCAGGTCGTAGCCGGCGACCGCCGGATCGTCCGCCAACCGGCGGGCCAGCTCCTTCCAGAGTTGGACTGTCAGCTCCTGGTGAGCCGGGTCAAGCCAAAGTCGGGCGACGCCGTCACTGTCGGAGATGTTGTTGGGATTCTGCCCCCCCGGCGCGCAGTGCAGGTCCAGGATCACCGCCAGCCCGTGGCGGCGGCACCAGTCCAGCAGCCGGTGAAACCTGAGGAAGCCCTCCTCCCGGAATTCGCGGCGGTCCGGGTCCCAGAGGTCCAGGTAATGAAACGGAAGCCGAACGGAGTTGAACCCCCAGGCGGCGATGCGCTCGATGTCCTCCTCGCGGACGTAGTTCGCCCGATACAGATCCCAGAACTCAGCGGCCGCCTGCTCCCCGGCAACCTCCACGAACTGGGCTCGGATCGAACTCGGGGACCCGTAGCCCGGCAGGTGCAGGATATATCCCTCCGGCACCAACCATCCCCCCAGATTGAGCCCGCGCCAGAGGACCGGAGTCCCGCCCGGCGAAACCGTCCAGGTGCCGGACGCCCGCCAGAAGGCGGCCCCGGCAGGCAGGGCCATGAGAGCGCCGTCCCGCCTCTGGACCAGGCCAAGGATCGCCAGGGGAGGACCCGCCTCAACTTCCAATTCCAGCGTCCCCTCGAAACGGCCGGTGCGCTGCCGGAAAAAGTCCGCAAAGAGGCAGCCCCCGCTTACGAAGCAGCTCCGCTGATGTTGCGGGGCAAGAGGATCAAGCACCTTTTCCGCCTGGGGGAGTCCGGTTTCGGCCAGGAGTCGGGCCCGCACCCTGGCGGTGTCGCGGGAGTCAGGATTGAACAGGGCGATGCCGGTGCTCTCTTCCTCATCCACGGTGACGGGAAGCCGAACGGAGGCGACGGGAGGCTGCGAGGCGACCGAGACCAGATGACCCAGAAGCTCGTAAACCAGAACCCCGTTGACCGCTGTTGGGCCCAGGGTTTCCACCTCGGCGGATCCCACCAGCAACGGTCCGGTGCCGTCGCTGGCCGACTGAAAGGTCCCCCGTGGGGGAATCGTGAAGGATACCTCCCCCCGTTCTTCGCCGGCAAAGGGAACCCTGAGCGCTACGCCCTCGGGGCTGCGGAAACGGATCCTTCCCTCCACCGGCTGGTAGCCCGGGTTCATGAGCACGATCCGGGTGCGGTTGGGCTTGCCTCCGGCCTCGCCGTTGACGAACTGGGGAAACCACAGCGAGCCGGCCTGAACGCCGGTTGCCGCCAGCAGTCCCCATGCCAGGAACCCCACCAGCCGGAAAGACACCGACACCAAGCGACGAGCCGACGACCCTGTCACCCCTGCGATGTTATCGCCGGCAGGCCCGCCGCCGCCAGAACGGGCTTCCAAAAGCGGGGGCGCTCACATCCGCAGCCGATGCCGGTCCAGACCCAGATTCGCCTGCAGGGAGAAGTGCTCGAAACAGCGGTAATCCTCCAGGCTGATGGGCCGTTTCGAGATGGCGTTGTCCGCATAGAAGAATCCCACCAGCTTTTCCGCCGAGTAGATGGGCGCCACCGCGAAAGCCGAGGCCGAAAAAACCTGCTTCAGGTAAGGAGGAAGCAAGGAACCCAGCGGCTCCTGTTGAGCATCCAGCACGAGGATCGGCTGGCGCTCCTGCAGGCAGCGGGTAAACAGATTGTCGGCGTCGAGGCGGATGTGGATCTCCTCGGCCAGCTCGTTGGCCCGCAAGCCCAGGCCGTAGCGTCCGGTGACCACGGTCCGTTCCGGATTGCACAAGGCGAGGACAATGCGGTCGAACTGGGCGACCCGCTGGATCCCCTCCATGACCAGGTCGAACAGCGTGCTCAGGTCCCGATTCTCAAAGATGTGGAGGGAGATTTCCCGCAACAGCTCGAGTTGGATGGTGGATCGATCCTTGACCTGTCCCTCCTGTTCCAGCAGTTCCACCTGGGAGAGGACCTCCTGGCGGCGCTCCACCTGCTGCAGGCGATGGACCAGCTCGCGGCGGGTGGGGTCGGGAAGGTCCCCCCGCTCCGCCGGGACCGCCTTCAGGTCGCGCGCCTCGATCCCCCAGCGGGCGGAAGACTTGCGGGCCTCGGCATACGCCTCACAGACAGCGTCGACCACCTTGTCCGCGGACAGGTGCAGCTCCTGTTTCAGCACCTCGATGCCGGCGGCAAGCTCCACATCACGGGGGCCCTCGCCGAACAGATTCTCCGCTACCTCGAAGCAGACTTTCGGGACGGAGATCAGACGAGGGTCGGTCTCTTCCCCGGCTGGTCCGGTCCCGGCGACCGGTCTGATCAGTCCCAAGGGAAGGGACCAGCGTTCGGCCAGGGCTTCAGCGAACTCCTGGTAGGTGTGGCCGAGCACCTGGCGTTGGGCTTCCTCTTCGGGACAGCGGGTGCGGAGTCGGAGCTGCTCCGCCTCAAGGTAGCGCTCCGGCAGGTAGTAAGCCACGGCCAGCTTGCCCAGATACTGCAGAAGTCCCCTGACGAACAGTTCCTCCTTGCGGGAGTCGCGGGCCAGGCCGGCCAGTTCGCGGGCCAAGGTACCGGTGAAGTAACTGCGGGCAAGGATCTTCTTGAGGTCGATCCAGGGGTGATGTCTTTGAAAGACTTCAACAAAACCCAGTCCCAGGCAGATGTCACGGATGACCTCGACCCCCAGCAGCACCACCGCTCGCGAAATGGTCTTGATGGAATGGTTGGTGCGGTTGTAGTAAGGGGAGTTGGCGATCCGCAGCACCTTCACCGCGAACCCCTGGTCCTGCAGAATCACCCGGGCAATGTCGGAAGCGGCGCACTGCGTGTCCTCACCCAGGCGGATGACCTCCAGAACCGAGGTCCGGAAAACCGGCAGGTCTCCACGGCCCTCGACCCGGCTTGCCAGCAGTTCGTGTACGCTTTCGGCCAACGTTTCCTCGAAGGCTCTCTCCAGTTCGGCCTTGGGGAGAGCCTGCGGGATTATAGCTCGACTGCCGCCCGCAGCAGCGGCGTCTCGGCCGGTGTTACTCCACGGTCTCGATCTCGCTGACCTTGATGAGATCGCCCTCGAAGTGTCCGCCGACGCGAACCTTGAGGTTGGATATCTTGGACGTCGCCTTCAGCAGCAGCTTGGCCTGCCGGTTTCCGTAGTCGTCGAAGCGCAGGAACTTGCCGCCGGTCACGATGCCGTAGCCGCTTTTCTCGTTCCTGATGGCACAGGAGATCGGGTGTGAGGCCGCGTTTTCGACCGCGTTCTTCATCTCCGCGCCGCACTGGGCGTCCACCAGAATTCCCGTTTTCTCTTCCCCGTGGCCGAAAGCAAATCCACCGAGAAGCATCGCCAGCGGTGTGATGATGAGCAGCTTCTTCATTTTCCTACCTCGCATTTCTCGTCCTGATTGATCTCCCACAGAACCCGCCCCACGAAACCCCTGAACCTTTGTATCCTTCAACCTTTGAATCAACTTCCGCCCCCTCCAGAACCGGCTCCCGCCAGCCTCTCTTCACCGCTGGATCCGATCTTTCGGGTAGAACCGGGAACAGAGTGCCGGGACAACCACCATGTTCAGGAAGGTCGAGGACAGCAGCCCCCCCAGGACCACCACCGCCAGCGGCGACTGGATCTCGTTGCCGGGCCGGTGACCGGCCAGGGCCAAGGGAATCAGGGCGAGCCCTGCGGTAAGCGCCGTCATCAGGATCGGGTTAAGACGGTCCATCGATCCCTCCAGGATTGCCTCTTTCAACGACCGCCCCTCTCTCAGGAGGTCTTCGTAACGTGAGACCAGCAGGATGCCGTTCCGGGTGGCGATGCCCAGCAGCGTGATGAACCCCACCATCGACGCGATGCTCAGAATCCCGCCGCCCGCAAAGACGGCTGCCACCCCTCCAATCAGGGCCAGCGGCAGATTGCTCATCATCAGTACCGCCAGCCTGAGACTCGAAAAGGTTACGTAGAGCAGGAAGAAAACGCCCATGGTTGCGAGGAGAGAGAGAACCCCCACCAGACGGCTTGCTTCCGCTTCGCTCTCGAACTGTCCCCCGTAGGCGACGTAGTAGCCCTCGGGCAGAGCAACCCGTTCCCTGACAGCGGACTGGATCTCGTTCACGGTGCTGCGGAGGTCGCGTCCCGCCACATTGCACTGGATCACAATCTTCCGCTGGACGTTCTCACGGCTGATCCGGTTGGGACCCGCGTCAACACGGATGTCGGCGAGCTGGGCCAAAGCCACCGACGTTCCGGACGCCGAAAGCACCGGGATCCTCCCGATCGAGCCTGGCTCGTTCCGGCTTTGCGGCGAGAATTTGACCACCAGGTCCCAAGCCCTTTGCTCCTCAAGAATCTGCCCGACGACCTGGCCGTTCAACCCGACGTCGATCACCTGGTTGACAGCAGCCATGGAAAGGCCGTGGGCGGCAATCGCGTCTCGATCGAGTCTGAGCTGGAGCTGGGGAACGTCGGTCTGAGGTTCGATCTGGAGATCGACCACTCCTGGGACCGTGTTCATCACATCGCGAATACGCCCGGCCAGCGACCGCAAGGTCAGCAGATCCGGCCCGAACACTTTGACCGCCACCGCCGCCCGGGTGCCCGACAGCATGTGGTCGATGCGGTGACTGATGGGCTGTCCGATGCTGAAAACGGTCCCTGGGATCAGCTTGAGTTGGTTTCTCAAAGCGGCGAGGAACTCCTCCCGGTCGCGCCCATCGAGCCGGAAGCGAACATCGATCTCGGCGCCGTTGATCTCTTGGGCATGTTCGTCAAGCTCAGCCCGGCCGGTACGTCTCGCGGTGGAAAGCACCTCGGGGTTTGAAAGGAGGATCCTTTCCACCGCCCGGCCCAACCGGTCTGATTCCTCGAGGGAGGTTCCGGGGAGGGTGACCTGCGTGATGGTCAGAGTTCCCTCGTTGAACTCAGGCAGAAAGGTCCGCCCCATGAACGGCACGGCGATCAACGCCGGAATCAGCAGGGTCACGGCCGCCAGGATCACCGGACCCGGTCGACGCAAAGACAGATCCAGCAGAGGGCGATAGATCTCCCGGGTTTTCCGCGACAGCCAGGCGTCCCGATCCCGTTCCAGGACCTTTGCCCCCGGGAGCAGATATGAACACAGCGCAGGCGTCACCGTCAGGGCTACCAGCAAGGAACCGAAAATGGAGACGATGTAAGACAGGCCAAGGGGACGCAACATCCTGCCTTCGAGACCAGTCAGAGCAAAGAGAGGAATGAAGACCACGATCACGATGAAGGTGGCGAACATGATCGGATAACGAACCTCGCTGGAGGCTTCAAAGATCACCTCCGGCGCCGGTTTGGCGCGGTCTCCCATCCTGCGAATGACTCTCAGCCGCCGAAACACGTTCTCCACGTCGATAATGGCGTCGTCGACCAGAGCACCGATGGCGATGGCCATTCCTCCCAGGGTCATGGTGTTGATCGAGATTCCAAACAGCCAGAACACCCCGACGGTGAAGATGAGTGACAACGGGATGGCCGTCAGCGAGATGAACGTCGTCCTGAAGTTGAGCAGGAACAGAAAGAGGATGACCACCACCAGGACTGCCCCGTCGGTGAGCGCCCGGAGCACGTTGGCGACGGCGGTCTCAATGAACTCCGACTGCCTGAAAATGAACCGCTCAATCCGGATACCTTCGGGTAGGGAGGCTTCGATCTCATCGAGGACCTCGTCGACCCGCCCGGTCAGGGTCAGGGTGTCCGCATCAGGCTGCTTCAGAACCGCCAGCACCACCGCCTCCACACCGTTGATCGAGCCCACTCCACGCCGAACCTTGGGTCCGACCGCCACGTCGGCGACTCCGCCCAGTCGCACCGACGGAAGCGACGGCCCAGCCAGCGGCGTCCGGCGCAACTCCTCAAGATTGTGGGCGCGTCCCAGCCCCCGGATCAGGAATTCCTTCCCCGACCGGGTATAGAACCCCCCTGACGAGTTCCGGCTGGAGGCGGCGACTCCGTCCAGGACGTCCTGCAAGGTGAGCCTGTGGGCACGCAACCGTTCGGGATCGACCAGCACCTGATATTGCAGCACTTCGCCGCCCAGGGGGATGACCTGCGAAATCCCGGCCACCGCCAGGATTCGCCGCCGGATCGTCCAGTCCGCAATCGTCCGCATCTCCATTTGCTGATCGGGGCGGCCGGTGACCCCGATCAGCATGATCTCGCCCATGACGGAGGAGATGGGAGCCAAAACGGGCGAGGGGACTTCGGGCGGCAGAGCCGTCCGAGTCAACTGCAGCTTCTCAGCGACAATCTGGCGGGCACGGTGGATGTCCATGCCCCAGTCGAACTCGACCCACACGATCGATATGCCGATCCCCGAGACCGAACGAACCCTCCGGACTCCCGTCGAGCCGTTCAGGGCGGCCTCAATGGGAAACGTCACCATCGTCTCGACTTCCTCCGGGGCCATGTTGTGAACCTCGGTCATCACGGTCACGGTGGGAGCAGTGAGATCGGGAAACACATCGATGGGGAGCTGCAGCGCCAGATAGGCACCGACCGCCACCGAAATCAGGACGCCCACCACAACAATCAATCGGTTGCGGATGGACCAGCGGATCAGCGCATTCAACATGCCGGCTCCCGGGAAGCACCTCGATCAGTGAACATGGCCATGCTCGGGGACCTTAGTGGAGCGGCCGGCGAGGGCCACATCGTACGCGCCCTCGACGACGATCCGCTCGCCTTCGCCCAATCCGTCGAGAATTTCGATCCACCGGCCGTCATGGATGCCGGTGGTCACTATTCGGCGCTCGAAAGTCTCCCCTCCAAGCTGGACGTAAACCACGGATCGGTTCTCCTCGAGGAGCACTGCGGACGCAGGCACCACAAGGGCGGTGAGCGGTCCTCCCATCTGAAGTTCCAGTTGTCCGAGGGTGCCCAGTTTGATCCGCCGGTCGGCGTTGTCGACCTCGAAAACAATCGGCAGCGTGCGGCTTGCGGGATGAAGGGTCGAACCGATCAGGACGAGGCCGTCCCGCTGCAGGCTTCGGGGCTCCAGCCCGGGCAGGTGGAGGGTGGCTCCCTGTACCTCCTCCAAAGCCGGGAGATCCCTGTCGAGGATCATGCCCTCGGCCCAAACCACCGACAGATCGACGATCCGAAACAGCGTCTCCCGCGCGTCCACATACTGGCCGGGAACCGCCCTGCATTCCACGAGCCGTCCTCCGACCGCCGCCGTTAAGGGCAGCCGCACATCGACTGAATTCAAAGACTGCTCCGAGAATTCGTGACGGGACAGGGCGTTGCGACCGGTCACCAGAGTCTGCTGCGCCGCCTGCAATGCTGCCTGTCGGACGGCAAGCTCGGACTCAGCTTCGTCCAGCCGCCTTGGCGGCAGGGCCTCCAACTCCACCAGTTCCCGGACACGGCGCGCCTCCTTCTCCGCCAGCCGGAGACGGGCCTCCTCGGTGGCGACGGCGGCTTGGGCCTGGGCGATGTCCTGCATGAGACGGCTCAGTGAGACTCCGGCGCTGATCCGACTGTCGAGGAGGCTGGACCGGTCAACCGGCAGCAGCTCGACATATCCCAGCAGTTGCCCTTGCCGAATCACTTGCCCCAAACCCGGCATGCCCGACTCCGGCGCCAGAAAGCGCCCCGCCACCGTCGCACTCACCACGCTCTCATGTCCTGTCTTGGCCTTGATTTCGGCCGGAATGCGAAGCGTACGGTGAAGGCTGCGCCGCGCCACCGTCGCCGTGGCGAAGGGAAGCTTCCATTGCTGCTCCTTCAGGTAGGAGATCGTCTGTCCCGCCGGCGTTCCCTCCGGAGGAGGACCTTCCTCAGCGGCCGCCAGCACCCGAATCGGCCCGTACTCGAGAGTGGCCTCCAGCTCACGGGTCAGGACTTGCAGAACCAGGTGGTAGTCCCCGGCTTCGTCGAAGGTCACGGTGGGCCCGAAGATGCCTGCCGTTTCGGGTGTTCCGGCTGTCACCAGCTTGGGTGAGGCGCCGGGCTTGGCGAACCGGAAAAGGACAGGGCCTTCGGTGAGAGGTTTGAAGTCTTTCAGCTTCGTCAGGTGCACCGCAAACCTGGCGGGCCTGCCGACTCTCAGGACCGGATACTCCATGAACAGTTCAAGATCGTTCGTCCACACGGTGGCGGAGAGAGCGGGTTCCTGGTCCGCGTGCGTGTGAGTCGTTCCGTTGTAGCTGTGCGTGTCCTCTCCAGCAGTCGGACCGGAGGGGGGACCAGCGCACCCGGCGATCCCGGTAGCGAGCAGGAACGACAGCACGACCCTTCCCTTCTTCACGGGCCCATCCTTCCCAATGAGCTGCCCATCGAGGCTTCCAGCTCCAGCCAGGCAAGCTGGATCTCCCGGGCAAGTTGATCGAACTCAAGCAAAGCGTCGCGGTGCGCTCTGAGGGCGTCCAAATATTCGACGATTCCAGCCTCACCATGCTGGTAGCTCACCGCAGTGATGGCAACCGTACGCTCCAGCTTCTGAAGCAGGCCGGCATTGACCCGCCGCCAGGCGTCCAGCAGCCCGGAACAGATGGAATGGGCCTGCTCCACTTCCCGCCGCACCTGGATCTCCCTCCATTCGCTCAGCATCGCCTGCCGCCGGCCAAGTGCCGTCTTCTCGACGATCGCCCCCTGCCGACGGTCCCAGAGCGGAATCGGGAGCTGGACGCCCACGAAGAAGGAGTGCTGTCCAAAGTCACGCTTGTAACCGCCCCCGACGTTCAGGGAGGGCTTGTTTTCCGCCCGCTCCAGTGCGACCGCCGCTTCCGCCACCCGGGTTTCAAGCCTGGCCGCAACGAGATCCGGGCGCGCTTTGAGAGCAGTCTCCACCAGCACCACGGCGGGGGGAAGGTCAGCGGGCTCCGGCAACTGCAACCTGAGCTCCGGCAGGGAGTCGGTTTCCCATCCGATCCGGGCCGCCAACTCGCTCCAGGCCCGGTTCCACTCACGCTCAGCCCGGGAGAGCTGAACCAGATACCAGATCTCCTCTCCCTCCAGTTTCAGGTGAGCAAGGCCGGAAACCTCCCCCCTCTCATATCTCCGCCGATGGGTTTCGCGCACCCGGCCATATTGTTCGAGCGACGACCGCAGTGCGTCCCTCCGCCTCAGGGCATGGAATGCCTCCACAAAGAGGCGGGAGAGATCGAGCTTCGACTGCCGCAGGAAATCCTGGTAGCGTGCGGTCGCCGCCTCAAGTTCCAGCCGGGCCAGTTCCCGCCGTCGTCCCCGCTTTCCACCCAGCTCAAACTCCTGCCAGGCAGCCAGCAGGAACTCCTGGTCATCGAAGCCGGATCCGTTCTGCCCAATGGGATAGCCCTCCTGGCTGAACTGGAGCACCGGGTTGGACCAGGCTGCACTCTGCTGCAACCTTCCCCGGGCCGTTTCGAGCTTCTCCCTTTCCGCTGCCGCCAGCAGAGAGCGCTCCACAAACCGGTTGAAGGCGTCCTCCAGGGTAAGCGGCTGCGCCGGCAGCACGCCGCAAACCTGGGCCAGGACGGCAAAGACTGCCGGCCAGAGACAGGCGCGTCCGGCAAGAGTGAAGAGCTGATTCGTGTGTCTCTCCGCAACGGAAGTCAAGTGGGTTCCTCTCCAAGACTCGGCCCAAACCCCGCAGGAAGACCTCCCTCACCGATCTTCTACAGACCGTAGAAAGTTATATCAAAAAAAAGGGCGTCACCGGCTCAACGGACCGAGGAGGGATTCCAGCCGGTGATGATGCATGGCGGAGAGGGCGCACCCTGTCAGAACGGCCGCGGCGGCGAGGAAAACCCAGCGGCCGCCACCGCAGTCGGGAGGCTGGACGCTGGAAAGGAGTCGCTCGACCCGCCTGCGCAACACCGTCTCCGGCCCCCCGGAGTAGGCAAGCGCCGGCAGACTGGAGTGCAGGGATCGCGCCAGTTTCAGAATGGTCGCCGAAACCCGGACCGGATCGGAGCCCTGTCTGACGCAGGCCCAGTCACACTCCATTTCGGCAGCCGCCCTCCACTGTTCCTCGATCCTGCGGAAACCCGGGAACAGGCAGGCCGTCAGACGAAGCACCAGCAGCTTCAGCGGATCTCTCCGCCGGATGTGCTCCCGCTCGTGGCTGACGACGATCTGGATCTCTTCCGGCGTGAGCAGCCCAACGGCAGCCGAGGTGAGACAGATGCGCGGCTTCAGCACACCTGCCACGAACGCAGCCGGAACTTCGCTGGCGACGGCAAGCAGGCCGTCCGAATCGGCCTCGTGACCGGGAACGGGTGCAACTTCCGGCCTGAACACAGCCCGGACCTGAAAAAGCGGGCGGGCCACTCTCACCATGGAAGCGAGAGCCAAACCCGCGCCGGCCGTCGCTCCGAAGAGGAGAAGCCCCGAAGGAACAGTCAGATCGGCGTGGTCCCAACAAAGATGCGGATGCCCGGGATGCAGCTCGCAATGATCGGCGATCACCGACAACCCCTTCAGGACGCCGGAAGTGAGGCAGCCCGCAGCAACGGCGATGCCCCCCAACAGGGGTGAGATACCCATCAGGAACCAGGCGTTGCTGGATCGGTCCGGCGGCGCGGCATTTCGGCCTGCCGGAAGCAGGGCCACCACCATACCCGTTGCCCATGCCGCCGCCGCAGCCAGAGAGCCGGTGTAGAGCAGGAGTGTAACCACCGCGGTCAGGTTCATCCCTTTTTCTCGTGAACCAGTCTCTCGAGCTCGTCAAGCAGCTCCGGGCTTGTCGAGACAAGGTCGACGAAGGTATTCAGCACGGGGCGCGATCCGTCCTTCAGCAGACCCGCGAGGACGTCCCGAGTGACCTGAGCCTCGAAGTCCTGGCGCCGCACCTGGGCCGTATAGGAGAAAGCGCGGCCGACCTTCTCCCGCCTGACCAGCTTCTTCGCATGAAGGCGATCGAGAACGGTGACAATGGTGGTGTAGGCGAGATCGCGTCTCTGGAGAGCGTTATGGATCTCGCGGGCGGTCGAACCGGGCTTCTCCCACACCAGGTTCATCACCTGGCTTTCCAGCTCACCCAGAACCTGCTGGACGCCGCTCCCTGACGGCCGGAATCTCAGCTTCAGGATCTGACCTCCCTTCCTCCGGCGGATTATATCCGCTTACGGCGTCGCAGGCGTCCTGTCGACCAGGGCCATGCTCACGGCGGGTCCGGCGCCCGGGACCGGATTCGGTGCAGACGGCGGCACACCGTTCCACCTCCGCTGATCCCGGAAGAGGCCTGAAAGGAAGCACCACTGGGAGCAAGAGCTCCCGCAAGCGGAGAAGAGACGGAGAATCTGCTTCAGGAATGCACCCTGCCTTGACCTGGAGGTTCGCCCGAGGTTCTGAGACTGGTACGCCCGCCGCGATTCGAACGCGGGACCTTCGGCTCCGGAGGCCGACGCTCTATCCAGCTGAGCTACGGGCGCACCCTCGAATGAGACTGCAGTCTAGCAGAAAGCCCGGCGGCAATCGAGGGTTCCCCGCCTATTCGATCGGCGCTATGCTGATCCCACGGCAGACCATGAGACGGATGTTGAGACCGCTCAGAGTGGTGGCACTGGGAGCCGAGTTCGGACTCCTCCTGGCGGGAACGGCCTGCTCCGTTCCGGTTTCGGAATCCGGTGCCGGAACTCCCCCGGCGGAAGCCGCCGAACCGGCCCCGGCGGCGGGAGTGCAGTCGCCAGGTCCGGTGTTGCGGCTGGAGAGGCGCACCGTTGAAGACCGCCAGGGTTTCGGCACCGAAGCCTTTTCCCTCCTCCTGCCGCACGGGTGGGCATTCAGCGGCGACCTCCGATGGGAAATCCAGCCCGGAGGCATCCCCAGACCCGTGCTCCTGTTCGAAGGCCGATCCCCGGATGGGTCCGCCCAGGTGGCCATGCAACCCGATCAGATCTTCGCATACGCCGACGATCCCGTACTCCAGGCAAGTCTGGCCTCCCAGGGGAGCCGGATCCTGCCCGCCATGTCGCTGCGGGACTACTGGACCAGCCGGCTGCTCCCAGATCGAAGGCAGCAAACGGAGGCCCTGCAGATGCGACGTTGGGTCGATCTGCCGGAGGAGGCAGCCCGCCAACAGCAGCTCAACGAATACCTGATCAACCGCGTCTTCCACTCCATCTCCCCCTTTCCGATTTTGCCCAGCCACCGCTCTGAAGCAGCCCTGGTGGAGGTTGAAGGCCGATGGCAGGGAAGGCCCTGCCTGGAGACTCAGTTCCTGGTTCTGGACCACGCCCAAATCCCTATGCCGGGGATGTTCGGTCCGGTGAACCTGACCCATTGGGTGGTCCACAGCATCACCGTCCGGGTGGAGCGCAGCCGTGCGGAGGAGTTCGCCGGTCTGGCGCCGGTCATCCTGCGGTCGGCGCGCCCCAATCTGCGTTGGCTGGTGGATACCACCCGGCTGACCGCCGACCTCACCCGACAGGCACTGCAGAACCAGCAGGCGATCTTCGACCGGATGAGACAGATCTCCCGCACGTTGTCCGAGATCGACGACCTCATCGTGGACGGGTACGCCCGTCGCAGCCAGGCGCTGGACCGCGTCTTCGACGACTACAGCCAGGCCGTGCGCGGCGTGGACAGCTATGTCGTGCCGGGCACAGACACCGAACCGGTCGAGGTGCCCCTGGGTTATGACCAGGTCTGGACCAACGGCCGGGAGTATCTGTTAACCAACCAGCCCGGCTTTGATCCCAACGAGGCCGAGCCCCACACCTGGACCCGGATGGAGCCGGTGCGGAGGTAGCCGGACGCGGGTTGCGGGTCCCCAGGGATGGCACGGCGGCCAGGCCGCAAGGGTCAAGACTTGCGATGCAGAACGCCCCGGCTGAAGACTTCCGGATTGACCACGTGGTCCAGATTCGGTTCACGCCCTTCCAGGACCGCACAGGCGTCCTCCAGCATCGTCTCCAGGATCCGCTGCTGGGCCAGCGGCGTGCGCGCGGCCACGTGGCCGGTCACGATCGCCCTCGGATGCCGGAACAGGGGATGGGTGAGATCCGGCGGCTCATCGGGGAACACGTCCAGAGCCACCGCCTCCAGCCGCCCCTCCTCCAGCGCTTCCACCAGGAGGTCCAGATCCTCCACGACGGCACCCCGGGCGGTGTTGATCAGCAGGGAACCCGGCTGGACCAGCCCGATATTGCTCCTGTTGATCAAGGCCCGGGTCTCGTCGGTCAGGGGCACGTGAAGGGTGATCACCGTGGCCCGCCGCAACAGCTCCTCCAGTCCGGTAAACTCCACCTCGTCGGCGGCAAACGCGGCGTGGTCGATGTAGGGGTCGTCGGCCAGCACCGCCATGTTCAACGGGCGGCAAAGCTGTCGGACCAGGCGCCCGATTCGTCCGTAGCCGACAATGCCCAACACCCTCCCTTCGAAGTCCCAGTTTCGCCGCGTGTAGCGGGCGTTCCAGTGGCCTTCGACCAGCGATTGCCGCCAGAACTGCAGTCTCTTCCCCGCTGCCAGCATGAAGGCCAGGGTGTGTTCCGCCACCGCCCGGGTCATGGCCCCAGGGGTGTAGAGCACCGGGATCCCCCGGCGGGTGGCGTCCTCGATGGACACGCTGTCGTAGCCGACACCGGTCCGGGCAATGGCTTTCAGCCCTGGCGCCCGGTCCATCCAGCGCCCATCGACATGGACGGAACCGCGGGGGATCAGGAGCACCACCGAGTCATCCAGCATCTCGAAGGCTTGGGCGCCGTCCTCGGGTGTCATGACCACCTCGCCGTAGGCCTCGAGACGGGCGGCGACCGGCGCCGGCAGGGGACCAAGCGTCACAATCCGGGGGCGGTTTCGGGAGTGGTGCTGCACGGCTTGCACTGAATAAGGATTGGCGTCCCCACGGGGATTTGAACCCCGGTTGCCGCCGTGAAAGGGCGGTGTCCTAGGCCAGGCTAGACGATGGGGACGACCCCAAAATGAAGGCGGAATTGTAGCATCCGGCCGGAGCGCAAGTCCACCCGGCACGCGGCTGCGGCGCCTGCCCAGCTACGGACCCGTGCAAGCGCAAGTGTTCCGGTCCACGCGCCGCGGCACCACCGCCCGCGGAAAGCCCCAACCTGCAGGCACGGTCACCCGTACTATAATTCCTCGTTTGATGGCGAAGAAAGCAGCGAGTCCCGCTCCGGCCCCCAAGCAGCAGATAACCGCACCGCCCCAGCAGTACAGCACCCTGCGCGAGTACTTCGTCGCCACCGTTTATTGCACCATCATCGCCCTGTTCGTCACCACCTACGTGGTCCACCCCATGACCGTTCCCACTCCCTCCATGGTGCCGACGATCCTGGTGGGGGATCGGTTGCTCATCGACAAGTTCACATACCGGAACCGCTTCTTCGGCGAGTGGCCTTTGACCCCGGCGTTGGACATCAAGCGGGGGGATATTGTCGTTTTCAAGTTTCCGGACGATCCTGAAGTCCTGTATGTCAAGCGCGCCATCGGGCTGCCCGGCGAGCGGCTGGAAATTCGCGACAAGACTGTCTACATCAACGGTGAACCGCTGGACGAGCCTTACAAGTACCACCAGGATGCCGCTGTCAACCGGCGCACCCTGAATCCGCATTTCATGGCCTTCGACTCACAGCGGGACAATTACGGGCCGGTCACGATCCCCCAGGACAGCTACTTCATGATGGGAGACAACCGCGATGACAGCGCGGACAGCCGCTATTTCGGGTTTCTCCATCGGGACTACGTGGTGGGCCGGCCGCTCATCGTGTTCTGGTCTTACGAGGACGACTCGGACGCCTATAAACGCACGTCTCTGCCGGAGATGGCTAAGCTGTACGCCGAGCGGGTCATTTTCTTCTTCACCAGGACCCGCTGGAGCCGAATGGGCCACTTCGTGAAGTGAGGCATGGGGCGGCCGGTTTTCTGACCTGAAACTTCTCCGCCGCAGGGAGACTTCGGAATTCCGGGAAGTCACTCCCTGACCCAGGAAGCCGGGCGCTCACCGGCCGGGATGAAAGCCTCAGGTGTTCACTCGGCTCCCGACTCCCGTCTCCCGACTCCTGACTCTCTCCAATCAGCCGAACATTTGTGACCACCAAAGCCGAGCTTCCTCCATCAGGAAACCGAGCATCTCCCAGGGCGAGCGGTCGAAGGCTACCACCGGCAGAATCCCTGCCAGACCGCAAATCAGCAGCGACCATGCTGCAGCGACCCAGAACAGCCACCGCGGGCGCCGTCCGGTCTCCATCACCGCCATGACCAGCACCGGCAGCAGCGGAACGAGGTAGCGCGCGGAGAAGCCGGCGCCGGCACGCCAGCCCAGATAGGTGCCATGCAGAAGGAAGAAGGCCAGGCCAGGCAGAAAGGCCTCCCCTCCCCTCCGCACCAGCTTCCAGAGGCCCCAGGCCAGAAAAGGCGCAAAGCACAGCAGGCCGTCTTGGGGATCCAACAGCAGTCCCGGCAAGGCCCTGCGTGTAGCGCCGAAGGGTCCCACCACCAGGACACGATTCCCCGAGAACACGTGGGCGCCGCTGTGGAACAGGCTGAAGTGGTCGGTGTCCTGGAACAGGTATTGGGCGAAGGCAATCCCGCCTGTCACACCCAGCAAGGTTGAGCCTCCCAGCCAGAGAAAACGGCGATAGCGACCCTGCCATAAGGCAACGGCGGCCATCGTGGCGGGTACCACGGCAAACGAGTACTTGAACCAGATCCCGCAGACGGCAGCGGCCGCGGCGACGGCCGGCGTTCCGGCCGCCAGCAGTACCACCCAGGCCACCGTCATCCAGGTTTCGGTCCACAGGTCGCGGGTGTAGCACCACAGCGGAGTGGCCAAACCCAGCAGGAGCATACCCGCCACCGGCATGCGGGGATACAGTCGGGACAGCAGGAGCAGGGCCCCCAGCACCGCCGCCAGGCTGATCCAGATGCAGGCGGATTCCACCCACTGCGTGCCCCGCAGAGGCCACACCAGGGCGGCCATCACCATCGGCAGGAAAGGGGGATGGATGAGCAGCTCGCGGCCGTGGCGGTCGACGTCCACATGGTGGTCGATGGACAGACCCCGCAGCCGGGCTCCCATGTCCCAGCCGCCTTCCTCAACCTGCCGATAGTTGTTGGCCAGGTCGAAGTCGCCGTCCTGGACCAGACTGTTCACCAGGATCAGATAATGGGGACTGTCCCCATAAGTGACCACCGGGCGGCCGAGCGAGATGGGGCCAACCCTCAGGAACCAGCCGTCTCCGGTCCGCAGCGGATCCAGTGGACCGGACACAAAGCTGGAGGCCAGATAGCAAACGGCGATGAGTTTGAACCACCACCGCGAAGCCTCCCCAACCGGCTGTTCCAGGCAGTCTTGCAGTCGTGTCCAACCCATGAGGATCGGGGCCGTCAGGAAGATGCCGCCATGCTTGACGCGCCTGCCAGAGATGCAACCAGATCACGGGCCATGCGCATCTGGTCGTGCAAGTGACTGTAGTGGAACAGGCCGTTCCGGCCCAGGGGTTCCAGGTTCACCAGTCGGCGCAGGAAGGCCAACACCGCCGTGACCCGGTCTTCGAAATCCAGCGCGTAAACGGGATACGCGTTGGGCAGCTCGCGCACCTGCCAGTCCAGGACCTCGGATGGCTGTATCAAGCCCAGGCTGACGAGCTCTCGGACGACCCGTGATTTCAGCTCTTCCGCCGACAGCTGTGCAACCGGTTCGTGGCGGAAGCAGGGGACTTCAGCCGCCAGACCGGTCTCTCCCGGCGGCGCCATGGTCTGGCAGCGGTTGCGCGGTTCGTAGATCCGCGACACACAGTACTCCGGCCCTGGAATATACATGGAGGCGTTGGGGGTCACCGATTTCCGATTCAGGCGCAGAAACACCAGCCTCACGTGGCGGAACCGCAACTCGGCCAGCGCTTCCTGCACCGCGGCCGGCACGTCCAGCCCGATCAGAGACCTGACCAGAACGTTGAGGGGCAAAGTCGAGACCACCGGACCCGAGACCTCGGGCTCGCTTCCGTCCTCCAGCCGGAGGCGGACCACCCGATCCGACTGCACGACAATGCCCGTCACCCCCGATCCGCGATGAAGGTTCTCCGCGGGCAGCACCGCCGCCAGTGCTTCCACGATCCTGCCGTAGCCGCCACGGGGGTACAGAAACGCTCCATCCAGGTGGACGGTTTTCCGGCTGGGATCCACCAGCTCCAGAACCAGCGTACGGAGGTTCATTCCCCGCAGGCGCCGAGTGGCCACCGCCGGTGAAAGCCGGTCCGGGGGCAGGCCCCACACCTTGGCCGAATAGTTGAGCAGAAACCGCCTCGCCAAGGTTTCCCCAAACTTGTGGACGGCAAAATCCTCAAACGAAACGAGGGGCTGTCGACACCGGCGGTTCCGCAGGATGTCCAGGCCGATTCTGGGGACCTCCCGCATTCCCCCGGCCAGCAGCACGTTGAGCGGCGTGGGCGGGAAATCCATGAACCGCCCCCCGATCAACACCTTGCTGGGGCGGGAGACCGGAAAAAGTTCACTGCCCAGCAGTTCCTGAAGGTCGGCGGTGATCTCGGGGTCTTGGTCGTGAAACCGGTGGGCACCGCTGTCGTAGCGGTGCGCGCCGAGGGAGAAGGTACGGCACAACCCGCCCAATTCCCTCTGCTTCTCGTACAGCTCGAACGGCAACCCCCGGCGGTGGGCATAGTAGGCCACCGCCAGCCCCGCCGGTCCTCCCCCCAGAATGGTCAGTTTCATCCGCTTCCCCGAGGTCAGCCGCCCCTGGGCCGATCCCCGCTCATCACCATTTCGCCGGGTGCCTCAGCCCCCGCTGCGCGCAGGGTCCGGCTGAGTCCCGAGCCCGACCACCACCCGAAGCTTGCCGGACGGATCCCGCAGCTCGTCCAGAGAGGATAGCAGATCCGTCTGCAGTACAACCGATTCTCCCAAGAGCCGTCTCGAATAGCTGAGAATTTCCTCTCGACAGGAGGAATCCCACCCGGGCCCGGGGACGATACAGATGAGTATCCTGTCCGGGGCCAGTTGTCGGTACTGCAGGAAGCGGATGCCCCGCACCAGCTCCGGGACCAGAAACAGGGTAGTGACGAAACGTCCGTCCGGGGTTACCAGCACGTCTCGGGATCGCCCGATGACCCGGCGCACCAGCGGCAGCGTGCGCCCGCAACGACACGGACCCAGTCCCTCCGAAACCTCCACCTGGTCCCCCACCTCGTAACGAATGAGGGGCATGGCCCGGTTGTAAAGTCCGGTTCCGATCACGGGGGCGATCCAGGTACCTGCGTCGGAGCGCTTTGCCGGCCCCATCTGCAGCAAGCCGTAATCGCTGTTGATGTGGTAGCCCCCGGCCGGACATTCGCAGATGCCCACGGTCCGTTCCATGTGGCCGTAGGAATCGAGCACCCGGCAGCCGAACGTCTCTTCCATCGTCTCCCGATAATGCGGCTGGAGAGTTTCGCCGTTGGAGAAGACCGCGGCCGGCGGCCGGATCGAGCTGCGCGCCTCCCGCAAACTGCAGGCGAAGAAGTACAGAGAGGAGGCTGTTCCCTTGAGAAACCGCGGCTGAAACCGCTCCATGGCGGCGGCCATGTCACGGGCTGCTGCCGCCGACAGCCGGCCGCTGTTCAGAACCAGGCGCCGCAGATGACGCTGCAGGAACCAGGGACGGTCCGCCAGATGCCGCCGGACCAGAAAGAACTGACTGCCCAGTTCGGCGAAGCGGTCACCCAATCGATACCCGGCCCAGCTCCAGTGCCGCCAGTAGTAAACGAATTCCAGGCAGTTGGACTCTCGGTCCAGGAGGAACGTCACGGGCTCGCCTGAGGTGCCGCTGGTGGAGGCTGGGAAAGGGCCGAAGTCGGCGGCGTTGTCGGCGGTAAGTTCGGCTGCGTGCTCCCTGAGTTCGGACTTGGTCAGCAACGGAAAGGCTTCCAGTTGCTCTCCGTGGCGGATGTCGCCGGGTCCGATTCCAAGGCTCCTGGCCAGCTTCCGGTAGTACGGAACATGGCGGATGGCGTGATCCACGACGGCAGCCAGCCGACGGTTCTGCCAGTCAGCCAGCTCTTCCGGATGGCGCCACTGATTGCGCTCAAAGTCCTCGTGCAGGCGGCGGATCAGGAAGGGGTGAAAAAAGTCCCGGAGACGGAAATCGATCGCCATTCCCCGTTTGCTCGTGGACTCCGTCCCCGCAGGGAGATTGCGAGACCGGTCAGGGCCTGCGGTGGGGGCGACGCGGGGTCCCGCATGCTGTCGGGACCCCGCTCCCTCTCTCCTCCACTGTTCAGCGTGATTCGAAGCAGCCTCTGCCGGGACGGCACTTGTCCCGTGAGGCGACAGAGCCGTCGGGGCCCAGGCAGTTCATGGTATGGGTACACCAGTAGAAGCCGTCGCTGGTGGACGGGACGGTCGGATCCGGTTCCGACTCGACATACATTCCCTTGGACCGGAGACGCTTGCACATCTCGCGGGTCGGATTCTCCATGGCCATGTTTACGCCACCTCCATTCCGGCGGCGCGAAGCACCGCACGCTTGACCGCCACCTGGGCCAGCCGAACCTTGTACCCGTTCCGGCTGAGCGGCTTCGCACCCTGAACTGCAGCGGCACCGGCGGCCTCGGCCGACTCCGGTGTCACCGCCTTGCCCACCAGGGCGGACGCCGCGGCGGGAGCCGCCCAGGGCTTGGGTGCCACATGCCCGAGCACGACTTGGGCAGAGCGGACGGTCGACTGATCCATCTCCAACACTACGGCCGCCGCCGCCAACGGCCAGTCCAGCGCTTCCCGCTCACGGACCTCGTAGACCGCGCTCGCTGGTGCAGGCTTGGGCACCAGGATATCCGTGACGATGTCCTGGGGTCCGAGATCATGCTCCCGGTCGGACTCGCGGGCCGGTACCCGGAAAAAGTCGGCCAGCGCCACCTCCCGGGCCCCCGCCGGACCCTGGATCCGCACCCGCGCACCCATCGCGATCAACGGCGGGCCAAAGCTGGACGGACTCACGAAATAGGCGGGACCACCCCCCAGGATCGCGTGATAACGGTTGTCTCCGGCGGTCACCAGGGAGGTACCGTCCTTCATGGCCAGCAAGCCGAATCCGCCCCGGAAGTACCAGCAGCGCGGCCGCTGGCACAGGTCTCCACCGACCGTGCCCACGGACTGGATCTGGGGACTGCGGATCCCGTCGGCCGCCTGGGCCAGCGCGGGATAGTCACGGCGGACCACCGGGTCAGCCGCCAGCTCCGCGACTGTAGTCAGGGCTCCAATCCGCAGGCCGCCGGCCTCCACACGGATTCCCTTCAGATCGGGAATCGCCTTGATGTCGACGACCCGTTGCGGAGTGACGACTCCGTCCTTCATCAGACTGATCAGGTCCGTACCGCCCGCCAGGACCGCCGCCTGGGGACCCAGCAGACGGACCGCACTCTCGACAGTCTCCGGGCTGGCATATTCGAATCGGTTCATCAGGCCGACCCTCCTTTCTCCAGCGTCTCGATAACCCGCGCCGGGGTGATCGGAATATAGGGGACGCGCACCCCCAGAGCGTTGGCCACCGCGTTGGAGATGGCGGCTCCGGGGGAGATGACGGGCGGCTCGCCCAGGCCGATCACACCGCGCTCGTCGTAACCGGGTCCGGTCATCATGTGGACGATCAGTTCGCCGATGTCACCGATGCCGGCAAGCTTGTAGAACTCCATGTCGGCGTTCAGAAGCTGACCGGTGACCGGATCCACGATTCTTTCCTCGTGAAGGGCGTAGGTGATCCCCATGATCATGGCGCCGTAAACCTGACTGCGAGCGGTCATCATGTCCACGATGAGCCCGCAGTCCTGGACCGCCACCATCTTCTCGATCCGGACGATACCGGTTTCCACATCCACGGCGACCTCCGCCATCTGGATGCCGCCCACTCCGCTGTCAATGAGCCGCCCGGGACCAGGGTTGCGGCCCACCACGCTGATCGGAGTCGCGCCCAACAGTGACGTCGCCTGTTTCCAGGTGAGATGGCGCACCGGATCGTGACGCACCTGGATCCGTCCGTTCACTGCCACCAGCTCAGAAGGGTCCGCCTCCAGCTCCCCGGCCACCTTGGCCGTCAACTGTTCCAGCGCCAGCAGGGCTGCACGACGGGCGGCGGAACTGACCCCACCCACCGTGGTGCTGCCCCCCGAGCCGCCGGAAGGCGGATAGCGGCTGTCGCCGATCCGCACCGCCACCTGTTCCGGCTCCAGGCCGAAAGTATCGGCGATGACGATAGCGATCACCGTCCGGGTTCCGGTACCCAAGTCCTGGCTGCCGAGCCGGGCTTCCACCGAACCGTCAGGATGGAGCACCAGCTCACAATTGGAGTCGTGTCCCCGCCCGCCCCACGTGTGGAGGGACAAGCCAAGGCCCTTCTTGACGGGTCCGTCGCCGGAAGCACCGCGGGGATGCCACTTGCTCTTCCAGCCGATCAGCTCGGCACCGACCTTCAGCTCATCCGCGTAGACTTGAGCCCGGGGTCCCGTCGCCTTGATGTTCTTGAGGAAGAAATCGAGAGGGTCCATGCCCAGAGCAGCGGCGGCATCCTCCAGCGCGGCCATCGTCACCAGACAGGCCTGCGGATGGTTCGGCGCCCGCCAGGCACGGGCCGGACCGGTGTTGGCCGGAATCGAGGTGTGGGAGTGCCGGCGATTGCCGAACTCGAACACATAGGGGATTGGCGGGCTGTTCGTTCCCTGCGGACCTCCCGTGCCCCAGGACTCGGACTGCCAGGCCACCACCTCGCCGTCGGCATTGACTCCCACCTTTACCCGGGCGAAGGTGGACGGCCGGCCTCCGGCGATTTGCAGTTCGGCGTCCCGCTCCAGCATCAGCTTCACGGGACGTTTGGTCATCCGCGCCAGCAGGGCGCATTCCACGCCCCAACGGTCGGCGGAGAACTTGCTTCCGAAACCGCCGCCCATGTGCTGGCAAATGACCCGTACGTTGGCCGCCGGAATCCCCACTCCCTCAGCAAACTCACCCGGGGTGCCGCTGACCGCCTGGGTGGACAGATAAGCCGTCAGGTGTTCGTCGTCTTCCCAGTAGCAGACCGAACCGTGGGCCTCCAGACAGCAGTGTGAGATCTGCAGCGCCCCATAGCGCCCTTCCGCCACCTTTGCAGCCGACGCCATGGCCCCGTCCGGATCGCCCACCACCTGATCCTGGGCCTTGGAGGCTCCGGGAATATTGGGGTCCTGATCGTTGACCTGGTGTGGAAGAATCTCGTACTGAACCTTGATGGCAGCGACGGCGTCCCGCGCCTGATCCTCGGTTTCGGCAGCAACCGAAGCGATCTCGTCGCCCGCCCACTGGATCTCGGTGCCCGGCCCCTGAATCACCCGGACCGCCTTGACGCCCGGCATCTTCTCGGCGACGGAGGTATCGATGCTGACGATCCGGGCATGGGCGTGAGGGCAATGCAGCAGCTTGGCATGGAGCATGCCGTAGAGCCGGCGATCATAGGTGTACAGGGCCGCACCGCTGGACTTCTCCGGGCCGTCCACCCGCGACAGGCTGCGGCCGAGGCGCCATCGTTCATTCGCTTCAGGCCACTTGTATTCAGGCATGGTGACCTCCCTTCCCCGCCGCCTGCAGGACGGCCTGGCGGATGCCGGCGTAGGTGCCACAGCGGCAAAGGTTGCCTCCCAGACCCTTTTCAATGTCTTCCAGCGACGGGTTGGGGTGCTTGTCCAGGAAAGCCTTGGCCGCCACCACGAAACCCGGCGTGCAGAAACCGCACTGCTGCGCGTCGTTGTCCACGAAAGCACGCTGCATCGCGTGCAAGTGATCGGGCGAGCCGAGCCCCTCGATGGTGACAATCTGTCTTCCCTGCACTTCCACCGCCAGCAGCGAACAGGCATATACCGGCTTGCCGTCCAGCAGCACCGTACAGGCTCCGCAGGTCCCCCGGTCGCAAACCTTCTTGCTGCCGGTGAGCCCGATTTCATCACGCAGCGCGTCCAGCAGCGTCACCCGCGGCTCAAGCTGCAGGGAGTACAGCTTGCCGTTGACCGTCAACCGGACCGGAACCTTGTCCGGTCCGAGAATCTGGGTCCCGGCCTCGTCCCTGGCAAGGCCGGTTTCCTGGACCAGCAGGGCGCTCGAAACGGCCCCGGCGGTGCCGCTCTTGAAGAAGTCGCGACGGGAGATCCCCGGCCCTGACTCCTCCTGCTTCACGTTTCTCGGCATTCCTATCCTCCTCTCTTCGACGAGACATGCCTCCGGCGACAACCAAACCCGACTTCAGGAATGCGCACCATATTAAGCCCTGACCGGTTCCGGCTCAAGTCCCGGTCGCTCAAGACGCGCAGAATCGCTCCTGTCACAGGGGGCCTCTCGCAGAAGCGGGGCAGCCGGGACAAGGTGTGGTGTTGGCGAAAGCAGGATGGCA